>Ga0209536_100000940_pt1 | contig 47861 bp, 40 predicted proteins | sample DeeMarSeWOR28_12_FD_187461 | JGI IMG/M metagenome (GOLD analysis project Ga0209536, IMG submission 187461) | Marine sediment microbial communities from White Oak River estuary, North Carolina - WOR-2-8_12 (SPAdes) (version 2) | ecosystem: Environmental > Aquatic > Marine > Intertidal zone >...
GCCGCGCTCGGGTGGCCTCTCCCATTGCACCTCGCGAGTTCTCAGATCCAAGAGCGACACGCCGCGAGGCGCCGAGGAAATGACGAGCATACGCCCGGCCGCCGCGATCCCGGTCACCCCTCGAAAGTCTCCGTCTCTCCACTCGACCGAGCCATTGGCCGGATTGAGCGCGTAGAGACCTGCCGTAAACGAAGCGACGTAGAGCAAGCCGCGGAGCATCACCGGCGTCGTGTCGACGTCCAGGAATTGCGGCACGTTCCCCGGGCGGCGCTCCACATCAAGCGCGGTTTCGGTCTCCCAAAACAGACGGCCGTCGCTCGGATCGATCGCGGCTACGGCGCCGTCGGTGAAGGCCGCGTAGAGCCTTCCGTCCTCCATCAGAAGCCCGGCATGTCCTGCGATCGTGATCTCTTCGACGGGCTCTTTTTCATAAGTCCAGAGGATGCGTCCGTCGTCCCGTGCAAGCGCGGTAATGGTATCGTTTTCGGCGACGACGTACACGGCATCGTTGGTCACCAACGGCTGGGTCCGAAGCGCCCCGATGAGCTTGCTCGTCCACTTCGCCTCGCCGGCCAGCGTGAGCGCATGCACCGTGCCGTCGACCGAAGCGAAATAGACTTCGCCCGTCGCGTCGTGGACTGCGGGCTTCGATTCGATCTGGGCGCCTGCGTCATAGAAGTACAACCGTTGCCCCTTGACCGTGAAGGCGTACAGATCCCCTTCGGTCGTCCCGATGTACACGCGCTTCCGTGGCACATCGAATTCGGCCGAGCTGAGCTGCACGGGAAGAAAACGCGCCTCGAAGCGATCGGTGAGCTGCCGTGACCAGCGCACGTTGAAGGCGCCCTCGCCCGGCCGCGCATAGGCATCGCCGCGATGGACCCAGCCGAAGTGGTCCGCATTGGTCCTGGGCGTGCCTGCCGCGCCACAGCCATACGCGGCGATGAGCAGCAGCGACCACACCGAGGCGTAGCGGTAGCTCATCGTCGCAGCTCACTCCTGTGGGGGCTGCTGCTGCAAGAGCTGGTTCATCTGTCGAATGAACTCCTCGGCCCGGCGTGGGTCGGCGCCTGCGGCGGGTGCGAGGCTCGGGTCGAGCAGCGCCAAGCGCGCCTCGGTCTGCTCCCGTGTGTAGGGAAGCCGCGGAGCCTCGGGATTCTTGAGGTCGTTCAGCACCCCTTCGAATTTGATCTTCGCCTCTTCGAGCTTGCCTTGAGCGAGCAGAATGCGTCCTTGGTGGTAACCCGCGATGGGCGCGAGGGTCTGATCGACGGCGCGAAGCGCTTCGAGACGCTCGAGTGCCTGATCGTACGATTGCTCCGCTTCGAGCGTGTATGCGAGCCCCTCGAGCGCCGCCCATCGAACCGTCTCGTCAGCGGTGCCGTCGAGCGCGGCCTGATAGGCCGTACGGGCTTGCTCGAGCTGGCCCTGCTCGAAGAGCACCCTGCCCTCGCTCACGCGAGCCCACGCTGCCGCCAACGTGCCCGGGTGGGCCTCGGCCGCCGCTGCATAGGCGCTTGCCAGCTCGTCGAAATCCTCGCTTTGGCTCTCGAGCGCGGCCGCGAGCTCGGTGCCGGCTTTGACGGTCTTGCCGCGCGAGAAGGTCGACCAACCAATCCCGACGGCGGCGATCAGCAGAATTGCGCCGGCAGCCAGCCCGAGCGGCTTGAGGTTGTCCTGAAGCCAATCCTTGGCCACGGCCGCCTGAGCAAGGGCCTTTTCTTCGACGAGCTCGGCATCGCGACCTCGCTGAGCTGCCTTGCGGGCCGCCTTCGCCGCCTGTTGCGCTGCAAGCCGCTCCCCGGCCGTCATCGGCGCTGATTTTTCGTTCTTGGCAGAGTCGTTGGCCAAAGCTTCCTCCAAAAAGGCCGGGAAAACCCGACAAATCGGGTCGGCACTATACACGCGGCCCCCCGGCAGTCAACGTAGCCTCGCGCGTGCCGCGGCCGCCGTGCTAGACGGCCCGCTGTGCGTTGCGTGGCCTTGATCTGTGGGAGCCTCGCGTTGCTGTCGTTGCTCTCCTCGCCGGCCCGGGCCTACGAAGACCAAGCGACCTTCGGCGTCGCGGTCGGATACGCAGGCATGCCCCGCGCCGACACGCCGCCCCGACATGGCGTCGATGTGGCGCTGAGCGCAGGAGGCGGGATCGGAGACGCCTGGAGCATCCAAGGAATGCTGGGATACGGCGTTTTGCCCGACGACCGTCCGCTGCACATCTCGATGGCCGGCCTCGAGACCGTGTACGCGCTCGACATCGTGCGATTCGTGCCGCTCATCGGGTTTGGGCTCGATGGGCTGTTGACGGTACGCGATCGCGACGTCTGGGGTGACTTCGCCCTGCATGCCCTGGTGGGCGTCGACTTTCTCATCAACCCGAGGTGGCTCCTCGGAGCGGACGTTCGGGGCTATTGGGTGGCGACCCACGCGAAGAGCCCGCTCGACGCGTTCATACTGACCGCCGCTGCGCGCGTCGGTGTCCGCTTCGACCTTCGCTGAGGCAACCGAAGCTGCTTCATCGTATGGACGCAGCCGGATCGACAGGGGCTCCCCGGATACGATGGCGCGTCCGGCAAGGAGCAAGAGGACGTATCCGCAGGCATGGACCGAACGAGCCGCAAAGCGAGATTCCACATCGCGCCATCGGACGTTGGCCGCCGTCGTTGCGCGCAGCCCGTCAGGCGTCGCGGGGTTTGCCCAGCTCGAAGCCGTCGTGCAGCACGACCACGGCACGGTCCGCATGCTCGGTTTCGATCAGGCACGAGGTCTTGATTTCGCTCGTGCTGATCGCTTCGATGTTGATGTCGGCGTCTGCCAGAAGCCGAAACATCCGCGCCGCGATGCCCGCGTGATTGCGCATCCCCACGCCCACGATGGAGACCTTCGCGACGTCGTCGTCACGCGTGACGCCTTGCGCATCCACGCTCGTCGCGAGGTTTTCGACGATGGCTTCGGCCCGGTCCGCATCTTCTCGGCTCACCGTGAACGTGAGATCGGTATGGCCCTGCTTCGACACGTTTTGAATGATCATGTCGACCGAGATGTTCGCTTCGGCGAGCGGCTCGAACACGCTCGCCACCACACCGGGGTGGTCGGGAAGCGCTCTCAGGGTGAGCTTCACCGTCTTCTTGTCGGCTGCGACACCAGCGACGACGACTTTCTCCAGCAAATGTTCTTCGTCGGTCACGATCGTTCCCTCCGCGTTCGAGAAGCTCGAGCGCACGTGCAGCGGCATTCGATGCTTCATGGCGAGCTCCACCGAACGTATTTGTAAGACTTTGGCTCCGAGCGAGGAGAGCTCCAGCATTTCCTCGTAGCTGATGCGGGGAATCTTTCGCGCGTTGGGGCAGATGCTCGGGTCCGTGGTGTAGACGCCGTCGACGTCCGTGCAGATCTCGCACACGTCGGCCTTCACTGCGGCGGCGATGGCGACCGCGGACGTATCCGAGCCTCCTCGTCCCAGGGTCGTGATGTTTCCATACGCATCCGTTCCCTGAAAGCCCGCGACGACCAGAACTTGCCCCGTCTCGAGCACGGAGCGGAGCGCGGGGCCGTCGATCGTGCGGATGCGCGCCTTTTGGTGGACCGCATCGGTGACGATGCGCGCCTGATGGCCGAGCAGGGACCGCGTAGGCACGCCGATCTCGTTGAGCTGGATCGCCAGGAGCGCCGCGCTCACCTGCTCGCCGCTCGCGACGAGCACGTCCATTTCGCGTTCGACAGGTCGCGGAGAAAGCTCCCGACCCATGTTGAGCAGGCGGTCGGTTTCTCCCGCCATCGCGCTTACCACGACGACGACCTGATGACCCTGGCGATACGTATCGGCCACGCGCTCGGCGACCACGCGTATCCGATCCAAGGAACCCACGCTCGTGCCGCCGTATTTTTGAACCACCAAGCTCATTGGGCCGCGAAAGATAGCCGTGACCTCGACGCGAGCAACCGCCACCGCGCGACCGACTGGTTTTTTGTGCTAGGTTTTCGCGGATGCTTCGAGCCGCAGGGGTGGCGCTGCTCGTCATCGGCGCCTGTACACAGATCTCGGGGTCGGCCAGCGCCGGGCCTCCAGGCGCGGAGGACCGGGCCCAAGAGCGGCTGCACATGGTTCGCAAGCAGATCGAGGCTCGCGGCGTCCGGGATCCGCGAGTGCTCGCGGCGATGCGAACGGTGCCGCGGCACCGCTTCATGCCCAAGTCGCAGCGAAGCTACGCCTACGACGACCGTCCCCTTCCCATCGGTGAAGGGCAGACGATCAGTCAGCCTTACATCGTCGCGCTGATGAGCGAGCTCGCCGACCTCGAGCCCGGGGACAAAGTGCTCGAAGTGGGAACGGGATCCGGCTATCAAGCCGCGGTGCTGGCCGAGATGGGGGTCAAGGTGTACTCGATCGAAATCATCGAGCCGCTCGCGAAACGCGCAAAGGCCGTCCTCGAGGAGCTCGGCTATGGCAAGCGGGTCGAGGTGCGCCACGGCGACGGGTACGCCGGATGGCCCGAGCAGGCGCCGTTCGACGCGGTGATCGTGACCGCGGCGCCCCCGAAGATACCGGAGCCCTTGAAGCAGCAGCTCGAGGTTGGCGGCCGATTGGTCATACCCGTCGGCAAATACTTCCAGAGCCTCTTGCGCGTGACTCGCACCAAGGACGGTTTCCGCGAGGAGTCGGTGATCCCGGTTCGCTTCGTGCCGATGACCGGCAAGGCGCAGGAGAAGTAGCTTCGGCGGCGCCCGCGTTTGGACTGCTTGGGTGGGGGCGTCACGGTCGATGTGTGAGACGGATTACAATCCTCTCGGCCTCCAAAAACGACGATTGTGACTCTCAGAGATGTGATATCGTCGGCCCCCCTCGGAGAGAAGTATGCCCGTTTCGATTCGCAAGCGCTGGCGCCTCGCATGGCTGGTTGGCGCGCTGGCCTGTGCAGGATGCTCGACGGACACGACCACGGGTGATGCCGGGGGCGTCAGCGTTCAGCTCGAGCTTGCCGATGGTGCTCGGATCGACGAGGTCAGTTACGTCGTATCGCGTCTCGGCGAGGAACTTCACAGTGGCACCATCCATACCGCCAGCCCCGGGTCGACGGCCTCGATCGAAATCTACGGCCTCGCCGAAGCCATGGGCTACATGATTCAAATGACGGCCACGGCGACCGATGGCACCAGTTGCTCGGGCTCGGCTGTCTTCAACATCTTCGCGGGCCAAGTCACCACCGTGGCGGTGATGCTCAACTGCAAGCGTCCTCAAGAGCTCGGCGGCGTGCGGGTCAACGGGAAGATCAACTTCTGCGCGGGGTTGCCCTGGGTGGAGGTCTCTCCGCTCCAGACGTCCATCGGGAATCAGATCGGCGTGTATGCCCGAGGGGCTGACGTCGAAGGCGACCCGATCGAGTACCGTTGGACCGCGACCAGCGGCTCGTTCGACGATCCGGCGGCGGCAATGACCAAGTACACTTGCGAAGAGGTCGGCGAGCACACCATCACGGTCGCGGTTTCGGACGATGGCTTCGAATACTGCGATTGCAGCTGGGATGTCGACGTGACGTGCGTCGAGGACGGCGGCGGCACTGGCGGTACCGGTGGGGCTGGCGGTGCCGGTGGGGCTGGCGGTGCCGGTGGGGCTGGCGGTGCCGGTGGGGCTGGCGGTGAAGGTGGCGCTGGCGGTGACGGCGGCACGGGCGGCGCTGGCGGTGAAGGTGGCGCCGGCGGTGCTGGTGGCATGGGCGGCGCCGGCGGTGAAGGCGGCGCTGGTGGCGTCGGCGGTGCGGGTGGCATGGGTGGTACCGGGGGCGTCGGCGGTGCGGGCGGCACGGGTGGTGCCGGCGGATGCATTCCGGACGGCGGAGCCCAGTTTGCTGGCCCTGCGATCAACCGCCCCTGCGGCGAGGTTTCCTGCGGGGCGATGGAGGTTTGCGTCGATGGCGCCTGTCAGGCCTCGGCGCTCGTATTCGTGAGCAGCACCATTTCGGACGCAGCGCTCGGGGGACCTCGTGGCGCCGACATGACCTGCGCCGACCTCGCGCAGGCAGCGGGGCTCGGCGGCTACTGGTTCTCTTGGACGTCCGACTCCTGCACCTCACCGGAACAGCGGTTTGAGAGATCCGCCGTTGCCTATCGACTCGTGGACGGAACCCAGGTGTCCAGCAGTTGGAACCGCATGACCATGAACCCCCCGCCCCCGGGCGAAGGCTATTTGAGCAACGTGATAAACATCGACGAGAACGGCGAGATCCCCGCCACGGTCCTCGAGTGCTCGGGCTCGGTCAATCCTCCCCAGGGTTGCTTCGTCTGGACGAACACGAACGTCGAGGGGCACGTCGACGCGTTGGCCGACAACAATGGCTGTCTCGGCCTGACCACGAACAACAGCGTCTACGGGCCTTCAACTGCGGGCAAGATCACGAGCCTCAGTCAAGGCTGGACCGATGGAGTTTTTTGGACCTGCGGGACCAACAACCTTCGCATCTACTGCTTCGAGCAATCGAGCGCGAATCCGAGTCCATAGCTCGCGGAAAGCGCGGCTGACCCGGTGCCGCTCACTTCGGTTCGTCTGATGGTGACTCGGTCTTTGGTGGAGGCGGTGCGGGCTCTCCATATTCGTCGACGAGCTTCTTTTCTAGCTTGTCGAGCAGCATGCGCTCGATGTAGCTCGGCATGGCAGGAATCTGGACGACCACGCGGATCGTGCTGGCCTTGTCCTCGACGCGGACGAGCTCGACGCTTCCCGGATAGGTGCGGCCATCGTCCCGATAGTCGAAGAGAAAGTAGCCCACGCTCTCGTCTCGATCCTTGATCGGATAACCCTGATCCACTCGGATGAGCCGAATGGCAGCCCCCCACACCTGCTCGTAGCTGTGTCGAAAGTCCTCTGTCTTTTTCGCGTGGCTCGCGGCCGGCCAGAGAAGCGCAACCAGGACCGAGATAGAAGCCGAAAGCCTCATGGCCCGCACGCTACCCAGCCCCCTTCCCCAGTCAAAAAAGGGGACACGCAACCCGTCTAAAACACGCACAGTTAGAGCACTTCCGCACCGCACCGCGCAAGACCTGATGGCGTGCAATTGTCGCGGTATGGCTCGTAACTGTTGGAAAGAAGGTTACTTTTGCGGGGGCTCCGTGTCCCCTTTGGAGAGTTGCTCGATGAGGGGGAGGAGCTTGTCGCGGGTGTTGAGGGAGGGGTCGTCGATCACCCGATCGAGCAGAGTGCGGAGGATTTGGCCGACGATGGGGCCGGGGCTTTCCACGTGCTCGAGGACATCTTTGCCGCTGACGGCGAGGTCCTGGGTGGTCAACGCGTTGCCCTCTTCGATCGCCCTGTCGATGCGGCTGCGAAGCTCGCGCAGAGCGCGAAGCTCGAGCTCCACGTTTCTGCCCTTGCCGAGCGCATCCGCTTCCCCGAGGCGCAGCAGCGGCTCGACGTTTTCGGCCCCCACACGTTTGATGAAACGGCGCACGGCCGCGTCGGTCCACTCGCTGCTGTAACAGATCAGGTGATGCCGGATGAGGGTGACGACCAGCTCCCTCTCCTGGTTGGAGAAGCGGTAGCCCCGGAGCCAGCGGTCAGCCATGTCGGCCCCGACCTTCTCGTGGTGGTAGAAGGTCCAGTCGCCGGTCTTGTCCGACCAGGCCCGCGTGCGGGGCTTCGCGACGTCGTGAAGCAGGGCCGCAACCCGCTCGATGGGCTCACCCTCGGATTCGTCGAGCACGCGCATCGTGTGGTCCCAGACGTCGTAGGCGTGCCACTGGTTCTGTGTGCAACCCACCTGCTCGAGGAGCTCCGGGTAGGTGACCTCCAAGATGCCCGTCCGGCGCATCACCTCGAAAGCACGTGAGGGCGCCCTCGCCTTCATCGTCTTGAGCCATTCCTCGCGGACGCGCTCCGGGCTGACTTTGCGGAAGGTGTCGAGCGCTCCTCGAAACGCCTCCTCGGTATCAGGCTCCAGCTCGAACTCCAACGTCGCCACGAACCGCGCCCCTCGCAAGATGCGAAGCCCGTCTTCCTGAAAACGCTCACGCGGAACGCCAACGGCGCGTAGCACCCGGTCGCGCATGTCGGCGAGGCCCCCAAAGGGATCCACCAGACGGCCATCCACCGGATCGTAGGCGATGGCGTTGACCGTGAAGTCGCGGCGCCCGAGGTCGCTTTCGATATCCTCGACGAATACCACGTGGTCCGGCCGCCGGCCGTCGCTGTAGGCTCCTTCGCCGCGCAGGGTGGTCACCTCGTAGGCGTTGTCCTTCCAAAGCACCGTGACGGTTCCATGGTCGACGCCGGTCGGCACCACCCTGCGAAACACCTGCTGCACCTTGTCAGGCCGGGCGGTCGTGGCTACGTCCCAGTCATTGACCCTCTCGCCGCGAAGTGTGTCGCGGACGCAGCCTCCGACGACCCAGGCGCGCTCCCCCGCATTGCGGAGCTCCTTACAAATCTCGAGCACCGGTCTGGCAATCTGTTGCCGAAGAATGCGGTGTGGCACGTCGGTTCGATAACCTTAGGCATGGGCAGACGCAATTGGCCCGAAGCCCTAACAACGCTACACTCCCAAATCTCCCCCTTGCCCTCTACAATCGAATGAGAAGACTCTGGAAGCCCGTGCTTGGTTTGGTGGTCGTCCTTGCGGCGTTCACCGTTTCCTTCGGCTGGCCGGTTGAAAACGGCCTCCAAATCGACATCGACACCTCGCCGAGGGCCCTGGCCGCGCGGCAGAAGACGCCTTGGGATCTCACCAAGCTGCAGATCATGAACCGGGTCATCCACGAGGTGAACACGGACTACGTCGACCCGACCCGCATCGACTATCAGCGGATGATGCTCGCTGGGCTCGACGCGATTCAACAGGATGTGGCCCCGGTGCTCGTACACTACGAGGATGGCGCGGAGAGACTCAGGGTCCAGGTTAACAGCGCGCAGAGTGAGTTCTCCATCTCCGACGTGGCAAGCCCGTGGGACCTAACCGGCCGCTTCCGTGAAGTTTTCGCTTTCCTTCAGGAGGAGCTGAAGGACGAGGTCGACATCGAGCTTCGCGACGTCGAGTACGTGGCCATCAATGGAATGCTGAGAACGCTCGATCCGCACACCGTCTTGCTGACTCCGGAGATGTTCCAGGAGATGCGCACCAGCACCCGCGGAGAATTCGGCGGTCTCGGCATCGTCATCTCGATCCGCGACGGTCACCTCACGGTCATCAAGCCCATCGAGGGAACGCCGGCCTTCAAGGCAGGCCTACAGCGCGGTGATCGCATCGTGAAGATCAACGACGAGTCGACACTCAACATGCCGCTGCAAGAGGCGGTCGATCGGCTTCGCGGCAGGCCAGGATCGAAAGTGAAGATATTCATTCGGCGAGAGACGGCAGCCGGGAAGTGGACCCCGCCTCGCGAGGTCGAGCTCACGCGTGAAAACATCGAAATCGAATCGGTCGAGCACCGAATGATGCGGGACGGCGTCGGCTACATCAAAATCAACAACTTCCAAGGCAACACCAAGACGGAGCTCAAGCGGGCGCTTCAAGACCTGCACAAGAAGAACATGACCGGCCTGGTGCTCGACCTTCGCGCCAATCCGGGTGGCCTCCTCGATCAAGCCGTGGAAGTCGCCGACACGTTCCTCGACGGCGGCTCGATCGTGACCACTTCTTCGCAGGACCCGCGTCAACGCGAGGAGAAGTTCGCCAGGTCGCCGGGAACCGAGCCTCGTTACCCGATGGTCGTCATGATCAACGGGCAAAGCGCCTCGGCGAGCGAAATCGTCGCTGGCGCGCTCAAGAACCACGACCGCGCGGTGATCATCGGTGAGCAGAGCTTCGGCAAGGGATCGGTCCAGGTGCTCTACGAGCTGCAGGACAAAGGGGCTTTGAAGCTCACCGTGGCGCAGTACCTCACTCCAGGCGATGTTTCCATCCAGGGCGTCGGCATCGTACCCGACATCGCGATCAGCCCAATGACCGTGGACAAAGACAACATGGACCTCAAGGTCGACGACATTTTCCCGCGCGAGGCCGATTTGGAAGCTCATCTCACGCACGAAAGCGCTAGTGAGGTGCAACGCCCGTCGGTGGTGATCGGTTACTACCTCAATCCTCAGCTCCGCCAGGAGCTTCTCGAGGCCGAGCCGGAGGAGCAGGAGAACGAGGCGCAGGAGAACTTCCTGATTCGCTTCTCACGCACCTTGGTGGCCAATGCGAAGTCATCGAGACGTCCGCAGATGCTTCGCGAATCCGCGCCGATCATCGAACGCGTCGAGAAGCAGGAGACCGAAAAGGTAGTGCGCGATCTGAAGAAGCTCGGGATCGACTGGAGCGTCGGCCCCGACAACGGACCGAGCAAAGTGCGCGTCACCGCGGCGACGAGCTCGGGCGACAAACCCACCAAGGCCGGAGAGCCGCTCTCGCTGCGCGTGGAGGTCACCAACCAGGGCGACAATCCACTCTACCAGCTTCGGGCGACGACCATCAGCGACAACCGCTTGTTCGACGGGCGTGAGCTGGTCTTCGGAAAGCTGAATCCTGGCGAGACACGTACTTGGACGACGACGCTCGGTGTGTGCGTCACCGAGGACGAGGAGCGGGTTTGTCGAATACCGCGCGGGACGATCGATCGTGCGGACGGAATCAAGGTCGAATTCGAGGAGGCGCACGGCCATGCGCCCGAGCCCGTCGAGGTGCGCACGTTGATCCACGCGCTTCCCAAGCCTCGTTTCGCGTACGGATTGCAGGTCTCCGACAACGTCCAAGGCAATGGCGACGGCCTGGTACAGCCGGGTGAGCACGCGACCATCTACTTCACCGTCAAGAACGTCGGAGAAGCCGACACCTTGGACGTGCAGGCGAACCTACAAAACAAGAGCGGCAGCGGCGTGTTGCTGAACGACGGCCGCTTCGAGCGCGACTCCCTCGAGGCCGGAAAGTATTGGGTCGTCCCCTTTACGTTCCAGGTGCTCCCGAAGTTCTCCGAGGAGGAGGCCGCGTTGGTGCTGGCCGTGAGCGATCGCGAGTTCGGAGTGGGGGTGGGCCAACAGCTTTCGGTTCCGGTGCACCGGGAAAAGGCGCCAGTCGAGACCTTGTCGGTCAAGCGCGTGGTGAGCCTGCGGCCGGGTACCCAAATCCTCGGGCATCCCGCCGAGAGCGCGCCGATCGTCGGCCGGGTGGAGGGCCCAACCCGCTTGCTGCACACCGCGACTAGCGGCGCCTTTGTGCGGCTGGATCTCGGTGGGGGCCGTCCGGGTTGGGTGCATACGGCCGACGCCGAGCCCGCCGCGGGTCCTGCCGCCAAGGATGCGCCGATCGAGTGGGCCGTCCAAAACGCCCCGCCCGTGATCGAGCTCGCGGGCTTGGGCGACTACGTCACGCGCGCCGACACCATCCAGGTTCGGGGCAAAGCCATCGATGAGCAGCGCGTGCGCGACCTCTACATCTCCACGAGCGGCCACAAGGTCTACTACGAGTCGAATCAAGGGAGCGCCACACCGCGCGAGCTCGCGTTCGACACCGAGATTCCGGTTCATCCCGGCCTCAACGCGATCGAGGTGGTCGTACGCGAGGACAACGACTCGGTGACCCGCCACTACTTCGTCGTGCGCCGGGACGCCGAAGATGGCTCCCTCATGGAGACCGCCAAGTTCGAAGGCGCGCTCCTGGCAAACGGCCAGGGCTATCACTGAGCAGGGGCGCGTCGGGCCACCGAAAAGAAGCCGGCAAAGCGTTCTACACCTTCGGGAAGCCGACCTCCTCGTCGGATGTGTTGCCAAAACAGCGGCGCCAGCGCGTCGATGACCTCTCCCGGATCGTCCGTGGCCCCTTTCTCAAAGCTCGATGCATCATCTGATTCGATCTCGATGCGGCCGATTTCACCGGCGTTCCAAGACACGCGCAGAGTCTCCGATCGACCCGCGACGGACTGGGTCAGCCGCGCCTCGCCCTGCCGCGGCGTGCCCCGCAGACACGCCGAGACCCGAATCTTGGCATGGCCGCGGAGCAAGGTCTCGAGGCGCCCCCGAAGCGCTTGATCCTCTTCGGCCTCGAGCAGCACGGCGAGCGCCCCGACGGGGTCCGCCGCATCGTGCAGCGCGGCATGGGCCAGAGCCCAACGCTGGCCCTTCGAGAGGCGGCAATACGCGAATACGAGCGCGTCGAGCGCGCCTACATCCTCGGCGATGCGGTCGACCAAGCTCGCGAAGGAGCCGCGCCGCGGCCGATCGGCGCTGATGATACCCGGACCCCTGCCCGCCACAGCGCTGCTCTTACCCGATCGGGCCGCTCTTCACCAGCATGTAGTCAAACGTATTCCACTTGACTTCATTAACCCACTTGGCTAAGGCAAGTCCGTTCAGGGTCAGGCATGGACGGCAAGGAGATCATTACCCGGCACGAAAAGATGGTCATCGGGCTCGCCAACCAGCTTCGACGCGAGCTCTGTCTCAGGGGAGAGCTCGACGACCTCATCGCGTTCGGCTTCGGGGGCCTTCTCGAGGCGCAGCTTCGCTTCGACCCGAGCCGGGGTGTTCGGTTCCAGACATTCGCCTACCACCGAGTCCGCGGCGCCATGCTGGACGGGGTACGGAAGATGTCCCTCCTTCCGCGGCGGGCGCACGAGCGGCTCAAAGCGGCTGCGGAGACGAGGCCTACGGCGGCTCCGAGCGAGCTCGACAAGGCGTTCACGCGTATCAGCGCGAGCCTCACGGCCGCCACGCCGCTGCAGGGGAGCCACGGGCAACAGACTCCCGAGGCCGCCCTCCTCAAGAACGAGGCGCTCAGCCGGCTCCTCACGGCGCTTCCGTCCCTTTCGCCCAGGCAGCGGCTCCTCGTGCGGGGCCATTACTTCGAGGGGCGTTCCCTCGATTCGCTGGCGCGCGATCTCGGAATCTCGAAGTCCTGGGCGAGCCGCCTTCATACCCAAGCGCTGCGGCAGTTGCGGACCGCGGTGGAGACCGATTGATCGAAGACCGGCCGCCCAGCCGAAATCGCGGTGTTCCCCGTGGGTTGCGCGCGTACTGCGCTTCGCGCTCGAGGCCTCGGTGCGAACCGTATTACGCACCCGCGGGGGTGTGCCGCTTCGTGGCCCAGGTGTGGCAAGTGGGCCAGTCGCCTGTAAATTCCGCTGTAAAGCTCTCGCCGAAACGCTGCGTTTTGCCGTTTTCTTCAGGTGGCATGCAAACTGCATCATGCTCGGGCAGGATGGGGGCATCAAGCACACAAGTCCCGAAGGCTCCGTCGGCGGACAGCCGCAGCGTTCGGATCATCGCCAAGTCGGTCTACCGCGAGCTTCGCAATAGCGGGCACAGCCGCTCGGACATCGTCGCGTTCACGAATGCCGTTCTCGAGCTCGTGACATCCGAGCTTCGTGACGCGCAAGAAGCAGCGGAGTGACGAACGCGTTCGTCTGCGAATAGGCGCAAAAGCGCAAATTATTCGCGGCCTTGGCTTCTTGACCCTGACCCACGTCGCAGTTAGGTTCCCCATCCGCACGCGTTGCGCGGATCGTGCCGCGTGGCAGGACACAGGGGAGTCGAACCAATGGCAACCAAAGTCGGAATCAATGGCTTCGGGCGAATCGGGCGCTGCATCGCGCGAATCGTCGCCGAGAGTGGAAGCGACGTCGAAATCGTCGGCATCAACGACCTCACGAGCGCGCAAATGCTCGCGCATCTTCTCGAGTGGGACTCGGTACACAGGCACTTCTCTCATCCGGTTCGGGCCGAGGACGGCGCGATCTGGATCGGCGATCGGCGCATCCCCGTGTCGGCCGAAAAGGATCCCTCGAAGCTCAAGTGGAAGGAGCTTGGCGCGGAGATCGTACTCGAGTGCACGGGCCTGTTCCGGACGAAGGAAGCCGCTTCCGCGCACCTGAAGGCCGGCGCAAAGCGCGTGATCATCAGCGCGCCCGGCAAGAGCGGCATCGACGGCACCTTCGTCGTCGGCATCAATACCGATCAGTTCGACCCCGAGAAACATCAGGTGATCAGTTGTGCATCGTGCACCACCAACTGTCTGGCTCCGATCGCCAAGGTGTTGCACGACTCCTTTGGCATCGTGAAGGGCCACATGGTCACGGTTCACGCGTACACCAACGATCAACGCATTCTCGATCTCCCCCACAAGGACATGCGCCGAGCCCGCGCGGCGGCGATTTCGATGATTCCGACGTCTACCGGTGCGGCGACGGCCATCGGCCTGGTGCTGCCCGAGCTCAAGGGCAAGCTCGACGGCACTGCGATTCGCGTTCCGACTGCGAACGTGTCGCTCGTCTGCCTGACGGCTCAGGTCGCGCGCAGCACCGACCGTGACGAGGTCAATCGCGCGCTGAAAGAAGCTGCCGAGGGTTCGCTTCGCGGCATCCTCGCCTTCGAGGAACGCCCGCTGGTCTCGGTGGACTTCATGGGCAATCCCCACTCGTCGATTTGCGACGCGGCGCAAACCCAGGTCGTCGGCGGAGACCTCGTCGAGGTACAGAGCTGGTACGACAACGAATGGGGCTTCTCGCAACGCATGGTAGACCTCGTGCGGATCGTCGCGAACGCGGAGTGAGCCGATGGCCTCTACGATTCGCTCGATCGAGGAGCTGACGCTCGAGGGCGTCACGACGTTCATCCGCGTCGACTTCAACGTGCCGTTGAAGAACGGCGAGGTGACCGATGACACGCGGATTCGCGCCGCCCTACCCACCATCCAACACGCGCTTCGTGAAGGTGCCCGTGTCGTGCTGGCGTCGCATCTCGGACGGCCCAAAGACAAGGTCGTACCCGAGCTTTCGCTCGAGCCGGTAGGCGCGCGCTTGGCGGAGCTGCTCGAGGACGTCGACGTTCGGCTGACCGACGATTGCATCGGAGACGGCGCTCGCAAAGTCATCCAAGACCTTCGCGACGGGCAAGTGGCACTTCTCGAGAACTTGCGCTTTCACCCCGGCGAAAAGGCCAATGACGTCGACTTCGCACGAGAGCTCGGTGGGTCCTGTGGCGCCTACGTGAACGACGCGTTTGGTGCCGCGCACCGGGCGCATGCCTCGGTGAGCGCCCTTCCCGGCTTGATTAAAGAGCGGGCGGCGGGGTTCTTGATGCGTCGCGAGCTCGAGGCGCTCGACAAGCTGCGCACCAATGCGCCCCGTCCTTACATCGCGGTTCTAGGCGGCGCGAAGGTGAGCGACAAGATCGGTGTCATGGAAGCGCTGCTCGAAAAGGTCGACGCGCTTCTCGTCGGCGGCGCCATGGCCAACACGTTCTTGGCGGCGCGTGGCCTCAACGTCGGCAAGAGCATCTTCGAACAGGACAAGCTCGCCTTGGCCCGGAGCCTCATGAGCACGGCCGAAGAAAAAGGCGTCGACTTGCTCCTTCCCGTCGATGTCCGCGTAGGGGATTCGACCGAGGCGAGCGAGCCGCAAGTGACGTCGGCCGATGCGATTCCGTCGGATGCCATGGCGCTCGACATCGGACCCGAGACCGAGAAGCGCTTTCGCGAAAGGCTTCGCCGCGCCCAGGCGGTGTTCTGGAACGGTCCCATGGGCTTGTTCGAAAACGCGGCGTTCGCGCAGGGCACGTTGGCCGTGGCGCGGGCGGCGGCGGATTGTCCGGGTTTCAGCGTGGTCGGCGGCGGCGATAGCGTCGCGGCGATTCACAAGGCCAATCTCGGCGGTCGGTTCGATCACGTGTCCACTGGCGGCGGCGCCTCGCTCGAGTATCTGGAGGGACGGCCGCTCCCCGGCGTGGAGGCCTTGAGGACATGACGCCTCGTAAGCCCATGATCGCGGGCAACTGGAAGTTGCACAATACGATCGCCCAATCGAAGGAGCTCGCTCGGGCCATCGCGGCCCACGTGGGCCAGGGCCTCGCTTGTGACGTGGTCGTTGCTCCGGTGGCGACGTCACTGAGCGCGGTGAGAGAGGCGATCGATGGGACGGCGGTCGGGCTGTCGGCGCAGAATACCTACTGGGAGGATTCCGGGGCGTTCACGGGCGAGCTGAGCCCGTTGCTATTGCTCGACGCGGGGTGCGGATATTGCATCGTAGGCCACTCGGAGCGACGCCAGTACTTCGGAGAAACGGACGCCGGAGTGCGCAAGAAAGTCGCGGCGTTGCTGGTGCACAAAGTCGTTCCCATCGTCTGTATCGGCGAGAGCCTAGAGCAACGCGAGGCGGGCAAGACACTCGATGTCGTGTTGGGCCAAATCGAAGCGGCGACCGATGGTTTGGACGCGGTCGCCTTGGCCCCTTTGGTGGTGGCCTACGAGCCCATCTGGGCCATCGGCACCGGCCGCACCGCCAAAGCCGAGGATGCCCAGGAGGTACACCAGGCGATTCGGGAGCGCCTTGGCGAGCTCAAGGGCCAGTCCTGGGCAACCTCCGTGCGCATTCTCTACGGCGGAAGCGTGAAGCCGAGCAATGCCGACGAGCTGCTCGCCGAGCCCGACGTCGACGGCGCGCTCGTCGGCGGCGCCTCGCTCTCGGCCAAAGATTTCATTCCGATCATCGATGCCGGCGTTCGCCGCGCGGAAAGTTGAATTCATGTATACGTTCGTTTCCATCGTCTATGTCTTCGTGTGCTTGTTTCTCATCCTGGTCGTGCTCCTGCAGTCGGGCAAAGGCGGCGGCTTGGGGTCGGCTTTTGGGGGCGGTGCGAGCCAACAGATCTTCGGCGGCGCCGGTGCAGGCAACCTGTTGACCAGGCTGACGGCGGGGTTCGCGTTTACCTTCATGGTGCTTTCGGTCTGGCTCGCGTTCCTTTCGACCTCGGGAGAGCAGGCGCTTGAGCGTGCGGTGCGAGAGCAGACCGCTGCCCAGGAATCAGCAGCTGAAACCGCAGCAGCTGAAAGTGAGGGCGAGTCGGAAGAGGCCGAGCCTACCGAGGACGCCGAGCCCCCGCCCGCGACCGAAACGGAATAGCGCGCTGCCAAAGACGCCCCGTGATCTGAGGCCGCGGCGGCGTGTGGATGCCCAGGAGCTCCTGGGCCGTCGCGCAAGGATGGTGTCGGTGCAGCACCGCCACGAGCCGTTCTTCGAGCTCCCAGGCCGTGCACCGGCGCTCCTGATAGGGCTCCGTTGCGTCTGCGACCGCACGCCAAAGCGCCTCCGGCGCCTCGTGGCGGCGAAGACAAACCTCCAGGATCTTTCCGAGCATGAAGACGTCCGCGCGCCCGTCGATCGGATCGCCCCGCTCTGCTTCGGGGACGCGCGGCAGGTCTCGCCCCGTCCAGGCCCGGGAGGTTCCGAATCCGGTGATCTTGATGCCTCCGTTGTCACAGAGCACGATTCGTCTCGGAGAGAGACGGCCGTGAACGAGGCGCAGAAGCGCTCCACCGGGATCCCGACGGCGATGCACGTAGCCAAGCGCCTTGGCCGCCTCTTTGACGATGTACGCAGCAGCGGACCACGAGATCGGCCAGGGGCGCCGTAGCAGCGCGTCGAGCGTCGGTCCCCCGGCAAGCTCCGTCGCGACGAAGCAGGTTCCTCCGCTCAGACCGAGGTCGAGCACGTGCGCGATGGTCGTATGGGATAAAAGCGCGGCTTGCTTTGCCTCCGAGATGACGGCGGCAACCATGCGTCGATCTGGTCTGCTCGCCGTGTGGAGTCGCCAAAGGAGTGCGGGCTTTTCGAACCCCCCAGCTCCCAGCCGTTTGGCTACGTACGCCTCCCCCACCTCGCAGTAGTCGAGCGGCTGCAACAGTCGATAGGAACCGCACGCGTTCTCGCCCGCGTCCACGCGCCGATAGTCGGTTAACCAACGGCATTCGTCGCATTTCTCGCAACGACGGCGAGCAGTCAGGGCGCGCCGGTTCCGTGGACCGGGTGGATGCGCAGATATCGGCCGAGGTGCTTGACACCCACGTAGAACGGCGCGGTATCGAGCAATGCGACCGTGAGCTTGAAGGTGTAGCCCGCCCCGATGAAAGTCAGGAGCTGTGGCCAGAGCGGACGGGACTCGTCGAGTGGAAGGCCCTTGGCGAGGAAGTGCGTGATGAGGATCACCGCCACCGTATCGACCAGCTGGCTCACCAGCGTGGAGCCATTGTTCCGGAGCCAGAGGTGACGTCCGTTGGTGACGTGCTTCCAAAAATGAAAGAGCTGCACGTCGATGAATTGGGCTGCGAGGTACGCGATCATCGATGCGGTCACCGCACTGAACGCCAGACGCCGTAGCTCGAAAAACACGCCGGCTCGTGGCTGATTGGGGGGCTCGAAACCGGGAAGCGCTCCGCCGATCCAAAGGATGAACATCACCCAGAGGTTGAGGGCAAGGCCCATCCAGACGACCTGGTTCGCCCGGTGGCGGCCGAAGAGCTCCGAGATGAAATCAGTGCACAAGAACGTGACCGGATAGGGCAAGACCCCGACCGCGAGCGGCATTGGGATGGTGATCTCGGTCCCGGGAAGTCGAAAGCTGAGGTCGATGAAGCGAGTGACGCCGAGGATGTTCAGCATCGCCAGCGTTCCGAGGAACAATCCGGACAGGACCAGGAAGACGAGCTGCCGCCGCTCCTGCACCGTCGCTTCGTCGAGCCTGGGCAACCCGTCGAATCCGTACTGTTCCGAGGGCAGAAGCTCGGTGCGCCGCTCGGTCACGAGGGCGCCTTTTGGCGCAATGCCTTTCCCTCGATGCCGCGCCATGCCTGATGCTCCTGTCCTGCGCGCTTGGCGTCTCCAAGCTGCTCGTAGATCGCGGGGAGCGAGATGGAAAGCGCCCGCGCGCCCGTCGCGCGCTCCCACGCCTCGCGCAGCATCGACAGGTCCTGCATCGGCTGCACGATGAGCTTACCCCGCACGAGGGACCCAGCGGTCGTCTGGGAGGCCGAAGCTGCCTGCGGGCTTGCGGCTAGAGGCTCGTCCGCCCCGTGCTCGTGGGGCTCGCCTGCCTCGCACGCTGCGCAGTGGTGCGCGACTCGCTCGTGTTGAACGAAGACCCTCGTGCCCTCGGGCAGCTCGCGCTCGAGCCCCTGGATAGCGCCCGGCTCGCGCTCCAAGGCTACGAAGGGCCAGCGCCGCTCGTCGCCTCTGCGAAGGATCTCGAGCAGCGGAAACACGGGCAGGGTCTCCTCTTCGGAGATCTTGTGAGCTGCGACGGGCGCCCCATCCCACAACACCAGATCCCCATAGTCGATGGGCGCGTCACGAAACGTGGGCGACTGTACGACGCCGTGACATGGGCTGAGCGGCGCAACCCATACCAGCTCGAAGGCCACGGCCTTCCGCGGAAGACGAGACGTGGCGTCGGTTTGGGGCGTGCGCGATAGCACCCGGATCAACATCGGCGGAAGCCCGGCCACGTAGGGCATCTGACGGGCTTGGTCGAGCCGCGCTGGAACGCCGAGGGCCTCCCAGGCCTCGACGGCCTCCTCCCCCTTGCCTATTGCGGTGGCGCAGATAGCGAGGTTCCACAAGACCGGTCTTTCGGATCCGAGGCGCCACCGGGCTTGCTCGTTGGCGGCAAAGCCGTCGTCGAAGCGGCCGCGCCACTTGTCTAGCAGGCCGGCGTCGTACCACCACTCTCCTCGCTCTGCGTCGAGCTCGATCGCGCGCGTGAACGCCTCCTGGGCCTCCGCGTCTCGAGCTGGGCCGCACAGTCGCAGCGCATTGCCCAGCATCGCGAGAAGACTGCCTGCGACGTCGGGGTCTTCCTGATCGCTCTCGGAGAGCGCATCCAGGCTGTGTTGCAGCGCCGCGGCAGCCCACCAGGCGGGACCGTCTTTGGTGAGCGCAGGCTCATCCATCCCGCGTCTGCCGGCCTGCTCGATCAGGAGGCTCGCGATGCCAAGCGTGAGAGCCCAGTCGTCGCGCCAGGCGTCGTTCAGCTCTCGGAGCACTTCTCGGTGCTCGGGCCCATTGCCCATTTCTGCGATCAAGCTGAGTGCGAGCTCGGCAAGCTTTCGATCCGCGCGCAGCTGCTGGCGCCGCTCCAAGAGCGCAAGCCAGGTGCTCCGGAGGTCCTCGTTGGTTTCCACGACGCTCATGGCGCCCGAGCTTAGCAGTCCGGTCTTCGTTGTCAGCGGCGAGAACGGCCGAGGGGGCCATTCGTGCCCTCTTCTTGGTGGCCAGGGTTCTTTTTGGCTAATCTGACGAGACGAGGGCCGGTCGGCGGCCGCCGCTGCTGAACGAGGACGAGTTGCAATACCACAGTGCCGGACTGACCGATGTCGGCCAACGCCGAAAGCTGAACGAGGACGCTTTCCTAATCGATGATGTCCTCGGCTTGTACGTCGTGGCGGACGGCATGGGTGGGCACGCCGCCGGAGAGATAGCGAGCCAAGAGGCGGTCGATACCGTGCACGGAATGGTCAGTCGGGGCCACGCGGCGCTGCAACGCGTCGCCGAGGGAGATACCTCCGAGGCCTCGCTTCGGCAGGCCATCCGGGTCGTCGAGAGCGCCGTACAGGCGGCGACCTACATGGTCTTCGGCCTCGCACAGCATGCGCCCGAGCAACAAGGCATGGGCACCACGGTTTCGGTGCTCGCGATGTGCGGGAACTACGGGATCACAGCGCAGGTCGGCGACAGCCGCATCTATTTGATCCGGGGGCGCAAGGCCGAGTCTCTGACCGAGGACCACACCCTGGTCGCTTGGCAGCTCAAGCAAGGGATCATTACGGAGGCGGAAGCGGCGCGCTCACCGCACCGCAACGTGATCACGCGCGCCGTCGGGAGCCGCGAGTACGTGCAAGTCGATACGGGCTTCTTCGAAGTGCATCCCGGGGACGCGTTCTTGCTCTGTTCGGATGGGCTGCACGGGTATCTACAGATCGACGAGATCCCCGAAGTGATCGAGATGGGACCGAAGGGCGCAGCGCATCGATTCGTTCACCTCGCCAACACGCGCGGCGGCCGTGACAACATCACGGCAATCGTCGTCAACGTGCTGTAGCGACCACGGCGGCCGCTACCTCAGCGCACGTTATTCCGTCTCCGTCTCTTCGTCCGAGCCTTCTTCTTCGGCCTTGGCGATGGAGAACGAGCCGAGCTTGTCTTTCAGGGCGTCGCCGAGCGTGGCCTGGGCGCCGCCGAGGCTCGGTCCGATTTTTCTCGGCGCCACGCGCTTTTCGCCGCCCTCGGGGCGATCGATCTTGTCGACCTCTTGGCCTTCGGCGGCGCGAAGGGACAGCGTGATGGTACGGTCCTCGTCGTCGATGCGAATCACCTGCGCCTTCACGATGTCGCCGGTTTTCACGATCTCGGTCGGTTCTTGGCTCAGGTCGGCGCTGATCTCGCCTCGCGGGATCACGCCCTCGACGCCCCGTTCCAGCTCGACGTGAATACCGTACTCGTCGGCCCCGATCGCGCGGACTTCCACGACGGTTCCCTCCGGGTAGCGATCCGGAATGAAGCTCCACGGATCTTCGTAGAGCTGCTTGATGCCTAGGCTCACTTTGCGATCGTCGTGATTGATCGAAAGGATGATCGCCTCGACCTCGTCGCCCTTGCGGTAGAGATCGGCGGGATTGTTGATGCGCTGGGTCCAGCTGAGGTCGGACTTGTGGACCATGCCGTCGACGCCCTCTTCGATGCCCACGAACACGCCATAATCGGTGATGGAGCGGACCCGGCCCTGGATGATGTCGCCCGGGTTGTACTTCTGCGTGAAGACCGTCCAGGGATCGGGCTCGAGCTGCTTGAGGCCTAGGCTGATGCGCTTGTTCTGCGCATCCAAGTCGAGCACTACGCACTCGACCTCCTGGCCCACTTCCAGCACCTTCGATGGGTGCTTGGGCTTGGCCCAGGTCATTTCGCTCACGTGAATCAGGCCCTCGACACCTTGCTCGAGCTCGACGAAAGCCCCGTAGTCGGTGAGGGATACGACCTTGCCCTTGACTTTCTTGCCGGGGACGTAGACGTCATGAGCCACATTCCAGGGGTCCTCGGTGGTCTGCTTGAGGCCGAGGGAGACACGCTCGGTGTCGGCGTTGTACTTGAGCACCTTGACGGTGACCTCATCACCCACCTCGAACACCTCGGAAGGATGATTGACGCGTCCCCAGCTCATGTCGGTGATGTGAAGCAGACCGTCGATGCCCCCGAGATCGACGAATGCACCGTACTCGGTGATGTTCTTGATCGTGCCGGTGACGACTTGGCCCTCTTCCAGGTTCTCCAGCGTGGCCTCCTTGAGGCGATCCCGCTCCTTTTCGAGCAACACGCGACGTGACAAGACGATGTTGCCACGCTTCTTGTTGAACTTGATGACCTTGAACTGGAAGGTCTGCCCGAGAAGTCGATCCAGGTTGCGCACGGGGCGAAGATCGACCTGCGAGCCAGGAAGGAATGCTTTGACACCACCGCGGATGGTCACCGCAAGACCGCCCTTCACGCGCTGCGTGATCGTCCCTTCGATGAGCTCGTCTCGCTCGCAAGCGGCGCTGATCTCGTCCCACACCTTGAGCTTGTCGGCTTTCTCCTTGGAGAGGGACACCAGCCCGTCCTCGTTCTCCTTGGACTCGATCAACACGTCGACGTGATCTCCAGGAGTCGCCGAAATGTTCCCTTCGGAATCGAGGAACTCGTGGAGCGAAATCACGCCCTCGGACTTGTAGCCGATGTCGACGACGACGGAGTCCTTGCCGACCTTGAGGATGGTTCCTTCGACGATGTCGCCTTCGCGGAGCTCGTCCGTTTGAGCTACCGAAGCTTCGAAAAGAGCCGCAAAGCTCTCAGATTTGGGATTTTGAATTTCTGTGGTTTCGGTCATTTATGAATCACTGCGTCCGTCGCGATCGAGAGCGCTCTGCACACGAGCCCAACCTCCCGAAAGGCGCCGGAACTGCAGGGGACGACGTGGGTAGCAGGGGACCTAGACGGTGTCAATTGCAGGATTGGACCAGCTCGAGCACGTGTTTCACCACGGCCTCGAGGTCCAAGCGCGTGCTGTCCAGGATGACCGCATCCTCCGCCGGCCGCAACGGCGCGATCGCCCGCGTCGAGTCGGCCTCGTCCCGCGCCCGGATCTGTCTCAGGATCTCGTCGTGATCTGCAGACATTCCGCGCCCCTGGAGGTCCTTTACCCGCCGGCGGGCCCGTTCTTCGGCCGAGGCGGTGAGAAATAGCTTCACCTCGGCATCCGGGAAGACCACCGTGCCGATGTCCCTGCCCTCGAGAACCACGCCGCCCTCTTTTCCGAGCTCTCGCTGGATGCCGAGAAGGGCGCGCCGGACGCCGGGATAGGCGCTCACCTGGCTCGCCCCCGCCGATATCTCGGACGTTCGGATCTCGTCGGCGCGATCTCGGCCGTCGATCAAAAGCCGAGGCGTTCCGTCGTCTTGTGCGGCGAACCCGAGGTCGATCTCGTGGCAAAGAGCCGAAACGGCGGCCTCGTCTTCCCAGGAGATGCCGCGGTCGCGCGCTGCGAGGGCTACCCCCCGATAGAGCGCGCCGGTGTCGACCAACGTGTAGCCGAGACGGCGGGCCAACACGCGGGCCGTCGTGCTCTTGCCGACGCCCGCGGGCCCATCGATCGCGATGACCGGCCGCGGGCGGCTCACGTTTCCTCCGTGATGTCGGCCCCGAGCGTTCGCATGAGCGCGACGAATCCAGGGAAGCTGGTGTCGACCGACTCGGCGCCGTCGACGATCGTCTCCCCGTCGGCGAGCAACCCGAGCAGCGCTGCCGACATCGCGATGCGATGGTCCCCATGGCTCTCCACGTGAGCTGCGTGCAGCGAGACGCCGCCAGTGATGATCAGGCCGTCGGGCAGCTCCTCGCATGGCACCCCGAACGCGCGGAGCACGTCGGCCATGGTCGCGATGCGGTCGCTCTCCTTGACGCGCAGCTCGGCAGCATCGCGAATCTCGGTGGAGCCTTCGGAAACCGCAGCCAGCGCGCAAGCGACCGGAACCTCGTCGATCATGCGCACCACGAGCTCGCCGCCCGCGACCGAGCCCCGAACCGTCCCATGCGTCACGGTCAGCTCGGCCATCGGCTCGTCACCGGCTCCGTGCCCGGTCGGCCGGTGCGACACGTTCACACCCAAGAGCCGCAGCCAGTCGAAGAGCCCAGTGCGGGTCGGATTGATGCACACGTCCCGCACGCTGACCTGGCTACCGGGGACCATCGCGGCCGCCACCAAAGGAAACGCGGCACTCGACGGATCCCCCGGAACCTGCCACTCGAAGGGCTCCCAACCTCCAGCCCAGTCGAGATTCGGGTCCAAAAAGACCGATGCGCCGGCGGTTTGAAGCGGAACGCCGAGCGCCAACATCATGCGCTCGGTGTGGTCGCGTGAGAGCACCGGCTCTTCGATCGCCGTCGGACCCGAGGCGTAGAGCCCACTCAAGAGCAGCGCGCTCTTCACCTGGGCGCTTGCGATGGGCATCGAGTACTCGATGCCTTTGAGGGCCTCGCCCTCCACGAGGGGCGCGATCGAGATCGGGGGATAGAGCTCGTCGGGTTTTGCGCCCGCAGCTCCCGCGATGTGCGCGCCCCGAGCGCGAAGCGGCTTGATGACCCGCCCCATCGGACGCCGGGTGAGCGACTCGTCCCCGATCAAGCGGCTGCCAAAGCGCTGACCGCTCAAGAGCCCCGCGAGCAGTCTCATCGTGGTGCCCGAGTTGCCGCAGTCGATGACGTCTCGTGGCATCTGCAGACCGCGCAGCCCTACGCCGTGCACGAGGGTCGAGTCATCGGTGCTTTGGACGGCCACGCCCATGGCGCGGAACGCCTCACGGGTGGCGGCGTTGTCCAAGCCCTCCGAGAGGCCCGTGATGCGTGAGACGCCCCGGCCGAGCGCTCCGAAGATCAAGCTCCGGTGGCCGATGCTCTTGTCGCCCGGCACTTGGACCACGCCCCGAAGCGGGCCGGATCGGCGAACCCGATATCGCTTGGGCTGGCTAGACACGGGCCCTTCTTAGCACGGCGCGAAGCGCTTCGAGGAAGCGCTCGTTCTCGCGAGGCAGCCCGACGGTGACGCGTATCCACGACGCCAAAGGCTCCGGCATGGGTCTCACGATGATCCCTTTTTGGAGCAACGCTTCGTACACCGCCCTGCCCGGCCTCGAGACGTCGACCAGCACGAAATTGGCTTGACTCGGGGCGACCCTCAGCCCCTCGGCCTCGAGCGCCGCCGTGAGCTTGTGCCGGTCCCGGATCGTTGCCTCCACGCTCGCGCGCAGATGGGCTTGGTCCTCGAGCGCGCTGCGGGCGCCGACCTGCCCTGCGGTACCCACGTTGAAGGGGGCGCGCAGCCTGTCGAGATGTCCGATCAGCTCGGGGGTTCCGATCACGTAGCCGACGCGCAACGCCGCGAGCCCATATGCCTTCGAAAAAGTCCGCAGGACGGCCAGCCTCTCCCGTGCGCCCCGAAGCTCGGTGGCCGGCTTGAAGTCGGCGGCGTCTGCGTACTCGACGTAGGCCTCGTCGACGACCGCGAGCACCCGCTCGGGCAGCGAGCGCAGGAGGCGTTCGAGCTCGGGGCCGGAGATGTAGCTGCCGGTCGGGTTGTTTGGATTTGCGACGAACATCAGCTTGGTGGCCGGTGTGACTGCGTCGAGCAGGTCGTCCACGTTCCAGTGCAAGTGATCTCGAAGCGCGACCGCGGTGTGGTCGAGCTCCTGTGCGATCGACGCGATGCGGTAGCAGGGGAACGATGGATGGCCGAACACGGCGTGCTCTGCGCGGCTTGCGCAGACCCGGCAGATTAAGTCGATGAGCTCGTTCGAGCCGTTGCCGAGACCGATCTCCTCGGCGCGTACGCCATGATGCGCAGCCAATGCATGGCGAAGCTCGTATCCCCTCGGGTCCGGATACCGGTGCAGCGCGAGCGATGCGCCGGACACTGCTTCGATCGCCCTCTGCGAAGGCCCGTAGGGGTTCTCGTTCGATGCGAGCTTCACGACGTCCTCGATGCCCAGCTCTCGCGTGAGCTCGTCGGCGGGCTTGCCGGGCTCATACGCCGTCAGGGCGAGAATGTGGGGTGCCGCGAGTTCGCTCATGGGGGTCGGTCAGCTCGGCCGGGGATAGCTTCCGAGGACCTTGGCATAACGCACGGTGCGGCGCAGCTCCTCCACCGCGGTCAGAACGGCCCTATCGGTGATGTGGCCGTCCATTTCGAGAAAGAACACGTGGTGCCACTCGGTCCCAGTCGACGGCCGGGACTCGATGCGGGTGAGGTTGATCGCCCGGTCCGCGAGCGGACGCAGCGCCCGGTGAAGCGCGCCGGGCTCGTCGCCAGGCGCCATCGCCAAGACGGTGCGGTCGCGGCCCGTGCGCGAAGGGAGCCGGTTGCCGGCGATGCCGAATCGCGTGACCACGTCGGGGTCGTCCTCCAGGCGATCGTCGATCAACTTCAAGCCGTGTAGCTCCCGCAGCAACGGAGAACCGAGCGCAGCGGATTGATCATCACCGAGGGCGAAGTGGGCAGCGGCTTCTCCGGACTGCACGTCGACCAGGATCGCGTCCGGATAACGCGAGCGCAGCTGTCGCTCGCACGCTGCAATCGCGGGGGCGGCTCCATAGATCTTGAGAACCTGCGCGGGGTCTCCCGATTGAGACAGCAACTGGTAGCGAAGCGGGATCACTCGCTCTCCACAGAGCTTGGCGTCCGTTGCGATCAGCCCCTTCAGGGTCGCGGTAATCGCTCCGTCCGTGGAGGTCTCGAGCGGGACGACCCCGAACGTGGCGTGGCCGTGAAGCACCGCTTCGAGCGCGGCCGAAACCGACTCGGTGGGTCGAAAGCTCGGGGCGTGTCCGAAGTAATCACGCGCGGCAGCGTGCGCGAGATCTCCCGGAGCGCCGAAGTATGCCACGACGTCGGGCGCGATCAGCGCCGTGCACGCCGACAAGACCTCTCGAAACACCGGCTCGATGCTCGACGCCGGAAACTCCTTGGCAAGCGCGCGAGCGCCTTCGATGACGTTCGCCTTCTTTGGCAAGCGCAGCGGCTCGTCCCCGGCTTCTTCCCGTAGCGCGGTGTACTCTCGGATCGCCTTCGCTCGGGCGTTGAGCGCTGCCACCAGTTGCCGGTCTGCTTCTTCGAGCTCTTCGGTGATCCGGCGAAGTCGATCGTTCATGGCCATGATGGTAACAGCCCTCGCTACTGGCGTATACCGCGGACCAGGCCCGGTTATTCCTGATCGCCCAACGCTAGGTCGCGCAATCGGGCGATCGTCACCAGGGCGTCGACCGGCGTCATGCGTTCGATGTCGAGCGCTCGGATGGTCGCCGCGAGCGCGGACGGCGCCGGCGGTGATCCTTCGAACAACGGCATCTGTGGTGTCTGCGCGCCCTCGGCGCGCGCTTCCAGCTCCTGTAGCTTGGCCTTGGCGCGGGCGAGCACGACGGGCGGGACGCCGGCCAGCCTCGCAACTGCCAGGCCATAGCTTCGGTTCGAGCCCCCTGGGACCAGTTGGTGGAGCAAGACCATACTGTCCCCGTGCTCTTTTGCGGCGACGTTGTAGTTGCTCGCATTCGGAAGGCGATCGGCGAGCTCGCAGAGCTCGTGATAGTGCGTGGAGAAGATCGCGCGGCAACGCGTTGCATCATGCAAGTGCTCTGCCACTGCCCACGCGATGGCGAGGCCGTCATAGGTGCTCGTGCCGCGTCCGATTTCGTCGAGGATGACGAACGAGCGCTCGGTGGCGCCGCGCAGAATGCTCGACGCCTCCATCATCTCGACCATGAACGTGCTCTGTCCACGCGCCAGATAATCGCTGGCGCCAACGCGGGTATAAACGCGATCGACGATTCCGATTCGTGCGCTCTTCGCCGCGACGAAGCTGCCGGCTTGAGCCATGATCACGGCTAGGGCGGCCTGCCGCATCGTGGTGGACTTGCCGGCCATGTTCGGTCCCGTCAGGAGCATGAACCGCGTTCCCTCGGGATCGAGCTCGATGGTGTTGGGTACGAAGCCGTTCATGGCTGCGTAGCGCTCTACCGTGGGGTGTCGACTGTCTTCGAGGTAGAGCCCCATGCTGCCGTCGACGGTCGGACGCACGTACCGGTGGCAGTGGGCGACTTCGGCGAGGGCAGCGGCAGTGTCGATCCCGGCGATGGCCCGCGCGAGCCGGTGCAGCCTCGGTGCTTGATCCCCAACGGTCTTGCGCAGGTCGGCGAAGGCGGCCGCCTCGAGGGCGCGTGCGCGCTCCTCTGCGTGCAGGATGCGGTCTTGGAGCTCGGCGAGCTCGGCGGTGATGAAGCGTTCGCCATTGGCGATCGTCTGCTTGCGCACGTACTCGTCCGGAACTGCGTCGAGATTCGATTTGGTGATCTCGATGTAGTACCCGAACACCTTGGTGAACTTGATCTTCAGCGAGCCGATGCCGGTGCGCTCCCGCTCGCGGCGTTCGAGCGCGAGGATGACATCCTTCGCAGTCGTCGAGAGCGTGCGGAGCTCATCGAGCGTCGCCAGGTGTCCCTCGCGAAAGATCCCGCCCTGGCGATCGACGGCCGGGGGCTCGCGGACGAGCGCATCCTGGAGCCATTGCAGCACGTCGGTACACAGATCGGCAGCCTGCAACCCGGCCAGCGCATCATCGAGGTCGTGGCCCGGCCGGCTGCGGAGCAGCTCGTGCAGCTGCTGCGCCCCTGCCAGGCTGTTGCGGATCACCGCGAGGTCACGTGGGCTCGCCAGGCCGACCGCGGCGCGTACCGCCAGACGCTCGAGGTCCCCGATCTCGGCGAGAAGACCACGTGCCTCGTCGCGCGACCGGGCGTCGCAGACGAATAGCTCGACCGCGTCGTGGCGGCGCCGAATGCGGTCGATGTCCGTCAAGGGCTCGAGCAGTCTGGTGCGTAGCGCGCGCGCACCCATGGGCGTCTTGGTTTCGTCGAGGAGGTGAAGAAGGGAGCCGCGGCGCTCCCCATCGAGAGTCCGGACGAGCTCGAGGTTTCGCACCGCGGCGTCATCGAGTACCAACCGACCGCCTGCGTGGTACCGTGTGGCCAGGTGGATCTCGAGATGCGCCTGGTGTGACTTCGCGTACTCGAGCACCAGCGCAGCCGCTCGTGCGACGGGGCCCTCCGGCTCCAACTCCTCCAGCTGCTCTGCGCTGAGCGCTTCGTTCAGTACGTCTGTGTGCGCCAACCGGTTGGCGACGCGAATGGCCGCATTCGGCAGGCTCTGCCTGCAGAGGGCCTCGAGCTCCGTCGCCCCCTGCTCCAACAGGACCTCCGCCGGGTCCAGCCTGACGAGCTCTCCGACCCACTCCGGCCCTACCTCGACCAGGCAGGCCCGCAGGGTGCCCGTCGAGAGCTCGAGCGCGGCAATTCCCCCATCTCGAGTCACGCCCACCAGAAAGTTCTCCGAACGCGCATCGAGCGCGTCGGGCTCGAGGCACAGGCCTGGGGTCACCACACGCACGACCTCACGTGGCACGACGCCGCGAACGTCGGCTGGGTCCCCCATCTGCTCGCAGATCGCGACCTTCTCGCCGCGGCGAAGCAGCGTCGCGAGATATCCGGCCGCCGCGTGGTGCGGCACGCCGGCCATCGGAATTCTCTGGCCGTCCGGACCGGTGCCGCGGGATGTGAGCGCGATGTCTAGGATGGCTGCAGCGCGGACCGCATCCTCGTAGAACATCTCGTAGAAATCACCGAGGCGAAAGAAGACGATGGCATCGGGATGCTGCTCCTTGGCGCGGAGGAATTGGCGCATGACCGGGGTGTGGTCTCGTCGCTTTGGAGCTGTCCCCCTCGAGCCCATGCGCTCGGTCTACTGAAAAGTCTGGACGATGGAAAGCGGAGAAAAGACGATGCGCCGCACGCCGGCTTCGAAATCGACGAAGAAAAGCTGATCCTGCGCGGAAGAAAAGAGCATCGAGGAGGGAAGAGACAACCCGGCGCCTCCGGTGTCGAGCACTTCGAACCGGAATTGATTGAGAATGTTGAAGTTCAGTAACGCCACCGTGGTGTCGGTGAGCGCGACTTGCGGGTTGAAGGGGCCGATCCGAAAGCTCACCAGGGGATTGATGAACTGCGTGTCCTCGAATGCGCGCCCCGTGAGGTAGGTGTCGACGTCATCGGGATCGATGGGCCGGGGGTCGTCATCGATCCCGGGCTCGTCGAAGACGCATTTGTCGTTCTGAGCCGAGTCGGGCACCACTCGGTGAATGAAGCCAGAGGTCGTTCCGGTCACCGTATACACGCCGCGCGTATGGATCTGGTACTCGGTGTACTCATCGAAGCAATAGCGGACCTCTTCGAGAGTGTACCGATTCGGATTCGGCGATGGTCCGATTTCGAGCTGGTCGTCGTAGGCGTTGATGATGGGAAACCAAACCGGGAAGTCGTCGATCTCGTCACGCAAGTCGACGAACTGCTCGCACCTCGGATCTTCGCGGCGATCGAAGGGGAGCTCTCCGGTGATCAGGAGACGGTCCCCACCGTAGGCGGGAAGGCGGTCGATGCTGAGCCCGGTGTCCGCGGCCGGGCCGGGCTGGCGGCCCAGCACGCCCACTCGACAAAACGGCACGTCGCCCGCCAAGAACCAGGTCCCGGCCTGCCCCTGGAACGACTCGTCCGAGAACCGGCCGAGACCGCCCTGCGAATTGGGGATGAGGCCTTGCCAGCGTGCATCCCAGCGTTGATTGAAGGTGCTCCACACCTGCGAAGAGCTGCAGATCAATCCATCGGTCTGGCCATTCGGGGGGATCCCGAACACGCTACCCATCGATGCGGGACAGTCGATGAACTCCAGGCCCGGCCCGTCGGAGCCGGCGGCGTTTCCGGTGGTTTCCTCGAGCTGCCCGGGGACCGTATTGAACTGCAGCGAGGGAGTGCCGTCGATCGAGATGAACGTGGACGGTGTGAAGCCGAAGCGCCGACGGTGGCGCCGGATGCTCGCGAACTGGTCCGGACCCGTCTCCGCCGGGGTGCAGGCGATGGCGCCCTGGCCGCCCCGGCATGGGGCATTCAGGTCGTAGACGTCGAGGAAGTACATGGTGCCGTTCGACAGGCTCACCGCCAGAAACACGCCCCGCAAATTGCGAAGATTCTGCGCTAGCGCGAACGCTTCGTCGTCGTTGGGATCGCAGATGTCGTCTGCGGGAACGCTCGCGGTCCCGGCGCTCGAATCGACCTCGTAGAACGGGGAAATGACCTCGATCGAGCGGACGTTGGAGAAACCGGCCCGAACGCGATTGCGCGATTCGACGTTCTCTTCGTTTGCTCGCGGAGAGACACCCGCAATCACCGGAAGAACCGCGCCGAACGTCGGAGAATCCTCGATGTATTCGATGGCGAGCACGCTGCTGTCCGTGGCGCTCACCGCATACAAGTAGCGCTGGGTCGCAGCACGATCCTGCGGATCGGAGGACGCCGGTACCAAGGGCGTGACGGCGAGATCGATCGTCGGCGTGCCGCTGACGATTGGATCGAGCGGAGTGGCGCCGCTCGCATCCAGCTTGAAGCGGTGGATCACGGGCTGATTGGCATCGGCAACGAGAAGCACGTCGTCCTCGTCGCTCGTGGGGTCGGAGCCGAGGTCGACGGCCAACGCCACCGGGCTGGGGCCGCTATCCGATCCGTCCACGCATGTCACCGTGGTTTGAACCGTCTTGACGAAGCGGCCTTCGATGTCCTGGAAGCTCTGAGGGCAGATGCGATTGTAGTCGTCCGAAGTCGATTCAGGCGGCGGCACCGGGGTGACGGAGCTGCAGTCGTACCCGTCTAGCAACAACGGTTGTGGCGCGCCCAAAGATGCGTGTCGATCTCCATCGGGCGTGGCGACGGTCTCGACTGGGATCTGGAAGACCTGTCCGAGCTCCGGAACTGCTGCGTACAGGAATCGGTACAGGATCTCGCTGGTCGCGCCAGTGACCCGGCCCTCGGCGTCCGTGGTGCGCGTGGCGATCGCCAACTCGTGCAACGCGAGATCCGTCGGGCCTTCGTCGAACCGCACTTGCTGGATGGGAAGCTCCGAGTCTCCGTCGATGATTGCCTCGCTGGGGACCGCCTGTACGCTCTTGGGGGTATAGCTGCTCACGTACGTGTAGCTCGGCTCGGCGGGCGAGATCTGAATGCCAGTCGGTTGCTCGCCGACGATGAACGACGTCACGCCTGGGATGGTGCGGTTGGTGTCCAGAATCGCCGACGAGGTGAAGCTGATCGCCGCAACCGTGCCCGTTTGCGCTTGGGTCACGGCCCCGACCAGTTGCGGCTCGATGTCGGGCGCAAAGCTCGTGTCGGGGTCGCAGAGGTCGAGAGGGAATACCTGCTCGAACTCGTAGAGGTTGCCCGTGACGAGCTCGAGGTCGGCGCACAACAACTGAATCTTTGCCGATCGGTCGAGCGATGCGAGCACCACGTTGGTCCCTCCACGACGGCAGGATGCAGCGAGCAAGGCGAGGAGTATCCAGGCGAGCCAGCGTGTCATCGAGGGAGCTCCGAGACCGGTTGAGGCAGCCCGACGAGACCCAGCAAGCGCGGCGAGCACTCTTCAGGGGCGCTGCTTCCGCCCTCCAGACAGTCGATCAGCGGCTGCAGGTCGGCCACCCGCAGGACCGACGTGCTGAAGTCCGCGGTGTAGAGCAGGCGTCGAGGACCGTCGATGGCGAATTCGAAGGCGCCGCTGATGTTGGTCAGCACCGTGACTCCTTGGAGCTGGTCGGTGTCGATGATTTGCACGCGGCGCGCCAAAAAACAGCTCACGAATGCAAGCAGGACGGACTCGCCACGAGCGGGAACCTCCGCCACCTGGATGCGGGACGGGTCTCGACAGGTCGGGACCTGACCCACCATGCTGAGCTCGAGACCGGGAGCTTCCGTGCGAGCCACCACGAGCGCCTCAGGGGCGCGGGAGACGATGTATGCTAGCTCCCTTCCGGGTCGTGGGTCGAAGCGAATGTCTCGATTGCTCGCTCCGGTGTCGAGACCGGTGACGAAGAGAGTCCCCGAGTCGAACAAGAACGCTTGCGTGGGATCGCCGTCGATGGCGATGCCCACCCGGACGATCTCGGTGGTCAGCGCGCTCGGAATCCAGGCGCGCTTGGCGTCGGGTTGGTAGCTGATGGTTACTTGCTCGGGGGCGAGATCGCTCAGCGTCGCGACTAGGCGTGGGCGCTTCTCGGGTGCGGGCCCGCCAAGGATCTCCTGATCGAAAAAGAGACTGACGTGCCCTTCCCGATGCGCCATCAGAACGTATTCGCCGCTGAAGGCGGGGTCGTCCTCGGCGCCGGGCGGCGCGAAATCGGCCGCCAGGCTGCCCACGTGAAGATCGACCGGGTCATTGGGCAGCACGAGCGGGTCTTCGGGATTGACCTGCTCGGCGCTTCCGCTTCGATAGGGAGCGGTGCAGGTATGCCGCTCCCCGAACGCGCCTCCGCAGCTGAGCTGGCCCTCCTCGTTGACCTCGATGAAGGTGAGGTCGGCATCGCTGCGCACCGGCACATACAGGCGCCTCCCGTTGGGCGCGAGCGCAAGCCCGTCCGAGAATGACCCGATTTGGACCTCGCCCGGGATCAAGCCTTCGACCGGGACGAGCCGCAACGCGGCGCCCTGATCGCGAAACCGCAGCCCCGCGGGAATCACGGAGCAGCGATCCGGAGGAACGGACACACAGTCCGCATCGGTGGCGAGGTCGCACACGCACTGGGGATCGTTCACGTTTCCCTCGTAATCCGGATCCAAGCACGCGTCGGCGACACCGGCGCCGATGCAGCCGGTGAAGATGCCTTCGACCAGCTTGTCGAGGTCATAGGATTGTACGTTCCCCGAGTTGTACTGCAGTGCGAAGTTCGAGCTCGTCACATACAAGTACCGGGGGGGCTCCCCTTCTGCATCCACATCAGACGATAGCTCGATTGCAATTGGGAACGACATCAGCCCGCCAGGCAAAGGCTCCCCCGTGTCGTTGACGCAGCCGGTCGAGACAATGCCGGAGATAAGCAAGAACCCGAGAGCGATGCGGATCGAGGCGCTCTGCGGGCCGAATCGCGACCCCATGGGGCGGCACCCTAGCCGTTCGCCCCTACGCGGGCAACTGCCGGTGGAGCCTATTCCCAGGGATCCAGGATGGCCGTGTCGGTCGCCTCGCGCGCCTTGGTGCGCGGCCGCGCCTGGCGTCGGGCTGGCTTGGTCTCATGCCGCTCGGCGTCGACGCGCCGCACCTCTTCCGCAGATGCGATCGTTCCCCTCGGCTGGTGCTCGGTGTCCGGGCTCCCGGGATCGACGAGGGGCGGTTGCGATTGAGGCGCCCGACGCGGGGGCTCGAGAGGCCGAAGGCTCTGCTCCGCGGATTCGTGCGCATTGCTCCCCGTCCAGGCGCTCATCGCCAGAGTCCCCACGAGCGCCAAGAGCGCGATTCCTAGGCCGGCCAGGTACAGAGGGGATATCCGTGGGCGTGCGGGCCGCTGGGGCTTCGAAGGCTTCAAGGTGACCGTGTCCGGTCCCACCGATTGGTCGCCCGATCGAATGGCCGCGAGGTCCGCTTCGATCTCGTGCATCGTTTGATAGCGATGCTCCGGCTTCTTTTCGAGGCAACGCATGATCACGCGCTGCAGCGCATCCGAGACGTGCGGCACCCGCACCCGGGGCGGGATGGGATCCTCGTACATGTGCTTCGTCAGGATGCCCATCAGCGTGTCGGCATCGTGTGGGACGTGGCCGGTGACCATCTCGTACAGCAGCACGCCGAGAGCATAGATATCGGTACGATGGTCTACGTCGTCCCCTTCGCACTGCTCGGGTGACATGTAGTGAGGCGTTCCAAGCACCTCCCCAGCGCGGGTGATCCGCTTCGGACCGTTTCCGACTTTGGCGATTCCGAAGTCGAGCACTTTGACGAAGTCCTCCGCATCGTCTCGCCGCGTGAGAAACACGTTTTCGGGCTTGAGGTCGCGATGCACGATCCCGGCCCGGTGGGCGGCGCCCAGCGCTTTGCACAGCTGCATCGCGATGTGCACCGCGCGCGGTTCGGGCATGCGTTCGACGGAGTCCATTGCATCGATGAGATCCATTCCATCGAGGCACTCCATCACGAAATAAGTCGAGCCGTCTTCGAGCGCGCCGAAATCACTCACGTCGACGATGTGTTGATTGCCGATTGCGGATGCGCTTTCGGCTTCGCGCCGGAAGCGTGCGAGCGCCTCCTGGTCGTGCGTGCACTCACGTCGAATGACTTTGACGGCCAGCGGCTTGTTGAGGCGCGTATGGGTGACGCGGTAGACGAGGCCCATCCCCCCTTCGCCGATCACCGCCTCGACGCGGTAGCGCTGATCGATCACGCGGCCGATGAGACCCTGGGACGAGACGGACACCCCCGAATCACGCCCTCCCAGCGTGCCTTCGTCAAACCCTCTCGACCCGTCCGACATACACAAATATCGCAATCTTGCAGACACATATATTCCAACACGGCGGCGCTGCCCCAGCAACCTCAAAAATCCCCACATTTCATCTTTCTTCAACGGAGTCGGGCCTGAGCCGCGGCCAGACGGGCGCCCGGGAGCTGCCGCAGCGGGGTGGAAATGAAGTCGAGGCCGAGGCGCTCGCACACTTGGATCGAGGCGGGACTGCCGCCCTGGTCGCCGCACAGGCCCGTGATCAAGCCGGGCTGAACCGCTCTGCCGCGCTCGAGCGCAAGCCGCATCAGCTCGGTGACGCGCTCGTCGAGACAAACGAAGGGGTCGCGCGTCAGCAGCTCCAGATCGTTCAGGTAGGTGGGTAAGAAGCGGCTGGCGTCTTCACGGCTGATACCAAGGACGGTTTGCGTGAGATCGTTGCCGCCAAAGGAAAAGAAGTGCGCGTAGCGTGCGAGCTCGTCTGCGATCAGGCACGCACGCGGAACTTCGAGCATGGCTCCGATACGGTGCGTGAAGAGGTCGTTCGGCTCGGCGAAGACCTGGTCGTAGACATCGTCGAAAACGGTGCAGAGCGCTTCGACCTCCGCGGCGAAAGCGACCATCGGAATCAAGACCTCGAGCTCGACGGGCCTGCCGGCATCGGTGCAGTCTCGAGCGGCCAGAAGCATGGCCCGCAGCTGCATGTCATAGAGACCCGGAATGGTCAGGCCGGCGCGCACGCCGCGATGCCCGAATGCGGGATTCGACTCACGGTGGCGAGCCGCGGCCTTGACCACCTCGTCGAGCTCGAGACCGAGCGCCTGCGCGACCGCCTCGAGGGCGCCTCGCTCCGTTGGCAAAAACTCCTCGAGCGCGCGATCGAGCAGTCGGATCGTCACGGGACGCCCGTCCATCGCTCGAAAGATCTCGACGAAGTCATCTCTTTGCGCGCGCTCGAGCTCGGCAAGCCATCGGCGGCGTGGCTCGGCTTCGGCAGCAAGCAACGCACATCGCATCGCGAAGAGGCGATCCTTCTCGAAAAACATCCGTTCGGTGCGGCACAAACCCACGCCTTCCGCTCCGTAGCTCAGGGCCGCCCGAGCAGCCTGTGGCGTGTCGGCCTCCGCGTAGACACGCATTCGCCGCACACCGTCGGCCCATGTCATGAGCTCGCGAAGCTCATCGACGGTGGTGGACGCCACGACGTCTAGGGCTCCCGTGTAGACCTTGCCGCTCGTCCCGTCGAGCGTGAGGAAATCACCCTCGCGAAGCGGCGCCTCGGTCGGCCCAGCGCCCACCAGACGAACCGTGCGATCACGTAGATCGATTTGAAGCCCACCACAGCCAACGACGCAGCACTTGCCTAGACCTCGGGCCACGACTGCCGCATGGGAGGTCATGCCTCCGGTGGCCGTGACGACGCCTTCGGCGACCTTCATTCCGTGAATGTCTTCCGCGCTGGTTTCCGGACGGACGAGAATGACCTCCTGCCCTTCCGCCACCCAGCGGACGGCCTCGTCGGCGTCGAACACGATGCGTCCCGACGCCGCTCCAGGGCTCGCCGGCAAGCCGACGGCCAGGGGCTCGATACCCTGCGCGGTCAACTCGGACTGCGCCGGAAGGCGAGCCTGTAGGAGCTGCTCGAGCGAGCGGGCGTCGACGCGTAGCAGGGCATCTCGCTTCGACAAGACACCTTCCTTCACCATGTCGACCGCGACGCGCACCGCAGCGCGCGCGGTGCGTTTCGCGGCGCGCGTCTGCAAGAGATAGGGCACGCCGTCCTCGATGGTGAACTCGATGTCCTGCATGTCTCCGAAGTGGCGTTCGAGCTCCGCACAGTGGTTGGAAATGGCCTCGAACGCTTCGGGCAGCGAAGCTTCCAGGCTGCACGCCTCTCTTCCGCGCGCCGACGCCCCGATGGTGAGCGCCACCGGTGTTCGGATTCCGGCCACGACGTCTTCGCCCTGTGCGTTAGGCAGGAATTCCCCGTAGAGATGCCTTTCTCCGTTCGAGGGATTACGGGTGAAGGCGACGCCGGAGCCGCTTCGCGGACCCGTGTTGCCGAAAACCATCGCCTGAACCGTGCAAGCCGTGCTCATGTGGTCGGCGATGCCCTGCATGCGGCGGTAGCGGGTCGCCCGGGCGTTGCTCCACGAGTCGAAGACGGCGCCGATGGCATCCCAGAGCTGCTCGTGGACGTCCTGCGGGAACTTCGATCCGGATGCCTCTTCGATCAACCCGAGGTAAGAGGTGACGAGCTCTTCTAGAGCGTCTTCGGGCAGCTCGGAATCGAGCATGCGAGGTCGGCCCTGAGCGTTCTTCAGGGCGGTCAGCGACTGCTGGAACCGATCGGCGCCAATCCCCCGAACGACCGTTCCATACATCTGCAACAGGCGCCTGTACGTATCCAAGGCGAAGCGACGATCGGCATGTCGCTTCGCGAGGCCTTCGACCGTCTGTTCGTTGAGGCCGACGTTGAGGAGCGTGTCCATCATGCCCGGCATCGAAACGGGGGCGCCGGAGCGCACGGCCAAGAGCAAAGGGCTTCTTGGATCCCCAAAGCCTCTGCCCTGCTGACGCTCCAACTTCCGAAGCGCACCGCTCACTGCCTCGGTCAGACCCTGCGGCCAGGCGCCCGTCGTTCGCCGGTGGATGCCGACCTCCGTGGTGATGGTGAAGCCCGGAGGAACGGGGATGCTGAGCGACGCGAGCTCGTGGAGCCCGGACGCTTTGATTCCCAGCAGCCGTAGACGGGCCTCTGGGTCCAACGCTGCGTCAAGCGGGTACAGAAGGGTCACGGCCTTGCAACTTTGTCGCAAGCTGATGGAAATGCGCAATGCCGTTGACCACGTCCGCGATTTCGCCGAGCAAACGCAGGCGATTCTCTCGCACCGCGTCGTTTTCCACCATCACGAAGACATCGTCGAAGAAGCGATCGATGGGGGCTCCAAGCTCCTTGGCCACGAGCTTGAGCGCATCGGCATAGCGGCGCTCGCTCGTCGCTTCACGAATCTGATCGCGCACGGTCGCGAATCGCCGCGCGAGCGTGGTTTCCGCACCTGCCTCGAGCAACTCCGGATCGATGGCACCGCGGGCGCTGTCTTTGGTGATGTTGAAAGCGCGCTTGAATGCGATCGCGAGCGTTTCGAACTCCGGCGCATCGCGGACCTCGGCGACGGCTTCGATGCGGGCCTGAAGGTCGCGCAACGAGGTGCCATCCCAGGCGCCGAGGCACGCATCCAACACGTCCGCCCCATGCTCGTCTTTGAGCATCGCACGGATGCGTCCGCGGAAGAACTCGTCTAGCGCGGAGCACACCTCCTCGGCCGGTGCGAGGGATGCGTCTTTGGCGTACGCGCCATGGGCCTCGGCGGTAAGCTCGCGGAGATCGACGTCGATGGGCCCTTCGAGCGCGATTCGGATGATCCCGAGCGCCGCCCGGCGGAGCGCGAACGGGTCGGCCGAGCCGCTTGGGACCAACCCGATTCCGAAGCAGCCGACCAGGGTGTCGATCCGGTCGGCCACGGCGACGATGGCGCCCACGGGCTGTCGTGGCACCTGATCGTCGGCTCCCTGCGGGCTGTAGTGATCACGGATGGCGTCGGCGATGGAGGCATCGATTCCCTCACGCAACGCATACCATCGGCCCATCTCGCCTTGAAGCTCGGGAAATTCGTATACGATCAGCGTCTCGAGGTCCGCCTTGCACAGCCGTGCCGCCGCGGCGCACGCCTCCACGTCTGCGCCGCTCTGCTCGGCGAGGGCACGCACATTGGCTTCGAGCCGCCGAACCTTGGCGCCCATCGTTCCGAGCCTCGACTGAAAGACGACCGACTCGAGCTTGCGCAGCCGGTCGGACAACGGGGCCTTCAGGTCTTCTTCGACGAAGAAGCGCGCGTCAGCGAGGCGGGCGCGGAGCACGCGGTCGTTTCCTTTTGCGATGATCTCCGGCTCGAGCGCGGTGTTGACCACGTTCAGATAGGACGAGAGCAACGGGCCGCCTGGCGACTCGCGCACTGCGAAATAACGTTGATGGTTCCGCATGACGGAAATGACCACGGCGTCCGGCAGCTCGAGGAAAGCGTCGTCGAAGGAGCCCGGCACGACGAAAGGCTCTTCGACGAGCGAGACACACTCGTCGGCGAGAAACGGATCGGGTTGCAGAACCCCACCGAGCTCGTTGGCGCCGTGCCGCAACGCCTCCATCATTCGTTCCTTGCGCCGCGCCACGTCGACCACCACGTGCGCAGCCGCGAGCGCCTCTTCGTATTGTGTTGCGCGATCCAGCTCGAGCTCGTTGGGAGCCAAGAACCGGTGTCCGCGGGTCTTTCGAGCTGCACGGACGTTTGCAAATTCGAAGTCGACGACGTCGTCGCCGAGCAAGGAGACGATCCAATGAATCGGGCGGCCGAACGTGACCTCGGCCGTTCCCCAGCGCATGGACTTTGGAAACGAAATGCGGCTGCAGAGCTCTGGCAGAATCGTGGCGAGCACTTCGTGCGTCGGCTTGCCAGGCTCGTACACTTCGACCGTCACGTAGTCGCCCTTGTCGGTGGTCTGCTTTCGGAGCGCGGTCACGTCCACGCCATGTTTCTTGGCAAAGCCCTCTGCCGCCTTCCTCGGAGCGCCGCTCGGATCGAAGGCAGCGGACCATGGGGGGCCCATGATCGTTTCATGGCGATCGGGCTGGCTGGGCGCGAGCCCGCGAATCCGCAGGGCCAGACGACGCGGGGTACCCATCGTATGCATCTCTAGCGCCCTGGTCTCGAGCCGCGCCTGACCCACCAGCTCGACGGCGCTCGCCTTCATCGACTGCAGCGCGTGTCTCACGAACGAAGACGGCAGCTCCTCGGTCCCGATCTCCAGCAGAAACTCGGATGACATTGGAGAGCGGTTGCTACCAGACCGGATCCGGCGGCGCAATGGGCGAGGCGCCGAAAAGGGCTACTCCGCAGCCGCTGCGGTCCCCGAAAGCGGGAAGCCCAGGGCTTCCCGCTGGGAATACCAGGACTCGGCAACTGCGCGCGCCAAGAGCCTCACCCGCCCGATGTAGCGCTGACGCTCCGTTACACTGATCGCCCCGCGGGCATCGAGCACGTTGAAGTAATGGCTACATTTGATGACCGCGTCGTAGGCTGGCAAGATCAAACGTTCGAGCGGCTCCCGGCCGAACCGGAGCGCACCGCCCTTCCCCCTCTTGTCGAGCAGGCCGAGAAGCGCCGCGACTTGCTTCTCGTATTCCTCGAACAGCCTCTTCTGAAGCTCGATGTCAGCCTGCTCGAAGTTGTAGGTGCTCCATTCCCATTCGGCTCGCTTGTAGAGATCGCCATATCGAATGCCAGGCGCCCACTGGAGCTCGTAGACATCATCGACGTCCTGGAGGTACATGGCGATGCGCTCGAGCCCATAGGTCAGCTCGCCGCTGACAGGCTTGCAGTCGAGCCCGCCGCACTGTTGGAAGTACGTGAACTGGCTGATTTCGAGGCCGTCGAGCCAGACTTGCCACCCGAGGCCCCACGCACCCAGGGTCGGTGATTCCCAATCGTCCTCGATGAAGCGAATGTCGTGCCGGCTGGGGTCGGTGCCGAGCGCGCGAAGCGATTCCAGGTACAGGTCCTGAATGTCGAGCGGCGACGGCTTGAGAATGACCTGGTACTGGTGGAACTGTTGCAGGCGGTTGGGATTCTCCCCGTAGCGGCCGTCTGTCGGTCGGCGGCTCGGCTCCACGTAGGCGACGTTCCACGGCTCGGGCCCGATCGCTCGCAAGAAGGTGTGCGGATTGAATGTGCCAGCCCCCACCTCGGAGTTATATGGCTGCACGATCAGGCATCCGTGATTCGCCCAGAAGCGCTCGAGCGCGAGGATCAGCTCCTGAAACGTCATTCGTCGTCCTCCTCCTCGTCCTCCTCGTCGTGCTCGTCGTCGTCGTCGTCAGTCAGCGCATCGGCGGCCGCACGGGCGGCTTCCTCCTGAGCCAGAAGCTCCTCCTCGGCCTGCTCGAGCGCTTGGGCAGCTGCCAGCTCGGCCGCTGCGATGTCGATGGATTCGCCCGTCTTTCTCTCGAACAAGGCCCTGTGCTCGTCGGTCAGGTCGCTGAACTCCCGGAGCGTGGGAAGGTCCTTCAAGCTGCCAAGTCCGAAGAACTCCAGGAACTGCGGCGTGGTACCGTACACCAGGGGCCTTCCGGGCTCGTCCTTGCGTCCGAGGATCTTCACGAGACCACGATCGGTCAGCACCTTGAGAGAGGAGCCCGAGTCGACGCCGCGCACGTCGTCCACCTCGGGCCGCGTGATCGGCTGCCGATATGCGATGATCGCGAGTGTCTCGAGCTGTGCGCGAGTCAGGCGGACGGGTTTGGGCGCGACCAAGGTCTTGATGAAGTCAGCGCTCTCTCTCGCGGAGCGGAACTGATATCCCCCGGCCACGTAGTACAGGTGCACTCCGCGATGCGCATAGTCGGCCACCAGCTCGTCGAGCAATGGTTGCACTTCTGCAAGCGTGGCCCGCGCCGCCCGGGCCAGCTTCTTCGGCGTCACGGGCTCATCGGAAACGAAAATCAGGCTCTCCAAGACGTTTTTCAGCGATTCTCCGCTGAGCGCGACGCTCGCGCCGTCGTCGGAATTCATTTCGTGCGATTGCGCTTCGGTCTGGGTCATCATTCGAGCTCGTCCTCGTTCCATGCGGATGCGGCGGTGGTGCCGGCGGGCACGACGACCGACCTTCTGCGTTCGTGCGTCGGACCGGCCACGTCGATGTCGTCTTCTGCTTCTGTTTCTGCGCCAGCGACTTCTGCCGTAGCGACTTCTGCGCTAGCGACGTCGCTGGTGGCTTGAGCGATCTCCGTCGGAGCCAAGGGCTGTCCCGACGCGTCTAGAAGCGTGTACTCGAGATAGATCGGCTCCTCGTGATCGGTCTGATAGATGCTCGCCAGGCGCATCTTGGCCATCTCGAGCAGCGCGAGGAACGTGACCACTAGGTCGTATGACGTGGTCACCTCCTCGAAGAGCTCGTCGAAACGGCATCTGCGTTGCACTCGAAGGAGATCGACGAGCTCGCCGATACGCTGCTGGATGGTGATCCGCTCGGCGTCGACTTCGAGGGCGATGCTCGCATTCACACGGTCCGCGACCTTCTTGAGCGCATCGAGCAGCTTGAACACGCTGACCTGCGCAAGGGGCGGGGGCCCTTCTCCGGCCGGCGGAGGCGAGCCCCGCGAAAACACGTCCCTGCCGGATATGGCGCGCTCCGCCAGATCTGCCGCCACCGTTTTGTACTTCTGATATTCCAGCAGACGCTGGATCAGCTCCGCGCGCGGATCGACCTCGTCGATCTCCTCGTCGTCCTGTCCTTCGGGAGGCCGCGGCAGCAGCATCTTGCTCTTGATGTGCGCGAGCGTCGCGGCCATGACGAGATACTCGGAAGCCACGTCGAGGTTGAGGCCCTGCATCAAACCCAAGTATTCCAGGTACTTATCTGTGATGAAGGCGATGGGCAGGTCGAGGATGTCGAGCTCGTGCTTGCGGATCAAATGCAGCAGCAAATCCAACGGCCCCTCGAAGTTGGGCAGCTCGATTCGAAAGTTGGGGTCGAGAGCCTCCGGCGCCTCGGGCACCGGCATGGGGCTGGGCTCGCTCATCGCATTGGAACCATGCGCCGCTAGGCGCCCTAGTGTCAATCGCCGCGGGCCTCGTCGAGCGCCTCGATCACGGCGTCGACATGGCCTTTCACGCTGACCTTGGGGAAGTGCTTGATGACTTTGCCGTCGGGCCCGATCAGCACGGTGGAGCGGATGATGCCCATCGACTTCTTGCCGTACATGTTCTTTTCACCCCAGGCGCCGTACTTCTCGAGCACCTTTCCATCGGGGTCGCTGAGCAGCGGGAATCCGAGATCGTACTTGTCAGCGAACTTGCAATGCGATTCGATCGAATCCTTGCTCACGCCGACGACGACGGCGTCACGCGCCTTGAGCTTACGGAGGGCCTTGTTGAAGTCGTTTGCCTCCGTCGTGCATCCGGGGGTGTTGTCTCTGGGATAGAAGTAGAGAACGACGTACTTCCCGGCGAGGTCTTTGAGCGAGAGCTTTCCGCCGGTGGACGAGGGCAGATTGAACGCGGGCGCTTTTCGGCCTTCTTGAATCATGAGACTGCCTGTATTGCCGGTTTGCGGCGGGTGTCAACGAGTCGAGGCGCCTCGAACTTGGATTCTCTGCCCGACGGGCCCAAGATCAGCACATGAGGGTTCGCACACTCGTCGTGGGCGACGTGCACGGCTGCCGCGAAGAGCTCGAGGATCTATTGGAGCAATCCGGCTGGGACGAGGACGACGACCTGGTGTCAGTCGGAGATTTGGTGGCCAAAGGCCCGGATTCCCTCGGTGTTCTTCGGCTCATGCGCGAGGTTCAGGGGCGAGCCGTTCGCGGGAATCACGACCAGCATTGCCTTCGCTGGTGGGAGGCCAAGCGCGCGGGACACGATCCCCCTGAGCTCAAGCCAGCGCACCAACGGGTGGCCGACGAGCTCGAGGATTCCGACTGGCATTGGCTTGCCGATCTGCCTTTCTTCCTCGAGCTCCCGGAGCATGATGCCTTGGTGGTCCACGCCGGGTTGCTTCCGGGTCTGGCCCCACGAGACCAGAAGCCGGAGGACTTGATGAACATGCGCAGCGTTCTTCCGGATGGAACCGCGTCGCGAGTCTACGAGGAGGGAACGCCATGGGCCTTGCTGTGGGAGGGACCGCCCTTGGTGGTGTTCGGTCACGACGCAGTGCGCGGCCTGCAGCAGCATCCTCACGCCATCGGCCTCGATACGGGCTGCGTTTACGGTGGTTGGCTCACCGGCGTCTGGCTTCCCGACCGAGATTTGGTCTCCGTGCCAGCAAGGGCCACCTATTCGCAACCGGGAGGAGACTGAGCGGCGTGGAGGTCCGGGTCTGCCGCGAGGACGAGCTCGTTGCGGGAGTGGTCCGTACGGCGCATCTCGGCCATGACGAGCAGGGGCGCCCGATCACGGCCCTGTTGCTGCGCGATGAGCAGGGCGCCGCAGTCGCGTACCGCAACATGTGCCGGCACCTTCCGGTGCCTCTGGACGGCGGAACAGGCCGGTTTCTAAGCGAGGATCGCGCGCACCTCGTATGCGGAACCCACGGAGCCACCTACCGTCTTCGCGACGGGTACTGCATCGAGGGCCCATGTGCGGGGCGCATGCTGCACCGGCTGCGCGTCAGCCTTCGGGGAGCCGACCTGTACGTGTCTCCTGAGCCGGCGTCCTGAGGCTTCGAGGGCGGATCAGTTCAGGGTGTACTCGGTCTAGCCCGTCTTTTCTTGGCGGGCGGCCCAGGCCGCCGGCGAGGACAGCGGGCCGACATCTGCCCACGGTTTGTCCTCGCAGTTGCGAACCACGTGCTTTCGGACCGTCAGCACCTCGCAGCCGTCCCGCGTCACCAGCACCGTATGCTCGAACTGCGCAGAGAGGGAACGATCCAACGTGAGCACGGTCCACTCGTCGTCCATCACCTCGGTCTGATATCCACCGACGTTGATCATCGGCTCGATGGTGAACACCATGCCGGCCTTCATGCGCTTGTCTTTGCCGCGTCGTCCGAAGTGCGGGATCTGTGGCGGCATGTGGAACTCGCGGCCGACGCCGTGTCCCACGTAGTCGCGGACGACCGAGCAGCCTCTGGCCTCCGCATATTCCTGAATCGCAGCGCCGATGTCGCCGATGCGCTTGCCGTGCCTCACCTCCGCGATGCCAAGCTCCAAGCAGCGCCGTGCGGTTTCCACCACGAGGATGGCCTCCTCGCTCGGTGTGCCCACGTAGAAGGTCACGCTAGTGTCGCCATGGTAGCCGTGCTCCTTCGGCAGATAGGTGGTGACGTCCACGTTGACGATGTCTCCGTCTTTCAACACCTGCTGGCCGGGAATGCCGTGGCACACGCAATCATTGACGCTGGTGCACACGCTCTTGGGGAAGCCCTTGTAATTGAGAGGCGAAGGATAGGCGTCCCTCGAGACGATATACTCGTGGACGAATCGATCGATTTCGTTCGTCGTGATGCCCGGCCGCATGACCTCCCCGACCGCTGTCAGACAGTCAGCGGCCAGTTGGCAGGAACGACGCATGTCGTCGACCATGCGGGGGGTCATGAGCTCGATAGCGGACAACGCGGAACCTCGGGCGAATCCGTAGTGTCTGTAAGACAAGCCTGCAAATTGTCGAGCGATCCAGTGTTCTCGTGACGTTTGACCCACGGTCCCGATGGCACTAAGTAGCCGCCCCGAGAGGTTTCGAGGGCTTTTTTCATGTCAGATACCTACAACAACGTGCCGATGAGCGACGCCATGGCTGCGCGGACCGAAAAGGAAGACTCGTTTTGGACGGGGCCCAAGCTGGTCGTCCTGAGCTTCGTGACCTTGGCCGTGGTATTCGGCCTCCTGTGGTCGATGGCCCAGGGCATCATCGGGCCGGCGCAGCACGACGCGGACTACGGCCACGAGGTGCATTTCCTGCAACCGGGAGGCGGCCCCATAGACTGAGCGCGAGGCTCCGCCCCTCGTCAGAAATCGAAATCCAGCTCTCGGGGCTCATCGCTCGCGAGAGAGTCGTCTTCACCCGGATCGAACGTAGCCTCCGCGTAGAGATCGTCCAAAGACCACCCAGCCTTGTGGTCGCGGCGAAGCTCCTCGCGCTCGAACTCGGCCAGTGACTGATAGCTCTTCGGTCCGCTAGGGCGCATGACCCCTCCCTTTTTCGTGGGCCGACATCCGAAGCTTGGTATGCCAGGTAACCACGTTGTCCCACACTGCAGCACACCCTACCCGGCGCGATCGAGATGGCAAGAAAACAGACGAGATTGAAACCCTGCACCGCCGCTGGTAGACGCAAGCCATGAGTCGGGTGGTGGCGATTGCCAACCAAAAGGGCGGGGTCGGAAAGACGACGACGGCGGTCAATCTCGGAGCTAGCCTGGCCGTGGCAGAGCAGAGAGTGTTGCTGATCGACCTCGATCCGCAGGGCAACGCCTCGACCGGTGTGGGTTGCAGCCCGGGCGACGAAGACATGGAAGGCTCTTACGAGCTCTTGCTCCGTGAGGCGGAAGCCGTCGACGTGATCTACGAAACCGAGATGCCCTACCTCCACGTGATCGCCGCCACGCAGGACTTGGTAGGCGCAGAGCGCGACCTTCTACAAGCAGACGACAGCGCGACTCGGTTGCGCGAAGCGCTCGATTCCGTGCGCGACGAGTACGATTTCATCGTAGTGGATTGTCCGCCCTCGCTCGGCATGTTGACGATCAACGCCCTCACGGCAGCGGATATGGTGATGGTGCCACTCCAATGCGAGTACTATGCGCTCGAGGGACTGTCGCAGTTGGTCGGAACGATCGAACGGGTGCGTGCATCGGTGAACGAACGGCTCGAAATCCACGGGGTTCTTCTGACCATGTTCGACGCACGCAATAACCTCGCCAACGAGGTGGCCGCAGAGGTGCGCCGTCACTTTCGTGTTTACGAGACGATCATCCCGCGCAACGTGCGCCTTGCCGAAGCGCCCTCGCATGGAAAGCCCGTGATTCTGTACGACGCCTCGTCCCGCGGCTCGTATACGTATTTGAGCCTCGCGCGCGAGTTGCTCGATGACCTGGAGGTAGCGGCATAGTGGCCCGTCGACGCTTGGGCCGTGGTTTGGACGGTCTGCTACCTGCGGCGCCGGTCGTCTCGGAACGCCCGGCAAAGAACAACGCGGCCATCGAGGACCTTCATCCTGGAAGAATGCAACCTCGTGGGCGCATCGTGGCGGAGTCGCTCGCCGAGCTTGCCGCATCCATTCGGCAGCACGGTGTGCTCGAGCCGATTTTGGTGCGCAAGCGAGCCGGCGGCGGATTCGAGATCATCGCCGGGGAGCGGCGCTGGCGCGCAGCCCAACAGGCGGGGCTGAAAGAAGTGCCCATTTTCGTTCACGACCTCGACGATGAAGGCGCGTTCGAAGCTGCGCTCGTGGAGAACCTGCAGCGCGAAGACCTGAATCCCATCGAAACCGCTCGTGCGTTTCAGCGGCTGGTCGACGACTACGGATATACGCAAGAGACCATCGCAGCCAAAGTGGGCAAGGAGCGTTCGACCATCGCCAACGCGTTGCGGTTGCTGAAGCTCCCCAAGGACGTGATGGACCTCGTGGAAGACGGAGCGCTCAGCGAGGGACACGCCCGCGCCTTGCTGTCGGCGCCGAACGTTTCGAGCATGAAGAAGCTCGCCCATGCGGCGGTCTCGAAGGGATGGAGCGTGCGCGAGGCCGAGCGTCGGGCCCGCCTGCTCTCGCGCGACGACGGAAATGGGACGCCAGCCAAGAAGTCGGCCAAGAGCGCCAACGTTCGCGATCTGGAGCAACGCCTCTCCCGCGCAGTCGGCTCGTCGACGACCGTCCATGAGACGGGCAAGGAGCGCGGCCAGATTCGGATCAATTACGCGAGCTTCGACGAGCTAGACCGCCTCATCGAAAAGCTGACGAAGTAGCGCCGGGCGTAAGAACGGGCTCGGAAAAAACACGACACGAGGTTCCACGGAACGGGGCGGCTTGCAAAGGTGGCCGGAAGGGCTGGAAGCCTGAGGCCACGCAAGCCGCCCCTCGGGCGGCGCGCCAATCGGAGGTGGTTGCATGCATGCCGATTGGCACTTCGCACGTCCGCTCCACCTCATGTCGC
>Ga0209536_100000941_pt1 | contig 47860 bp, 49 predicted proteins | sample DeeMarSeWOR28_12_FD_187461 | JGI IMG/M metagenome (GOLD analysis project Ga0209536, IMG submission 187461) | Marine sediment microbial communities from White Oak River estuary, North Carolina - WOR-2-8_12 (SPAdes) (version 2) | ecosystem: Environmental > Aquatic > Marine > Intertidal zone >...
GCGGTCGGTACGCTGAGTCTGGCGCCTTATGCAACAGCCGCCGCATTACGTATCAGTAACGAGTAGAATCCCCGCCCATGTGGAAATGGTTTCACCAGCTGGCGTCGCCGCCACACTTCTATAGGATTGCCCCGATCTTCAGCATGTTGCTGCTGCTGCCGGGCCTGGCCCTCATCGCCTATGGCGTCTACGCGGGCCTGTTTCTCGCCCCGATGGACTACCAGCAGGGCGACGCATTCCGGATCATCTATATCCATGTACCTTCGGCGTACCTGTCGATGATGTCGTACATGATCATGGCGGTCGCGGGAGGCATCGGGCTCATCTGGCGCATGAAGCTCGCCCATGCCGTCGCCGCATCCGCGGCGCCGCTCGGCGCGTGGTTCACGTTCCTCGCACTGGCCACGGGCTCGATCTGGGGCCGGCCGATGTGGGGAACCTGGTGGGAATGGGCGGATCCAAGGATGATGTCGGAGCTGATCCTGCTGTTCTTCTATTTCGGCTACATGGCGCTCAGGGGCGCGATCGACGACACCGCCAAGGCGGACAAGGCCAGCGCGGTGCTGGCGCTGGTCGGCGTCGTCAACGTCATCATCGTGCATTACTCGGTCGAGTGGTGGAGTTCGCTGCACCAGGGCCAGACGATCATGGCAAAGGATGGACCGGCGATGGATCCGGGCATGCTGTACCCGCTGCTGGCCAATATATTCGGTTTTACGCTCCTGTTCGGCTCGCTGCTGCTGCGCCGCACCCGTACCGAGGTGCTGTTCCGCGAGCGGCGGACGCGATGGGTTAAGGAAATGATTTTGGCTCCGGAGGGTCAAAGCTGATGGAAGCTCTCGCGATGGGAGGTTACGGCGCCTACGTCTGGACCTGTTTCGGGCTCGCGGCGGTGGTGCTGATCATCAACGAATGGCGGATAAGAGCCCGCCAGGCGGCTGTGTACAAGGAAATCGAAGTGCGCATCAAGGCACTGGAGGATAGTGCATGAAACCCAGGCAACAGCGAATGCTCGCCGTAGGCCTCGTTGCGGTCGGACTCGCGATCGCGGCGACGTTCACGTTGCGGGCGTTCAAAGACAACATGATGTTCTTTGTCGAAATCTCCGACGTCATGGCGGGGAACTACCCCAAGGAACGTAATTTCCGGATTGGCGGGCTCGTGGTCGCGGGCACCGTCGAGCGCGCCGAAGGCTCGCTCGACATGTCGTTCATGGTGACCGATACACGCTGTGCGCTCCCGGTCAGTTACACCGGCGTTGTTCCCGACCTGTTCCGTGAAGGCCAGGGCGTGGTCGCGCACGGGCGCATGGGCGGCAACGGCACCTTCGTCGCCGACAAGATCATGGCCAAGCACGACGAGGAGTACATGGCGCCGGAGGTTGCAGAGTCGCTGGCCAAGCACGTCCAGGACCAGACCGAGTCGGTGCAGCACCTGTCCATGGAGTGCAATCCCAGTGATTCCTGAAATCGGTCATTTCGCGCTGATACTGGCGCTGTCGCTCGCTATCTGCCAGGGCATCTTCCCGCTGCTCGGCGCGTATCGTGATAATGCGGCAATGATGGCTGCCGGACGCACGGCGGCCAACGGCCAGCTGTTTTTCGTGATGTTCGCTTTCGGCTGCCTCGTGTGGGCGTTCGTGCAAAGCGACTTCTCCGTGCTGTACGTTGCCAACCATTCGCAGCTGTCGCTGCCGACGATTTACAAGGTGTCCGCGGTCTGGGGCGCGCACGAAGGCTCGCTGCTGATGTGGATCCTGATCCTCGCGATGTGGACGGTGGCGGTCAGCTACTTCAGCCACAACCTGCCGCAGGCGTTCTCGGCACGCGTGATCGGCGTGCTCGGCCTGCTGTCGACCGGCTTCCTGTTGTTCACGCTGCTGACGTCGAATCCCTTCGAGCGGCTCGTACCGGCGCCGGCGGACGGCGCAGACCTGAACCCGTTGTTGCAGGACCCGGGTCTCGCCATCCATCCGCCTATTCTCTACGCGGGCTACGTAGGCTTCTCGGTCGCATTTGCGTTCGCGATTGCCGCGATGCTCAGCGGTAATCTCGACCGGACGTGGGCCAAGTGGACGCGGCCGTGGACGACGGTCGCCTGGCTTTTCCTGACCATCGGCATTGCGCTCGGCAGCTGGTGGGCCTATTACGAACTCGGCTGGGGCGGCTGGTGGTTCTGGGACCCGGTCGAGAACGCCTCCTTCATGCCGTGGCTGGTCGGCACGGCGCTGATTCATTCGCTCGCGGTCACCGAAAAGCGCGGCCTGTTCAAGAGCTGGACGCTGCTGCTTGCCATTGCGGCCTTTTCGCTCAGCCTGCTCGGCACGTTCCTGGTGCGTTCCGGCATCCTGGTATCGGTGCACGCGTTTGCGACCGATCCGGCGCGCGGCTTCTTCATTCTCGGGTTCCTCGGCATCGTCATTCTGAGCGCGCTGATCCTGTATGCCTGGCGGGCGCCTGCGCTCGATTCGGCGGCCGGCTTCAAGCCGCTGTCCCGTGAGACCTTTCTGCTGCTGAACAATGTGCTGCTGGTCATTGCGGCATTGCTGGTTTTCGTCGGCACGCTCGCGCCGCTGGTCGTCGAAGTGTTCAACGCCGGCAAGATCTCTGTCGGCGCGCCGTGGTTCAACGTTGCGTTCGCCATCCCGATGATCCCGCTCGTCCTGCTCATGGGCCTGGGCATGCACGCGGCCTGGCGTTCGCAGCCGGTGCAGCCGTGGCTGCGCATCCTGCGTGTCCCCGCCGTCATCGCGCTGGCGGTCGGCATCGCGATTCCCGTGCTTTACGGTAATGCTTTCGGTGCCCTTGCCGTGATCGGCTGCATAGCCGGCGTATGGATCATCGTGGTATCGCTCATCCAGCCACTGCGCGTCTGGCGTAGCAAGGTCAGGCTCACACCGTCGGTGCTCGGCATGTCGATCGCGCACATCGGCGTAGGCCTGTTCGTGCTCGGCGTCACGATGGTGAATACTTTCGGTATCGAGACGGACCGCGCGCTGAGTCCCGGTCAGTCGATAGAGATCGGCAAGTACCAGTACGAGATGCGCGAGCTCAGGGATGTGCAGGGGCCGAACTATACGGCGCGCGAGGCGGTTATCGAGATTCGCCGCAACGGCGAGTTCGTCTCCGAGGTTCGCCCGCAGAAGCGCCAGTATCTCGTGCAGAAGAGCCCGATGACCGAAGCCGGCATCGACGCCGGCCTGATGCGCGACCTGTTCGTCGCGATGGGCGACCCGATCGGTCCGGACACCTGGAGCGTGCGAGTGCAGTACAAGCCGATGATTCGCTTCATCTGGCTGGGCTGCCTCGTCATGGCGCTCGGCGGACTGGTTGCTGCCAGCGACCGCCGCTATCGCACGGTGGCGGCTGAAAGTCCGGCGCTGGGCAAGGTGGCGGCGGAGACGGCGTAATGAGATTTACGATCCCGATTGTCGTCTTCCTGTTGCTGGTCGTGGTTTTCTCGTTCGGCCTGTTCAACGACCCGCGTGAACTGCCGTCGCCGTTCCTCGGCCAGCAGGCGCCGACGTTCCAGGCGCCGTCGCTCAAGGAACCGGAGCGCACGGTCGGTTCGGCGGACTACGCCGGCAAGTTTGCCCTCGTGAATGTCTGGGCCACGTGGTGCGGCGGTTGCCGCCAGGAGCACCCCTTCCTGTTGCAGCTCGCGCGCACGGGTGCGATCCCGATCTACGGCATCAACTGGCGCGACAATCGCGAAGAGGCGCTGCGCTGGCTGCAGCAACTGGGTGACCCGTACGAGTTCTCCGCGTTCGACGAGGACGGCCGCGTGGGCATCGACTGGGGCGTCTACGGCGCACCGGAGACCTTCCTCGTCAGCCCCGAGGGCGTCGTTCTTCACAAGCACCTCGGGCCGCTCACCGCGGCAGCCTGGCAGGAAGACTTCGTGCCCCTGATGAAGGCGGGAGGTCCGTCGTCATGAGGAAGCTCATTACCTGCACCTTGCTGTTCCTGTTTGCTTCTGCGGCAGTCGCGATCGACACGGACAAGGCGTTCGACGATCCCGAGCTGCAGGCGCGTTACGAACACATCATCGAGGAAGTGCGCTGCCTGAAATGCCAGAACCAGAGCATCAAGGACTCCAATGCGTTCCTGGCCGGCGACCTGCGGCGCGAAATCCGGCGCATGCTGACCGAGGGCAAGACCGACGATGAAATCTACGATTTCCTCGTGGCTCGCTACGGCGAGTTCGCACTTTATCGCCCGCGCATGTCGGGCAAGACGCTGGTCCTCTGGATCGCGCCAATTGCCCTGCTGCTCGCCGGGGGATTCGTGCTCGTGAACATCCTGCGGCGCCGCATGGCCATGCCCATCGACGGCGACGCTGCGGCCGAGGAGTAGAAAGGTAATGCTTTGGTTAGCGCTGGGTGTAATGAGTTTCGCGGGCGTGGTGTTCGCGGTATGGCCTTTCCTGCGGGAAAATTCGCGTAGTTTCACTGTCGTGGCAGGCGCCGTGCTGTTCGTTGTCGTCTCGTCGGCGGGTCTCTATGCCAAGCTCGGCAGCCCGGGTGTGCAGAACGAACGCCTGACGCACGGTGGCGGCCCGGGCGCGGACATGCTCGAGGTCGTCGAGGGACTGGCGAAGCGCCTCGAGGACAATCCCGACGACGTCGGCGGCTGGCGTATGCTCGGCCGTTCCTACATGTCCCTCAACGATCACCGCCAGGCCGTCGCCGCTTTCGAGCGCGTCGTCGAGCTCGAGGGCGGGCAGAACGCACAGGGCCTGGTCGAGCTGGGCGAGGCCGTGATTGCCGCCGAGGGTGGACAGACAATGCCGCCTCGCGCGATATCGTTGTTCGAGAACGCGCTGGCAGTCCAGCCGAATAGCCAGGCCGCCCTGTTCTGGAGCGGTCTCGGTGCATTCAATCGCGGCGATACGGACGCGGCGGCCGACCGCTGGGAGCGATTGCTGGCGACGAACCCGCCACCGGAGATCCGCGATGTCATCCAGCAGCGCGTAGCCGAGTGGCGCGGGGAAGCGCCGCCGCCGGCAGCGGCGAGCACGGAGCAGCCGCAACCGGCGCAGGCGACACCCGAACCCGCACCCGCACCACTGGCAGAGGGTGCGATCGTGAGCGCCAACATTGCGCTTTCCGACGCGGCACGCAGTGCGCTGCCGCAGGACGCGATCGTGTTCGTGATCGCGCGCGACCCGGCGCAGCCGTCGCCGCCCATTGCGGTGACACGGCGCAGGCTTGCAGAGCTGCCGGCCGTCGTGCAGCTGGGCGACCAGGAGTCGATGGTGCCGGGCCGGGAGCTGTCCGGCTTCGAGGAATTCGAGCTCGTGGCGCGCGTATCGCTGACCGGGCAGCCCGTCAGCCAGCCGGGCGACTGGTTCGGCAGCGTCATCGTCAAGCCGGCCGAGAACGGCTCGATAGCGTTGTCGATCGATACCCCGGTCGAGTAACGCAAGGCTCGTGGCACTACCCGATATCCTCGCCCGCAATTTGCGTATACCGCTGATCGGCGCGCCGATGTTCATCGTCTCGGTGCCCGACCTCGTCGTGGCACAGTGCACCGCGGGCATCGTCGGATCGTTCCCGGCGCTCAACGCGCGGCCGCAGGAGCGCCTCGAGGACTGGATCGTGGACATCAAGGCGCGCCTCGCGGCTTACGCGGAGGCGCATCCGGAGGCCCCGGTGGCGCCGTTCGCCGTGAACCAGATCGTGCACGGCAGCAACACCCGTCTCATGGCCGACATGGAAGTCTGCGTGCGCCACGAGGTCCCGATCATCATTACCAGCCTGCGCCCGCCGGGCGCGGTCGTCGACGCGGTCCACAGTTACGGCGGACTGGTTTTCCACGATGTCATTAGCCTGCGGCACGCGTACAAGGCGATCGAGCAGGGCGTGGACGGCATCATCGCGGTATGCGCCGGCGCAGGCGGCCACGCAGGGCCGCTGAGCCCGTTTGCGCTGGTGAAGGAAATCCGCCGCGAGTTCGACGGCGTGCTGATACTGTCGGGCGCGATGTCGAGCGGCAGCGACATACTCGCGGCGCAGGCGATCGGGGCAGACCTGGCCTACATCGGGACGCGCTTCATTGCCACTCGCGAGGCGAACGCCTCCGACGACTACAAGCAGATGATCGTGTCAAGCAAGGCCGCCGATATCGTCTACACGCCGGTGTTCACCGGTGTCCACGGCAGCTACCTGAAAGGCAGTATCGAGAATGCTGGCCTCGATCCCGAAAACCTTCCGGATGTCGACAAGTCGGCGATGGATTTCGCGAGTTCCGCGAAGTCGGATGCGAAAGCCTGGCGTGATATCTGGGGGGCAGGCCAGGGCGTCGGCAGCATCGACGACATCCTGCCGACGCACGATCTCGTGCTCCGCATCGAGGCCGAATACGAGGCCGCGCGCAAGCGCCTCGCCGGCAACTGGCGGGAAGACTCTTGAAGATCGTGTTGTTGTCGTACCTGTTCGTCGCCCTCGGCGGCGCGCTGGGGGCGATGGCGCGATTCGCGCTCAACGTCTTTATGCAGCGCGATACGCCGTTTCCCTGGGGCACGCTCGCCGCGAATCTGCTCGGCTGCCTGGTGATGGGCATCATCGCCTATCTCGTTGCGGCGTCCTCGTGGTTCAACGAGGCGGGTGTGATCCCGGACCAGTACCGCCTGCTGTTCGCGGTCGGTTTCTGCGGCAGTTTCACGACGCTGTCCGCACTGGTCATGGAGCTGCACACCATGCTGCAGCGGGGCGAGTTGTTCGGCACGTTCGCGTACATGACCGTGTCGATGGTGGGCGGCTTCGCCTGCTTCTACCTCGGCTTCATCGTGACGCGAGCCCTGTCGCCTATCCCAGGCGCCTGACACACGCTTCGAGAATCTCCATGATCGGCTCGAGCCATGCTTCGTGCTCGGGCTTCATCAACACCGAGCGCAGGCAGGTGACCGTTGCCGTGTTCGCGCGAATGTTCGGGGCGTACACGTTCAGCATTTCGGCGGGCAGTTCGATCAGTGCGAGGTGCAGGTTGTTCTCTGCGGCCAGCTCGAAGAGCTGTTTCGCGCGCGCGGACGCGGCGGCCGTATCCGGGGCGTCGACGGCGTAGACCACGATGTCGAGTTCCGGCCGCATCAATGGGTGAAACGCAGCGCTCGCGTCGAGCCGCGACCGAAAACTCCGGGCGGCGGCCAGGCAGCGGTCGAGGTCCCGTGAAAATTCACCGCCTTTGATGGGCGGAAGCAGCTGATGCGTCGCCCACAGCGCGACGGCAGATGCGCCGGCCCGTGAGCATTCGAGGCTGATCTCGCCGAGGTGCAGGTCCCCGGAGCTGAAATAGGTGTACGGCGAGTCGTGCTTGTAGAAGCGGCCGTCCGCCGGATTGCGGAACAGCACGCAGCCGCATCCGTAAGGCTGCAGGCCGTGCTTGTGGGGATCGACGACAATCGAATCGACGCGGCCCAGGGAATCGAACGCAGTGCGTGTTTTATCACCCAGTCCGCCGGCCAGTGCGAAGTAGCCGCCATAAGCGGCATCGGCATGGACGCGCATGCCCGCGTTCCCGGCGCGTACGAGGATATCCGGCAACGGGTCGACGTCACCGAAGCCGGTCGTGCCCACCGTCGCGACGATCGTGCCGACGTCGCCACGGACGAGCAGGTCGTCGAGGTGCGCGAGGTCCATGTGGCCCGCGGCCGTGCAACGGACCGCTGAGAAAGGGATGCCGAGCACCTCGCAGATGCGCGCGTGGGTGTAGTGCGCCTGTTCCGATGCGATGACGCGCTTGCCGGGGTGGAGGCGACTCGCTATCCACAGCGCCTCGAGATTGGCCATCGTGCCGCCGCCCGCGAGGTGACCCAGGGGCGTGTCCCAGCCGAACATGTTGCCGATCTCGGCGATGCACTCCTTCTCCATCGCCGTGCTCGCGCGGCCGCCGTCGAGGGCGTGGTTATTCGGGTTGATCCACAGCGACAACGCATACGCGAGGCGGGCGACGGGGTGCGGGGGTTTCAGCATCTGCCCGGCATACAGCGGGTGGTAATAGGGGTAGTTGTCCTGCATGCGGACGGCGACCTGCTGCAGTACGCCGGAAACGGCGTCGACGTCGAATGCCGGCGTAAAGTGCGGCAGGTCCGCGAAGCCCATTTCGAGTTTCTCCAGCGCAGCGCGCAGCACGTCGAGCTCGGCTGTATTGATCATGCGTCCCGTCCGGTTCCGTTGTGGCCGCGAGCTTACCGTAAAAACGGCCGCGCCAGCAGGTCGGCAGCGGGTACAATTTGCCGATGGACCTGATCGCGATGGCCGTGCCGTTCTTCCTGCTCGCGTTGCTCGTCGAACTGGCGATCGACCGCCGTCGGGGCACCGGCCTGTATCGTGCCAACGACGCGATCAACAGCCTGAGCGCCGGCACGCTGAGCACAACGATAGGCTACTTCACCAGGCTGCTGCCGCTGGTTGCCTGGGGCTTCGTGCTCGAGAATTTTGCGCTCATCGACATGCCGCTCCGCTGGTTCGATGCTTCGCCGCGTGGCATCGCCCTGTGGATAACGGCGGCGCTCGCCTGGGACTTCTGCTACTACTGGTTCCATCGCTTCAGTCACGAAATCTCGGTGCTGTGGGCCGCGCATGCCGTGCACCACCAGAGCGAGGACTACAACCTGTCGACGGCGTTGCGGCAGACCAGCACCGGTTTCATCTTCGGCTGGGTTTTCTACCTGCCGCTGTTCGTGATCGGCTTCCCGCTCGAGGTGCTCGTTACCGTCAACGCGGTGAACCTCATCTACCAGTTCTGGGTGCACACGCAGGTGATCCGCCGCATGGGTGTGCTGGACCGCATTCTCGTGACGCCCTCCAATCACCGCGTGCACCACGCGCAGAACGAGCGCTACATCGACAAGAATTACGGCGGCATGCTGATCCTCTGGGACCGCATGTTCGGCACGTTCGAGGACGAGCGCGAAGACGACCCGGTGATCTTCGGGGTGCGTAAGCCGCTGGCCAGCTGGAACCCGTTCTGGGCCAACCTGCAGGTCTACGACTACCTGCTGTTCGATGCGCGCAACGCGCGGCGCTGGCGCGACAAGCTCGGCATCTGGTTCCGACGCACGGGCTGGCGGCCCGCCGATGTGGAGGCGCGTTTCCCGAAGCGGCGGGCGGATCTCACGGATTTCGAGAAATTCGATCCGCCGGTTACCGCCGCGATGAGAAGCTACGTCCTGGCGCAGTTCGGCGTGGCAATCGCTGCCACCCTCGGCATCGCGGTCCTGTTCGCCGTCTCCGGGCCACTGGCGGTACTGTTGCCCTGCGTGCTGCTGTGGTCGTTGCTCTACACGCTCGGGATCCTGAACGAGGGCCGGCCGCATGCCGCGCGCTTCGAGTGCGTCCGGCTTCTTTTCATTGTCCCGGCAGGGATGCTGGGGATCAGCCTGGCGCAGGTAGTGCCGGTGCCGTCCGCCTGGCTGTGGTCGGCCACGGCCGTGTACCTGGGTGTGTCGCTGCTGGCCCTACAGCGGGTCGCGCAGCGAGACCATAAAAGCGATATAAAACAAGAAGTAATAACAAGTAAATCAAGTAATTTATAGGATATTGACGTGACTGAATTCAGGCGCAGCAACCTCCACTCGGGCGCCCCGTGGGAAACGCAGGTGGCTTATTCGCGCGCCGTGAGGGTGGGGCGGTTCATTGCCGTGTCGGGCTCCGCGGCGGTGGACGAAGGCGGCCAGCTGGTCGGCGAGGGTGACATGTACGCACAGGCCAGGCAGTGTATCGAGGTCATCACGGCAGCGCTCGAGCGCGCCGGTGCACGCCTCTCCGACGTCGTTCGCACCCGCATCTTCGTGACGGATATCGAGCGCTGGGACGAAGTGGGGCGTGCCCACCGCGAGGCCTTCGCCGAGGTGATGCCGGCAACCTCGATGGTGGAGGTGAAACGGCTCATCGACCCGCGAATGCTCGTCGAGATCGAGGCCGACGCCATCATCGGCGACGACTAGTCAGGCACCCGTCTCCAGGTCTCGGTACGGCCGAGCATCGGCACCCCGATGTAGCCGCGGACCTTCAGCGTATCTTTGTCCACCCAGGTGATGATGCAGCGGTAGGTCTTGCCGCTGTTGGGGTCGTAGATGGTGCCGCCGGTCCAGCGGCCGTCGCCGTCGTAGGAGAATCCGCGGAACAGCTCGAGGCCTGTCAGCAGCCGGTCGCGCAACGCCGGATCGGGGTTCTTTACGTCCCTGTCGGGACGGTCGTCGCCGGCATTGGGCGAGCCCTTGATGATGCCGCTCAGGCCGTCGCCAACGTGCGTGATCTCGATCCAGCCGTCGCCGTCGCCGCTGAGCCAGGTCCCCTCGACGTCCGGCAGCTCCAGAGCCCCGCTTGCGGCAAACACCGCGAGCAGCAGTGCGACGCCAACAAACCTGCCGATCACTGGATTCATGCCGGCTCCCCGGTATGATGCCTGACTTCGCAATACTAACCGAGCCGCAGGGGGCAATGTGCAAAGGCGAAATTTTCTGCGTTCGATCGTTGGCGGCATGCTCGCATCGCTGGCCGGCTGGCGCGCCGGCCCGTTGCACGCGACCGAACCGCTGCGCTTCGACCACGGGGTTGCGAGCGGCGACCCCCTCAGCGACGGCTTCATCCTCTGGACCCGCGTAAGCGGCGCGGCCGGCGGTTCGCTGCCGGTGCGCTGGCTCGTCGCCAGCGACCCGGACATGCGCGAGGTGCTCCGCCACGGCATCGCCTGGACCGACGACTGGTCGGACTACACGGTCAAGACAGACGTGCGCGGGCTGCCGCCGGGCGCCACGTTCCATTACCGTTTCGAGATCGACGGCGCCGTCTCGCCGGTGGGCCGCACCCGAACGCTGCCCGCCGGCGACGTAGCGAGTGCCCGCTTCGCGGTCGTCAGCTGTTCGAATCATCCAGCCGGCTATTTCAACGTCTATCGCGACATCGCCCTGGAAGACGATATCGACGCCGTCCTACACCTCGGCGACTACATCTACGAGTACGGCATGGGTGAATACGCGACCGAGCATGCCGAGCGGCTCGGCCGCATTCCCGAGCCGGCCGGCGAGGTGAAGACGCTGGCGGACTACCGGCGCCGTCACGCGCAGTACAAGGCCGACCCGGATTCCATCGCGATGCTGGCCCGGCATCCGCTGATTGCGGTCTGGGACGACCACGAAATTGCCAACGACGCCTGGCGGGGCGGCGCGGAGAACCACCAGGACGACGAGGGGCGTTGGCGCGATCGTCGCGACGCGGCCTTGCGCGCCTATTTCGAGTGGATGCCGATTCGGGGCGTCCCGGACGGCGCCGATACGCGCATCTTCCGGCGGTTTCGTTACGGCAACCTGCTGTCGCTGATCATGCTCGACACGCGTCTCTACGGCCGCGACCGGCAGCCGGACTGGGGGGGCGCGGTGACAGCGGAAGCCGTGTCGGCGGCTTTGCAGGATCCGGAACGGCGCATGCTGGGTCGTCGCCAGGAGGGCTGGCTGCGCCGAACGCTGGCGGCCGACGCCGAGACGACGTGGCAGGTCATCGGTCAGCAGGTCATGCTGGCGCCGGTTTTTGCGCCGGAGCTGGGGCCGTTGCTGGACTTCGAGCGGCCGTCGATGCTGCCTCGCGAGCAACTGGACCACTACGTTGCACTGAGCAAGGGCAATCCACCCATGGTGCTGGATACCTGGAATGGCTACCCGCATGCGCGTGAGGCATTGCTGGCCGACCTGCAGGAATACGCGCGCAACCCGGTCGTGTTGAGCGGCGACCTGCACACCTCGATGGCCAGCGACGTCTATCGGCAAGGGGCCGAGCGGCCGGTGACGGTCGAGATCATGCCGCCCGCGGTGTCGTCGCCGGGCTTCGACGAATACCTGCCGTTGCGCGAGCCCGGCGCGCTGAGCGAGGCGACACGCACGGTCAATCCGGCCGTCCGTTACATGGACACGCGGCGGCGCGGCTGGGTGCATCTCACGGTGACGAGCGAGGAATGCGCGGCGGAGTGGCGCCTGATCGACACCGTGCATTCGCGCGACTACACGACCGTCGTGGATGCCCGTTTCTCGGTCGCGGCGGGCGAGGTCGCAGCGGGACTCCGCGATACGCGCGGGGAATGAGGCCGCGCGTCCGACTCTCCGCCGCGGAGGCGAGACGCATTGCGCTCGCCGCGCAGGGCCTGCACCGCGAGCGGCCGGCGAGCGCGCCCGACGCGCGCCACTTCCGCCGCGCCATGCAGGCGCTCAAGGTGCTGCAGCTGGACTTCGTCAATGTCCTCGTGCCTGCGCACTACCTCATTCTCTGGTCCCGGCTCGGCGCCTACGACCGGCAGCGGTTCGACCGCTTCGTCTACCGCAGCGGCGACTACACGGAGCAGTGGGCGCACGAAGCCTCGATCGTTCCCAGCGATGCCTGGCCGCTGCTCGCGCATCGGCGCGCCGCCTACGAGCCGTCGAAGAACAATCCGCTGCGCAAATTGCGCGGCCGCGAGAACTACCTCGCGGCGGTCCTCGAGCAGGTCCGCGACCACGGCGCGCTGACCTCGGCGGACCTGCCGCCGCTGCCGGGGCCGAAGCGCCGGCCCGGTGACTGGCACCGCTCGATTCCGCGCTGGGCGCTCGAGTACCACTTTGCGCGCGGTGACGTTGCGGTGGCGCAACGGCTCGGCAACTTCCAGCGCGTCTACGACCTCCCGGAGCGCCTGATTCCACGGGGCCACCTGGAAACATCACTCGACAAGGCAGCCGCGGACCGCGAGATGCTGTGGCGGGCGGCCGAGGCGCTGGGCGTTGCGACGCTGCGCGATCTTGCCGACTACTTTCGCATGTCGCCGCGGGAAGCCGCACCGCGTGTCGAGGAACTGGTCGAGGAGGCTGTGCTGCACCGGGTCGAGGTGGAGAACTGGGGCGAGCCCGGCTACCTGGCTAACACCGCGCAACTGCCGCGCGCCGTCGAGGGCGCGTCGCTGCTGTCGCCGTTCGACCCGATCGTCTGGTACCGGCCGCGCGCGGAAAGGCTGTTCGATTTTCACTACCGCATCGAGATCTACGTGCCCGCGTCCGCCCGCAAATGGGGCTACTACGTACTGCCGTTCCGGGTCGGCGACTGTATCGTCGCCCGTGTCGACCTGAAGGCGGACCGCAAGACGGGACGCCTGCTGGTGCTGGCGGCGCACGAGGAGCCCGGCGTCGCAACGGGGGAGTGCGCGGCGTCGCTCGCCGCGGAGCTCCGGGCATTGAGCGAGTGGCTCTCGCTTGAGACCATTGCGGTGAGCCGCAGCGGCGACTTCGCGCGTACGTTGCGCGCCGCTCTGCGAACCTGACCCAGGAGCCGTACATGTCCAGGAACAGCGCGATCGAGCGACTCATAGAGCCGCGGACACGGGACCTCGGTGACCTCACCGTACGCCGCCTACTGCCCGACAAACAGCGGCAACGCGTAGGGCCGTTCATTTTCTTCGACCACATGGGTCCCGCGGAATTTCCACCGGGAACCGGCGTCAACGTGCGAGCGCACCCGCACATCGGTCTCGCGACGATCACCTACCTGTTCGAGGGCGAGATCCTGCACCGCGACAGCCTCGGTCATGTGCAGCCGATCAGGCCCGGCGCGGTCAACTGGATGACGGCAGGGCGCGGCATCGTGCACTCGGAAAAGGTCACGGACGAAGTGCTGGCGAGCGGCCAGCGACTTCACGGCCTGCAGACCTGGGTGGCGTTGCCGGCCGCGGCGGAAGAGATCGAGCCGAGTTTCGAGCATTACCCGGCCGGTGACATTCCCTGCGTCGACGCGGGCGGCGCAACGGTCCGCGTCGTTCTCGGATCCGCCTTCGGTGTTGCGTCGCCCGTTGCGACGCAAAGCGGGACGCTGTATGTCGAAGCGATTCTCGGGCCAGGGCAGTCAGTGGAGATTCCGGAGGCCGAAGAGCTTGCGGTCTACGTCGTCGATGGCACCGTTGCCGTCAACGGCCAGTTCGTTGAAGCCGGCGTACTCGCCGTGCTGGAACGCGGTGCGAGCGGCAGCGTGACCGCCGAAGGTGCCGCGAGGATCATGTTCGCCGGCGGCGATGCGCTGGACGGCGAACGCCATATCTGGTGGAACTTCGTCAGCAGTTCGCGCGAGCGTATCGAGCAGGCGAAGCAGGACTGGCGCGAGCAGCGATTCGACAGCGTGCCCGGGGAGAGCGACTTCATCCCGCTGCCCGGCCGCTGATCCGCCGGGCGCCTTATTCCTTGCCTTCTCGTCCGTGGTGGCGGCCGCCATGTCTTTCGCGCATGGCCGCACGCTCCTCGGGGCTCATCGATTCCCACATCGCGCGCCGCTCTTCGCGGTGCACGCGCATGGCTTCGCGCTTCGCTTCCTTTTCCTCGTCCGACAGCGCGTTCCACTGGGCGCGCATCTCTTCGTGTCTCGCCATTCGCTCGGCGTGCATGGCGGCGCGTTGCTCGTCACTCATGGCGTCACGTTCCGCTCGCCATTGCTCACGCTTGGCCTGGCGTTCCTGCTCCGACAAGCTGTCCATGTAGGCACGCTTCTCGTCCGGAGTCATGTTGTGAAACTCGGTCAGCGACTGCGCCTGCAGCGACAAGGGCAGGGTGAGCAACATTGAACACAGTGCGACGGCGATGGTTCGGGGGGATGACGGGTGCCTCATCGGGAAACTCCTTGATTCTGTTATAGCCACTGCGGCGCCTGATATTGCCGCCTGTAATCCGTTAACGCAGCACTCCGCCAAAGGTTGACCGGCTGACGGCCCTGTCTAAGTCCCGGTTTTTTGTGTATTTTGCGTCCAATCCTTTTCGAGGTACCGCTCATCGATGTCGAGAATCGCCGGCAAACTCGCTTTCCTGATGGTCGCGTTATCGGCCTGTGCCGGGTCGGGTCCGCCGAAGCTGACGCCCATCGGTGACGTGATCCCGGCCGGAGTGAGCCTCGAAGGCCGCTGGCAATTGCAGTCCGGGTCCGAGGACGCCGAGCGACGTATTCGCAAGGCGGAGTACCGGTCCGGCGGCGGACGGCGGGGCGCCGCGGAGGGGCCATCCGTGTTCGTGTTCCTGCGGACCGGGAGCCGGCTCAAGGTCTCCCAGACGGCCTACGCCCTGTTCGTCAGTTTCGACCGTTCGGTGGTCGAGGAGTATCGCTTCAGGGAGCATCGCCTCGTCAACGTGGGACCGATCGAGGCGGATCGCGCGTCGGGCTGGGTCGATGGCAGGTACGTCATCCAGACGCTGGACAGCGACGGCGCGCGGCTCGAGGAGAGCTACGAGCTGCAAGCCGGGGGCGACAAACTCCTCAGGCGTGTCTCGGTCACGTACGGCAACGAAGAAGTCCTGTCGCTCGAGCAGACCTACGATCGCCGGCAATAAAGCGGGCGACGTTGCTGCTGGTGTTTCATCTGGTCATCGCCCTGACCTGGGATCAGGTGGTCAGCGCCGTATAGGTCTGCAGCTCTGCGCGCATCCTGAGCTTGCCCTTGCGATGCTGCTCGATGAGCACGGGAACGTAGCCGAGTTCTTCGACGCACCACAACGTGGTCACCCGTGACGAATTCTCCGCCTGGTGCTGGATACCGACCGCGGTGAACTTGCCGGCCGGCGTGCTGATCCTGCGAATCCCTATGTTGCGTACGATCAGCGTCTTGAACTCGTCGATGTCGAACAGCACGTAGCGCTCATGCGCGCCGCCGTTGAGAAGGTCGTGCATGAGCTGGTACTGGATTGCTACGCGATCGTGCACGATCCCGTCGAGGGCGATACGCACGTCCTCGTCGTTGACGGTGCCGGTCAGCTCACTTGCCGACCAGTCGAACGTCACCTCGGCGCGGGTTTCGTCGCTCGACAGCGAATCTTCGGACTGGTACCAGTTGCCGCGGATTCCATCGGCCTGTTCCGTGAATCGTGACTGCTCGCTGATCTGGCCGCTTTTCAGCAGGCTTGCCATGCCCACGGGCTCGATCACGTGCAGCGCCTCGTAGCCGTCCGTCAACGGCCGCAGTTCCGTCGTCAGGCGCCCGCTGAGCACGCTGATCTTGACATTGTACTCGGCGGAATAGGGCGCCAGCGCCTGTTCGGCAGGAACGGGCGCGGCGGCTGCCAGTAACGGCAGGCACGCGATGGCGAATGGCAGCAGTCGTCGGCGAAGCGATGTGTATTTCAAGTCTGGTTTCCCGTGTCCTTGCCCAATGCTTGCTCGCATTGTTCCATGAGGGACATGACTCTACGCTGAACGGCGAGTCGGTGCGGCTCGATTTCATCGAGTTTCACGTCCCGCGACACGAGGTAGGGCTCACCCACGGCGACGACGACCCGCGCAAACGGCTTCGGGATCATGAAGTCGTCCCAGCGATTGAGGTACCAGGCGCGATCGGCGGCGCAGGCAATCGGCACGATCGGCACGCCCGCGATTCGCGCCATCAGCACGGTACCGGACTTGAATTCGTATTTCGGGCCGCGTGGGCCGTCGGCGGTGGTGACGATCGAGTAACCGTCCTTGAGCATGCGCTGCTGGTCGCGAAGCGCAAGTGCGCCGCTCTGGTTGGCGGAACCACGGATGACCTCCGCGCCCCAGGAGCGAGCGACACGCTCCGGCACTTCGCCATCGACCGAGCCGGAGATGAGAAAGCACAACTTGTAGCCGCGATGCAGCCAGCTGCGCATGTAGGCAGAGCAGACGACGTGGTGCTGATGCCAGTAACACGGTGCTGTCACCGTGTTGTCACGCAGTAACGCCTCGGCATGTTCTGCGCCGATAACGGGCTGGTAACGATAGGTCTTCAACAGCGCCCAGTTGATGAGGCGCAACAGCGGCAGCCCGAGAAAATAGTAGAGTCGCCGCGCAGGCGTCATACGGCGCATCGAAGCGCTGCTTCGGCGCGACTCGACCGAATCGAAATCGACGGGTTTCTTGTCGTTCAATGGAGTTTCCGGAATCCGTGCGCGGCCAGTTTGCAGTATCGGTCGAGCGCCGGTCAATGTAGAATGCGCGTGCTTTCCGACAGGCCGGAGCCCATCTCCCGTTCCATGAGTGATACCCCATCAGCTGTTCGCAGACCGCCGGGGCCGTCGGATCAGGTCCACCTGGGCATCGACCCGGAAACGCTCGCCACCCTGACGCAGGTTCGCGAGGAATTCGGGGATATCGTCGCTATGCGCCGCCGCAACGGCCGCCTCGCGTATTTCATCAATGATCCTGCAGAAGTTCGGCGGATCCTGGTACGCAGGCACGCCCGGTATATGAAAGGGCCGGGGTTCGAACGTGTGAAGATGCTGCTGGGCAATGGCCTCATCGTCAGCGATGGCGACGTCTGGCGGCGCTCGCGCACGATGATCCAGCCGGCGTTCAGCCGCCAGAACGTGCACCGCCTCATCAAGGTGATGGTGCGGTGCTGTGATAACCGCGCTGTGCGCTGGGCAGCTGCAGCAGAGGAAGGCGAACCCGTCAACATCACCGCCGAGACCAGCGATTTCGCGCTCGAGCTGATCCTCATCAGCATCTTCGGCGACGACTACGAAACGAAGCTGCTCTCGCAGGGCGAAAACCCGTTTGCGTTTCTCGCGAGTGACTCGGCGCGCGACCTGAGTGTCGTCATGAAAGCGCGCAACCTCAGGCGCCTGCTACTGGAGATCATCGAGGCGCGGCGCGGTGCCGGCAACGTCGAGACTTACGATTTCCTGTCGATGTACATGCACGCGACCGACAAGAAGGGTGAGCCGTTCAGCGACGGCGAGCTGCTCGACGAACTGATCACGCTCATTGTCGCGGGTTTCGAGACGTCGGCGAACACGCTCAACTGGGTGTGGTACCTGCTTGCGGGTCACCCGGACGTCGAGGACAAGGTCATCGAAGAAAGCCGCCGGCTCGTGCCTGCCGTTTCCGCGGTCGACGCCGACGCACTCGCGGCGATGCAGTATACGCAGCAGGTGCTCGAGGAAACGCTGCGGCTGTACCCGCCGGTGTGGCTGTTCACGCGCCGCTCCCGTGAAGACGATGAGCTCGACGCATACGATGTGCCCGACGACACCGACATCTACCTGTCGCCATTCATCCTGCATCGCACGGCGGAATTCTGGCCGGATCCGGACCGCTTCGATCCCGATCGCTTCGCGGAGGGCAGGCTGCCGAAGAACGAGCGACCGTATTTTCCGTTTTCGCTGGGGCCGCGCCGTTGCCTCGGCGAGTACTTCTCGTTCCTGGAAATGAAAGTCCATCTCGGTCTTTTGCTGCCGAGATTTCGTATGATTCGGGTAGACGAGAAAGATCCGGGCCTCGAACTCGCCGTCAACCTGCGTTCGGCGTCCGACATCTGGCTGCAACCGGCAATAAGGAAAGCATGAAACTCTACGCAACATTGACAGAGCTGCTCGACGATATGCGCAGCAGGGATCGCCAGATCCGGTTCATCGATGGTGAAGACGACGAGACCGTTCTCGGCTTCGGTGGACTTTGGGAGCGCTCACTCGCTTTGCTGGGCTCCCTGCAGGCCCGCGGCATGCAGCCCGGCGATGAACTGGTCATCTTCTCGAAATCGAACCTGAATTTTGTCGTTGCCTTCTGGGCCGCAATGCTTGGCGGAATCGTGCCGGTACCGGTGGCCGTCGGCATCAGCGACGAACATCGCTTCAAGCTGTTCCGGATCCTGTCCCAGCTCGAACGCGGCACGCTGTTCACCGAGATGGACCTGCTGCAGCGCCTGCTCGACTTCGCGAAGTCACAGGAGCTGGACGACGTAACTGCGATCCTGCAATCGCGGACCGTGCTGATGAACGACGTCACGCCCGGCGAGAATGGCGTGGTCCACGCCGCCGCTCCGGACGATCTCGCGTTCATCCAGTATTCCTCCGGCTCTACGAGCGATCCCAAGGGTGTGTGCCTGACGCATGCCAACCTGTGCGTCAACATCCGCGCGATCGTAGAGGCAACGGGGTGGAACGAGGACGACACGAGCCTGAGCTGGATGCCGCTGACGCATGACATGGGCCTGATCGGCTATCACCTGAGTGTTCTCGCGGCCGGCATGAATCACGCGGTCATGGACACAAACGTGTTCGTGCGGCGGCCTTTGCTTTGGATGCTCAAGACATCGGAGTTGGGGGCGACGCAGCTCTGTTCGCCGAACTTCGGTTACAAGCATTTCCTCAAACTGTTCGAACGCAGGGGACTGCCGGAAGGCACGGACCTGTCGAAGGTCAAGCTGATACTCAACGGCGCCGAGCCGATCTCCTACGACCTTTGCGAGGAGTTCCTCGATGCCCTCGCGCCTCACGGCCTTGCACGCACCGCGATGTTCCCGGTATACGGCCTTGCGGAAGCGACCGTCGGTGTTACCTTGGGCAAACCCGGTGATCTGTATTCGCGCATCGTCATGCATCGTCACAGCCTGCGCGTCGGCGAGCCTTTCGAAGTCGCAGAGCCCGGCGATGCGGATGCAGTGAGTTTCGTAAAGGTCGGCATGCCCATTCGCGATTGCGAGATGCGCCTGACCGACGACGCCGACAAGGTGCTCGAGCCGGGCCGGGTGGGCAACATTCAGCTGCGCGGCACGAGCGTGACCGAGCGCATCTACGGCGACGATGCGGCGACCGCGGCACTGTTTACCGACGATGGCTGGCTCAGGACCGGCGATTGCGGCGTCATTGTCGACGGCCAGCTGGTGATTACCGGCCGCCAGAAAGACATCATCATCGTCAACGGACAGAACTACTATCCGCACGACATCGAGGAGATCGTGACGCAGGTCGAGGGTCTCGATCTCGGCAAGGTCGTTGTCGCAGGCGCCACGCCCACGCGCGACCAGACCGAGGAGCTGCTGGTGTTCGTGCTGTACCGCCAGGACCTCGAGTCCTTCGTGCCGCTGGCGGAGCAGGTGCGATCGGTTATCGGCGAACACATCGGGCTGGAGGTCGATCACGTGCTGCCGGTGCCGAAGATCCCGAAGACGACCAGCGGCAAGGTGCAAAGGGTGCACCTCCTGAATGCCTACCTCGACGGAGAATACGACGACGTCATCGCGCAGCTGGCGCCGCGGAGCGACACGATCGAGGAGCTCGACGCCGACCCGCTGGTCGCTGAACTCGAGGCGATCTGCAAGGAGTTTTCCAAGGATCGCAGGATCGGCCCGGACGACAATCTTTTCGAAGTCGGTGTAAGCTCGCTGACTTTGACGGAAATCGTTCTCGCGATTGACGAGAAGTACCCGGGGAAGCTCGACATCAGCGATCTGTTCGATTACCCGACCTTGCGCGACATTGCCGATTTCATGAGGCGCTGAAGCGGCGCCCGCAGACGGACCCAGACTATGACGTATTCACGTATCGCCGGAACGGGCAGTTATTTGCCCGAGAAAGTCGTCACCAACCAGGACCTCGAGGCGATGATGGATACGTCGGACGAGTGGATCCGGGATCGCACCGGCATCAAGCGACGGCACATTGCCGCCGAAGGCGAGACGACGTCGGACCTTGCGCTCGCTGCCGCCGGCCGGGCGATGGAGATGGCCGGCATCACGGCGGAAGACGTCGACCTGATCATCATCGCGACGACGACGCCGGACAAGGTCTTCCCGGGGACGGCCTGCATCGTGCAGCGGCGTCTTGGTGTCGGCGGTTGCGGCGCGTTCGACATCCAGGCGGCCTGCAGCGGCTTCGTGTACGGCCTCGATCTCGCGGATCGCTACATCCGCACCGGCGCCGGGAAGAACGTGCTGGTGATCGGCGCGGAAACGCTTTCGCGGCTGACGAACTGGGACGATCGTACGACCGCCGTGCTGTTCGGGGACGGTGCAGGCGCCGTCGTGCTGCAAGAGACCGACAAGCCCGGCATCCTGTCGACCCACATCCATGCCGATGGCCAGTACGAGGACCTGTTGCAGGTGCCGCAAGGCATATCGCAGGGCTACGACATCACCCGTGCCGGCGAAGCATTCATCCAGATGAACGGCAACGCCGTATTCCGCCGCGCGGTGGCGACCCTCGATTCGATCGCCAGAGAAACGCTGGAAAAGAACAACATCGACAAGCACGACCTCGACTGGTTCGTTCCGCACCAGGCGAACATGCGCATCATCACGGCGGCCGCAAAGAAACTCGACATGCCCATGGAACGCGTCATCGTTACGGTCGACGAGCACGCCAACACGTCCGCGGCCTCGATACCGCTGGCGCTCGACGTTGCCGTGCGCGACGGCCGCATCAAGCGTGGAGAACTGCTGCTGTTCGAGGCATTCGGCGCCGGCTTCACCTGGGGTTCCGCGCTGCTGCGATTCTGACGCCGGGGGCGCGAGCATGCTGAGACTCTGTATCGCCGGTATCGCCGCCGCATTGCTGGCAACGGGCATCGCAGACGCCGGGCCGCCGTCGCCCACCGAGATTCGCCGCACCGTCGATGCCAACATCGGCGGCGCGCTGGCGCTGTATCGCGAGTTCCTGTCGCTGCCGAACGATGCCCTGAAGCCGGACGACATCGAGGTGCTGGTGGCGTGGATGGAAGGGGCGTTCGCGGAGCGCGGCTTCCACACGCAGCGCATCCCGACGGCAGGCAATCCGGCGCTGTTCGCCGAGCGTCGCCACGATCCCGCGAGCAAGACCGTGCTCGTCTACCTGCAGGCGGACGGCCAGCCGGTCGATCCTTCGGCCTGGGCGCAGCCGGATCCGTTCGTCCCGGCCCTGAAAGCCCGCGGCGAGGAGGGGGGCTGGCAGGCAATTCCCTGGGACAGCATGGACGAACGGTTCGACCCCGAGTGGCGGGTGTTCGCGCGTTCGGCCGCGGACTCCAAGGGACCGATGACGCAGTTCATGGTGGCCATCGAGTTGCTCGATATGCTCGACGCGGCCCCGCCTTACAACCTGAAGGTGATCATCGATACCGAGGAAGAACTCGGTTCGCCGAATCTCGCCGCGGCCATTCGAGCGCACCGTGAGCTGCTTGCCGCCGACCTGTTGCTGATCTTCGACGGACCGCCGCACGCGTCGAACGGCGCTACCGTGACCTTTGGTGCCCGCGGCATCATGACGGCGACGTTGCGTGCTTACGGCCCCCGCGTGGCCCAGCACAGCGGCCATTACGGGAATTTCGTGCCCAACCCGGCCTTCGATCTTGCACGCATCCTGGCGTCGTTGAAGGACGCCGATGGCGTCGTGACGATTCCCGGCTTCTACGACGGCGTGTCGCTGTCCGAGGACGACAAGGCAATACTCGCGCAAGTTCCGGATGACGAGGCGCAAATCCTCGCCGCCATGGGCGTCGGGCGCGCGGAGGGTGTCGCACCCGGCTTGCAGGAGGCCATCCAGTACCCGTCGCTGAACATCCGCGGGCTGTCCGCCGGCTGGGTGGGCGAGCAGGCGCGGACGATCATCCCGCCCGAAGCGACAGCCGAGCTCGACATCCGGCTCGTCCGGGAGTCGGACCCTGAGCGGCTGATGAAGCTGCTGCGATCGCACATCGAGGCGCTCGGCTACACTGTCCTGGAGCGTTCGCCAACGGCCGCGGAACGCAGCAAGTACGCGCGTATCGTGAGCCTGGATTACGACGTCAGCTACGGGGCTTTCCGCTCCGACATGGATTCGCCGGCCGGGATCATGGCACGGTCGGGCCTGCGCGAGCTTTACGGCGAGGAGCCTATTCTCATTCGCACCATGGGCGGATCGATTCCGATCGCACCGATCATCGACGCGCTCGGCGTGCCGGCGGCAATCGTGCCGACCGTCAACATCGACAACAACCAGCACAGCCCGAACGAGAATCTGCGCCTCGGTAACTTCGCCGAGGGCATCGTCATGCTCATGTCCGTACTGCGCCAGGCGCCCCCGAAATAAGGCCATTGCGCCACGGATGCACCAACTGGACATAACGCCAGAGAAAGGTGTTTTGCCGAAAAAAATGTGTGATCCGGTTCACACTTCGTGCGCAGTGGGCTACCTATACTCGATTCGTAAGGACTGTCGCCAATCGCCGACAGTAACAAACGGAAGAGCTGTATGGACTGGGACCTTAAAGACGAGCCGCTGTCTGCATCCAACGTCTCGCTGCGTCTCGCGGAAATCCAGAAGCGTTGCAGCGACCTGTTGAGCGAGCCGGATTCGCTGGACGAGCTCAAGCTCGAAGGTGACGAGTCCGCACCTGGCGACCCCGGCGGCTTCAATCCGTACAACCACGGCTAGAACCGTCGCGCCGGCGCGCGGCTTTTTCCTGCAGGCCGTGCAGCAGCCGCAGACGCCAGACCCACATCCCGACGATCAATACCGCCGCAATCGGCAGTGCGTTCAGTGACTGTTGCAGCACGATGAAATCGTAAAGCCCGTGCAGGCCCGCGGCGATCAGGAAGCCGCTCGCAAACCCGCCCAGCAGCGATTGCCCCCGCAGGTGAGCGCAGCCGAGCGTGTATCCCCAGATGGACGCGAACAGGATGTGAACGACGGGCCCGGCAAAGCCGCGTGCGAAGGCCTCGATCGGCGTCAGGTATTCGAGGTACATGGTGTTTTCGACCGCGGCATAGCCGAGCGCCACGAAAGACGCGTAGATGATGCCGTCGATGGGCTCGTCCATCTCAGGGAATCTCAGGACCAGCAGCAGGAACGGCAGCAGCTTCGCGAGTTCCTCGACCGGCCCGATCGCCAGCATCGAGTAAGCGAACAGGCCGAGGGTATTGCCGTCCGCGAGCGCCAGCGCGTCGTAGCGCAGCGATGCCCACCCCAGGGCGATGTACAGCGCTTTGGAAATTGCGGCCGACAACAATCCCAGCGCGAACGCCAGCGCCAGCCGCCCGACCGGTTCGGGCAGGTGCCGGTCCTTGTGGTAGTGGTAGGCGCTCCAGAACAGGATTGGCAGCACCACCGGCAGCAGCAGGAGTAGGTGAGACATTGCAACATTATCCTCTGCGCCATGAGCGGGGTCCCTCATGCCGTTCACAGATTGGCCATGACACGCGCCCGGTCGGTGCTGCTATCATTGCGTTCCGCTACTGCCGCTACCCGAGGACACAGCGATGGCTATCGAATTCACCCTGAACGGCAAACCCCAGTCCCTCGATGTCGATCCGCAGATGCCGCTGTTGTGGGCGATACGCGACATCGCGGGCCTGACCGGCACCAAGTACGGCTGCGGCAAGGCGCTGTGCGGTTCCTGCACCGTGCACGTGGATGGCAACCCGGTGCGCTCCTGCGCGTTCCCGGTATCCGCCGTGGCCGGCATGGCGGTGACCACGATCGAAGGACTCTCGGCGGACGGCGATCATCCGGTGCAGAAGGCATGGCGCGAGCTCAATGTGCCGCAATGCGGCTACTGCCAGTCCGGACAGATCATGACTGCCGCTGCTCTGCTGGAGCGCAATCCGAACCCCTCCGACGAGGAGATCGCCACGGCGATGAGCGGCAATATTTGCCGCTGCGGTACCTACACCCGCATCCGCAAAGCGATCCATCGTGCTGCGGGAGGTGAGTCGTGAACGGCCTGCAGAAACTGAGCCGCCGCGAATTCCTGCAAAAGACCGGCGTCGCGAGCGGTGGCCTGGTGTTCGCAATGACGCTCGGGATGCCGCGTGGCGCAGCCGGCACCGGCGCGGCAAGCGTCGCGCCGAACGTGTACGTGAACGTACGCGACGACGATATCGTCGAGATCTACTGCCACCGCTCCGAGATGGGGCAGGGCATCCGCACGTCATTGCCGCAGGTGATCGCGGACGAACTCGAAGCCGACTGGGAGCGCATCGAGCTGCTGCAGGCGCTCGGTGATCCGAAGTACGGCGACCAGAATACCGACGGCTCGACCAGCATCCGCAAGCACTTCGACCTGCTGCGGACGGCTGGCGCCTCGGCGCGCGAGATGCTGGTGGCGGCTGCCGCGCTGGAGTGGGGCGTGCCTGCATCGGAACTCGTGGCTCGCAACCACGCCGTGTACCACGAAACGAGCGGCCGCTCCGCCGCTTTCGGCGACCTGGTCGCAACGGCCGCCGAGCTGGAGGTGCCGGAGCAGGTGACCTTCAAGGACCCGGCGGACTATCGCTACATTGGTAAATCCATGGACCTGGTTGACGGCGTCGCCATGACCACGGGCACGGCCATGTACGGAACCGATACCGTGTTGCCCGGCATGCTGTACGCGTCCATCGAGCGTTGCCCGGTCTACGGCGGTACGGTCAAGTCCGTCGATGACGCCGCGGCGCTGAAAGTCGCCGGTGTCAAGCAGGTCGTGAAGATGCCGGACGGCACGTCGCCGCCCGGCTACAACCCGCTCGGCGGTGTCGCGGTGCTCGCGACCAACAGCTGGTCGGCGGAGCAGGGGCGCAAGGCGCTCGCGATTGACTGGGATACCGGCCTGAACGCCGAGTACGACTCGGAAAGCTACAGGCGACAGCTCGTCGACACGTCGCACAAAGACGGCAAGACCGTGATGAATCGAGGCGACGTGCAGGCCGCGTTCGAGAACGCCGGGCGCGTGATCGAGGCGGATTACTACGCGCCGCACCTGTCACATGCGCCGATGGAGCCGCCCGCGGCGTCGGCCATGATGCACGACGACGGCAGTGTCGAGATCTGGGCCGCCACCCAGGATCCGCAGTCGGTGCAGGGCACGGTTGCAACCGTGCTGGGAATCGACAAGTCGCAGGTGAAGGTCAACGTCACGTTGCTCGGCGGCGGGTTCGGCCGCAAGTCCAAGGCCGACTTCTCGGCGGAGGCCGCGTGGCTCGCGAAACAGACCGGCAAACCGGTGAAAGTGTCTTGGTCGCGCGAAGACGACATCCGTCACGGCTACTACCACAGCGTCAGCGCGCAGTACCTGAAGGGCGCGCTGGACGACAAGGGCAACACGACGGCATGGCTGCATCGCAGCGTGTTCCCGTCGATCGGCTCCACGTTCAGCGCCGAGGCCACCGGTCCGGGTATCTTCGAGCTGGGTCTCGGGATGATCGACAATCCCTTCGCGATCCCGAACATGCGGCTAGAATCGGGCGACGCAAAGGCGCACGTGCGTATCGGCTGGCTGCGTTCGGTCTGCAACATCTACCACGCATTCGCGGTCTGCAGTTTCGCCGACGAACTCGCACACGAAGCCGGCGCGGATCCGCGTGACTACCTGCTGCGCCTGGCGGGCCCGTCGAGGAAGGTCGTTCCCGCAGACGACGGTGCGGAGTATTCCAATTACGGCCAGTCGCTCGACGTGCACCCGATCGATACCGCGCGCTACAAGGCGGTCGTCGAGAAGGTATCGGCCATGGCCGGATGGGGCCGGGAGCTTCCCGATGGCCACGGCCTCGGTATCGCCGTACACCGCTCGTTCCTGAGCACGGTCGGCGCGGTCGCCGAGGTGCGCGTGGACGGCAAGGGCAAGCTGCACGTCGAACAGCTGTGGCTCGCGATCGATGCCGGGCTCGTCGTGAACCCGGACCGGGTCGTTGCGCAGATGGAGGGCGCCGGCATATTCGGCATGAGCCTCGCATTGCACGGTGAGATCACGGCGAAGGACGGTGTGATCGAGCAGGGCAACTACGACACCTACCCGGTGATTCGCATGAGCGAGGCGCCGAAGGCGATCAACGTACACATCATGGAAGTCGATGCGCCGCCTGGCGGCGTCGGCGAGCCGGGCGTGCCGCCGGTCGCGCCGGCCATCGTCAACGCGTACTTCGCGGCGAGCGGCAAGCGCGTGCGCGAGTTGCCGTTGAAGAAAATCGGCGTCGTCTAGCCGTTCAGGCCGCGAGTTCGAAAACGCGCTGGCCCAGCCAGCGCATGGCCTCTTCCGTGCGCTCCGTCCACGGGTGGCCGTAACTCAGCCTGAGGAAGTTCGTGTAGCAGCTGCACGGCGAGAAGATGTGCCCGGGCGTGATGCTGATGCCCGCTTCGATGGCTTCGTCGAACAGGGCTTCCGCGTCCACGTTGCCGGGCAATTCGAGCCACAACACCGCGCCGCCGACCGGCTTGGACGTACGCGTGTCGGCAGGGAAGTGCTCGCCGACCAACGCGGCCATGCGCTCCGCATTCTGCTTCAGCACGGGCCGCAGCGCCTTGATGTGCCGGTTGTAGTCTCCGGTGGCCAGGAAATCCGCGAGCGTGAGCTGCTGCAGCAGCCCCGATGTGCAGGAGAAGGCTCTCTTGAGCTGCTCGATCTTGCCGATCCAGGTATCGGTCACCACCCAGCCGATACGGTAGCCGGGCGCGGCAGTCTTCGAAAACGAGCCGCAGGTAATGATGCGCTTGCTGTCGCCGAGAAATTGCGCGGGCACCGGGCGCTCGCCATCGAACCGGAGGTCGCCGTAGACGTCGTCCTCGATCAGCACCGTGTCGTAGCGTTCCAGCAGGGCCACCAGGCGGCGGCGCTCATGCTCCGGCATCGTGACACCGAGCGGATTCGAGAGCGTCGTCGAGAACATGCACGCCTTAACTTCGTGTGTCTGCAGCGTGCGCTCGAGCTCGGAAATCGTGACGCCTTCCTCCGGACAGGTCTCGATCTCGATGGCGAGCATGCCGAGGCTGTCGATCAACTCGAGCAAGCCGTGGTAGGTCGGCGTCTCCACCGCGATGACGTCACCCTGCGACGCGACGGCTTTCAGGGCCAGCAGCAGCGCTTCCTGGCCGCCGTTCGTTATGCCGATGTGCTCGGGGTCCACCTTTGCGCCGGTGGTATCGAGGTAGTGGTAGGCAATCTGGCGCCGGAGCGCCGGTTCGCCCAGCGTTGCAGCATAGCCAATGCTGCGGTCCTCGCTGCGCGCCATTACCCGTTTCATCGCGCGGTGCAGTGCCTTGGCCGCAGGCTTGGCCATCGTCGGGTTGGCGATGCCCAGCGGCACGAGCTCCGGGTTGTTGATGCCGGTGTAAACCCGCTCCATCAGCGTGCGGCAGGCCAGCGGCGCGGGATCCCCTTCGAACGAAGGGGTGGCGCGAACGATGTCGTTCGCAGGGACGTGCCGGACGTAGAAGCCGGACTGGGGCCTCGACTCCACCCGCCGCTGCCGTTCCAGCTCGACGTAGGCCTGGCGCACGGTAGGGATGCTCACGCCGGCATGGCGGCTCATCTTCCTGAGTGAGGGCAGGCGATCGCCCGGTCGCAATGCACCGGAATCGATGTTCTCATTGACCAGGTCGATGACCTGGCGGTACAGGAAGGTGGTGTCGGTTTTCGCGAGTTCGAGCATAACTGTACAGGTCTTATTTCTTAAAAACTGTATCTGTTATATCTACAAAATGACCGTATAGTCAAGCTCATCGTGTTAGCAACCGGAGGGGTAAGCCATGAGACAGCAACATTCATCCAGCGGTCGCCCCGCAAACGCCGCCGCTCCCCGCTGGCGCGCCGCGCTCGACGCACTGATCGGTGCGCCGGTCAGGCTGCACCGCTACCGCCATATGCACGCCGAGGTCATCGAGGATGCGCTGCGCGGTTTCGATTGCGGCCCGAGGCGGGGACCGGAGGAATGAGCAATGCACTGCTGTACGCGATAACAGTGCTGGTGTGGGGCTCCACCTGGCTGGCGATTGAATTCCAGCTGGGTGTCGTGGCGCCGGAGGTATCGGTTGTCTACCGCTACGCCGGCGCCTCCCTGCTGCTGTTCGCGTGGAGCCGTATCCGGGGCCTGAACCTGACGTTCGGCGCGGCCGAGCATGCCCGATTCGTCCTGCTCGGCCTGCTCCTTTTCGGCCTGAATTACATCCTGACGTACAGCGCCCAGATCTACATCTCGTCAGCGCTGACCGCGATCGTGTTCACCTCGATCGTGTGGCTGAACATCATCAATGCGCGCATCTTTTTCGGCGTGAGGACGGGGCGGCGGCTGCTCATCGGCGCGTGCCTCGGCGTGACGGGCATCGTGACGTTGTTCGCACCGCAGGTAAGCGAGCTGGCCATGTCGGACACGGTCCTCTACGGTTGCATGCTCGCAGGCCTTGCCGCACTGATCGCGTCGTTCGGCAACATGGTGTCGCAGTCCGCGCAGAAGGGCGGCCTGCCGGTGGTGCAGTCGAACGCCTGGGGTATGTTTTACGGCATGGTCATCACCGCCCTCATCGCGCTTTACCGTGGCCACGACTTCGTGTTCGACTGGTCGCCGGGCTACGTGATTTCGCTGCTGTATCTCACCGTGTTCGGATCGGTTATCGCCTTCGGTGCCTACCTCACCCTGCTGGGTCGCATCGGGGCACACAAAGCCGGTTACGCCATGGTGATGTTCCCGGTCGTCGCGCTGGTATTGTCCGCCATCTTCGAAGACCTCGAAATCAACGCGAGCGTCATCATCGGCACATCGCTCGTGCTCGTCGGCAACGTGTTCGTACTCAACACCAGGGTTCGGCGACGGCGGCAGCAGCCGCAGGCTCAGCCGGAAGCAATGCCTGCGACAGCACGCGCGATGGATCTCGAGTAGGGGTAGACCACGGTTGACACGCTCTATGAGAGGGCGTGTAGTGCCCGTCATCCACACGGACGACGGGCGCGACAATGGAAAAGTTCGAACTGATCAGAACACCGCAGGGCGACCAGGTAAAAGTCGACATGACCGGCGCCGAATTGCTGCGGGCCCCCATCTATAACAAGGGTATCAGCTTCACTCCTGAGGAACGTCGCAGGTTCGGCATCGAAGGCATGCTGCCGCCGCAGCACAACGACATCGAGATGCAGGCCGACCGCACGTACCACACGATCTGCTTCAACAAGGACCCGGTGGGCAGGAATATCGATCTCGGTCTGCTGCAGAATCGCAACGAGGTCCTGTTCTACAAGGTTCTGAGCAACCATCTCGAAGAGCTCATGCCGGTGGTCTACACGCCCACCGTCGGCGCCGCCTCGCACTTCTTCTCGCACGTCTACCGGCGCGCGCGCGGCATCTTCATCACGCCCGAGTACGCGGGCCGCATCGAACAGGTCCTGCGCGACTCCGCGCCGTTCGCCGACGTCGAGCTGATGGTCGTCACCGACAACGAAGCCATCCTCGGAATCGGCGATCAGGGCGTCGGCGGCATGGCGATCAGTATCGGCAAGCTGGCACTGTACTGCGTCGGGGCCGGCATCCACCCCGCACGAACCCTGCCGATCAGCCTGGACGTGGGTACCGACAACCAGGGATTGCTCGACGATCCCTGGTACCTCGGCTGGCGGCATCACCGTCTGCGTGGCGATGCCTACCTCGCCATCATCGACGAATTCGTAGAGGCCGCTCGCAAGGTGTTCCCGAAGGTGGTCATCCAGTGGGAGGACCTGCACAAGGACATCGCGTTCCAGGTCCTGGATCGCCACCGGAATCACCTGCCGTCGTTCAACGACGATATCCAGGGCACGGGCGCGGTCGCCGCTGCCGGCATGCACGCGGCTGCAAGGATCAGCGGCGAGGAGTTTCGCAACAGCCGCACGGTGGTTTACGGGGCCGGCGCCGCCGGTGTCGGCATCGCCCGGCAGATTCGCCGGCAGCTGCAGCAGGAAGGCGTCGAGGGCGAGGCGCTCAGGCGCGCTATCATCACGCTGGACAGCCGCGGCGTGGTGAGCGACGACCGCGACGACCTCGACAAGAACAAGCGCGACTTCGCGTGGCCGAGCGAATGGCTCGACGAACTCGCGCTCGTGGGCGAGGACCGCAGGAACCTCGCAAAAGTCGTCGACGCTTTCAAGGGCAACGTGCTGATCGGCACGTCCGGCCAGGCCGGCAGTTTCACGGAAGACGTCGTGCGCAACGCGGCGCGGCATTCTGAACACCCGGTCATTATGCCGATGTCGAACCCGACCGATATCAGCGAAGCCAGGCCGGCGGACATCATGAAGTGGACCGACGGCAAGGCCCTGGTGGCCACTGGAAGCCCGTTCGACCGGGTCGACGTCGGCGGCGAGAAACGCCGCATCGGCCAGGCCAACAACGTATTCGTATTCCCGGGCATCGGCCTCGGTGCGATTGTCAGCGGTGCGACGGAGATAACCGGTTCGATGATCGGGGCCTCGTCGACCGCACTGGCCCACGCGCTGGAGGAATCGACCATCGAAGAACGCTGCCTGATGCCCGAGGTGAACAGCCTCTGGGATATCTGCGGCATCGTCGGCCTGGCCGTTGCAAAACAGGCTGCAAAGGATGGCGTTGCAACATTCACGGATGTCGACGCCATGGAAGAGCGCATCAACGCGTATCGCTGGAAGCCGGAATACCCGGAGATCCTGAAAGAAGGCGACTGAGCGCCGCCACAATTCGACACATTGTATCCCCCGGTCCGTCAGGTTCCGGCGATACAACCATTTCATGGCAACGAAATGGAGCGGTCGAATGGCAACACGGTCTACAAACTGGAGTCACTGGCGGGCATTCTTCGCTGTGCGCCGGCATCGCCCGGGCGTGCGCCTGCTCGCGGATGAGCCGCAGCTCGCCGATGTTCCTGCGTCAGTCGCACGATCGCTGGCGATCTTTCAACTCGGCGAATCCGGCGGCGGCACCGTCATCGAGCAGGCGCGGCAAAGCCGCCTGCCGGCGATCGACGACGACTATGCCGCGGCGGTCGCGCTGTTCGTTGCCGAAGAACATCGGCATGCGGAGTTGCTGGCCTGTTGTGTGCGCGCGCTGCGCGGCAGGCTGATCGAGCGCAACTGGACCGCGCGCCTGTTCGTATTCGGCCGGCGCCTGGTTGGGCTGCGGCTGAAGATCATGGTGCTGCTGGCGGCCGAAGTGGTCGGCATCTGCTACTACCGGCTGCTGGCCGGCGGCCTGCCGGATAGCGAACTGAAGAGCGTGCTGCGGGAGATCACGGCCGACGAGATGGCACACCTGCGTTTTCACTGCGACTTCCTGCAAACGCAGGTGCGGACCGATTTTCATCGCCGCGCTTTCATCATCGCCTGGCGCGCGCTGATGCTCGCTGCCGCAGTGGCCGTGTTGATCGATCACCGCGCCGCGATGCGCGACCTCGGCATTCCGCTGAAGCGGGTCTGGAAACGGTGGTCGGTCTGCAGCCACACCGCGGAGGCGCGCATCGTGCGCAGGGAGCGGCCGTCGGAGCCGGTCTACGCTCTCTAGTCGATACACCTCTTTGTCATCAGGCGCTCGACACGACGGGGGTCGTCGGCGATATCGTAAAACTGCTGCACGTAGTCGGCAAGGATGTTGCGCACCTTGGGCGTCAGCCCTTCCTGGGTCTCGATCAACGCAAAGATGTTATTGCGCACGGTTTTGAAACGCCCGATCGAACGGTCGACGAAGTCGTTGTTCTGGCAGCGCCCGCGGTAGATGCGCTGCCGCACCGTCCTGATGCCGAACTGCCTGCCGGGCAGGGCGTACGGTGCGCTGACCAGCCCCGACTGGTCGAAGTCGTAGGGGATCGCGATCAGCAGGTCCTTGTCACTGGAGAACATCACGTAGTTGTGGCAACACTCGTTGTAATCGGGTTTCGCGATCGGCGAAAAGTCCGTGTTGCCGATAAGGAACTGGAACACCGACGTCAGGTTGAGGTGCTCAGGGTCGATCGCGGCGACGGTGGTCTCCTCGATCTTCAGGTCCTTGCGGTCGATGCGCTTTCCGAGGCGGTCCTTGTGCTCGAGCAGGAACGCATAGCGAACCTGCCGCTCGCGCTTGCCTTCGGTATCGACCCACGTAACACGCAGCAGCCGCACCTGGAAGCTGATCGGCGTTGCGAGATTCAGGATCCGGTAGGCCATGTACTCGCGCAGCAGCGTCTGCTCGTAACGATCGGAATCCTGGCAGTGAACCGCGAGTTTCAGCTTGTCCTGCTTGTGGAACAGCGTGTCCTTGACCTCCGACTTCCGGAAATTCAGCCACAGGGGAGGGAGGTCGCAGATCGCGTGCCGGGAATGCCCGCGCGCACGGATCTTGATGTCCAGTGTCATCGGTTCACCGTTCGCGGCAACGTAACCGAGTGTGCCCTGCAGTTCTTCCTCGGTGGAGCGCTCGTCGACGAGCGTGGTCAGCGGCGCGGACAGCGTGACATCGAGTACGGCGTGGCTCTGGAACAGCGGGTCGGGGTCAGCCGTTTCGGCCGCGGCTGGCGCGGTCGCAAGGACCAGCAAACACAACGAGCGGAACAGGCCCTGCCGCATGCAGTGCGCTAATCAGCCCGTGACAACTGCGACGGGCGTTACCGGGAGCACGTGCCAGATCACGGCGAAGAAATGGCAGATCCCGCCGACGAGCACGAAGACATGCCAGATAGCATGTCCGAAGGCGAGGCGCTTCGAGGCATAGAAAGCGGCACCAATGGTGTAGCTAAGGCCGCCGGCTACCAGCCAGGTCATGCCACCCGGGCCGATTGCGTTGACGACCTGGGGCAGCGCGATGACCACCAGCCAACCCATGACGAGATAGCCGGCCAGCGCGAGCTTCGGAAACCGGTTGCGGAACCACAGCTTGGTGAGAATGCCCGCCGTTGCAAGCGTCCAGATCGCCGCGAACAGCCACCAGCCGGTGGTGGTTCGCATGGCGACCAGCAGGAACGGCGTGTAAGTGCCCGCGATCAGCACGTAAATGGCACAGTGGTCGAGCAGCTTGAACAGCTGCCGGTGCGGCGACTTGTGCATCGCGTGGTAGATCGTCGAGGCGAGGAACAGGGTGATCAGGCTGACGCCGTAAACGACGCTGGCAGAGATGCGCCACGGGTCGGCCGCCTCGATGGAGACGTACAACATCCATGACAGTCCCGCGATACTGAGGATCACGCCTGCACCGTGGCTGATTGCGTGGAACAGCTCTTCGGCGATGGAGTATTCGGAGTGGGTCTCGGACATGGGCACTAGGTTAACCCAAATCCTGCAAACTGACTAAGATTCGGTGCTCTCGGCGGGCTCCGGCGAATCGTCCAGGGCTCTTGCCGCCGCCTCTCGGCGGAAGCGACGACGGGCGACAAAAGTCCAGACCGCGTGGCTGAAACAAAAGGTCGCGAACACGAAATAGGCGGCCTTGAGGCCATCCGGGAAATTCAGGTAGACGCCCCCGGCGAAGAACAGGGCACCGAGAAGGAACCAGAAGAACGGTGCATGATCGTAGATGGGCTTGGGAATCCACATGGCCAGGCTACGCCTCCGTTCCTAGCGGCCAGCCGGTTCGGCGAACGACTCTTCGACGTTCTCGACCGCTTCGATGATCGCCTGCCGGTAGGTCCTGCGCATGCGCAGCACCCGCACACCGCGTATGGCGCAAACGATACCGAGCGCAACATAGAAATACGTGAGGGGGTAGGCAAAGCCGATGTAGGAGCCCAGCACGACGAACAATACGGCCATCAGCAACCAGAGTTGCGGCGTTCTCTCATAGATCGGTGTCGGCAGCCACATGGATTTGTCCCGTCCCTGGAGATCAGATCAGCGCCCGATAATGCCCGCCACGTGGCCTTTGTGGCCGGGCGGATGTCACAAATCGAGCAACCCGCCCGCCGCGCGATTTCAAAACTGAGAACTGCCTCAAATGGGGTCCTGCAATATGACAAATCACTTCATTAAAAACCTCTATCATATTGGATTAAATAAGGAAAAACCTAGTCTTCGCCGAAGAGCTGTCGGTGCCGGGCCAGCACTTTCGGCCAGCACGCGGCGATCTCCGGTACGTCGAGTCCGAAGAGCCCGGCGAGCGTTTGCAGGAGCTGGTCGGGGGACTGGAGGGTGCGTGTCGTTGCACCGCTGGAGTCGTGGTGGGTCAGTACGCGCCCGCGGAGCGTCGAATGCCGCTTCGGGGTGCGCGACTGCACGACGAGATTCTGGACGAAGCTCGATTCGGGGTCGGTCTGCAGGACCTCGCATTTGCGGGCCAGCGCATCCTCGTTGGCCGGTTCAGGGCGAAAATCGTAGCTGAATTCGCCGTCGCCGGCGTTTTCCCAGAATTGCCAGTGGCCGTGGTCGAGTCGCCTCAAGCCGAGCCGGAAGGGGTCGTGCAGGTGCTCGCATTCCTCGAGACGAATCGGTTCGAGCAGGCTGCCGCCGAAGCCGACGTCGGCCAGCCAGGTGTCGTCCGAGCCCGGCGCACGAACCAGCAGCGCCAGGTGATTGGCCTCGGAAACCTCGCCGCGCTCCGCCCGCATTACCGCCGCCGCGACCCGGGTGACATCGAAACCGATTTCCGCGAGCGCCCAGCCGAACAGGCCGTTTTGCTCGTAACACCAGCCGCCGCGGCGCCGGCCCACGATTTTTTCGTAAGCCTGCGCGACATTCGTCGTCACGGGGCGACCCAGCTGCACGTCCAGGTTCTCGAATGGCACTGCCAGGGCATGCGCACGCAGCAGGCCGCGCAATGTCGCCACGTCCGGGCACGGCGCAGAGCGGTAATCGATGCGCGCGAGGTACGAAGGGAGCTCGATTGTCATTCCAACTGCCGTCCGGGCAACAATTTCGGGCTCACAAGCTAGATCTTGCCGCCCAGCTCCGCGATCGCGCGCCGCGCCTCATCGATCGCGACGTGGGTGTAGGCCTCCGCACCCGCGTCCGCATTGGCGATCGTGATGTTGCCGAAGGGCTGCCTGGCGATCTCGTGCGGTGCTTGTCCTTCGGGCCACTCCGGGTCCCACAGGTCGAGGTAGCCGTAGGCATAACCGTGCGGCCAGCGATTGACCGTGATCGCCAGGATGTCCTCCTGCACATCGAAGCCCGCCGGCCCGAGCATGCCGTCGAGCACCGTGCGGACCTCGCGCTCGAAGTCCGCGAAGGTCATGGCCAGGAGTTTCGCGCGCGATGCGCGGTGCTGTTCCTTCACCGTGGCGCTGGAATCGGGCGGCGTTACGGACCCCCAGAACATGATCGGCACGGTGCCCGTGTCGTCCCATTCGTGGCCATAGCCAACCGTATCCACGCCCTTCACGACCCAGACCGCCCCGTGCAGGCGTCCCGGGCAGTAAGCGCCCGAGAGCTCCAGCATGTCGATAGCCTTGCTGTTGCGGAGCAGGACGTTGGTGACGAGCAGTGGCCGCTTGACCTGGTATTTCTGGGCTTCCTTCTGTTCCCCGGGAAGCTCGGGACACAGGTGCGGGATGATGGCGTGGTAGCAGGCCAGCACCGTGTGTTTCGCGTTGACACGCAGCACGCGGCCGTCGTTGACGTAGGTGACGCGAGTGCCGCTTTCGCGGTTCGCGACGTTGATGACCGTCGATCCGAGGCGCAGCCGTACGGCCGCGTCAGGCTCGTCGAGTTTTCCGTAGTCGAAGTGCGCAAGCGCGAGGTTAGAGGCGTCCGCGCCGGGAGCCACGCCCGGAATCAGGGCCCGGACCAGCAGGCGTGCGATCGAGGCATTGCCGTCGGGGAACATCGCAACGTCGCCGCCGGCATCGGTCGCGCCCGAGCCGCTGAGGTGCTCGGAGCCGAGCAGGTGCATGATCGGCACGCTGGCGCCGATGCACTCGGCGGCCGACAGGCTGTCCGCGCCCACGCCCGCGTAGCCGTGGGTCACGCGTATGAACAGATCGGCCGCCTCGTCCGTCAGGCCGCCGTATTGCTTCAGGAAATCGGTGTAGCTGATGTGCTTGAGGAGCTTCCCGACTTCGCGCTCGCTCTTGCCGGCGAAGACGTTCTCGCGCCGTGCGTAGAATTTCTTCAGTGACGCGCGTGAGGCTTCGCTGATCGGGAAGCGGTCGATGGCGTCGTCCAGGCCGGTCTCGCGGCCGGCGCGGAAACTGAAATCCTGCACCAGTACGTTGCTGCCGAAGGTCTCGGCGTCAAAGAACATTGCGTGCTTGCCCTTCGGGCCGCTGCCGTAGCGAAAATGGTAGCCCTCGAGCAGCGTGTCGATATCCACGCCGAGTTCGCCCAGCAGCTCGTTGACCTCGTCACTGAACAGCGGGTACTCGAGGTTCATCGTGCCGCCCCAGGAGAGCCGCATGCGGCCGCCCTGGTGGAATTCATTGCGCTTCGCGTGGCCGCCGAAGTCGTCGTGGTTTTCGAGGACCAGGATCCTGGCGCCCGGACCGAAGCGCTTCCGGTAGTAGTAGGCGGCCGCCAGCCCGCTGATGCCGCCGCCGACCACCACGAGATCGTAGGTCTCATCCAGGTCGGTCGGGGCAGGGAAGGCCTTCCCGTCACGCGCCAGCGCGTGGGCGACCTCGAACGCGCCCGGGTGCGATCCCCGCATCCCGGTGCGAACCGGCGGGTAGTTCCCTGCGAGCGGTGCTGGCGCATGGCCGGCGGCATGCGCTACGACTCCGCCCGGTAGTGCGAGGCCCAGGCCCGCAAGCGAAATGTCGTGGATGAAGTCGCGCCGGGTGATGTCCCGGCCCATGCCGAGCAGACGGTCTTTCTTCTTCATCGGCCCGAGTATATGGAGGCTGCGGGCCGTTTGCCACGCAGGTCACGGCGTGCCTGCAAGCGGGCAACCCGCAGTCTTCTACTAAACCGAAAGCATTAAGAAAGTATTTAAAGCAATAAGTTAAAGTGACTAATTACAGTAACTTCTAATTCAGGAATGCCTTCCGCCTGGTCCACTTACAAAGCGGCGGTGACGCCAGAAGACCCGGTGCTATCCGCTGGCAGCCGATACAGCTGCTGGCGATATGCAATCGACGGCCAGGCGGCAAAGGCTTTCGCGTGCTCTAGCATGGCCGGGTCGACGTCCGTTTCTACCAGCTGGTGTTGCGCATAGTCGTAGGCAGTGGCCGGCTTGCCTTTTCGCAGAATGACCACTTTGTCATCCTGCCGATAGGCCTGCGTGTCACCGTACTGCATGACCGCGCGTCCGGGTATCGAGTCGATGTCCGGGCGAGTCAGGTCGATGCCGGGCGCCGGGTGTGCGCCGCTGACACCCGCAAGCGACAGCAGGGTGGGCAGAAGATCGATCTGGCTGGCGACGTGCGTCCACCTCTGCGGCTCGATACCGCCGCCCAGGAACAGGCCGGGGATGTGGAATCGCTCGATTGGCACGAGATCGCTGCCGTACACCCTGGAATTGTGGTCCGAGACCACCAGGAAGACCGTGTTGTCCCAGTAGCTCGATTGCCGCGCTTTGCCGAAGAAGCGGCCGATCGCGTAGTCGGCGTACTTCACGGCGTTATTGACCGTGGCCCGCGGCTGTTCGTACAGGTCGATCCTGTCGTCGGGGAATTCCCAGGGCGAATGGTTCGAGGTCGTAAACAGGACGCTTGCGAACGGCTTGTCGTTGGGCAGGGACTCGAAATAGTCGTGCGCATAGTCGAACACGACCTCGTCCGCAACGCCCCAGGACCCGAGGAACGCGGGATCCTCGTAATCGTGCTTGTCGATGACGGTGTCGAAGCCGTTACCGGCGAAGAAGCGCCGCATGTTGTCGAACTGGGCTTCACCGCCGTAGATGAAGGACGTGACGTAGCCGTGCTCCTTCAGGAATGCGCCGATCGTGAAGAAATCGCGCTGCGCGCGGCCGAGCTTGAGAACGCTCTGCGACGTCGTCGGCGGGAATCCGGCAACGATCGCTTCGAGGCCGCGTGCGGAACGGGTGCCTGTCGCGTAGAGATTCTCCAGCCAGATACCTTCGTCCGCCAGTGCGTCCAGGTTCGGCGTTAAAGGCAGGCCGCCGAGCGCGCCGACGAATTCGGCGCCGAGGCTTTCCTCGACGATGATGACCAGGTTCCTGGGCTTGTCGGACGTATTGGTCGCTGCCTGGTAATGCGCCGTGGGGAGCGAACTTTCGGCAAAGCTGGGGCCGGGCAGGTGCATGTCCATGCGAACCGCTTCGGTCGCCAGGTCCGCGGGCACTTCGCCGTAAGGGAAGCCGCTGTCCTCGTGACGCATTTCGTAGATTGCATTGGCGACGGAATACAGGGAATTCAGAGGCAGTGAATTGACCAGGGTGTCGGGCGAGAAGGCAACGGTGCTCGGGTTGACCGGGCGGTGATCCAGGGTCGAACGGGCGGCGGCGAAGCACAGCAGCAGTGCGGCGAACGAGAAAATCGGCGCCAGTAGCAGTCGGTTACGATCAACGCGAGTGAGTTGTCGCTCAAGCCCCCGGCTTGCGGCCCACACCAGCCACGGGACGACCACGATACAGGCGAGAATCTCGAGCTTGTAGCCGACGAACAGCATCGAGAAAACCTCCTTGGGGTACTCGAGGTACTCGACGAACAGGTAGTTCGGGCGGATGTCGTACTCGAGAACGAAGGGCGGGGTAACCACTTCCATGAAGACAAAACCGGCCACGACAGCGAGCAGGTAGATCTTGAGCCCAACTGTCCAGTAGCGCGCGACGCGGGGCACGGCGTTCAGGAACGGCGTCAGCGCGGCGGGAATGGCGAGCAGGTAACCGAGCGTCACGAGATCGAAGCGAAGCCCCTGCAGCATGATGTAGGTGAAGCCGCCCGTCTCGGCGACACGATCGCGGAACCCGATCAGGTAGCCGAGGCGGGCGAGGCCCGACACGAGGATCGCGACGCCCGCGGCAAAGAGCAGGGGCCTTAGCCACGACAGTTGGGCCACGAGCAGCGAGACGCGCGACGAATGGCGAGTTCCGTTTTGATTCATGCCTCGTTAGATGGACGAACGCGGAGAATCCTTCGGGTACCTGGCGGCCTCTGCGCATCGTATGATGACCGGGAAACAGTCTTCGTTGCCGCGCCGAGCGACAGTGGGCATCCTCGAGAAAAGACTAATTGGTTCAATTAAAACAATAATTTATCAACTATTCCTCATGCGATATCTCGTTTCGATAATTCTTTTGAGCCTTTTCGTCGCACCCGCGGCGATGGCCGGCCCGAGCGAGACGATCATCGGCAGGAATGCGTTGTTCTGCGACGAGCAGGACCGCGCCTGCCTGCGGGGCACTCTGACCTACTATGCGAATCCGCGGCTGCTCGAACTGCGGAGCCGGGTGCAGAGAGCGGTGGGGCCGGGCCTGCTCAGGATCCGCCTCCTGGGCGAGAACGCGGATGGACACACCCGGCGAACCACGATCGAGGTCCGTATCCGGGGTAATTACAGCGAGATCGTGAATACCAGGCTGATCACCGATCACCCGGATGTCTATAGCTGGAAGCTGGATTCGATCGGCTTCGATCCCGGCTGACAGGGTGTGGTCGACTTAGGGCGTCGTGAACACCGCGGCGAGGCCGCCACCGTCAGTGCGGAAGTTTGTCGTCTGACCCCGGTATATGCGGGCGCCGAGCAACTGGATTTCGCCGCGATACACGTAACACCGGATATCGACTTTGAACGCCTGCATGGCGCCGTCCGTGATCAACAGGCGCTCGCCCGGCGGAACGAGCGCCTGGGCGACGTAATCCGATTGCAGTATCGATAACCACGTCTTCTTCGTGAGCTTGGCACCTTTGTAGGTGCCGCGGCTGCCATAGCCGGAAACCGGTTTGAAGAAAAGGTGGCGTCGTTCGGCCCAGAGTGCGGTGGCGTCGTCCGCACTTACCAATACCGTCCTCGGGACGGCCACCGACAGGGTCTGGAACACGTCGTCGGGGACGCCCATATTTCGCAGCGCGTCCGCATCGCTCAGGACGGAAAGGTTGCGTTTGTTCGCATACAGCGCATGGTCCCGGGGACTCGGTGTGAACACGGCCGCGCCGCTCTCACAGGCTTCGCGCAACGTCGCGCACGCCGGCGATTCCAGGTAGAAGTCCGTCAGGCGGTTGTACACGAGATCGACGGTCCTGCCGTCGGTAATCAGCCTGTTGTCCTGCAATTCGAAGTCGCGAGGGTCCGCGATGATCGCCTCGATCCCATGGCTGGCGAACATCTCACGGAACAGCTCGAATTCGGGGCTCAGGTACTGGGCCTGCGGTTCCTCGTCCACGATTGCAACGCAGTCGAGTTCGTCGTCCGTCCGCTGCGCCCGCAGCTCGTCCCGGAACATATCGACGAACACCTGTTCCATGTCTTCGATTCCGTTCGGTCCGGGGAAAAAGTCACCGACTTCGCGGCAACAGGCCTGCTGGGCGGCGGCGACGTGCTGCAACAAAAGTGCGCCGCCTGCGTTCGTATTGACCTCGATCAGCCGCGGACCGTCAGTCGTGAGGTGAAAGTCGTAACCGAAGAACACACCGTGCGAGGCGCCGGCGTGCCTGGCAATGGCCGGCGCCCATGCGAGGACGGCCTCCCGGTAGGATTCGAGGGAGACGACGTGCTCGATAGCGTCGATGACAGCTTGCATTGCGGCGATGTGCTCGCGTGCGACGAATATCGGGAAATCGGCCAGCAGATTGGGGTGCGATTCACGCAGGCGCGCGTAATAGCCTGGCTCCCCGAAGCCGGATGCCAATGACCGCTCGAGCTTCTGCCGATCGACTGCGATGCACTGGCAGCTTCGATTCAGGAACTCGGCGAGCGTCTCGTCAGGCATGCCGGCATGTTACGCGGGGCATGAATGGACGGGCAAGCCCATACGAAACCGATTCTGGCGGGATGTGCCCGAATGGCAATTACAGCCACGGCGCGTGCCGGATTGCGGCAATACTTCGATTTATTCGACGAGTTTCTTTGAATAATACGATTTTACTAAAGGCTCAAGGGCATCTATTGTTACGCTGAGTAAAAGCGCCAGGAACGCACTGGCGAGATGCTCCTCGGTTTTTTGCCTATCGTGCTGATTGGGGATGCTCGTTCTCGATAGGTCCAACAGGAGATTGTTCTGACTGTCCAACGTATTCTCGACTCCCGCAAGGACGCCGCAACAGCGCATATCTCACCCGATGCCGAGATCGCGGAGGTATTGCACTCGCTCGCGGCCAACAACGTCGGCGCGCTGGTTGTCAGCAGTGACGGCATCAAGGTGGAAGGGATTATTTCCGAGCGCGATATCGTCCGTGGCCTGCAGTCGATGGGGTCGGAGCTGCTGGGTAAGCGCGTTCGGGACCTGATGACGAAAGAGGTCGTTACCTGCGTGCCGGAGGACCGTGCCGCCGGCATCATGGCGGTGATGGTATCGAGGCATCTGCGCCACGTGCCGGTGGTGAAGGATGGCAGGTTCGTTAGCATGGTTAGCATCCGTGACTTGCTGCAGCTGCGCCTCGACGAGGTGCGCTCGGAGGCTGACGCGATGCGGAGCTACATAGCAGGCGGCATCTGACGGCCTGGTCTGAGCAGCAATGAAACCTTACTCGCCCCTGTGGTGGATGGTCGTTCTTCCGACGTCAGTGGTCGTCGGAGTTACGACGTTTCTGCTGTCCGCCTACCTCACGGATTGGGGTGTTTCGGGGCGCATTGTCGCGGCGCTGGTCCTGACTGTCGCCGCCGACCTGGCCATTGCCGCATCCATCCAGGTGTTCGCACCGACGAAGGTGAACATTGGCCCCGGCGAGAGGTCCTTCAATTCGGAGTTGCCGTCCGAGACGGCAAGAGTCATTGGTGGTTTCGACGCTTCCTCGCACGGGCGTGTTTCGGTGCGCGGGGAGACCTGGCGAGCAACGCGCGCCCCCGGTGACGCCGTTCGGTTAACGACAGGTATGGACGTCAACGTGGTTGCGCGTGACGGCCTGACGCTGGTTGTGTCCGCGCAATCCCGCTAGCCATACGCCGGTCTACCTACCGATGAATTTTGTATCTGGCGCCAGCCATGACGCAGCTTTGATTTGACGGATACCCCAGACATGCCGCCGAGACCCGTTGCAAAGCTCGACCAGAACCGCATGACGCGGTTCCTGCACGTCGTCGAATGGTTGGGCAATGCATTGCCGCACCCGGTGACACTGTTCGCGATGTCTGCCGCGGGCGTCGGAGAACTCGATACGCCGATCACTGATGAACACAGATCTCGCTAAACTGTTTTGCAGGAGTTAGCGGCCAACTTCTATGCAGAAGTTGAGGAGCAAAGGCGGGCCAGGTTCCATATCTACGAAAAAGTTAAGGCCCAACATTGTGTCAAAAGTTAAGGGCCAACTTCTCGGCAATAGTCAAGGTCTGCCAGATGGGGTAGGGGGCAATATTGGGGTAGACCTCGCCGTTGCGAGCGACTGAAAGCTTTTCTAATAGATCCGCCTGAATGTCCTGATTGTTGCAACCGAAACTTGCCCAAACCACACAGCAGAAGTTTGATCGGGGACGACGGATTAGCGTGCGAAATCCATAGCAGCTGGATCCGCTTTGTCGTTTGACTCGCCACCGTCAGTACAACCCATAATTGACTGAGTCCGACATTGGCCGAGAATTGCAATGAGGTCGATGTCCGTGAGAATCACTCATTACCTGTACAACGCGTTTCTGGTCGAAGACGGCAATGCAAAAGTCGCAATAGACCCGGGCCAGAATCTCTGGATTCTGGCTCTCAAGAGTTTGATCCCGAAGAAGGAGTGGCCGACAGTTACTCATATCGTGATCACGCACGGTGACCCGGACCATCACTGGCAGTCGGACCGTGTTGCGGCCGCGTCGGGCGCCCACGTCGTGTGCGGTACCGGTCTGACGAAGGTTCAGGATGGGCAAACGCTCGTTGTCGATCCGAGAGGTCGGGGACTTTCGTCCTGGGTACCCTTTGACAACCTTCACCCGCTCGACGTTGGAGAGTCCATTGAGCTTGATGGCGTCTGTGTTGAGGCGATTAGGGCAGTGCATGGGCCCATCGCTGTGCCACTCCTTGGATACACAGTCAGGCAGAAACCCGGCCCGGGCGAACGCGTCGGCCTCGGTTCGATGGCCTTCCGGATCACAATCGGGAACAAATCGATTCTGAATCTCGGCGACTCGCTGCTTCTGGCCGATTGGGAGAGCCTGCGGCCAACTGTACTAATGCTCCCGATCGGGGGGCTCGGCCATAACACCTGGACGATGGATGTCGACGACGCAATTGAAGCTGTCGAGCTGATCGATCCGGAACTGGTCATTCCGTGTCACTACAGTGTTCCGTTTCTTTGGAAAAGGAAGTTTGCGGTTGCGGATGACGCGAGATTTAAACGCGAGGTAGAGGCGCTCGGGAAGAAATGCAAAATTCTCGGGGCCGGTGACATTGCCCTGATGTAGATCTGGAGGCATTGGTATGAAGAATCAATCAGACGACAACGGATTTGACGTCATTGTCATAGGTTCCGGCATGGGTGGTATGACTACGGCTGCCGCCCTTTCGCGCCTGGATCACAGGGTATTGCTGTTGGAGCAGGCGCAGACGATCGGCGGACTCACGCACACATTCTCCAGAAAAGAGTTCACGTGGGATGTTGGACTCCATTACTGCGGCTTGTTCGGTCATGATCAGTTCGCCGGGCGGATCCTCGACTGGCTCAGCGGCAGCACCATCGAGTTTCACTCGGTCGGCACCGTCTATGACGTGCTTCACTTCCCCGATGAACTGGACATCTCTGTCGGACGTCCGGCCGACGCCTACAAGACGGAGCTCAAGGAGCGATTCCCCGATCATGCTGCAGATATCGACACGTATTTCGAAGCATTGCATTCGGCAGAGGAAGCGATGCGCATCGTCAGCACCGAGCGGGCAATGCCTGAACCGTTCCGCTCAGCGCACAGATGGTGGAACAGAAACAACATTCAGCGATGGTGCGGCAGAACGACCCACGAAGTAATCGGCGATATCGTGTCCGATCCGCGGCTGGCCGCTGTGTTGTCGGCGCAATGGGGCACCTATGGTGGCAAACCAACGGAGGCAAGCTTTGCTATGCACGGACTCATTATGGGCCACTACCTCGAAGGCGCCCGCTATCCCGTGGGCGGGGCCTCTGCGATTGCCGCGGGCCTGGTCCCTGTGATCGAGTCAGCCGGCGGCAGCGCCCGCGCCAGCACACCAGTTAGCGCGATCATGGTCGAAGATGGCAAAGCCGTCGGTGTGCGCACAAGTTCAGGTGAGGAGTTTCGTGCGCCGGTTATCGTCTCGGCTGTTGGAGCCGATGGGACCATCAGGCATCTGCTGCCGAAGGAGATTTGTCAGCAGGACTGGGCCCAAGAGATAAGCACGTTTAAACCGTCGATGTGTCACTTCGAAATCTTTCTCGGCTTCGAGGGTGATATTGCGCGACATGGCGCAACGCGTGCCAACCACTGGTTCTACGAGAGCTGGAATACGAACGACATTGTCTGGTCACCTGCCGGCGACGAGCCGATTCCCTGGATGTTCATCTCATTCCCGTCGCTAAAGGACCCTATGCACGACCCGGGACCGTCGAAGCGGCATACCGGCGAGGCATTCGTCTGGGCGGACTGGTCAGATGTGGCTCCATTTTCCGCCGGCGGGGCCGAAACCCGCGCAGACGAGTGGCGTTCGCTCAAGCAGCACGTCGAAGCGAAACTCATGGCGTTCTTTTCAGCGAAGTTCCCGGCGCTCGAACAATTCATCGTCCATTGTGAGCTCGGCACGCCGCTCGCTACGGCATCTTTCACCGGTCATGAGAAAGGCGGATTCTACGGGATCGAAACCACACCGCGCCGTCTACTTTCCGATGCCCTCAGCGCGCGGACGCCGGTGCCGGGCCTGTTTCTCTCGGGTCAGGACGTTGCGACGCCAGGCATCGCCGGAGCCCTTTTGGGTGGCATGCTTGGCGCTGCCGCGATAGATCCCCGTGTCTTTCAGAAATTCAAATAAGCGCTGGTAATTAGCGTACAGGTATCGAATTCTTAGAATGTCTGTTCGCGGCTCAAAACGGAAAGTCTCGCAACTCACGATCACATTGTTCAGATTTTCTCTGTTCCTATTCGCTATCGTTGGCCTCGGTTTGTTCTTATTGGGTTGCCTCTACTTGTCGCTGGACGAGTTTATGCCTTACCACGCCGAAGCCCTGCAAAAAGAGTGGGGCGCTCTGGACGCGAACTCTCAGGGCTTGATCTTGGGCCTTTTAAAGGGCTTTGGAAGCGGTGCTTGCATATCCGGATTCGCGATTCTGTTCATGATCGGCAGTTCGATTCGAAAAACGCCAAGACCATTCACTGTGCTATTGCCGCTTACGGCGGTCGGATACTCTGCGCTTCTATGTTACGCAACGTTTACGGTGTACGTGAGAACACCGGGCAACCCGCCACTACTGCTGACTGTAGCGCTCTTGGCAGCTGGCGTTTTGGCTTCTCTTACGCTTGCGATTTCGCAGCGCAATAGCACCACCTACTAGTTTCACTATCCGCGCGGATCATCCTCCACTGGCTGATTAGCAGAGCTTCACGATAACCTGAAAGCGGCCGCTTGAGCGGCGGGTACCGGCAAGGTAGCAGGCGGCGAGGCGTCCAGTCCCGGCTCGTCCTTGCCCTTGAGCTCGGAATAGAACGCCAACATTTACGGAAAAGTTAAGATTCTCCAGGCGGGGCAGGGGGCAAGTATGGGTCAGGAATAGCCGCACGCCCTGAGTGGCAGCTTCTTTCAAAAGCAGTCGCCCGAACGTCTTGTTTGGGGAAATCGAAAACTTCCGCAATCGGCCAGAAGCGGCCGAACGCGATTGATCTGTTTTGGGTCCCTACTCAATTTCTAGCGTTGTTCGGTGACCGCAGAAGGATCTGTTGGGCAACCTTTTTTTTCTACCGTCCACATCCAGTTCGCAATCTTCCAATCGCCGTCAACTTTAACGAGATCTATTGAATCCACGCCGCAGTGCGAAAAGTATCCATTAATCATGAACTCGTATTCTCCCCAGACGACCGCGATCGGGCCGCGGATCATCACGGTCGGATCACCCGTCCACCGTTCGACCAACTTGTCCTCGGTAGTATCCGCCAACAGAGCTTCATTTGTACTCATTCGCATCAAGAGCTCACCGGATTCCCCGTCAGGATGCTGGCGAAAGGAAATACTCGTTCCTTCCGCCAGCTGGATGGCGCGCATGTCGTCTGGATCATCGGAGCCAACCGCATAGAATGCCTTATCCATCAATGCCAAGATTGCCGCCCGATCACCATCATCGGCGACTGTATTTCCGACCGACATCAGCACCAAAGTTGATAGCGCGAGCGGGACAATTTTTCCTGGCATGTTTATTCCTCATTCAATAATTCGATAGACCGCTTTGGGTCATTTGCAGTCGGTTGGAACTTGGTTGCCCGACTGACTGCTTTCTGCAGTATAGCGGTCGTTCGGCTTACAGTTCGAGCGACGTATAAATCGAGTCAATCTCCTCATCCTGAATACACAGGTAAGCGAGCGTTTGTTGCTGGCTTGCGTGGCCGAACGCCTGCATGAGGAGCGGAATAGGGGTGTCCTGCTTCGTCCGTTGCATGTAACCCCAGGTCTTTCTCAACGTGTGGCTACCGTAGTTACCCTTCAGGTTTGCTTTCTGACACCAGCCCTTCACCAGATTATTGAGGTACGGGACCGTCAGCGGCTTGCTTGGATCCTTGCCAGCAAATAGAAACGAATCGTCATCGACCCAGGTCAGATCCTTCATCTGCAATGCCTTGCGATCCAGATGCTCCAGGAGCGCCTGAATGGCCTCCACAGAGCCGTTGTTGAGCGTGACTGCTCGATACTTCTTGGTCTTCTTCTGTTTGACCTCGAGCCTGTCACCGGCTTTGAGGTGACGGACCTGGCCAAGACGGATCGACAAAAGCTCTGACGCGCGGTACGCGGTGTTGATGCCGACGACGAAGATGGCGAAGTTCCGAGGGGAGGGCGCCAAGGCCTTCTTGATCTTGTTGATCGCGTTTACGGTCCGAATCGGCTCAACCTTGATCGTGTCACCGAGTTTTGGGTGATTCGGGTTGGGGATCGAGGGCGAGAGCTCGGGATTCAGCATTGCATTAACTTTTCGGCGAATTCCTATAAAACTTAAGGAAAAATATTACGATAGGGGCACTAACAGTACCCAAAAAGTGCCGAAATAGTCAATAATAACAATCGGTTAAAACTCGCCAAGTATTCTTAACTTTTGTGTAATAGTTGGGGAGTCAGAAACACCACACATAGACGCGTCTACCGATCGGGATCTTTGATGAGCTGAGGGCGAATCCGTAAATACAACAGAAAAAAGCCGATAGCCCAGGATCCAGTAAGAAACGCGCCAGCAACAAAGAAATCCACAACCGGCATCAGCGGCATCGGTACGAATCCAATTCCTGAGAGCACCCACAAAATCGTCGTGGCGATGATTTCGATAAATGCTCCAGTAAGAACCATCCGCAGCAAAGGATATG
>Ga0209536_100000942_pt1 | contig 47833 bp, 30 predicted proteins | sample DeeMarSeWOR28_12_FD_187461 | JGI IMG/M metagenome (GOLD analysis project Ga0209536, IMG submission 187461) | Marine sediment microbial communities from White Oak River estuary, North Carolina - WOR-2-8_12 (SPAdes) (version 2) | ecosystem: Environmental > Aquatic > Marine > Intertidal zone >...
TGCAGGAAATGAAATCCTTCACAGGCGCGCGTTTGATCCCGCCGGATGGCACCTTCTACGCATTGCCTGACCTGCGCGCCTTCAATTCGAGTTCGGTGGAGGTTTCAAAATTTCTGCTCAAAAAGGCATTGGTAGTGACGGTGCCGGGTAAGGAATTCGGTATGGAGGGGCACATCCGACTGTCCTTTAGCGGGACAGTCAAAGATGTGACCGAAGGCCTGGCGCGCATCAAATGGGCGCTCGACCCAACCAGCCCAAACGAGATATACATCGGTGATCGAAAGATGATCCGTGATTGGTTGTAGGTGCTTTAACCGCTGAGATCATAGAGCGTGCAGAGAAAGGTGAAAAAACTCTACAGGCTTTACGCTCTCCGCGGTTGTATTGGAGATTTTAATATGAACAATCTATTGAACATAAAAACCCCCGCAGAAAACACCGCTCAAACTCGTAAAGCGGATTTCAACCTGTCTAACCTGGGCATTAGCAATTTGCGCCTGGCTTATTGGAACCTGCCATACGAGGCTTTACATGAAGAAGCCAGCTTTCGGTCCGAGGGTGCAACTGTGCATGGAGGCCCGTATGTGGCTTTTACGGGCAAACATACCGCTCGCTCCGCGAATGACAAGTTCGTCGTCCGTGAAGTGAGCACCGAGGGTCACGTCTGGTGGGGGCAGTATAACCGTCCCATGTCTGGCGAGAAATTCGAGGAACTGTATGCCCGCCTGTTAGGCTATCTGCAAGGGCGCGACCTGTTTGTGCAGGATGTCTATGCAGGTGCGGACGAAAGCTTCCGTTTGCCTGTCCGTATTGTGACGGAACGAGCCTGGCACAGCATGTTCGTGCGCAATATGTTTATCCTGCCAGAGACACTGGAAGGGTACAAGCGCTTCATCCCGGACTTTACAGTTGTTTCCATTCCCGGATTTAAATCTGACCCCCGGGTGGATAACACTAACTCCGAAACCTTCATCGCGCTCAGTTTCGAGAAGAAACTTGCAATCATCGGCAACTCTGAATATGCGGGTGAGATCAAGAAATCGGTCTTCACCATTCTGAATTACCTGCTACCGCTGGAAGGCGTGCTCCCGATGCACTGCTCTGCCAACGTCAATCCCGAAGATAAAAATGACGCGGCGCTCTTCTTTGGTCTCTCCGGCACTGGTAAAACCACGCTTTCGGCTAACCCTACCCGCAACCTGGTCGGTGATGACGAGCATGGCTGGAGCGATGAGGGTGTCTTTAATTTTGAAGATGGCTGTTACGCAAAAGTGATCGGGCTATCAGAAGCCGCTGAGCCAGAGATCTATGCCACTACGCACATGTACGGGACTATCCTCGAAAACGTGACTTACGACCCGGTCACGCGCCTGATTGATCTGGACGATGAATCGGTTACAGAAAACACGCGCGCTTCGTATCCCTTGGCGTTCATCTCAAATGCGGTGCCGGAAAAGAAAGCCGGGCATCCCAAGAACGTCATCATGCTGACCTGCGATGCCAGCGGCGTGATGCCGCCTATCGCGCGTCTGACCTCTGAGCAGGCCTTATACCAGTTCATTTCAGGCTATACTGCCAAAGTGGGCGGCACGGAGGTTGGTCTGCGTGACGAGCCGGAGATCACATTTTCGGCCTGCTTTGGCGCACCCTTCATGGTACATCACCCCGCCAAATATGCCGAATTGTTACGTCAGAAGATCGAGCGTTATGGCGCAACCTGCTGGCTGGTCAATACAGGCTGGGTGGGCGGCCCCTACGGAGTTGGCAAGCGTATCAGCATTCGCCACACACGCAACCTGTTGAATGCTGCGCTGACCGGCGCGCTGCAAAATGTAGAATACTACGCAGACCCGGTCTTTGGCTTCGATGTGCCCAAAACCTGTCCGGACGTGCCGGATGAGGTGCTGGAACCCTGGTCGTCCTGGCCCAGTCGAAAGGAATACGATAAACGCTACAAAGACCTGGCGCAACGCTTTGTGCAAAATTTCGCCAAATTCGAGGAAGGCACACCCAGGGAAGTGATCGAAGCCGCCCCAACAGTCAAATAAAAAGAAGTTGCCTGGCATCGCGTCACCACATTGGAAATAGTGACGAAATTAATATACAAAAGTGACGGAAGGTGAGTACAATAAAAGTATGCTTACCGGAAAAGATTATTTGCTTATTGTAGAAGATGATCTGGATATCTTGAAACTTTTGGAGACCACTCTGAATTTCAGTGGGTATCGAGTGGTCACTGCTCGCAATGGCAATGAAGGGCTGGAAGTCATTCAGAATGGGCACCCTGCGATTGTGATCGCAGATATCATGATGCCAAAGTTGGATGGGTTCGGTTTCGTTCACAGATTACGGATAAACCCTGAAACACGCACAATTCCAGTGGTTTTTATCACTGCTACATATGTCTCGCGTGAAGATAGAGACTTTGCGCTCAACATCGGAGCAACTCGCTTTATCCAAAAACCAATTGAACTTGATGATCTTTTGATAACGATCGATGAACTATTAGTACAGGGTGTACCCAATCCGCTCGAGCCTCTCAACGAACATAAATTTTATGAAGGATATCGTGAACGACTTGAAGCGAAACTCGAACAAAAAAATAAACAGATTTCACGCGACGAGTATATCTTAGGAACCAAAACGGACGAAGAGGGTCACTTCCTCCAAGCATCACTTCACAAAGATATCGCTGAACGGGAAGAATTAAAACATCTTCTCGACCAAGTTCACAAGCAGCTTGAAAAACTTACTCGTTAATCTTTGGTGCTTTTTACCCAGGTCTGGTGAGAATTTGCTGCTGTTTCATAGAACTTAAATGGATCATCAATGGCCTTTTCTTGAGAACTTGAGTAAGAACGCCAGTTTTGAACGTAATTGAGCCATTCATCATCTTTGAGCGCAGCCACAATCACATCAAGCTTGTCAACGATAGATTTGTATTTATCATCTTTTGCTCTATCATTAAAGTCATTGATTTCCTTCGTACAATTGATAAGGTCGGTTGCAGTCCTGACGCCCAAACCCTTAAGTAAATTTCGAGGATCATCTTTTTCGTTATTACCTGTATCTTCATTGTCGGCGTCTGATTCCGATCCAAGATGCAAATACAAAATCGCCTGATCGAACATATCAACCAGTCGGGGCGTTGGGATACGTGTTCTGGCGATTAATTCCATTAGATTGTGATGTGCCAGATTCTCAATGTTTTCGATGCCTTCCTCTAGCAGCCTGGCCCGATCGTACAGGTTCATGCCTTCCAGCCGAGTTAGTAAGAAATTATCCTTTTCCTGTTTTTGTTTGGTAATCAGCTTGAACTGATCCTGGATGAGCGCCATACCGGTTTCAGGGAAAACCCCGATAATGAAAGCGACAATATACACCCCTGTTTCGAACGCTGACCCTGCCTGGAATTGCGGCAGCGTGCTGATAGTCCAGACCAAGACCAGAGTGACTAACAACCGCATTGTTATATAGGCGTAAGTTTTTGTGGTCAAATCAGCGCGTACGTATCTGCGGTAGATCATATTGATGGTAAAGAAATATGCACCTAAAAAACCGAATGTGAAAGGGGTTGTGACAGGAATGAAGAAATCAATCGGTCTTGCAAGTACCTGATGCGCTGAACCAATGGGTGATAGCGTGATAATCCAACCCATCACCAGGAGAGTCGTGGAAATTAATAACAACAACACTGAAAAGGGAGAGTTTCCCGTATCAAAAACTGAATTCAATAAAGGCTCGTATTTGTTTTTAGCTTCATTATCTGACCAGACGTTTGGGTCGAGCAACATGGCTTCACGGTAGAAGTTTTCCTTTTGCTTACCAACCTGCTGTCTACCGAAAAGATAAAAAAGGAAAGCTGGCAACATGGATGCGATCGAGATAAATCCCACCTGCATCAGCCTGCCCAGGGCAGGCAGCTCGACTGTTTTAGATTCCAAAAGATTCTTGCCATCGCCAAATAAATAAACAATCAGGATTGGCAGTCCTACCCCGGTTGCGAGGACGAGCGCAATCCCGGGTAGCAATTTGAGCCAACTGTTGAGGTTGGTTAACATCACGCGAAGATTGCGGCCTGTCATTGCCAAAGAAATAACCATCAGAATGACGCTGACAGCCGTCACTATTCCAATTGTTCTCCAACTGATTGCCTGGAAGAAAACTGCTGTTGGGATGCTGACCACCAGGAACAGCCCCAGTGCAATGATCAACAATCCCAAGATCGCATATGCGCTCTCGTCCTCAGTGGGCGCGCTCGCGGCTTCAATCTTGATCAACCCCTGGCTCTCCCAGTCCGTGTACTCGTGTTCCAGTAAGGTTTTCCCTTTAATTGTTCTTGACCCGAATGCAGGTAGAAAAAGCCCTGCGTATTTTGGATAATTATGTTTGATGGATATTCTTTTCGCGGTTGAGTTGCTGATTAGATAGTCTATACCTTGCTGATAATCCAAAAGTTTTTTTGAAATCTTATTCTCACCCTCAAGTTTGATAAATTCGTCTTGGTTGACTTTATTGAGTCTTTCACCATTTAAAGTTTTTGCACTGTGCTTATCAATCGTTTCGAGTAATTTACCGTTATTGTCTGTTAATGTTATTGGCTTTTCTGTGCGATTACTCACACGATACCAAGTTGAGGCAGGATCAGCTTTTCTGTCGAATATTGTTCTGATGATGCTTCCTTGTTCTGTATTTGTTTTGGCACTGATATCAGTACCATCTGATTCTGCAGAATTTTCTGCAACAGGTTGTTCCGGGGGTTTCGGGGGGACAGCGTTCATCGGTTCCTCCATCGGTGAATCGAATACTTATCTAATAATACACTAAATTTACAGAAATTGTCTGAAATATAGATATTTTACAAACTTCTCCCCGTGGTTCTATGATCTTTTGGCTTTTTTTGTGTAGAACCAACCCAGGAGCATGCCCAGAAGAATAAATATTATCCCTAGGCAGGGCAGAGTGTAGGTGCTCTTACCAGAATCGCTCTGTGTTTTCACTTCATTTGCCTCATCAGTAAGCGTGCTTGTGGGTGTTCCTGTTACAGCATCAGCAGACTGTATTTCAGACGTGAAGGTGGCAACTTTTGTCTGGGCTGGCAGGGTGGGAGTAACGGTCCATGTTGGAATGGGGGTATTGGTTGGTGGAATTTGGCCAGGTATAGCCCCGCCTCCTACAGATGGCGAGCTTTGTTCCCCGGGAGGTAGCTCAGTCGGCAAAGCTAGTTGAATAGCCGAATCCATCTGGATCAAGCCTGCGCCGGTATACTCGTCCCACCCTGCGAATTCTATGTCCAGCGCAGTAGATTCAATTTGTGACTCGATCACATCCGGGGAAGCATTTCCGGGAATACCCTTCATAATTGCGGCCAGCCCTGAAACATGTGCGGCCGCCATGGATGAACCACTTCTATAATCATAACCGCCGATGACTGTGGAGTAGATTAGCGTGCCGGGTGCTGCTAGATCGACTTCTGGGCCATAATTTGACCCGTCCCAGTTGTTGGTACTATTCGTTTTGGCAACCGCAATCACGTTTGGATAACGGGCAGGATACAGGACGAAGTTGCTGCCTGTATTCCCAGCGGCTGCCACTACGATGCTGCCCTTGCCGTGGGCATAATTGATCGCATCTGCCAGGACTGATGATGGCCCTGTTCCTCCCAGGCTTAGATTTATCACCTGGGCACCATGGTCAACAGCCCAGATAACCCCATTTGCGGTATTCGCATATGTTCCCCCGCCTGATGCGTTCAACACCTTAACGGGCATGATGCGCGCTCCCCATGAGACGCCTGCAATCCCAGCGCTATTATTGCTGGATGCTGCTGCAATGCCTGCCACGTGCGTGCCATGGCCATTATCATCCTGCGGGTTAGAGTCGTTGTTGACAATATCGTAACCGGCCACAAGTTTCCCTGCCAGGTCAGGATGGCCATAATCCACGCCGGTGTCTATGATGGCAATGGTTACGGCAGCGGAACCAGTTGAGAGATCCCAACCTTGAGGCGCATGGATGTTGACCAGTCCGTATTGAACCCCCAAATCGGGATCATTTGGAATTGTATCTGCTGCTTGGAGCAGGAAGTTGGGTTCAACATATAGCACCCCTGCGCAACCCAGGATGTGGTTGAAAATACTGGCAACATCTTCTGTGTTGACCTCGAGAACCATTGCCTGTAACTCTTCGATCCTTATTTGGATACGGACATCTATTCCCTGCAAGCATTCATCGATCCTTGTTTCCCTGGTCGAGGCTTTGAAACGGACAATCAATTCATTTGATGCATATGCCCCAGTTGAAAAAATTGCTGGCAATGGTCTGACATTCGTAATAGGTGCGACACCTTCACTTGTTGGGGTGGATGTAGTAGATGGCTCAGCCATTTGGCTAGTCAATGTAATTGTAGGCGTATGGGTTGGGAGTTCTGTGTCCGGGGTTTCCGATTGGGAAGTCACATCAGAGGGGGGATTCGTTCCCGTATCTTGTAAGGATGATATTGGAAAAATGCCCGCTCCTAAATTCCAGAGAAGGAGGCAAATAAATATTATGAAGAATGCAGCTTTTAGGGCTTTTTTCCGATGTTTGTTTTGCATTATTGTGTTCGTTCATGATACATGATTGCGTTTGTTGTAACAAGGGATAGGCAGCATAACACTTTGCCATTTATCCTGCAATGGAATAAACCTTTGTGTAGATTTAGTAAATGAGTCGACAATCTGCTGATTACTGGACTAAGGTTCCCACTGAGGCTGCCAGTCTGGTTCGGGATCGTTGGTAAGTTGGCGCTCGTCGGTTCCGTCTTCGCGGATAACGTAGATGTCTGCCTGGCCGCCATTGCGTAGGGAGTTGTAGGCGATAAACTGTCCATCGGAGGAGTAGGATGGAGAGTTGTTGTTGCCGCCGAATGTCAGACGCGTGATGATGTCGGCCTGTAAATCCAGACGGAAGATGTCCTTGTCATTTGGTGGTCCAGCGGATATTAGCAGGTAGCGGGCGTCCGGGGACCAGTCCAGACTCCCGGTAATGCCGAGCAGGCCTGTCGTCAGTTGTTGAGGCGGCTCGTTTGTGTCTGCATTAATGAGAAATATTTCGTATTCGAATAATTCGGTGGTGGCCATTGCAAATGCAATTGTCTGCCCATCAGGCGACCAAGCCGCGCCTACGATGCTGGTCGGCCCGGTATAGTTGGGACCTTCAAAGAGCATCCGCAAATTCTCGCCGGTGCGATCGACGATGTAGAGCGAAGTCTGCCCGCGTTCATCCTTGTTGGCGAAGACTACGCGCTCACCATCGGGTGAAAAATCAGGTGAGAAGGCATTGCCGATTTCATCGGTCAACTGAATAAGGGATGAAGTGCTGAGTACCATGAAGTACAGGTCGAATGTGCCCAGGCTGCGGTTGGATGCAAATGCAATTGCTCCCCCTAGCGGAGAGAAGGCTGGGTAGTAATCGTTGGCGAATTCGTCGGTTAGACGCAGTACCCCGGAACCATCTTGATTGACCATGCACAAGTGGTTGTAGTCACCCCGAGTGCAGGTGAAGATGACACGTCCGCCGTGCAAACCGGTGGGCAGGGGAGCGGGTGTGTAGGTTGGCGGCGGGGCAGGGGTTAGCGTACTCGGTTGCGTTGGTTGTGGGGTAAAGCTGGGCGGAGAGGCAATCTCTTCCGGCGTATAGGTAGGGACTAGAAAAAAAAGAAGCGCCAACAGGCCAAGAATGATCAAGCTGACCGGCAGGCGCGGGTTACTCTTTTTGCTGAATATTTTCTTGGGGCGTTTGCGCTGGAACATATTCCCGCCATCCTTGCGAAGGTTTTACGGAGTGCCCTGTAAGGGCAAATCTTCGCAAATCTATAAGGCCCAGGCCAACATCATTCCAAAAATTGCAAGGATGACTCCCAAATGTAATAACAAGTTGGTGTCTGTCAGCCAGAGACCGGAGGGAAAGAAAAATTGTAAAACATAATTGATAATGACCAGTGTAATCCCGATCAGAGGTAGTAGTCCCTTGCGGTGTGCCAAGTATTCAGAGAACCAGTCGAGCATTTTTGAGATCATAGGTTTTCCTCGTCGAGTAGGATATCTTCGTCAGCAGGCTGATCGGTTGTTTGTGAAGAAGCAAGCCAGGGGGCGAACTGAGCGAGCAGACGTCCGGGGATTCTTCCTTGCATATGGACTCCCCCACGTTCATGCTCGATGAACTCCACTTGTCCCATTTCATGGAATAAAGAAATTAATGCACCTTGCTGGTACGGCAGGTTTATATCGATGGGTGTATAAGTCTCGTAGAGTTCCTGTTGGATCAGGCGCAGCAGATCAGGCAGGCCGCTTCCTTCCAGGCCCGAAATTGCTACCGCTTTGGGAAAGTTTTGAAGCGTTTCCTGGGCTTGTTCTGGTTGTTTCAACCGATCGATCTTATTCAACGCCGTAACAGTAGGAATGTGCCCGGCACCGATCTCATCCAGGGTTTGCTGTACGGATTCGAATTGGTTAAGTGCATTTGGGTGCGAAATATCAACCAGATGCAGCAGTAGATCGGCCTCGGCAATCTCTTCAAGTGTGGCATGAAAAGCTGCCACCAGCGCGGTGGGCAATTTCTGGATAAAGCCGACAGTGTCTGTGAATAATGCCTGATAACCGCCGGGCAACTCAACACGCCGGGTGGTGGGATCGAGCGTGGCGAAAAGTTGGTCGGCTACATACACATCTGCTTTCGCCAACCTGTTAAGCAGTGTAGACTTGCCTGCATTGGTATAACCTACCAGTGCCACAGTTGGCAGGCGCGCACGTTTTCGTTGGGCGCGGTAGCGTTCGCGGTGCGCACGCACCTTTTCGATTTGCTTCTTCAAGCTGGCAATGCGATTGCGTATCTGGCGGCGGTCCACTTCGAGTTGGGTTTCACCAGGTCCGCGCAAACCGACGCCGCCAGTACCGCCGCGCCCACCGCCACCACCTGCCTGGCGGGCCAGGTGCGTCCACTGGCGTGTCAGGCGTGGGAGATAATATTCGTATTGGGCCAGTTCCACTTGCAGCATACCTTCACTGGTGTTGGCGTGCTGTGCGAAGATGTCCAGGATCAGAGCTGTGCGGTCAAGCACTCGCATGTTAGTTCCCAACGTTTTTTCCAGTTCGCGTTGATGGCGGGGCGATAATTCGTCATCGAAAATGACCACCTGAGTTAGGCTATCTTCAGCAAGCGCTTTGAGTTCATCAACTTTTCCAGGGCCAATATAGGTTTGAACATGTGGCTGGGAGAGCTTCTGGGTTAGTTCGCCAACCACTTCAAGCCCGGCGGTGTCGGAGAGCAGGGCTAACTCTATCAATGAGTCGTCCAGGGGCAGCAAACCTGGTTGCTGGTGTAGTTCGACACCAACTAGAAATGCGCGCTCTCTAGGTTGGATGGTCGGTTCGGGATTTTTTTTAGCCATGCAGTTCTTCTTTGTTCGGCGGAATTTCAATTGGGAAGAGCTTTTCAATTTTTGGGTCCATAGCTTCGGTGCGGATGGGAATCAAAATATGGAATGTGGAACCCGGAAATTTCTTATCGTCATAGCCTTCTGATTCTACCCAGATTGTACCGCCATGTGCTTCAATGATACCGCGCGTGATAGGTAATCCCAAGCCGGGACCGCCGCCCTTGAATTTTGTTTTGCCACTGGAATGCAGGTTGGGGCGGCCTAGTTGTGCAAACTTTTCGAAAATGGCAGTGTGATCTTCGGGCGCAACGCCAATACCTGTGTCTGTTATTGTGACCTCGATAAAACCTGGCAGTTTGCGGCCATCTACTTTGATCTTGCCGTTATCGGGTGTGTACTTCATAGAGTTGGTCAATACATTATACAGAGCTTGATAAAGACGTTCTGAATCAGCATAGATCCACGTTTCTATCCCGGAAAATTTTTTGATTATCAGTTTTTGTTTACGTTCCGAAACCGATTCGGCCAATTCGCCTTTGAGCAAGTTGAAGATATGCATGAGCGTAATTTTCTGGACGTTGAGCGAGAGCAGGTTATTATCGATCAATGATACATCAATCATATCGTTAATGATCTCATGCAGGCGGCGGACGCCTTTATTCATGCCAATCAGCAAACTATCAAATTGATTCTGTCCAGATTCGTCGATCATATCCCGCATCATGGTGGTGTACCCCTCGATCAATGTAAGCGGTGTTTTTAGTTCGTGCGCTGCCACCGAGATAAAATTTGATTTGGTACGGTCGAGCTTTTCCAGTTGTTGCTGCACATTTTCCAATTCATTTGAAATGTAAGTGATGCGGGTTTCCATTTCCAAGCGAGCAGCCTTTTCCAACAAATGCGTGTAGATCGGGATTAATTCTGTCAATAGATCAAGCACTTCACTATCAGTTAGAATTTCGCGGGCTACCTCGTTGGTCACACCAATCATCTTGTTGAGCAGCAGTGTGACGTTGTTCTTGCCTTGCTCCAAATCTGATTGCGTGGGTGAGCCTGCCCACTCGAGCAAGATCGAATCCAGCCAGGCTGGATCACCTGTTGCAACGGCTTGCTCCAACATCGAGAAGAACTGTTCCAATTCCTGCTCGAAATTGGCGCGCACATCTTCCCCGCGGGCCATGCTGTGTGCAACGCGGTGCAGCCAATTAGAACGAATTTTTTCGAGCAGGGCTTGAGCACTCATGAATATAGTTTACGCTTTCTCAAGGTTTTTGGCAAACGATTTATGCCGCTATCAGCAGTATTAGGGGGACTTGCTCCGACGAGTTATCCATTCTTGCAAAGTTGTCCCGACAACTCTCAAACTCTCTGCTGATACTTTATCAACCGTGTCATTGGTGGTGTGCCAATAGGGATAATCAAAGTCGATGATATCAACGGCCGGGATGCCCGCCTGTAAAAACGGTGTGTGGTCATCTAAGATCGAATACTTTGGTTCTGGAATGAAGGACTGTTCATATCCCAATTCGGCTGCGATATTCCAGATTTCGTTGACCAGAGCGGAATTGGAATTTTGCTCAATGTAGATGTTTAGGTCAGCATCCCCGATCATGTCTACGATGACCACAGCTTCAGGACGAAATTCCAATTTTTCCACGAATGCTTGCGAACCAAGGATCCAGTCCCAGCCCTCGATGCGCCCATTGTCTTCCGCATCAAAGAAGACCAGCCAGATTGGCACGCTGTCTTCAGGAATCACCCGTGCCAACTCTAATAAGACTGCTACGCCTGATGCTCCGTCATTGGCGCCGAGTACAGGGTTAACTCTCCTGGTTAGATCAGGATCATTATCGGCAATCATGCGCGTGTCATAGTGGGCTGCCAAAATAATTTTTGGAACATCATCTCTACGATAAGCGATGACGTTTTGGATGGAATGCCCAAGCATCTCAGCAGACTGTATACGCGAGTTCCAGCCAGCAGCGGATAACTCTGCTCGCATCCATTCCTGGACTTGAGCATGCCCGCTGGATCCATGCATTCGTGGGCCGAAACCAACCTGCGTTTCAACATCTGCCAGGGCGCGCTGGCCGTCAAATAGTTCAGGCTCTTCTGGGTTTAGAAAAGCAATTGCGTACCATGCTGTGATTATGGTTAGCAGGATTCCGATTCCGGTTAAATAGATAGCGATACTTTTTTTTGTCATATCAGGATGAAGAAGAGAGGTAAATTTCCAAATCTGCCAGCGCGCGTGCAGCGTGGGCTTGACCGCGTTCACGTTTGCCCATCTTTTTGCCCTTTATCTCCAAAGGGGGCAAAATCCCGAAGTTTGCCTTCATAGGCTGAAAATCAGCCATGTCTGCATGGGTGACATAATGGCAAAGCGCACCCAGCATAGTGGTTATTGGAAGAGTGAGCAAAGGCTTCATGTTCATTTGGCGAGCGGCATTAATGCCTGTAAGCAATCCTGTGGCAATATTGCCTATGTATCCTTCTACGCCAGTTATCTGCCCGGCGAAGAATAAGTCCTTGCGGGTTTTATGCTGGAGAGTCGGGCGCAATAGCTTAGGGCTGGCAAGAAAGGTGTTACGGTGCATCTGGCCGTAGCGCTCGAACTCCGCATTCTCCAGTCCGGGAATCAACCGCAGCACGCGGCGCTGTTCAGGAAATCTCAGGTTGGTTTGAAAGCCGACCAGGTTATATAGATTGCCTGCGAGATTATCTTGTCGCAATTGGACGATTGCATAAGGGCGGCGTCCGGTGCGTGGATCGGTCAATCCGACCGGACGCATGGGGCCAAAGGCCAGGGAATCACGTCCGCGTTCAGCGATGATTTCCACGGGCAGACAGCCTTCGAAAAAGTGATGTGCCCCAGCTTTGACACCTTCTTGGATAGCGCTTTCAAATGAGCGTAATTCGATACGTTCGGCCTCCAGCAAGGCATTCACAAAAGCGTAATATTCTTCTTTTGTAAATGGGCAATTGATGTAATCGCCTTCATCCTGTTCGCCTTTACCGTAGCGCGAGGCTCGGAAAGCAATTTCCATATTGATGGAAGCATAGTTGACAATTGGGGCAATAGCATCGAAAAAGTATAAGTGTTCCTCGCCGCTCAGTGCAGCCAAGGCGCTGGATAAGTTTGGCGAAGTTAATGGCCCAGAAGCAATAATAGTCGGTGTATCAGGAATACTTGTAACTTCTTCCCTAAAGACTTCAATCATGGGGTGACTTTTTATGCGCTCAGTGACTGTACGTGAAAACAAGTTGCGGTCAACGGCTAATGCAGCACCAGCGGGCAGGGCGGTGGTTTCAGCGCACTCAAGCAGCATGGAGCCGATTCGGCGCAGTTCATTCTTGAGTACGCCAGATGCGCGATCGGGTAGGTTGGAGCCGAGCGAATTGGAGCAGATAAGTTCAGCCAGATCGCTGGTTTGGTGCGCCCCTGTTGAAATTTCAGGGCGCATTTCGTATAGCTTAACATTAATGCCTAACTGCGCTGCCTGCCAAGCTGCTTCGCTGCCAGCCAATCCGCCGCCGATGATCGTGAGTGTGTTATTCATAAAACGGGGCAATTGTACCATTCACAATCCTATGGACTCGTGCTGTATAATATTAGCAAGAATACTCATGTCAGATAAGAATGGTGTCAGTTATCGATTGAAAGAAGCGACTCAAATTGCGGGAGCATCCTGGGTCGCTCATTTAGAGCGTCAGGTGGGGGAGTGGAAGTTTCAGGATTCTTTTCGTTTAACAAAAATACGCTCGTCCAATCTGAATAACTATTTGGGTCAAGCCTCAGTAGATTCCTGGTTGTGTGGCGCGCTGGGAAGTCGCTCGAGCCGTTCTCGCAAAGTGCCAGATGGCATTGATATCGGTTGTGAGCGTTTGTTTGCGTTTCCGGTTGGTGGCAGCACAGGAGTGCTGCTGGTTGGCGGTACGGAACAGACTGGAGTAGCACAGCGTATCTGGAAATTGGTAGCAAACACGTTGTCAAAGGATGAAGCGGAGGAGCCCGAAGTTTCGTCGGTTGTCACAGACACACTTGTCCCGGCAATCCAGGAGGGGGTTCCTTATGATCTGCCCGTTGCATTGGATAAAATGATCGCGTCCATTGCTCAGCATGTTCCATGTCAGGGGGCTTGGCTGGCAGTTCGGCGTGGCGATACTCTGGAAATTCAATCACAATGGCGTGCACCGCAGTGTAAAGGGGTTTCACTGGGAATGGAAACGAATGATGTGTTGGATGAAATCAGCACATCGCGAACGGGGTTGCGCTTCGAGCGGAACGACAAGGATTGGGAAAAAGTTCCCCAAGTAGGACTCAAGTCGACCACTGGAGCTTGGGGGTGTGTACCATTGGTTGTGGGACAGCGCTTGATAGGTATGGTCGCTTTATGGCGACTGCGGGCATTCACTGACCAAGAATGGAAACAGCTTGTAACCCTGGTTGTACGTTCGGCGCCATCTGTTGAAGTAATCATTACCTTTACTGAGCTTAGTGGGCATCTGCGGCGTCTGGCGATGCTGAATGATTTTGTCTTAACGGTGTCATCTGGTCAAAATATAGATCAGATTGCCCGGCGTGTGTTTGCTTTACTTGCGCGTGCCTTCCAGACTGAGATCAGCAGCCTTTATCTGATGTCTACGGATGAGCGCATAGTACGTGAATACAAAAATGATGATGGAAAAGTTGTGGTTAATGCCGCTGGGCTGACTGGGCATCCAATGGCAGAATTGTTCAAAGGCGGGCATATCACGCGCCTAAACAGAGATGTAAATGTAGAGGCGCTTTTTGGCTCGGCGAAAGCACAAGAAATGATGTTAGTACCTTTACGATATCGCGGGCGGACGAATGGTTTGCTGACTCTAGAGAAATCCAGGGCTGAAGAATTTTCAGTGTACGATACACATCTAATTACTGTCATTGCGGGCCACCTGGCTGGGTTATTGGAGTACAGTCGTTTGCGCGAAGAGGCCGAGGCGCGCGCACGAAACCTGGGTTTGATCCATGAAGTTGTACAGGAGGTAATTGGCCTGCTGGACAAACAAGAGGTGGTTCAAATCACAGCTGAATTATTGGTTCAATATTTTGGTTATGAATTTACAGTAATCCTCCTGGTTGACGAAAAGAAGCAGGCCACCGTATGTGGGGCAGGCGGTTCGCGGGCCCCTTCAACCAAATCGATGCTTTCTGAATTTTCGTTCCTGGCTGATGGCGAAAATGGAGGAATCACGCAACATGTTTTGCTTACAGGTGAAAGCATGTTAGTCAATGACGTTAGCTATTCACCCCTATATCGCTCGATTAAAGGCTGGGATGCAGGTTCGGAATTATGCGTGCCACTGAAAGATGGCGAGCGAGTGATTGGCCTAATGGATATTGAAAGTAGTTCAAAAAATGCATTTGGTCAAAACGATTTTATGGCGCTAGAATCGCTGGCTGGAATTTTATCCAGCGTTGTGTCCAATGCGGATCAATATCAACGTTCGCAGGAAACCGTCCGTCAGTTGCGACAAACCCAGCAGGAACTGCAAACCAGAATCGCAGCGCAGTTAGAGGCGGAGCGTAAGCTTATCCAGGCTGAGAAATTGGCTGCTGTCGGTGAAATGGCCGCAGGGATTGCGCATGAGTTGAATAATCCATTAACTACGGTGACGGGCTTCACTGAACTTGTTTTAGAGGATTTATCTGACGATGATGAAAACCGTGTTGATCTCGGGTTAGTGTTGCGAGAGGCTCGTCGAGCTCGTGATGTTGTCCGTCGCCTCCTAGACTTTTCAAGACGCAGCGAAAGTGAACGGACGCGAGTCGATCTTAACGAATTGTTGAACGATGTATTGTCGTTAACCAAACATTTAATGCACACCAGCGGAGTGCATTTGGAAGTGACCCTTGGGAAGAAGCTCCCTTGGGTGTCGGTGGACCGCAACCAAATGAAACAAGTATTCTTAAATCTGTTCCATAATGCGTTGCAGGCGATGCCGACCGGTGGAGAACTTATTATTTGCACGGGGACTCGTCAACGTGAAGGAAAAAGGTGGGTGACGGCCTCTATAAAAGATACGGGCGAGGGAATTACGACTGAGCATCAAGAAAGGATATTCGAACCTTTTTTTACAACCAAATCCGGTCAGGGTGGCACCGGGTTGGGATTATCTGTCACCTATGGAATTGTGTCTGATCACGGTGGTGAGATTGAAGTGGAGAGTGAAGTGGGCCAGGGAACTAGTTTCACGGTTTGGTTACCATATTAGCTTATGGATGAACATATTCTAGTTCTCGATGATGAGCCTGGTATCACTCTGCTGTGCAGTAGGTTACTTAAACGCGCCGGGTATGATGTGATCTCGTTCACTGAGGCGACTCCAGCATTTGAACATCTGCAAAAAAATTCTGTTGATTTGCTTCTGGTTGATATTCGCATGCCTGAAATAGATGGTTTTGAAGTAATTAGCCAGGCCAAGAAACTCTTACCTGATATTGCCGTCCTTGTTATGACAGGATTTGGAACAGTTGAAACAGCCATTCAAGCATTAAGGCAAGGTGTAGATGGTTTGTTGCTTAAGCCATTTGAGCAAGCATCAGAATTAATTGATGCAGTCAAGCAAGCCCTCCTTGATAGTGAGAGAAAGCGCGATGCAGCACGGATTCAAGCTTTGCGGCCATTATTTAGCGTAACCGAATCTTTGCTATCTGAAACGCGCCCAGACCAGTTACTAGATCTAATTAAAAATGCTATCCAGGGACATTTGCGTTGCTCGCATGTCGGTTATTATCAGGTAGAGGACAATAAAAATTTGCGACTGTTGTCTAAAAACGGCATAGTTCCTGACCCATCGCAAAGCAAATCAGATAAAATGTTTCTCGACAAATTGATGGCAGTTGATTCGTCTTTGTTACTGAATATTAGTAGCCCGGGAGAAAAAATTTTCCAAGCGCAATTGCAAAAGCGAGCCTTGGAAGCGGCAATGTTTATCCCAGTCAGGAGACTGAAAACAAATAGCTTGTTTTTTGCGGGGCGTGGTAAAGGCGAGGCACCATTTCGAGAAGCAGATCTGGAAATGTTTTTGATCCTTTCTAATCAAGCCTCTGTCGCAATTGAAAATGCACGCTTGTATGGTGAATTGCGAGAATACGTAAAGCAGGTAGAAGAATCACAACAAGCGCTCCTGCAAGCTGAAAAAATGGCGACCGCCGGTCGGCTTTCGGTCTCTATCGCGCACGAAGTGAACAATCCATTGCACTCGGTACAGAATTGCCTGCATCTTGCAGGGCGAACTGATTTACCCGAAGAACAACGCGAAGAATATTTTGAGCTCGCAAAAACAGAACTGAACCGCTTAATGTCTACGGTGCAACGGATGCTCGATTTTTATCGTCCTGGCGCTGTGTCTCCGGCAGAAGTTGATTTACATGACTTGCTTGATTATGTTCTAAACTTAATGTCCAAGCAACTTGAAAAACAAGGCATTCGCGTGCAAGTGGACATACCTGAAAATCTCCCCTCGATCGTTGCGGTTGGCAGTCAAATTCAACAGGTGTTGATTAACTTGATCTTGAATTCATTTGATGCAATGCCTGAAGGTGGTGAACTCCAAATCCGAGCACGAGCCGCCATGGGAGGAATTGAAATCTTACTTCAGGATAGCGGCCCTGGTATCCCCGATGACCGTCAGCCTCACATCTTTGAACCCTTTTTTAGTACAAAGGATGGCGGCACCGGATTAGGGCTAACTGTCAGTTACAATATCATTACTGCACATGGCGGAATTTTAGAACTCGCCTCAAATAACGGACTCGGAGCTTGCTTCCGGGTTTACTTGCCGATTGGAGGAAAATGATGAAATCCAGTATTCTTATCGTTGATGATGAACCCGTTGCGCGAAAGTCGTTATCTGATATATTACGGCTGGAAGGTTACTCAGTCGCTTCAGCGCCAAATGGGCAAGCGGCGGTTGAGTATGTACGCACTAACCATGTTGATTTAATGATTGTTGATTTACGTATGCCAGGTATGGATGGCTTAGAAGTCGTGCAGGTGGTGAATCAACTTGCTCCTGATACCGAGGTTGTTTTGCTGACCGCATTTGCATCCACAGAAACAGCTATTCAGGCTTTGCGTTTACGAATTCACGATTATTTGCAAAAACCTGCTCCTCCCGCGCAAATCGTTGCCAGTGTAAAAAAAGGACTTGATCGGCGTGCTGCCAGAATGCATGCCAAAGAGAGTGGACTAGATGCACAAGAATCTGGCGATATGCTTGAAAACCTCACTTTAAGTGACGGAACAGAAATAGATCTTTCTCGGCGGCAAATTAAGCAAAAAAACAAATTAGTCAATTTGACTCCTGCTGAGGGGCGCTTATTGCGGGTTCTACTGGCGAATGAGGGCAAAGTATTTGCCCATAGGGAGTTGGTGCTGCTGGTGCAAGGATATGATACATCACAGCGCGAGGCGCCGGAAATCTTACGGCCTCTGGTTAGTCGTCTGCGACATAAGCTGGAGGATTTCCCTGCATTAGCTGACCACATTGTAAGCATTCGGGGTACAGGATATGTTTACGAAGGTTTGGAGAGCCAAAAGAATAAATCTAACAAGTAACTAGCGGAGGTCTGGTGGGGGTGGCGGTGTTAGCCAGCCCAACCACCCCCCGCGCCCTGGTTTGCGATTTATATTGGGTTTTTCGAAATAGACTAACAATGTGCTCAAACACAATATGCTTGCACCCAGCCATTGCGAGGTTGTAAGGCTCTCGTGCAGCCAAATGATACTCAGGCCAAGAGTAACCAATAACTCTAATAACCCGAGGAGAGCAGTTTGCATACCTCCCAGGTGTTTTATGCCTAAGAATAAGGATAAGCGTGCCAAAAACGTGACGAGCGTTAGGCCAATGATAGGCCACCAAGTGCCAGCTTGCGGAATGGTTCGATCAAAAAACAAGAATGCCGGAAAGACTACCAGACTCATTGCTATTAGCGTATAAAGCGTAACAGTAGGAGCCGGTATATCATAAAGAACGCGTTGATTGACGGGCAAATGGGCAGCGTACAGTAATGATGCAAGCAGCATTTGTAAAACGCCAATAATATCTACTGTCCCAGATGGAGCGTTGGTCAGAAATGTGACTGCTACTAATGCAAGGAAAATTCGGAATGCAGTTAAGCGACTGGGTGGTTGAGAGTCAAAGAACAATACTATGGCAACAAACAGTGGATATAGGGAATATAAAAGTTGTCCAAGACTGGCATTAATTCTCGTTAGCGATGCGTAATAAAATATAGATCCCACTCCATTTAAGAGCCCGGCCAATCCGCAACCTATAAGACCAGCGGGATATATAAACAAGTATTTTTTATTTAGAATAGCCGTAATAAGTAACAATAAAAGCGCTGCCATTATTGTGCGGAAACCGACAACCGCTAACGGTGTAATACCTGAGTTAACCGCCAGCTTGCCAAATATTGGTGTCAGCCCAAAAAATCCAGCGGACACTAGCGCTGCGCGAACCCCCGCTTTACGCTTTAGCATCTTTCAACCTTAATCTAATAGGGAACGTACTTCACTGAGAAATTCGTCGTTTAGGAAATCGCCTTTTTGCATCAGGGATTGGATTTGTCCTTCCAGCCTAGCTTTTTCAATTGTTGTCAATTCCTTTGCAGAGGCTACGATGACAGGGATATTGGCAGTTTCGGGATTGCGTTTCAGGATGTCTATAACGGCAAAGCCGTCCATTTTCGGCATCATCAAATCTAGAATGATCAGATCAGGTTTTTCCTTTTCGATTAAAACGAGTGCTTCTTTGCCATCACCTGCTTCGTAGATTGTGAAATCCCCCTGCGATTGAAGAATTCTGCGGATTAGACGACGTGCATCGACGCTATCATCGGCAATGGCAACGCGCGGGAAACGATCGGGGGCAACACGATTGAGAGCTGCCAATAAACCATCTTGTTGAGGACTTTCTTCGCGACTTGGTAATTCTATATCGCGCGACCAGTTCTCTCCAAGCAGCCATTGTTCAGCTGGCATAGTATGACCGGTGCAGTTGATTACTATTGTATCTGTAGGTTTTATAACGCCGTTACGCACCAACTTGAATAATCCTGCAAAGGCTACTCCTGCGGCAGGTTCCACAGAGAGTCCCTCCATTTTGGCAACAACGTGCATGGCACGGAAAGCCTCTTCATCGCTAACACTTTCAAAACATCCGTTGGTATCGTCAATCTCTCGCTTGAGCAGTTTGTATGTTCGACCTGGATCGCCAGTAGCTAAAGTCTCGATGTATGTTTGAGGTGATGTAACAGTAATGGGTGTCTCCAATCCCTGTTTCCAACTTAGCACCATGGGTGCACAACCCTCTGCCTGTATAGCTGCGATCGCAGGCAATTTATCTACAAACCCCATTTGTTGTAATTCTCTAAACCCCTTTGAAGCGCCGAGGGGGCCCATGCCGCCACTTACCGCCTGGATATACCAATCGGGGGTTCGCCATTTAGATGAATTACTTCCCTTACCATTGTTTGCTGGGGCGCCGTGTTTCACCGTCAACTGCTCAGCCATCTCAAATGCAATAGTTTTCATTGCTTCGACAGAAGTTATTGTCCTCGCGCCCATATCGTGACAAAGGTTGCGCTGACGGGCAAATTCTGAAGCCATTTGCTTTGTTTGATCATAAGAGCCTGTTACTTTCACAACCTGGCTGCCATATAGCGCGATTTCACGCATCTTTACGGCAGGCACTAGACTAGTAACGAATGCCCAGAGCTTTATACCCGCTCGAGCAGCGTAGGCTGAATAGGCAATTGCTACATTCCCGGTTGATGCTGCCACCAGCTCTGTAATGCCTGCTTCTTTTAAAGCAGAAATTGTAACTGCCGCTTGGCGATCTTTGAAGGAAGACGTTGGCCCTTGACGTTCATCCTTTATATAAAGGTTCGAACAACCGAGCATCATACCTAGATTCGCAGCCTCAATGAGGGGTGTTCCACCTTCACCCAGGCTTATGGTTGGGTTGGGATTGCGAACTGGAAGCAGTTCGTGATACCGCCAAAGATCGAACGGACGATTTTTTAGCTGCGATCTCCAAACCTTTTCAACAGATTCTAAATCGTATTCAGCAACCCGCCACTGCCCATTACATTTTGGACAGTTCGCTGATGTTGGATGGAATGGAGATGTGTGCTTGCAATCCAGGCACTTGATTTGAAATGACATATAAAATGACTCTCACTATATATTGATTGGGTGTTAGCTTGTCTTGACGCGCTGCAGCGCTTCCTCAATTGTTGCAATCAAATCTTTTTCTTTGAGCGAACTTTTTTGAAGTAATCGTTGACCTAAATTATCAAGCTGTTCCTGCTGTTCACTGGTCAGGTCGGCACCAGTGATGACAATTACGGGCAGCTTCCTTAGCTTTTTATCTTTGCGCAATTGCTCAAGGATTGTAAAACCATCCATTTCTGGCATAAAAAGATCTAAAACAATTGCGTGTGGGGTCTTGGATGTAATCGCATTCCAACCAGCCTGTCCACCTTCCGCCAAACTGGCTTTATAGCGGCCTTGTTCAGAAAGTATCTTGCCTAACAATCGTAAATCATTGGGGTCATCATCAATGACCAGTACTTCTCGAATGCTACCATCGCCATTCAAGCGATCTAAGGATCCGAGCAAGTCGTCTTCAAGAACTGGCTTGACTAGATAATCCGCGGCACCGAGACTAAATCCTTTTTCTTCATCCTCGACGATGCTACAAACAACAACCGGGATATCTCGCGTATCAGGCGATGATTTCAGGTCGGTGAGCACTTGCCACCCATCATAGCCAGGCATCATAATGTCAAGCGTGATAGCAAAGGGTTTTAACTCTTCAGCTCGCTCCTTTGCCCTGGCTGGGTTGTTTAGACCGATCACCTGGAAACCTTTTGGTTGTAGGTAGCGTTCGTAAAGCCTGATTATCTGAGGATCATCATCAATTGCTAGGATGACGCGCTCACTATCTTGCCCTTCAACCTTTGATTTGCGTTGCACAACCGGAATTGAGAAGTAGAAGGTGCTGCCCTTTCCAGGGGCGCTTTGAACACCGATTTGGCCGTTGTGCATTTGAATTAAGTGGTGGCAGATTGAAAGTCCAAGACCTGATCCGCCCACTTTTCGGGTGAGAGAAGCATCCACTTGGGAGAATGGCTGGAAAAGTTTTGCCTGGTCTTCTTCTGATATACCCGGGCCTGTATCTACTACTTTGATCATTACAGCTGGCGGAGCATTGTCAGGTTCTTCTAGAGTCGCCTTGATAATGATCTCACCTTCTTCTGTGAATTTAGATGCGTTGGATAAGAAGTTTATCAATACTTGACGAACACGCATCGCATCTGCCCTGACCATTGGCAGATTAGCTTCAATTTCAGGCACTAGTTTTATTGGCCTATCCTTGACCAACCCGGCTGCCGTGGAGAGAACGCTTGAAATCAAGTCGGTGATATTAACCTCGTCAAATGTCAAATCCATTTTGCCCGCCTCAATACGCGACAGGTCGAGGACGTCATTGATCAGACCTAATAGGTGCTGGCCAGAATTGAAGATTGCCGTTAGATCTTGCTGTTGTAATTCTGTGATCGGTCCATCAATGCCTTTTAGGATTACGCGTGCGAAACCGATGATCGAGTTAAGCGGTGTGCGTAATTCGTGGCTCATGTTAGCCAGAAACTGGCTTTTGAGGCGATCCACTTCTCGCATTTCCTCAACTGCTTGTTGGGCAAGGTTGTAGGAACGTGCGTTCTCAATTCCGACAGCTACCTGGTCTGCTAGGAGTTGTAATATCGCAATATCGTCTTCTGAGAAAGCATCTGTCTCCGTTGATTGGATGTCCAATGTGCCAATAATACGATTTCCAGCATGCAGTGGAATAGCAGCCTCTGCCTTGGTTTCTGGAAGGAGTGGATTGGGCTTGTGGAGAGAATCCAATTTGGTGTTATTGATGACAACCACCTCTCCACTACTAGTAGCTTTACCAACCGTGGAAGTGGATCCAACAGCCAGAGCGTGTTTTCGTTCTTTCAGTTTTTGGCCAGCTGTTCCTGTAGATTCCTGTAAGACGGCATTAAACCCCGTTTCTTCTATAATAAAAATGCTGGCATGGTAAAAGCCAAATCGTTCTACAATTAGATTGACGGAGCGCGAAAAGATGGCTTCTAAGTCAAGCGTCGATGTGACTAAGCGACCGATTTCTGAGGAGGCAGCCAGGTATTCGTTTCGTCGCTGGAGCGCTTCTTCGTCCTCTTTTCGCTTGGTTATGTCAGCATGAATTGCCAGGAAGCCAAGTATATTTCCGCTTTCATCTAAAATTGGGCTGTTTGTGCCATCGATTGGGATGAGCCTGCCATCTTTAGTTTTATTTACGAGCTCCCCCGCTACTGTTTCTTTGTTCAGCAAAGTATCCCAAAAATACTTATATTGTTCCTGAGGTATCACGCCTGACTTGATGATTCTGGGATTTTCGCCAATCACTTCATCTACTGAGAACCCATAGACTTTTTCAAAACTGGGATTTGCATATACGATTGTTCCTTCAATGTCCGTCATGAAGACTGCATCTGCAGAACGTTCGAGACCCAAGCGGAACTTACGGCTCTCATCAAAGAGACGTGCGTTTTCAAGAGTGAAACCGAGCTGCCCGCCTATAGTGCGGGTGAGGTTAATTGTGTTTTCAGGAATGGGCTCATTTTTATATCGGAAAATGCATAAGGTTCCCAGAACACGACCTTTTGATTCGATCGGAATACCGATATAACCGTGTAAGCCCGCATCAACATCGCTTTGCACATTGATGCCTTTTGGTGTGCCTGTGGCAATATCTTGTATTATCATGGCTTCCCCGGTTTGATACACACGGTCACAAAGTGATCCATCAAGCCCTTGGGCAGGGTCTTCTGGAGATTTGCCTGGCATCCCAATTCGTATGGCGCGTTCCAGTTTTCCCCGAGTGTCATTGAACATCGTAATAAGACCGCCATCAAACGCGGTTATTTCAAGAACCTTGTTCATAACAGTTTCAAGAATTGCCCCAGTGTCGAGCGTTTGGCTTGCGGCAGATATGATTTCATTCAGTGAAGCGAGTTCTTCACTTCTTCTTTTTGTTTCTTCGAATAAACGTGCATTTTCAACGGCAATCGATGCTTGTTGGGCAAGGCTTACTAAAAACTCCAGTTCAGTATCTAAAAAGGCCTGATCTGCTCCAAGTCGCCAAACCACCAACAAACCACTTAGCCGATCTTGCGACAGGATTGGCGCCGCCATCAAATGCTCATCAGGATGATTTTCTGTTCCCTTGACAGTGATTGCGTTAGGATTATTTGAAGCGTTGTTTGCAATTTCTGCAACTTTTCTAAGGGCAATATTGCCAAGAATTCCTTCGCCAATTGTGAGCGCATCGTTTTTTATTTCATCCGCCTCTGCTCCGATTGCAGAGATGGCAATCAAGGTTTTTAAGTCAGGGTCTGGAACGTATACCGCGCTGGTCATAGCGTTCAAAATTTCCATTGCCTGGTGGGCAATGCGCTCTAGCACGCCCTGGAGTTCTAGGGTGGCTGAAATTTCTCTAGCCACTTCAGCCAGCGCGGTCATTTCCTTTGCGCGTCGCTGCGCCTCTTGAAATAGCCTGGCATTTTCCAATGCCAGCGAAAGTTGGTCTGCTACCTGCTTTACCAACATTTGCTCTTCTGTACCCCACGTCCGCTCTTCAAGCTCATCTACAACCTTCAAAGTTGCCCAATTATTCTCGTCTGTGCGAAAGGCTGTAGATAACATCGTTGACGGGGAGATTTGTGCGTTTTTAGATATAGGCGCCCTGCCAGCTAGCGCAGAAAGATCAATATCTGAAAAAGGCTTCGAGGATTCCCCTCTCGAAGGGATTGAGATGTCAGGGACTTTTTGACTTTTCGCTTTTCTTTCGCTTCCCGCCGGACCCTGAGCCTGTTTCGCCTCTAGCTCTTTGTCTATGTCTTCGAAAAGCCTGTCAAGCCTGTTGTTTATCTTTTTCTTTGACATATTCCATCAACTCCTGAGCCAGGACGCGATATTGTTTTGAGCCGCGGCTACTTGATTTGTATTGCGTGATTGGCAAGCCTGCAATAGGACTTTCTCGTAACTTTGTGTCTATTTCAATTACAGTTTCAAAAAGCCCATTACCAAAAGTGGTTTTTAGTTGCTCTTCAATATTACGATGAGTGCGATTTCGGCGATCAAGCATTGTGATTAAAATACGGTAAGCAAGACCAGGATTATTCTCCTGCCTCACTCGGCGGATCATCCCCATCATGTTTCGTAATGCATAGGCAGAAAAGAACTCTGCTTGGGTAGGGATTACAAGTAGGCTCGCTGCACTCAATGCATTTTGAGTGATTGCTCCCAAAAAAGGCGGGCAATCGCATACTATAAATTCATAAGGAAGCGGGTTCGCTTGATTTATCGCTTGGCGCATGATGGCAGTATAGTTCGTGCGCATTGGAAGATACTGCTCCGCACTTTCGATGTTTGGGTGTGCAGGGATAATATCGACATTATTGATTTCAGTTTTATGCACGGCGTTTAACAATGGCGCTGATTCAACTAGAATATTGCTGGATGTTGTGGTTGTTTCACTGATTTCCAATCCAGCCGCAAGCGTCAAGTTCGCTTGAGGATCCAGATCAATTAGTAGTACTCTATTTCCAGTTTCCGCTAGTGCAGCGCCAAGCGACATTGTCGTTGTTGTTTTCGCAACGCCACCTTTTTCATTGGAGACGGCAATTGTGTAAGCCATTTCTTCACTCCTTATTTATTACGACTCTTTTGGGAAGGTTTACCCTTGGATTGAGGCGTTGGGTCTTCAAGTTGTTTTTGGATGTCATTTTTTTGTAAAGTGTGAGGTATTAGCTGAACTTTTGAAGCTCCGAGGGCTTGCTTCAATTCTTCTAGGGCGGTTTGGATCATGGTGTCCGGGTCATTTGTGCCGCGAATTTTTACAGTGATATCTGATACCAACCGTTCACGTTCTGCGCGTCGGGTTGTTTCTTCAAACAATCTTGCGTTTTCTGCTGATAGCGCAACCCGTTCGGCAACAGCGTTAACGAGGTCCATTTGGTCGTCATTGATAGTGTTTGTTTCTGGAATCTGCACCGAGAGGGTTCCGATCGTTTCGCCTCGTATAGAAATTGGAACGGAAACCCGTGGACTTGGGGATTCTTCTATTGTTTCTCTGCCGCCTTTGGCCGTATCTGACTGTATCTTGGCTTCAATTGGTGAAGCACCGCGGACGTTATAACGGAAGCCGGCCAGGTTTTGCTCTTTGGGGAGTCTGGTCCAGGCTTGGCGTAGATATTGTCGGTACAATGCTTCTGATTCTGCAAGTGACTTGCGAGCCTGGTCGAAGAGACGTGCGTTTTCAATTGCTAAACTGACCTGATCTGCCAGAAGAGAAAGAATGTTAATATCCTCTTCGCTAAAGGCTGATTGTTTTGTGCTTTGCACATCTAGAGCGCCAACAATTGTGCCACCAACTTTTAGTGGTAGCGCCATTTCTGATCGTGTGTCTGGCATATCGGGGTTTTCAAAGTAAATTGCATCTACACCAACGTCCAGAGCAATGCGAGGCTTACCTGTGCTGGTTGTATAACCAACGATACCTTGTTCGCCAATTTTGAGTTGATGGCCGCGCGCAAGCATGCGTTGTCCGCCTTCACTATTTGCGGCGCTTAGAATAGCGTTTTCGTTGTTGGCATCATTTAGAAAGATGCCAACATGATAATAACCAAATTGCAGGCTGATGAGTTCAGTCACCTTCGGGAGCAACTCATCTAGCGAGCGGATCGATGAAACGGCATTTCCTACGAGAGTGATAGCTTCAAATTGTTTTGCACGTTGCTCATTGTATTGATTTGCAATCACAAGATCGCTTGATCGTAGCTCGAGTTCTTGCGTGCGTTCTTCAACACGTTCTTCTAGAGATGTTTTTATGGCTTCCAGTTCACGGTTGATTTGTCGGGTTTCTTCCAGGCGTTTATTTTCTGTGTTTGTTCTAAAACGTCCTAAGCCAATAAGAATCAGACCGAACGACATTAGCGATCCAGCGGTGGAACTAACTAAATTAGGTGGCACCATGTCAGAATAATAAGGCGACAAAGCTGTCGCTGTAACACCTATAGTTGTTATAAGCACTTGCCCAAATGTTGGAAGCAAAGCGCTTGCAAGGATAAAAGCCAGGGGTGTGATTGTATATACGCTGGTCAAGAAATTTGAAGCAGTGCCAAAATATAGTGGCAAAAAGGCGTTTACTAGAATACCGAAAGTGAGCAAAAACGCGCTCACAAGATAGTATTTTGTTCTACTCAACAGGTATGAGAGCAAAGCAATAAAAAAAAGAATTAAAAATGTTGCTAGAGCAGTAGGGCCAAAGAGAAGACCATTTCCAAGGGCGATAGTCAGGATAAATGATAAGGTGGCTGTTAACTGAGCTTGACGCCTTTTTCCAATTTCTGTGATAGATGAATGTGGGCTGAACAGGCGATCAGCTAACTTCTTGAAAAACGATTGATTTTCTTGAGAATACTCTGGAGCGGGTGTAGTCATTTCGCTCTCCTACTTCTTATCACTTTTAAGTTGAATAACAATTTCCGAGCCTGGTATGTTTTGCCCAAGTTCTTCAACTGCGGTTTGAAGCACATTGCGCAGATTTACAGACGAACCAATCTTGCCAGTGATTTCACCGATTGTTTGTTCTTTTGCCGCTGCCCTTTGCGAATCTTCGAGCAAACGGGCGCTTTCGAGAGCCAACGCCAAACGGTCGGTTATTGTCTGAATGAGGCTGGCTTCTTCATTAGTATAATCTTTTGAGTGTTTGCCCATGTCAATACTCAGGGCGCCCAGTGTGAGGCCGCGTAATTTGATAGGAATCTTTTTTGCGGAACCGTTGTCGGGTTCTTTCATTTTGTCAGTAATTGGCTCAAGACCGGATTCGCGGGCGCGGTAGCCTACTATCTTAGATTGTTCGGCAAATTGTCGCCATTCGTTACTAACGTAGCGTTGGAATGTATTTTCAAGCTCTTGCAGTGCTCGTTGGGATTGTTCGAACAGGCGGGCGTTCTCAATTGCAACTGCTACCTGGTTGGCAAGTGTATTCAACACTTCAATATCCTCATTGGAGAATGCATTTGGTTGTTCACTCTGCACATCCAGAACGCCGATTACATTGGCACCAATGGTCAGCGGAAGGGCAATTTCTGAGCGGGTAGCAGGTAGATCAGGATTGTTGAAGTAAACGGCATCATCTCCCACGTCGAGAGCGATGCGTGCTTTCTTTTGGTCAACAGCAAAGCCCACAACACCTTCCTGACCAACGCGCAGTTGGTGTTTGCGGGCTAGCATTTTTTGTCCGCCTTCACTGTTGGCAGCCCGCAGCACTGCATATTCCTTTTTCTCCGAGAGGAGGAAAATGCCAGCGTGATAAAAACCAAAGCGTTCACTGATGGTTTTCGTGATATAAGGCAGGAGTTCATCAACATCTTGTAAAGATGCGACTGAATTGGCCACGTCCGCGATCGCTTCAAGCTGGGAGGCGCGCTGTTGGATTTGGATTGAGCTTTTTTCAAGTTCTAAAGTGCGTTTTTCTAGTTGTGTGCCGCTTTCTTGGATTGTATCCAACATCTGGTTTATGTTGATGGAGAGACTCGATAATTCATCTTGACCTGAAACAGGTATTCGCTCACCAAGATCTCCACTCAATCCAATTTCACTGACAGATGTACTAATACCTGTTACCCGAGCAAGTACGCCTCGCTCTAGTAGCAACATCGAAACGGCAGTAAATATCAAACCGAAAATCAGCATTGAGAGCGTAAAATATCTCACACTTGTTTGACCCTGCTTGTAAATTTTTCTGGGTGTGTCGATCCGAAAAATCAAAGTTGGTTTTTCAAATACATCATTGATTTGAGCGTAACCAGCAACGTTATCTGAATCTAGAGGTTGGGTGAAGATCGGTTCAGCGGGTGATAAATTTGATACCGCAAATTGAACATCCTCCGGTAGTTGAGCATCATCCAGGCGATAAACAGAAGCCGATAATTGGGTTGTATCCGCTAAAAGTTGGACTGCCCGATCATCCAGAAAACGCCCCATGAGAAGTGCCCCATGAGGTGGCCCTTCTTGTGCATTGGTTAATATGGGACGTGACGCAATGATCATTGGCCCTTGTTGGGTTAAAAGAATACCCTCGATGACGCTCTCTTCATCTGGATGATTGATCAGTTGAGGATTCACAGCTATGTAAGTTGAGAGCCCTTCCGGTACAGGTATTTCTTCACCACTTTGGAGATCAACAGCTATTCCATGGACGATCTCTCCCGAACTATTGGTGAATAGCATGAAATTAAGCCTGAGATTTACCAAAGTTGTTGCTGCGAGATTGTCGTCGACATATTCGGGATAATTACCATTGACAAAATCGAGAGTATCATCCCAATAAGCCCAGTCGCTGACTATGCTGCTCACTTCAGTGACATCATCAAGGAAAGCGCTGATAACTCTTTCTGTATTTAGCCGAATGTTGTCTTGTTCGAGCTGTTCAAAACTGCTCATCAAGATTGTTCGAGAAGTGATAAAAATGATCGCAATCAGGCTAATGATTGTGGTCCCAATTATTAGCAGAGTCTTTCTACGTAGAGTCATTAGTAAGTCCTATCCAATGGCGATAGCCGAAGAATCTCCGATTCGTCGCTTCCAATTTTCAATGAAACTTCTGATGCGCCCAACGCCTCGCGTAGTTCGCCAACGGCCACTTGCATGATGCGCTCGATTTCTGCCGAGGCACTGATCTTTGCGGATATATCGCCAATCATGCTTTCCTGGGCGGCGCGCCGTCTGGATTCTTCCAGTAGTGTGGCGCTTTCGATGGCTATGCCAACACGTTCGGCCAGGGCTTGTGTGATATCAACTTCATCTGGATCCCATTCATGATCTTCGGGCAGATTGATGTTCATGGTGCCAATCACTTGGTCACGAAGCAAAATGGGAACTGCCAGTGTTGTTGATTTCTTTTTCTTACCATTTGATGTAACTGAAATTTTTCCAGATTTGAGAGCCTTACGAATTTCCGCGTTATTCAAAGGTTTTTCAAGCGGCCGGATTGATGTTCCAGATAATGCATAACCAACTGTTTCGCGCTTTTTCGTGATTTGTCGCCAGGCATCTAAAGTGGATTTGGAAAATGCGGTTTGCGCCTCTGCCAACACACGTTGTGATTCTTCAAATAGACGCGCATTTTCGATAGCAATGCTGACTTCATCTGCTAGGATGGAGAGTACTTCCACATCCTCTTCAGAAAAGGCGTTTGCGAGCGTGCTTTGCACGTCCAACGCGCCAATGATGTTCGTACCAACCCGAAGCGGTAGCGCCATTTCTGACCGAGTTTCTGGAAGATCGGGATTATCAAAATAAACGGCGTCAGTTCCAGTGTCCAGTGCGATGCGGGGGTTACCCGTCGATGTAACATAGCCCACAATACCAGTTTGCCCTACGCCCAGGCGATGCTTGCGATCTAGCATCTTTTTTCCGCCTTCACTGTTGGCTGCACTTAGCACGGCGTACTGGCGGCTTTCGTCCAGCAGAAACAGACCGACATGATAGAAACCAAAGCTGACACTCACCAACTGGGTGATTTTGGGTAGAAGAGATTTCGGGTCTTGAACTGAGGTAATTGTGCGCGCCAGTTGTGCAATGGTCTCGAATTGGGCGGCACGTCTTTGGAGTTGTTTAGAACTTTCTTCTAACTCTGTTGTGCGTTCAGCAACGCGTTTTTCCAGCCCACCAAGTGTCTCTTTTAGTTGAGCGGTCATTGTATTGAATGTTTCCGCCAGTTGGCCGATCTCATCTTGGGCATCGACCGACGCGCGTGCGTCCAGATTGCCGCTGGCTACTTCTCTGGCTGTTCCAGTTAGGTTGAGGATTGGTTGCGCAAGACGTTGAGAGACTGCCAAGGAGAGTAGGGCAGCGATACCCGCCATGATTGTTCCGAAGAAACTAATGAGACGTACCTGTTCACGAACTGGTGCGAGGGCTTCATTCTCGCGCTGGTGGATCACTGTCTTCCAATCCAGTTGATTAACTTCAGGTACGTTGGCGATCGTATTTACCGTAGATGATACGAAAATGCTGTTTTCACCCTCATAAAATGCAGTTGTGGATACTTGATCGAATTGTTCTAGTTCTTCAATGTGGGTGACTATTGTCGGATCCGCTTCTTCGAGCTGTCCATCGTGTAGTTGCATTACCGGCTCACCGGGGAAGATAATATCCACTTTACCGGTTTCGCCAATGCTTTCTACTTCAATTACCGCGGACACTAATTTATCTACGGAAAGTGTGGTTCGCAGAACGCCAACGACCTCATCATTTTTTTCGTTGATAATAGGGATAGCGACCAGAACACTGATCGCGTCTGCGCTCTCGTCGTACTCAGGCGGGCTGATATAAACTTTCCCTTGGCCGTTGTTGTAAGCTGCTTGCCACCACTCTTCATCGGCCTGATAGTAATCAGAAGTAATATTTGTGGTTGCTATTACAGCGCCTTTTTCATCTGTAGCAAAGGTTTCAAGATTATCCGGGAACTGAGTTCGGTATTTCTCCAGGCCAGAGGCCTCATCATTGAATAATCTCCTGCTCATCAGATGTGTGCGGGTGTCACTGGCAACGGCATCGCGCCATTCCTGATCTTGTTCAAGAAGGCGGGTAAGGATTTCGCTGTCATTTCCTGAATAGCCTAAATTGGAAACTTCAGCAGCTCTTTGAATAGAGTCGTCTAAGGCTAAAGTTTGCAAGTTTTCAACCTGGCCGCTGAGCAAGTCGCCGATCAGCGAGCTACGCGATTCGGCTACTGCCTGTAACTGCTGGCCGACCTGATTGGTCATATTTTGCGTTGTAGTAGTTGTTGTAACAATGTTAAATGTCAGGCTGATTAAAATCACAACGCCTAATAAAGAGATTAGCAGTTTGTTGGATAAGCTTAGGGAGCGGAACTGTGTTATGGCCAGGGCAAGAACAGCTAATGTTGCCCCGCGAGCAATCCATATGGTTACTGCATCGATCCTGGGATCTGCTTCTTGAGGAAGAGGTGAGTAAAAAACTAGCAAGCTGGTTAAGATGCTGGCGATGACGCCAAAAATAGCTCCTCGGGCAACTTTCTCTGGCGGGAGTGTCTGAATTGAAACTACCAGAACAATGATCAATAGAGCTGCTCCCATTTCTGCGCCAACATTGGTTTGCAGTGAAGAACTTAGCATGAATACGATGGAAAGCAGCGTGAGCAAGTGCCATACGCCGAAGAATGGCTTCTCAATATGCCTGGATCGGATAATAGCAACTGAAACGATAAAAAGCAGCGTTAAAGATACGGCGGCCAAAAGGTAAAACCCAGTCCGGCTTGAAAATCCCAGATAAATATCATACAACGCGGTCGGAAGAGAGAGCACTGCAGCTAAACCTGCAATGCGAACAAGGTTTCTTTTTCTGGTTTCTTGTGGAGTTAGCGTAATAACACTCATTAATGTCTCCAGAGCCTATTCATTCTCAACTTGAATACTAATTTCTGCGCCAGGCAGGATGCGACCCATTTCACGCAAGGTGGTTTGCAGAATGTTGTCCAGGTTAATGGATGCGCCGATCTTAGATGAAATTTCACCAATAACCTGCTCTTTGGCAGCAGTTTTCCGGCTTTCCAGGAGCAGGCGCGCATTTTCTGCTGCCAACGCAACACGCTCTGCGGTGGCATGGATGATCGCTATCTCGTCTTCCGTCCACTGGTACCCATCGGATGCTGATTTGATGCGTAATCTGCCAATTGTTTCATTACGTAATTGCACTGGGACAGAAAACGCATCTTTCTGATTTTTAGTCTGTTTACCATTTGTCGGCTGAGTCAGTGGTTCGGGTTTGGTCCCGTCAAAGTGGTAACCAACAATTGGAGTAAACCGCCGGATATCCGTCCAGACCTCTCCAGTCAGTTGGCGGGACACAGCTTCAGCCTGTGCCAGCGCCGCGCGCGATTCCTCGTACAAACGTGCGTTCTGAATAGCACTGCTAACCTGATCTGCTAGTGAGGATAAGATGTTTATATCTTCCTGTGAGAATGCGTTTTGTTCGGTGCTTTGCACATCTAACGCGCCAACGACCTGACCGCCAGCTTTGAGTGGCAGAGCCATTTCAGAGCGCGTTTCGGGCAAATCGGGATTATCAAAGTAAACGGCATCAACTCCGGTGTCTAGTGCGACGCGCGGGTTACCTGTCGAGGTAACATAGCCCACGATTCCGGTCTGGCCGACTTCGAGGCGATGCCTGCGCGCCAGCATTTTTTGCCCGCCTTCACTGTTTGCAGCACGTAAAATTGCATATCGATTGTTCTCATCCAACAGAAAAACGCCCACATGGTAGAAACCAAAATATTGGCTGATCATACGAGTGATGCGTGGCAGCAATTCTTCCTGATCTTGAATGGAACTGATGATGCGCGAAACTTGGGCAATGGCTTCGAATTGTTCAGCGCGGCGCGCTACCTGCTGGCTGGCGGTTTCTAACTCAGCTGTACGCTCCGCTACACGCTGTTCTAGGCTGCCGATAAGCTCTTGCAGCTGGGAGGTCATTGCATTGAATGCATTTCCGAGTGCGCCGATTTCGTCCAAACGCTTTATGCTTGCTTTCTGCGATAGATCTCCATTTGTAACGCGTTCAGCCGTGGCTGCTAAATCTTCAATTGGCTCAACAATCTGACGTGCGGCCAGCCAGCCTAAACCGCTGGCTAATACTACAGAAACCAAGAGTAACAGAGCTATCGTTAGTTCGGTTCTGATAATTCCAGCATAAGCTTCTACTGTGGACGTTTCGGCGACTATGGTAAATTTCTGGTCGCCAAGGGTTATCTGGTTGGTAGCCAGAACTACATTGTTGCCGCTCGCACCAATATGAACGCCATCTTGGTTGGGCACGGTAAAAAGAGTGTTTCGAAGCACGACTGATGGATTATTGTGAGCGATTACCCGGTTTCGGGAATCCACAATGTAGGCGTTGCTTCCTTCTCCAAGTGAAGTACCTGCGAGAAGATCCCAAACCGGCTTAAAGCGAACGTTTGCCACAAGTACATTCGTTACTGTACCAGTGCGAAGGTCTGTGATTGGCACAGATATGAAAAGGAACGGTTCACCTGTCTTTTCAGCGAATAGTACAGGGCTATAGTAAATCTGGCCGTTAGCCTTTGGAACTGTAAATTCAGGGTCAGTGGAACGGTCACCTAGTTGGTCAACTATATTTGTGCGCGAAATGGCAACTTGCTCACTTCCATTTCTACTCAATAAAGTTAAGCTGTCAAACGCGTCTGTAAAAGACAGCAATTCTGACAACAGATTGGTTTGCTGGTCGCGATTCAATCCACTAAGGCCGCGCACCTGAATTAGCTCCTTGAGTGAACTCTCCTGTATTTGCATATAAGATGCCACCTGCGTTGAGATGCGAAATGCCAGTTCGCTTTGCAGATCGACTGCCCGCTGTTGGTCCGTTTTAAAGCTTTGCCAGGCCAGCACCGCGCCCACCACGAATAACAAGCTCGCTGCTAGGGCAACGAAGGTGACCGCTAGTCTGGTACGGATACTATTTGTCATAGTTCTAATTCTCCTTGGCAGGCGTGTAGCTGTTCAGCATTTTTAGTTGTTTAGCGGACAACAATATTAGCTTGACGGATAATCTCATCGGGGATGTTGAGTCCAATGATTTCTGCAGTCTTAAGGTTTATGGATACAAACAGGTCAGCTGATTCAACCGGCAGATCAGCTGGTTTGACGCCGCGCAGAATCTGGTCTGCCAATCGGGAGGCTTGTTGCCCTAGAGGAATATTGTCGTGGCCAAAACTTATAATTGCACCATCTCTAACATTCGCAGTGGCTGGGGCTGCAAGGGGCAATTTCTGTGCATTGGCAAACTCTACAAACTGAGCATTATTTTTTTCAAAGAATGCAGATGCAGGCAGGAAAATGGCATCGATATCCTCAGGCATCTCATTTAGCGCATCCGTGATTTCTTCCGGTGTGCTCACATCACGGATCACCAATTCAACACTAAATGTTGGGGCAGTTTCCGTTAGGGCAGCTAGGGCCTGAACGGAACTGTTGTCGTCAGGATTGTTGAAAGTATACAGGCGCTTGATCGCTGGATCAATTTTGAGTAGCCACTCCAATCTTTTTGGGGTTGGATTGCCTGTCTGGATGCCAGTAATATTGCCACCCGGGCTTAAAACACTGTTCACAATCCCTGATGCCACCGGATCTGTTACGGGTCCAAAAATAATTGGAATATCCGTTCCTGCCAGGCTTTCTTTGGCTGTTAAGGTGGCCAATGTACCAAACGTCAGTACCAGATCCACATTTTCATTTTTTAGGTTGTCTAAGACTCCATCAAGGGCACTAGGATTAGCTGCGGGGCCATCGTAGATGTAGGTCACATTCTGGCCTTCTACATACCCTGCTTCTTTCATTCCAATCTGAAATCCCTCGAGAATCGGCTCGAGAGGCGGGGCAAGATTGACGACACCGATTTTATATATTTTTTTCTGACTCGATTCTCCACAAGCGCTAAGCAATATTGAGGATAAGAGGACGATCACCAAAATGAGAAATAAAGTTTTGAAAGCGGTTTTCATCTAATGTTCTCCTTGCAGTATTAGCTTTATGACTGCAATTTTTACTTATTCATTCTCAGTTTCCAAATCGGATCCTAGCTCTAGAAAAACCTCTGCGCCGCCCATTCTACGCCCCAATTGCTGTACAGCTGTGCGCAGGATGCCCTCCATGTCGCTGAAAGTGCTGATACTGGATGAAATATCACCTATAACGCGCTCCCTGGTAGCACGGCGTTGGGCCTCTTCTAATAATCGGGCAGATTCAAGAGTTAGGGCTGTTCGTTCGGCAGCAGCTTGTGCCATAGCAAGTTCATCCTCTGTCCATTTGCGATCTGATTCGAGGGCGCTAAGTTTTAGTTTCCCAATTGTTTGGCCACGCAACATTAAGGGAATACTTAGTGAAGATTCATCTTTTGATGCATCAGTGATTGGCTTTGATGTTGCGCCATCATATTCATATCCCAGCACTTTCTTTTGAGCTGTAACCTGTTGCCAGGTCTGACCGGTCATCTGGCGGTAGGCGACTTCCGCATCTTCGATAGCCTGGCGGCTCTGTTCAAATGAGCGCGCATTCTGGATGGCGATGGCAACCTGGTCAGCAAGAATGGACAGTGTTTGAATATCTTCATCTCCAAAGGCGTTTGGTTGTGTAGATTGCAAATCCAATGCACCAAACGTCTGCCCGGCAACTTTTAGTGGCAGGGCCATTTCAGAACGAGTATCTGGCAAATCAGGATTGTCAAAGTAGACCGCGTCCTCACCAACATCCAGAGCGATGCGGGCTTGTCCTGTAGAGGTTACATTTCCAACAATGCCCTGCGCACCGACTCTAAGGCGGTGTCCGCGTGCCAGCATGTTTTGACCTCCTGCGCTATTTGCGGCCTGTAAAACTGCATACTCATTTTGGTTGTCAACAAGAAAAATTCCGGTGTGATAAATTTCAAAACGCTGGCTGATCAATTCGGCAATGCGAGGAAGTAATTCATCCAGGTTTTGAATACCCGCGATAATTTGTGAAACCTGTGAAATTGTTTGTAGCTGTGTAACTCTGTTTTGAAGTTCAGCCGTACGTTGATCGACGCGCTGCTCCAAACCTATTTGCAGTTCTTGCAACTCTAGGTTGGCTTCTTCTTGCATCTTTGCAATAGACTCTGCTTCGTGCAGACTGTCCGTAAGGCGTTGGATGATCACGCGCAGCACACTAGCGGTCATAAACAGAAGAACTGCGGCAACCACGATATCGTCATAGCCTGTCTGGCTGCTGGATGAGATTGGATTGATGCCATTTATATCGGCGTATCCAAGTCCAGCTGCAGCAATGGAGCCAAGCAGAGCATAAGTGAACGCACCTCGAATGCCCAGAAGTAGACTTGCCAGTACGACAATCACTGGAAAGCCTGAAACTGAAATGTGATACAACCCATATCGATTATAGGCAATAAATGTAACCACAAATGTCAGCAGACTGGGGACCAAGATTCTTCCCGGGGCTGTAATCCCACGTCTGGCAAGAAGAGTAGCACCTGCGGTGATAAGAGCGGAAACTGCCAAACTCCATACCGCAATTGGGTTATCGCCCTCAACAGAGACAACACCCGCGATAATGAACAATCCGATAGTGGTTAGTAAAAGGATGTTAAAAACCATCCGGTCGGTTGTCAACAGGACTCCTGTTTTCCGCGATGACTTGAACAGGGGGGTATCATTCATAATGTGACTCCTGAGATATTTCCTGTTCTATTTCGGTGTTAAGTTCAATAGCAATTTTCGCCCCGCTGATTTGTCGGCCCAACTCCGATACTGTGGTGCGCAAGATGACATCCATGTCGGTACTTGCGCCGATGCTGGTTGTTATTTCACCGATCATGTGTTCTCGCGCAGCACGCTTTTGAGCATTTTCTAATAAGCGGGCGCTTTCCAGTGCCAGGGCAGCGCGCTCAATGGCGGCTTCTGCTATGGCGATCTCTGACTCCGTCCAGGTACGTTCTTCGCTACCAGCTTTGAGTTTTAGCTTGCCAATGGTTTGTCCGCGCAATCGAATGGGCAGTGTCAGTCCAGCATTAAATTTAGATTTTCCATTGGATGTCAATGGCTTTGGTTCTGTGCCATCATAGTGATAGCCGGAGATAGTTTGCGCTTTCATGAAGTTTTGCCACGATTGTCCGGTCTGTTCGGCATAGGCTTCTTCCGCTTCGCGCAATGCAGATTGAGACTGTAATAGCAAGCGAGCGTTTTGAATAGCAATTGCAATTTGGTCTGCCAATGTTGTGAATACTGACATATCTTCTGTGGAAAAAGCATTCGCTTCAGTAGATTGAATGTCCAATGCGCCGATATACTCTGATCCCAGGCGCAGGGGTAGAGCCATTTCAGAACGGGTATCTGGAAGATCTGGGTTATCGAAATAGACGGAATCAGCTCCAACGTCCAGTGCGATGCGAGGTTTTCCGGTCTTGATCGCATAGCCGACGATACCTTCTTCACCGATGCGTAAGCGGTGACCGCGTGCCAACATTTTTTGTCCACCTTCGCTATTTGCAGCGCGTAATACGGCGTAGGTTTGCTTGTCATCGTTCAGGAAGATGCCTACGTGATAATAGTCCAGGCGCTGACTTACAAAGGTTGTGATAGCGGGTAGCAGACTTTCTAGGTTTTGAATGTCTGTCAAAGAGCGGGCTAGCTCTGCAATGGCGGTTAATTGTTCGGTCCGGCGTGCGCTTTGTTGATTGGCGCTCACCAGTTCTTGCGTGCGTGTTTCAACGCGTTGTTCAAGCTCACTGCTCAACCTTTCGAGTGCTCGGTTGGTTTCTCGAATTTCCGTTAGTCTGATATTCTCAGTGTTGTTACGGAAACTGGTGAGCAACATAAGCACCACACCAATGGCAGTGATGATGCCTGCCTGCGCACCAATATTTTCGGGTGGGCTTATACCAAAAGATTCGATGGATAGATATGCTCCGATGTTAAGTCCTACCAACAGGAATACTGCAGGCGCAGAAACAAATGAACTGGCTACGATCAAGCTCAGCGGAACATAGATCAAGATCAGGGCGCCATAATCTGCTTGATTTCCCTGATCGAGGATGCTGACATAAGCCAGGGCGCTAAAGGATAGAGAAAACAGGAATACTGCGGCGCGATACCACTTCGTTCTGGATAGCAAGTAAGCCACTAAAATCGCAATAAGAGAGTAGCCAATTGGACCTGCAAAGGCTTCCACAATGCCCATGCGCAGCATTCGGGCTATGCCACCGATAAAGTCAAGCGCAGCGATAGAGAAAAGAAAGGATGAAGCCAGACGGGCAGAACGCTGCTCCCCGACATCTTTAAGAGCAGTTGATGGGGATGTCAGCCGATCCCAAATGCGCTGGAATACCGATCTGTTCGGTTGCTGTGCATCCGGTTCTGGCTGAGGCATGATTTCAGTCTTCACGTTTATCTCCTGACCACTCATGGTTGGCCACCAGTTCAAGAACAATCTCAGTATCATCGAGTTGGCGGCCCAGTTCCTGTACCGTAGAACGCATAATCGCGTCTATTTTTGTTTTAGCGCCAATCTTTGAGGATATTTCACCAACGGCCTGTTCGAGGGCAGCTCTGCGCTGCACATCATTGTACAAACGTGCACTGTCGAGCGCGTTACTGATTTGACTGGATAACAGCTCAACATCTGCGATTTCGTCAGGTGTCCAGGAATCTGAGTCAGATGGCTTGACTAGACGCATCATGGCAACGGTTTGTCCGCGAACACTAATTGGCGCGGTTAGCGTTTTTTGATCCTCACTAAGAGTGCTTTCTCCTTGAAAAAGGGCGCGGTTAATGCTTGCATCCAAATCTTTGGTTGTCTGCGTTACCTCGCCATCCGCTGAACTGACAAACCCTAGCCTGTCTGCGCTTTGGAGTAAAGATTGCCAACCCTGCTGGCTAACCTCACCTGTGGCTTTGCGGGCCAGCATGAGCGCTTCGTTCGTGTTGCGGAGCAAGCGTGCATTTTGCACTGCGATGGCCAATTGATCTGCCAGCAATTGCAGGGTAGGAACATCCTCATCCGAAAAGGCGTTGGGTTCAACGCTTTGGATGTCAAGAACTCCCAGGGCCTCGCCACCAGCGAGTAAAGGGAGAGCCATCTCGGACCGTGTATCGGGGAGGTCTGGATTATCGAAGAAGGCTGCATCCTCGCCTACATCCAGTGCGATGCGCGCCTCGCCTGTGCCTGCTACCGTACCAACGATTCCCTCTTTACCAACCCTTAATCTGTGTCTGCGCTCTAACATTATTGCGCCCCCGCTGCTGTTTGAAGCGCGTAAAATTGCATACTCACCTCGTTGGTCTAGCAAAAAAATGCCAACATGATAGTAATTGAACCGGGCGCTGACGAGATGCGAGGTTCTAGTGAGGAGTTCTTCCAGGTCGCGTTGCGCGGCAACCGATTTGCCAACCTCGGCAACTGCCTGCGTTTGAGACGCGCGTACTTCAATAATTTTTGTTCGTTCTTCAACGCGTTCTTCCAGGGTTTCGATCAGTCCTTGCGCTGTGGATGTTACGCTATTAAGCGTACTGGCTAATAAGCCGATCTCATCATTTGTGGTTACATCTGCGCGAACATCCAAATTGCCGCTTGCCACCTCCTCGGCTGCTTTTGTAAGTTTTCCTAAGGGGGCAGTGATTGAGTTGCCTATCCCATAGGCAGCCAATCCTGCTAATGCCAAAAGAAATAGGCTGGCACCAACAGCGCTGAGGAGCGTATTGCGAGTTTTTTCTTCCACGGTCTTGGTTGTGTCAATAAAATCTTGGAGCACCTCGTCTTCAGAAATGATAATGCCAAGGCTATACCCAATCACTGGTATGGGTTGATAAGCGATATATCGGTTGACACCACTGATTGCTATTCGTGTAACACCAGTCTGCCCGCTCGTCATTTTTGTCAGTACTTGAAATACATCCAGGGGAACGCGATTGAGCAGGGAAAGATTATCGATATCGTTGCTTTGCATCTCTTCTTCAGTCAGGTTGAAATCCGCATATCCTTTATCGGGCATGGCAATTACACGACCATTATTGTCAATAAGAAATCCATAGCCAGTCTTTCCAATAGCAATGCTTGAAACTTGTTGGGTGACGGTGGTTAGTAAAATATCGATGGCGGTCACACCGCGAAAAACATTGTAGTTATCGTACACAGGGATGCTACTGGTAATAACCAATCCATTTAACGCGGCATCCTGATATGGAGTTGACCAGACAGCTTTCATATTCAAGTCTGGCGTTTCAACAGCGCCGGTGTACCATGTTCTAGAGGTCACATCAAAATCTGGAGGCACGATGGCGGCCAGGTCAATATTCGGGTAATAGACTGTGTCACCTTGCTTACCGCCAAAATAAATTGCAACAAAATCCGGGTTTTTCTCGAGTAATGACAATGCAAGGTCATCCAGTCCCTTTAGCGCCACAAGTTCCCTTGCAACATCATCTTGAATGACAGGGCGTGCTGGAATGAAAATTGAAGATGGTTCATTGTTTGCATTATCCCAACTCCCGCTGGGAAGTTGAGATAACTTGTCAAATGGGTTCCAGTCACTCACAGCAATAATGGTTGTTCTATCTTTGGAGATGAGTGTGCCTGCCATGTTTCCAAATAACTCAATAGCATTTCTTGTAGTTGCAAAGAAAAGGTGGATCGTGTTTGCCTCTCGCGATGCGGTAGTGGCTAATCTATTTTCAATCTCCTGGTTAACACTGGCACTAACCTGACCCACAAGAAATTCATTTGTTGATTGAGATCGATTGAACACAAAATATCCCATGGCAGCCACTGTCAGGAGAACGATTAAGAAGATACCTAGCAGAATCTTTACCCTCAAGGAAAATGCATTACGTTCCTTGATACTTTGTTTTTGTAGGAGTGAATTGGTAGATCTATTCATCATCATTATCCACAGGGCTATTGGGATGTTTCTTGTTGAGATTCTTTTTTGTTGTCTGGCTTTACTTGGGACACCAGGCGCACTTCAGCTTCTTGCAGGTTTAATGCGCCTTGAATCTCCCGCGCGGCTGTACGCAATACCATATCCAGATCAAGGGTTTCACGTATGCGGTTTGCAACACCTGCTATGGCTTGCTCGCGTTCAGCGCGTTGCCGAGTGTGTTCCACAAGCCGGATATTTTCCAGAGCTAATGCAGTTTGAGTAGCAACCTCGGTGGCCACGGTTTCTTCTTGGGATGTCCAACCTTGGAATTCATCTTTGCGTTGCAGCGCGATCATTCCAATTTTTTGGCCGCGTAACACCAAAGGAACTTCTAAAACGTTTTTCCCTTTTGCTGAAATGGGTTTCAGAGTAGAGCGTAGGCCAGTTGCTGAGTAATGGTAGGCAGGTTTTCGGGTGGTCGATTCGGTTTGCCAATTTTGGCGGACTTCAACACCAGACGCGATTTCAAGCTGCGAGATAAGCAATTGACTTTCACTCAGCAAACGGGCGTTCTCAATTGCCACAGCAATCTGGTCAGCCAGCGCCTGGAATATTTCTATGTCGTCGTGTTGAAAAGTTTGTGCATCCGAAGATTGCAAGTCTAATACGCCGATTACTTTGTTGCGCACAATCAACGGGAGGGAGATTTCAGAACGTGTTTCGGGAAGCTCCAGGGCTTTGAGGTAGGTGCTATCTTCATTTACATTAAAGGCAACACGAGGTTTTTTCTCTGCAGCCGCAAAGCCTATCATGCCTTGCGTGCCAATCCTGAGCCTGTACCCTTTTTCTAGCAATTGTTTTCCACCCTCTGATGAGGATGCCTGTAAAACGATATAGTCACCTCGCTCATTGATGAGGTATATGCCTGCATGGTAAAGGTCAAATTGTCTTGCAATTAAGTTGACGGTGCTGTTAAGCAATCTGTCCAATTCTTGGATTTCAGATGCTTGGCGCGAAACAAATGCAGAGGCATTGAGTTGATCTGTTTTCCGGGCAAGCTCTTTGGTCCGTTCCGCGACGCGGTTCTCTAACTCAGCTTGAGATTCGCGCAAAGCATCAAACATAGTTTCACCCTGAGCTTGTGCTCGTTTAAAACCATCTTGCAACATGCGTAATCCAGCTAGTATCACTAGTGAAATTAGAAGATGTAATACGCTGTCAGTTATCCAATTTGCCAGGGTGCTTGTGCCGGACAAAGGATCCAATGGTGTATAGTGTCCATTAAGCGTAAGATAACCCATCGTGATTATGACGGCCTCGCTAAAGACAATCGTTACCATGCCGCTACGTGGTCCAATTAATAGCGCTGAAAAGGTTACACACGCCAAAAAGAAGAACATACTGTCACCACGGAGACCGGCGTTCGTTAAACTACTGATCCCCAGAATAAAAGGTAGCGCGGTAAATACACCGGCTCTGATGAGATATGGAGGGCGCATCACGATAATGGCTACAAGCGTTATAAATACCCCTATATAAATTCCCCGTAAGATTGGGGTGCCAGTGGTAAGAACCCCTGCGGTTACCGCAAAGGCGCCAAGGACGGCAGCAATAATTAGAATTCTTTGCAGGAACTGATCGCGCCAGTCGTCTTGCACGAAGTTGTTGTTGGGAACCGGAGCAGGGGTAGAATAATTCATGTGGCGCCTCTATTCGCCCTCGATATTTATTTCGATCGTTGCTTCTGTTGCATCTAAAATTTGACCTAACTCACGGACAGCAGTTTGCAGAACGCCATCAATAGTTGTGGATGACCAGATTTTGTTAGTGATTTCGGTTACAAATTTCTCGCGCACGGCGGCGCTCTGGCTTTCATCAAGCAATCGGGCATTTTCGAGCGCAAGTGCAGCTTGTGTGGCAATTGCTTGAAGCCAGTTTTGTTCATCGAGGGATAAAGTTTCTTCTCCCTCGAGACTGAGTCGTCCGATAATCTGATCTCGGAGCGTGATAGGCACTTCAACAAGATTTTCTTCATTGCCATCGCTGCTACCGCCTATGGCAAGTGAAAGTTCGCCGCCTGCAGGTAGGCTGGCATCAATCCAGGCTTCGCGCAAATATTGTTTTTGGATACTACGCATTTCTTGCAGGTTTTGGTTGGTTTCTTGAAATAAGCGCGCATTGTCCAATGAAATAGCAACTTGATTCGCCATATTTTGTAGCGTTTCCGTGTTCTCTCCACTAAAGGCAGCCTCTTGAGATGAGTGCACGCTAAGTGCGCCTAAAACACGGTCGCCTACATATAGGGGAAGAGAGATTTCTGAACGGGTGTAAGGCAACAAGGGGTAATTGAAGCGCACTTCCTTTTCACCAGTATCCAGTGCTATTTGTGCCTGTTTACTGCGTATGGCTCGCCCAACGATATTTGTCCTGTCGATTGCTAATCGATGTTCACTTTCTTTTAGCAACCGGCCTGCTTCGCCCGTCGCGTCTTTGAGGTTCGCCCATGTATTGTTTTGGTCTATCAAATAGATTGCAGAATAGTAATATCCAAACTCTTCTGTAATCAGATTTATCACGCGATTGATAAGTTCATCAGGGTTTAGGGTAGATGTAGCAACACGCCCAACTTCATTAATAGCTTTAAGTTGCGATGTTCGCTCATCGACCTTCTTTTCTAGATCGCTTTGCAGTTCTTGTAGGCGTGTAACCATGCGATTGAAATAAATTGCTAGCCTACCGACTTCGTCTGATGAAATTACGGGCACACGTGTGCCCAAATCGCCGCTCTCAACCTTTTGGAATGTTTCCAGTAATTGATGTAAAGGGTCTGCGATGGACCTCGAAAATAGATACGCCAGGCTGAGTGCAAATACTATAGCGAAACCACTCACCAAAATTGATTGAACCTGCAGATCGCCAAGAATTTCCAATGACCCAACCTCTTCATAAAGCGCGCGAGTTGTTTGGTGGTAACCAATTGGGGCAATGAGCAAGACGGTTATAAGTAGCGAGATGAAAACGATTGCCAGAAATTTATACAAAATTCTTAACTTGCTTAGCCCAGACAACTGTAGCGAGAAATCTTCTGGAATTAAGAGCCGCCGAACTGGCATCAAGAATCTATCTAAAATTATGGTGGACAACGGCACAAAAGCAAGATTTGTGATCGCGCTGGAAATAAGTCCATAAATAACCTGATCCTGTGTTGCTAGCCCTGAGCGGCTTAGAATTATTGCCTTGGGAATGATAGCAAAACTAAAAGAGATGATAATTGCTGAGAATGCATATTTCCATATAATGTTTTGAGCGGAGTTCCAAGATTCCCCCTTGTCGTCTTTTTTGAAATGCTCAGGTTCCTGTTTCCAGGCGTCCAGTCGCGTACGTATAGCGCGTGACAGAACCAAAGTGATGATGAGCAATGTAATAGAAACTGCCGGTATAACAAATGCATTTAGACGATCGAGTATCGCGACTATTTCTGCCGTGTAACCAGCATTGAGTTGTTCAAAAATTATGCCTAAGAATGTTGAAATCGAGGCTATGAGTTGTGCAAAGAATGCAGCGATAATAAGGTACCAGCCACCAGTTCTGGCTAAGAGTCGTTCAAGAGTGCTCTGTGAATGTGTAGGCTTTTCCATAAACTTGGTTATTCCTTGTTAGTTGAAGGTGTTATAGAGGTCGAAGCGGTTCCGCTCATTCCAACGCCTACTGAGATCTGTGTCCTTCGAGCACCTGTAGCACGGCTTATTTCGTTAATGGTTGTAGCAAGGATTGTTTGAACATCCGTTGAGCGTCGGATTTTGCTAGTGATTTCATACAATAGGCGTTCGCGCTCGGCTTGTTTTCGGATCTGTTCTACGAGACGAGCGTTTGCTATGATAGCTGCCAGGCTGCCAGCTAACGTTCCCAGCATTTCCTCGTCATTTTCGTTATAAGCGCCTACTTGTTCACTTTCCACATTAAGCACCCCCAGAACATCATTTCGAAAAATAAGGGGTAGAGCCAATTCCGAACGAGTGTTAGAACTGATTTGAATATAACGTGTATCTTGGGTAATATCATTGATTCGCAATGGCTTTCGATGCGCTGCAACCCAGCCGGTGATTCCGGAGCCAAGAGGAATGGTCAGGTCCGTGACGCCTTCCGAGTAACCAACCCAGGCTTTGACAATCAAGTTTTTGTGCTCATCATCTGATAGAAGGATTGCAACGCGATCGCCGCCTAAAGTCACTTGCAATCCTTCTACAGCGCTGGTGAGAGCTTCCTCCAAAGTAGTTCCGGATGCTGCGGATGTTGTGATGTGATGCAGCAAACGATGTTGCGACAGGTGCTCCTGAGTTTCGGCAAAAAGTTCAGTGTTGTTCACTGCAATCGCTAATTGGTCTGCTAAAGTTTGGAATGTATTAATATCGCTCGGGCTGATTGAGTATGGAGTTGTGCTTTGTACATCAAGTACACCGAGAATGCGGTCACCAACTTTCAACGGAATGGCAGCTTCTGCACGCGTATCAGGAAGCATGGGATTAGGTAGATGAGTGACATCTTTTGTTACATCGTTAACAACTAAAGGCTCTCCTTGTCCGGCTACAAATCCGACAATTGATTTTGAGCCAACAGCAAGTTTGTGTCCAGAACGCTTCATCTGAGCACCGGCTTCCCCTGTAGCTTCGCGAATTACTGCATAGTTTTTGCTAGGCTCGATCAGGAAAATGGAAGCATGATAGAAATTAAATCTTTCATGAATCAAGTTAACAGCTTTGAGCAATAGTTCGTTAATATTTAGCGCGCTACTTATGTCGCGCGCTATTTCAGCAGCTGTTTGGATCTTATCGATTTGGTTACGCCCTTCATCCAAAAGCCGTGCATTGAAGAGAATTCTTGAAACTTGATTGGCAAGAGTGATAAGGTAATCTAAATGCTCTTGGGTGAAGACATTTTCCTTTTCAGTATCTTGAATGATGAGCGCTCCAATGGCTTGGTTATCGATTATTAGTGGTGTGCCCATCCAGGACTTCGCAGGCTTCCCATCTATCTTGGCTCCCATGGCTTTGGCTTTTTCTTGAACGTTGCCAGATAAAAGTATAGGGCGTTTAGAGTGTATTAAAACTGAAGTCAGCCCTTCACCCATTGGAAAGGAATCAACTGACCGCACGCTGCCATCTTCGTATAGAAAAGGAATGCTTATGGAAGCGGTTTTTTCATCATACAAAGCACCAATAAATGCATAATCGCCAATAGTTTTTCTAACTTGCTCGCACAAAGTTTCGAAGAATGCTTTTGTGTCCCACGGAGTTTTTATTGCATTCGTAATGGCAGTTAGGGTGTTTGATTCCGCAATGGATTTTTCTGCCTGCTTGACAACCACAGCTTGTTCTAGGATTGTGCAGGCTAAATGATTCAAATTAATTAGGGGCTTGAAGGTTTCTTCATTTAGAGATCGCTCATCGTAACTGCCAACTATCACTAAGCCTTGAATATAATCATTGCTTTTTACCTGTAAAAAAGCAACTTTTTCAAACCCCAGTTGCAATGTGAGCTTGAACAATTCTTGGACTGTTGTTATATCGTCAGACACTCTCAAAATTGTTTCATTCCATTGAGCAATCTTATCAAGAGCTTCTGAGCTAATTATTAGATGTTCGGGTACTTCATCGGCAAGATCTTTTTTAAGATTTGATACTTCCAGGAGTTTAAACTCTTCCTTTTCAACATGGTATGTCACCGTTGAAAAGGAAGTGCCTTTGAGAGCATTTATTAAAGTTTCTAAGGTGGTAAAAACGATATCATTTGACATTATTAATTAACTCAATTCCCACACAGGATCACCACCTAGTATCTTGCGAATTTGTTCGGGAAAGCGATCAGGGTCGAGAGGTTTTCCAAGAAAGCCGTCAAAACCGGCAGCGCGTGCCTTTGTGATTTGCTCATCGCTGGCTTCTGCTGTAACTGCTACAATGGGAATGGATTTCAGATGGTTAGAAGCTCTGATTTTTTTCAGAGCACCATACCCATCTTCATATGGGAGCCGAATATCCATCAGAATAAGATCCAGTCGAGGTAAGGTATCTGCGTATTCGACTACTTCATACCCGGATGTTTTCCACTCGCAATGGATGCCCAGATATCCAAGCATGCGCGCAATCAGAACGAAATTAGACACGTTATCTTCTACTACCAGAACAGTTGTATCTTTTGGTATGGCAGTTTTCTTGGGCTGTGTCTCTGTAGCATTTGACTCTGTGTTTGCCATCTCAGCTCCTCAAAAAATGCTCTATTTGTTCCGAGAGCAAATCAATATCAATTGGTTTTTGGATATACCCATCACATCCGGCTTCTAGTGACTTTTCGCGATCTCCGCGCATTACGTTAGCTGTCAAAGCAATTATGGGAATGGACTCTAGCCCGGGAGTGCCCTTGATCTTGGCTGTCAGAGAGTACCCATCCATGTCTGGCATATTGATGTCCATCAGTATGAGATCTGGCCGGGCATCTTTAAGAATCTCAAGGCCTTGTGTAGCATTGACAGCTTCAAGAAGGTTGTATCCTTCGGCCATCAATATCCTTCTTACTAGCGTTCGATTATCAATATTGTCTTCAACATATAGAATTGTGGCATTGGTTGGCATAGGTTATGTCTCCGGAATTGATTTTACTTGCAGGGTTTTTGCACTTCCATATCAGCACCCTTGCAAATAACTTACAAAAGAGTTATTAAACAAAAACACGGTTTCTTTTGAAACCGTGTAAGAGCGGGTGATCGGATTCGAACCGACGAATGTCAGCTTGGGAAGCTGATGCCTTACCACTTGGCGACACCCGC
>Ga0209536_100000943_pt1 | contig 47805 bp, 37 predicted proteins | sample DeeMarSeWOR28_12_FD_187461 | JGI IMG/M metagenome (GOLD analysis project Ga0209536, IMG submission 187461) | Marine sediment microbial communities from White Oak River estuary, North Carolina - WOR-2-8_12 (SPAdes) (version 2) | ecosystem: Environmental > Aquatic > Marine > Intertidal zone >...
GATGGCAAACTATCACAGTGGAATTTACTGCGCCAACTGACCAAGAAATGGAGTTTGATGGAACAATAAAAGTAATTAACTCAAATAATCCTAGTGATTTTTGTGAGGTCGATGTATATCTTAAAACACCAAGAAATAAGGCATTAACAAATCCAATAATTAGCTTCATAAAAAACAATCAAAACCAGTTTCCAATAATGCATAAACTCTTAGAAATATTTGGTTTTTAAAAAACCAAATCTCCTCTTTTTTTCTTAAATTTTATAATTAATAATTGTACAAATAAGTATTTTATAAATTAATTATTCCTAAATTGTATTAATTTTTTATAATAATCTTTAATTATTATTAACTAAATTATTAAGAATATAATTATATTAATGAAGAGGGAGAAAATGAAAAAAATGCTAACTTTAGCCATATGCTTATCAATTCTTAATAGTGTTGGAATTGTATCATTTTCTAAATCAAGTATATTGTTATATTCTCAAAAAAATCTAAAAGAAAAATATGACATGGTAATAATATCACCAGATTTGTATGTAGATGAACTTCAACCATTAATTAATCACAAAAATAGTCGAAATCTCATAACTACTTTAAAAACAACAGAGGAAATTTTTTATGAATACCAAGGTAGAGATAAGGCTGAAAAGATAAAATATTTTATTAAGGATGCATTGGACTCTTGGAACATTACTTATGTTTTACTTGTTGGAGGGGCAAATCAACTTCCCAGTAGATATTCACACATATATTTTGAGTATGAATACCAGACTGAGTGGGTATTTTTATCAGATTTATATTATGCAGATATCTACGATAAAGATATGAATTTTTCCAGTTGGGATACCAATGAAAATGATATTTTTGCTGAATATAATTGGTCTGGCAAATATGATAAGCTAGATCTCTACCCAGATGTCTATCTTGGAAGACTTGCTTGTATAAATGAAAACGAAGTAACTATCTGTGTAAATAAAATAATTAATTATGAAACAGAGAAAGCATATTCCCAATACTGGTTTAAAAACCTTGTTCTTATGGGTGGTGATTCATTACTTGGTGATGATGAACATATCGATGAAGGAGAATATGTAAATAAAGCTGTGATAAATATTTTAGATGGATTTATTCCAGAGAGAATATGGGCGTCTAATGGAAAATTATATCAAGCAAATAACATCAATAATGCAATAAATAAAGGTGCTGGATTTGTATTTTTTAATGGCCATGGATTAACTGATATATGGGCAACTCATCCTCATGAAAGTAGTCAGTGGATTCCAGTTGGTAATTATCAGAATTCACATGTAAAGGCTCTTGTAAATGGAAATAAATTGCCAATAGTGATTTCAGATGCTTGTTATCATTGTCAATATGATGTGGCAAGTGATTGTTTTGGATGGACTTTTGTTACTAACCCTGATGGTGGTTGTATAGCTTTTCTTGGTGGAACAGATATAGATGTTTCCTATGGAGGAGAAGATATTATAACAAAAGGTATAGAAAAGCTTTGTATTGATATGACTACTAACTATATTGCAGGTGATAAAACATTTGGCGAATTATGGGGTAATGGTATTAGGTCATATTTGAACAATGATATGGATGAAATGGATTATATAACAATTGAAGAATTCCAACCCTTTGGTGATCCTTCTCTTATAATTGCAGGTGAATCACAGCCTCCGGAAAACCCAGAGATTGATGGTCCAATAAATGGAAATATCGGAGTTGAATATGAGTGGACCTTTTTTTCAACTGATCCTGATGGTGATAATATTAGTTACTACATTGATTGGGGTGATAAAAGCGGTGAGGGTGGGTGGTATGGCCCTTATCTCTCAGGTGAAGAATTAGTTATAGCTCATAAATATAAATCAAAAGATACGTTTACTATCAAAGCAATGGCTGTAGATGAAAATGGAGTCGATAGCAGTTGGGCTTATTTTGAAGTGATAATGCCTAGAAATAAGATAGCAAATATATCATTTTTTAACTTCCTTTTTAATCATCCAAATATTTTATCAATGGTTCAATGCTTAATACAAAAATTAGAGTATTATAATTAAAAAAATACCTGTATAAAAAATCCCATCATAATGATATCAAGGAATATTATTTCAATCGATAATTATTTTTTTTAAAGTGTCAATTGACCTACCAACATTATCAGATTTCATTATGTAGGACCCAGAAACAAACATGTTTGCCCCAGCCTTGTTGACAAGATCAATTGTCTTGTTAGTAATCCCACCATCAACTTCTATATCAAGATTAGATTTCATATTTCTAAGTTCTCTAATTTTACCAAGCATCTCAGGTAGAAATGGACTGCCATAAAAACCAGGGTTCACTGTCATAATAAGAACTTGATCAATATCTTCAATGAAATTTAAAATATTTTTTAAAGATGTTTCAGGATTTAAAACAAAACCAACTCTTTTATCCTTTCTTTTAACTTCAGCAATTATCTTTTTTGGATTATTACATGATTCATAATGAATTAGAATTGTATCAACCTTCTGATAATTTTTTTCTATCCAGGTTTCCGGGTCTTCAATCATTAGATGTGCTTCAAATTTTAAAGAGGATTTCGGTAAATTAAAATCAAAGAAAAGTGATGTGTTTGGCACAAACCTATTATCCATAATATCAAGTTGTGCTGTCTCAACTAAATCTCCTAATTTATCAATTAGGTTATCTAATTCGTCTTGGGTTTTTGCAATTATTGCAGGTATAATTTCTTTCTTTTTGTTCATATAACTTCACCTAGCTTTTTTTAGTTTTTAATATTGAAATGATGTACCGCTGCAAGACATGCACCATATAAACCTACATTATTCTCAAGAATTATATAAATTGGAATTTTTTTGACAATATCAACTCGTCTATATGCATTTTCAAATTCGTTTAAAAATTCTTTAGATTGAAAAATCTCTTTGTTTTTTAATGCAATTCCCCCAGCAATATATAGCCCTCCCAAAGCCATTGTATCAAGTACAAAATTCTTTGCACATCGAGCGTAATATCTTGTAAATAAGCGAAATGTTTCTTTGCATGTTTCATCTAACAATCTATATTTTGAAATTAAACTTGCTTTATCTTTAGATTTTTCTATTTCATCAGCATATTTTGTAGTTTTTAATTCCTGTGAATTTTTTATAAACAAATATATGTTATATATTCCACGTCCTGAGAGTAGCTCCTCATAGGTTATTGGTTGCGAAATCCCATTTGATTTTTTTATGAAATCTAAAAGTTGCATTTCAAATTCATCTTGAGCTGGGAAATCTTCGTGACCTCCCTCACTTGGTATTGGTAGATATATTTTTGAATTCTTATCATAAATTAAAATGCTTTTACCCAGTCCAGTACCAGCACCTATTAATGCCTTTGTTGTGGATAAAATGTTTTTATTTTTTTCATCTTTTATCTTTAAAATATGGTTTTCATTACTTAAGTCAAGTAAATTCAAACCATATCCAACTGCTTGAAAATCATTTATAATTTCAATATTTTTCAGTCCTGTGCTACTTATCAATTTACTTTTATTAATGTCCCATTTTACATTTGTCAATTGGATAATATCTTTATTAGGATCTACAACTCCTGCTACTCCCAAACAAGCAGAATCTATTTTGATATTATAATTTTCATTTGCATATGAAAGTGTTTCTAAAAATGCTGGTATTATTGAGTCCAATTCTTGGCTTTTATATTCTAACGAAAAGAGTAAATAAGGTTTTGAATTTTTAATTCCAGCAACACCTATACTTGTATATGTTCCTCCAATATCTGCTCCAATTATATATGAAGAAAAATCTGTATCTATGTTTTTTTCATTGTATTTTTTAATAAAGTAATTCATTTTATCCATGATATCACAATTGATTTTTTCCCCAAATACCATGCTGTAAACCATTATTCATTATTAACTCTAACCTCAATACTAGATTATCATACATATTTACTCTATGGTTGGGGGTTATAACTCACAGATTGAAAATTAATTATTTAATCTATCGTTATTTCTTTCATAATTCTATATAGTTCATAAAAAACTTTCAACAATCTAAAATAAATTACTTATTAAAATTCTTACATTTAGCAGAAACTGTAGTTATCAGCATCAGACTTATCATAAAGAATGCTTTGAGTCGATTATACAAACAATACTACCTCTAAATGTTAATTAGTAAATAGGAGGGTAATCCCAACAATCAAAACTTAAACCTAATATATACATCATAGCTGTCATAAAACTAGAATATTGACTTAATGAAGAATAAAAGTTATATAAAAATGAACCTTTTGGGTAGTTATCTTTCAAATCACGATAAAAATATATATAAAAACGATAATGATTGAATAAAGAATCTAATATATTACATATAGGTCTCCCATATATAAGATTACCAGAGTTAATACCATCTGATAATACTTCATTCTTCTCAAGTCTGTTAATTATTTTCTCTGCAAGATGTGTCTTACCATTAGATTGACAATCACAATCCTCTTCAATATCAATATTCTTTGCCCTTCCAATTACTCTTACATCAAATGTTGCAGTATAACGAGAATGATTATACCAAGCTTCTGCTTTAATAGTATAAACTCCTGGTGCTGTCCAACTATGAGGAACCAATACACCACCGTTTGGATTATTATAGTAACTCTCCTCATATCCTAAATTTTCCCAATTGATATATAAATCAAAAGTTTCATAAGTTCCCATTCCAGTCATTTGGAAATCATAATAAAAATGTATTCGTGGTATCACATTTTTAAAACCTTTAATAATAAGTATGTGCTCCGTCTCATTGTTACTTTTAGATATATTATCAACAGATTTAGATATAGAGATAGCATTAAAACTCGGGATAACCCCTAAAAAGATAAATAATACAATTATCCCTAAAACCAATCCTTTCTTAAATAAGGTGTTTTTCATATTTCTTTTCCTCCTTGTATTATTTCTAATTTAAGAGCAAATATCTTGTGATGTTAAATTTATAATGGTTCATAACTATCATTATTACTTTTTTAGGGGTTATTTGGGTCATAGTACGCTAAACAATTATAATGCATTATTCCTACCCATACAATAACAAATGTTGAAAGAAATGGAATTACAAGTATTGGATAAAGTATAGGATAAAGAAAAGGATATTTTTCAAATAGATTTTCTAAAAAATAAACAAATCCAGCCATTGAAAGTAACATAAAAAGTAGAATACCACAAATATATAAATTATCATCATTTTCTGCTAATGATAACTTCAGTTTTAATTCCTTATTTATTTCTTGTAATGTTGAAATCTTTTCAGATATCTCTATATATTTCTCTTCAATTTCCTCATTTTGTTTATAAGGCAGAGGTATAATATCACTAACCTCTTCTAATTTATTTGATAATATATCTAATAAAATTGAAATTCTTTTCAATCTAACAAGTTGTATTCTATCTATTATTTTACATCCACAATCCTCTTCGCTATCATCTATTACTGGGTTAATTTCCTCAAAATCTTTAATGATAGATACAGCATTGAAACTTGGGATAAATGCAAGTCCAAAAAACAAAGTAATTATCCCTATTACCAATCCTTTCTTAAATAAGGTGTTTTTCATATTTCTTTTCCTCCCTATTCTCATATTCTAATCTGATAGGAATTATATTAAATTATGGACAATCTATTTGTTACTCATTAATAAACTCAATTAAATTTTGTACTTATAAAAAATATTTTCTTTAAAAGAAATATTTAGCTTTATCCAAAATGTTTATATCCAATAAAACAAATGATTGATTATGGAATCTGATACGTTTGTTAATACCCCTTATACCTTAGCAATAATTCTTGTTATAATTGCAATTATAATATTAGTATGGGCTATATTTTTTTATTAAAAAAATTTAATATGGCCTGGTTACGCTATAATCTGCAAGATCTGATAGATATCTTTTACTGTCAGAATCATCCAGTACGTCTAATAGCTCCTTGGATCTATTTCTGAATTCTTCTAACTTATTTTGAGCAAAATCAATTGAACCGGTTTCTCTAAATATATCAATAACATTTAACACATCATTTTGGGTTGCTTTTTCATTTCCAACAATTTTCATCATTATTTCTTTATTTTTTTTATCAATATTTTGTAATGCATGTACTACCATCATAGTTCTTTTACCACTTTTTATGTCACTTCCTACTTCTTGTTTACCCAGTGCACTTTGATCTGTTAAAATATTTAAGAGATCATCTTTTATTTGAAACATAAAACCAAATAAATTGCCATATTCTGTAAGATTTGCTACTTGCTTAGGTGTGCCTTTTCCTATTAATGCACCACATCTACCTGCGATTAAATATAATTGTCCAGTCTTTTTTTGGATCATTACCATATATTCAGGAATTGTTATATCAAATCTCTCAACAAATTTGATGTCCATTGCTTCTCCTTCATAGAAACTTTTTGCAGCATCAGCAATAGACCTAATAATTTCCTTATAAGTAGCAGATTCCAATTCTGGTGGTGCCATGTATGAGAGCATTCTAAATGTCTCACCTATTAATGCATCTCCAGCAAGAATTGCTAATGGTATTCCAAACTTTCTATGAGTAGATTCAAGTCCTCTTCGCCATTCATCCTTATCTATAATATCATCATGAATAAGAGTTGAATTATGCATGTATTCTAAAGAAATTCCAAGTGGGATTGTTTTTTCAGGAACCCCGCCTACTGCTTCACAAGCAAGCATTGCAATAATTGGTCTTAATCTTTTACCACCTGAAATTGGAATCCATCTTAAAGCTTCATAAAATATTTTAGGTTCTCTTGGTGTAAGATTTCCATTTAATGCCCTATCAAATATTTTTGCTTTTTCAATTAGAAAATCTTCTAAATCCATTGTCTTCATCCTCAACCAATTACATATTGAGAATCTGTTTCGATTGTTAAACTTAAAAATTCAGGCATTTGTATAACTCTTATGTCTTTTAACAGTTCATCTTCTTTTAATCCTATTGAAATCATTGATGTATAACAAACATATAAATTCACTCCCATGTCTTTTGCTTGATACATCAAATGAGCAAGAATTGGTCCGCCTCTTCTTTTGATATATGTTTCTTTCCAACCTACTGGGGCTTCACCCCATCTTGATCGTCGTGGTTTATATGATTTTTTTAATACATTTACACCACGAGCCATAAACATCATGTGAACTGTTATTCCCATTTCTACTGCACCTACCGCTATATTAAACGCAGTTAATGCTTTATCGTAAGAATCTTCTATTAAAATAATAGTTATACTACCGATGTGTTTGGGTATCTCTCTTCTCATTGTTTTTTTGTATTCTTTTCGTGGTCTTTCTTGGACCATTTACTTCCACCAACCCTGATTGTTTTTTGACGTTTTTTTTAGTCGTATACACATTTTTATATATAAGAGTTTATTTAATTTATTTTGATTTTATAAATATATTTAAATACTAGGATGATATATAAATATATTGAACAACAAAAGATATAGAATAAGTATATTTAAATATATAATATCTATTTGAAATTAACTAATATCAATATGTGGGGGAGTATAATTTAATGTTGCCCTGGCAGGCATTACCGTTAAATACTATTGGTATAATAATTGCTCTATCTATTCTGATACCAACTAGTATCGCAATGATACTGATTAAGATTAAAAGATATGAAGAATTAGGATGGATAATTGGTATATTTTTAATAATTTTAAGTCTTATTACTTTTTTCTATCTAATCCCAAATGAAATAGTATCAGATGCTAGAATACCAGACGATTATATTTGGGAAGATGAAGGAAATATTTACTATTGGGAGAGAAACACGGTATTTTTTAAGGATGATTTTAATTTACCAGACCATATAATGGATTATTTAGTTAGGCGAGATCCCATTCAAAAAACATTTGTTGGAAAAGAAGTAATTCATGTTACTCAATCTAATAAATACGAAAATAAGGCAGTAATCCATGATGCATTATATGATGAAAATGGAGAAATATTAACTGTATTAAATGACTTAGAACCAGTTAGTGAATGGTATGAAATTAATACTCATCTAACAAGCTTAGAATATGTAAATGTTGAAGCAGGACATATGGGTATTCCTTCTGACCTTGGAAATCAAAATGAAATTCGAATTGGTTGGGTCGATTCAGATGGTAATAAGGATGGGGCTGAAGAAGTAGTTTTAGTAAGAGAAATGAGAAAAATAAAAACTGGTTATCTTGATGGAATTGAGTTAGCAGTATGGCAATCAGATATCAGTAATACAAAAATTGTTTGGCATGGAGAACCTTACATATGTGATGAAACTTTACGTTTAACAGTTCATACAAAAACTGGTTATATTGTTAATGTTTATCGTCATCTCGTTCTGTCAGCTCATTTATCACAATTTGTAAATATTTATTATCCAGAATGGTTAGAATCAAAATTGATATCTCGATATTTAAAATCAACAAATCCAATAGGTGAAGGTGCAGAACTTGTTTATGAAACTACCGAAGAATCACAAGCAAGACATATTGCTGAAGCAAAATCTTATGATGCTCAACTAACTTTTTATCCAATAATAATCTGTGTTCCTATGTTAATTATTGGACTATGTTTGATTTGGAGATATTGTGGTAGGGCTTACTACTGGAAAAGATATAAAGATTTTGAAGTAAACCTTGATCAAGTACCAGAAAATGATACTGATAAAAAAATTGTTAAAAGAAAAATTGCCTATAAAAAAGTAAGAAAATTTATTACAGTTGCAATTGGTTTTATTTTAATATTAACTACTGTATCAATTGTGATTAATGGCGCTTTTTTAAATAAAGATAGTGGCTATTTCTTATTTGAGGAAAAAGAAGAACTGGATTTAATCGAGGAAATACCACCCACGCCTCCTGGAACAAATAGAGGAATAGATTCCGGTAGACATATCTTGGAACCTAAGGACGAAGGGTCTCATAGATTAATATTTGAAGCAGATAGAGAATGGTGGTATTTTAATGTGTTCTTTGATATTCCTGGAACTGATCTTGAAGGTTGGTCAATGATTATTAGTTTCAATAAAATGGCCCCAAGTGATCTACGCTTTGTAAAAAGAGATAATTTTTTTATGGTTTTATATGATAATGAAAGTAATCATTACGATTTTAATATATTAAACCAGCGAAGAGGAGCATTAAAATATAAAAGTAATGGGGTTGATATTCAATTCAAGAATAACTGGGCAAAAGGAACATATCCAAATTGGCAGGTTCATGGAGAAGTAGGAGATATGGTTGTAGATCTGGCATTTACTGCAGATTTTATGCCAGTTTGGGTTGAAGGCAGAAGTTCGAATTTACCATTTGTTGGTAAATATTGGTCAGGAGATTATTATATCCCAAGATGTTATGTTGAAGGAACAATTTTATGGGACGGCATTGAACATATTGTATTTGGCAAGGGCTATCATGATCATGTATGGGAATCAAACATCCCGCGTTTTGTCACAAGAGGTTGGGACTGGGCTAACTTCCATTTTGATAATGGATGGGAGATATATTTATCTCAATTCTTATTAAGATGGCCACCAAAAAGTCGTGCAGGTGCTTTACTTGTTTCTCCAGATGATAGAAATATAGTAGAGTGGGGTACAGATTTTACATTAGATTATGTCGAAGAAAAAAAGGCAGATGGTTATTCTGCTATGACATATCCTAGAAAATATCATCTTGAGGCATCTAGAGATGATATGAAATTGGAACTTAATATTGAAGTATATAATGCAGTTGAAATTGTATGGAAACATTCAGGTATAGGTATGTTTGAAGGACCATGTCGTGTAACAGGAACATTTGCTTGGTCAGGAAATATTGTAGAATTAAATGGATATGGAATGACTGAAGTCACTAGAGTAAAATATTTATTTGAAAGCCTAACTGACAGAATTAAAGAGATATTTCGCTAATGGTAATAAAAGATAATTTTTTCTTATAAAGTTTAGATCAAATTAAAAAATTTTGTTAAAATTATTAATCAACATTTTTCTCTGATAATTATTTTTTCCATATATAGGTATAGAAAATTATTAAAATAGGTCAAAGATATGGCCAAAACCATGGCAGTAACAATAGATAAAGAAAAATGCAATGCTTGCGGGACATGTGTTGAATCCTGTCCAGTGGAAGCACTAAAACTTGAGGACAAAGCAAAGGTAGATAAAGAAACCTGCATTGATTGCGGAACTTGTGTCGATGAGTGTCCTGAAGGAGCTATCTCATTAGATTAATTTTGTTAATCCTCCTTTAAAGGGAGGATATTTTTTTATTTTCTGAATATTTTTGGCATATTTTGAAAATCTCATCTGGACATTTTGATAGCGAACCAGTTTCAACATATTTTTGTAAGCGATACAGCCAAAACGGTGTTAATTCACAATTTTTTACAACTTCTACAAATTTTATAATTGTTTCCATTGTAATTGGATGTAGAATATGTTCCATTTCACAAGCATCTTCTTCTGCTGTTTGTTCGTCTATTCCTAAAAGCCTTAAAAATTCAGTAAGTTTTTCATGTTTCTTTTTTGTTTTCAATGCAATTTTTAATCCTTTATTGGAAAGTGTTGCACCACTATATTTTTCGTAGTTAATAAGGCCTTCATTTTTTAATTTTTTAAATATCTCTGTTACACTTGAAGGCTTAATATTTAATGAATTTGCGATGTCATTTGTATGAACCAATTTTTTATTTTTTTGAAGATTATAAATAAGTTCTATGTAATCTTCTATAGTTTTTTTCCTCAAAATTCATCACACACCTAATAAAATTAATTTAAGAATTATTCCAACAATTACTGCAGTACTTATCATGATAATTGCGGATTTTATCATATCTTTAATTCCTAGTTCCTTAATAAGAACCATAAATGCTGCTACACAAGGAAAATAAACTGTAAGCATTGTTGCAGCAATAACAAGTTGATATGGAGTTAGATTTAATGATATTAACATACCAACTGCCAGGTCTTTTCTTAAAAAACCGATTATCATTGCAATACTTGCTTCACCTGGAAGTCCAAAAAGTCCTTCCATAAATATTTGTAGACTATTTGCAACCAGTTGTAAAAACCCAACTGTATAAAGGATATTTATTACAGCTACTCCAAAAATCATAAAAGGTATTGCATCTTTTAAAAACCATTTAATACGCATCCATGTTTTTTTTCCAGTGGTTATAAAACTTGGCCGTCTATAAGGAGGTATCTCAAGAAATATTTCAGGGCTTGAACCTTTTATCACTCTGTTTAATATAACTCCAATTGTTACGTATAATATTCCAAGTGTTAGAAACACCAATACAATATAATACAGTCCATATTTTCCAAGTATTCCAAAAATCATAGCCATCTGTGCCATGCAGGGAACTGCAATTGCAAGTAATGTTGCAGCAATAAAACGCTGTTTTTTTGTTTCCAAAGATCTAGTTGCAAGGGCACCTGGTACATTACATCCCATTCCTAGAAATAATGGTATTATTCCATATCCATGCATTCCTAATTTGTGGAAAATATTATCAACTAACGTTGCCAGCCTGGGCAGATAACCGCTGTCTTCAAGTAGTGATAACATAAAATAAAATGCAATGATATATGGTAAAACAACTGCTAAAGGAATATATATTCCAGTTGATAATATCCCTAATGATTCAGTAAAAATTATCTCTCCATAATCTTGGCTTATCAAAATATTATATGCAATTCCATCCCCAAGCCAATCTCCCAAACCGATTAATATTGGTTTGTATCCATTTTCAAAAATCTGAACAATTAAAAAACTTAGATATTCACCTATGATTCTAACGATCCAAAATGAAATAAAAATAATTCCAATAGCTAAAAGTATACCAGAAAATGGTTTGATTGTCAAATCATTTATTCTGTCACGAAGTGAATGATGACGATGTTCAACTGTCAAGACATTTTTAATAATTGCACCAATCTCAATCCATCTTCCCTCTTCACTTGTAGGTTTTATTTTTTTTGGTGATTTCGCTTCTTTTACTCGGGTAACCAAATTTTTTATTCCTTCCCCTGTTAAAGCAACTGTTGGAACAACTGGAACTTCTAATATCTCTTCTACCTTTTTTTCATCGATATGAACCCCTATATGTTTTGCTTCATCCCAAAGATTCAATGCAACTATTACAGGTACATCTCTCTCAAGTAGCTCAAGTGTAAGGTATAAATTTCTCTCCAGATTTGTAGCATCGATAACATCGATTACAATATCGGCTTCTTTGAGAATATCTAATGCTGCTTTCTCTGCTTTATTTGAGGTATCTAATGAGTAAGTTCCGGGTGCATCTATGATTTCAACTTTATTTCCATCCAAAACCATTGCTCCTTTTGAATAATCAACTGTTGTTCCTGGATAGTTTGAAGATATAACCTTTGCTCCGGTTAATCTTGAAAATACAACACTTTTGCCAACATTTGGATTTCCCATTAAAACAATTTTTTTTATCATAATTCTTCAACAAATATTTTTGATGCCATTCCCCTTCCGATTGTCATTTGAGAACTCCCCATTGCAATTGTAAGTGGACCCATTAATGGTTGCTTTGTAATTATTCTTACAATTTGTCCTTCTCTTACCCCTAAAACATTTAACCTTTTGTTGAATCCATGTCCTCCTTGAATTTCAATTATTTTTCCTTTAGAACCTTTTTTTAGATCAACTAATGATTTTGTTTTTTCTGTCATACATTGCTCACCTTCATTTTTAGGCATGCCTAAATATATAGCTAAAACTAGTATAAATAAATTTCGGTATGCCTAAATTTTAAAGAAAGAGAGTAACTATGCAATAGTTACATCTTTGCAAAGATAAACGTCTTGAATTGCATTTAAAAGTTTGATTCCCTCTTCCATAGGTTTTTGGAATGCTTTTCTGCCAGATATCAGTCCAGTACCACCAGCTCTTTTATTTATTACTGCTGTTCTTACTGCTTGGGAAAAATCGTTTTCACCTGAGGCACCACCTGAATTAATTAATCCAATTCTTCCCATATAACAATTACAAATTTGATATCTTGTCATATCAATTGGATGCTCAGAGCAAAGTTTTTCATAGGCATATTTATCCATTTTACCATACTTTATTCCATCCTTATTTAGAGCAATGTATCCTTCGTTGATTGTTGGTAGTTTTTGTTTTACAATATCTGCTTCAATTGTAACTCCAAGATGATTTGCTTGCCCTGTAAGATCGGCAGAACTGTGATAATCTATACCATTAACTTTAAAAGCAGGATTTCTAAGGTAGCACCAAAGAATGGTAGCCATTCCAAGCTCATGGGCTTGTTTGAAAGCTTTGCTAACCTCTTGTATTTGGCGTGATGAATCTTGTGATCCAAAATAAATCGTACAACCAATTGCAGCAGCACCCATTTCCCATGCTTGTTCTACACCAGCAAACATAATCTGGTCAAATTTATTTGGATAAGATAACAGTTCATTATGATTTACCTTTACAATAAAAGGTATTTTATGTGCGTATTTTCTAGAAACAGCACCAAGAACTCCTAAAGTTGATGCAACTGCATTACAACCACCTTTAATTGCTAATTCGACAATTCGTTCAGGATCGAAATATTCAGGATTTGGTGTAAAGGATGCTGCTGCTGAATGTTCGATACCTTGATCTACAGGTAGAATAGAAAGATAACCTGTACCAGACAGACGACCATTGTTAAAAATGGATTTTAAATTTTTTATAACTCTTGTTGAACGATCAGAATTTATAAATATTCTATCTACAAAGTCATGACCTGGAAGATGTAGATTCTCCCTTTTAATCTTAGGATTATCAAAATTTAATAAATATTCAGCTTCCTCACCAAGATATTGTCTGATACGTTCATAATCAATTCTCATATCCTTTCTAATCTCCTCTAGTTCCTGCATATTATTAATCTCTCCTAATAAATAAGAACATGTTTGAGCACATAAAACTTTTGTTAAATTATTTTTTTCATAGGAAAAATATAAGAGATATGATTACATATTCGATATTGGATTTATTAAATAGGAGAGATTTGTGATGGATTGGAAAAATAGATCAGCATATGTTTTTATCAAAACTACGAAAGGAAAAGCACATGATGTTTGGCAACGATTTCAAACATGGGAAAATGTTATTGGTACTTGGATTGTATCTGGAGATTGGGATGTAATTGTCTGGTTTGATAGTACTGACCTGGAAAATGTTCATCAATGTGTGTCCACAATAAAAGGCTGGAATGATGTGGAACAAACTAGTTCCCATATGGTGTACAATGGACATAAGAAAGATGGCTGGTGGTGGGAAAAACCAGCAGGAGCCTGGGTACTTTTAAGAGAGAATAATTTAGACGAAGCAACTTTGAAAATTAAAAATTGGAATTGGACAACTAGTGGAGCAAGTATCCCTGGCGAATGGGATTATATGACCTGGGTAGAAGGACAGAATTGGGATGATGTATGGAACCATTTGCTTGAAATGAAATATCAAAATTGGCAGACATCAACCTACGTTCCAATTAAGTCATGGTGGAATAAGAATTGGAAAGATAAATGGTGGTAGATTAAAACCTACCATTATCTTTTTTTATTTTTATAGATTTCCTTCGTTATAGCGTTTAGTTAATTTTTCTATCATATCCTTTGTCATTGAGGAAATATTGTAAGATGGCTTCCATCTCCATTCTTTTTTTGCAATATCATCATTAATCGATTGTGGCCATGAGTCAGCTATCGCTTGTCTAAAATCAGGTTTATAATCACATTTGAACTCAGGTATATGTTTCCTGATTTCATCAGCTAATTTCTCAGCTGAAAAACTCATGGATGCAATATTAAAATCACAATGATGCTTAAGTTTAGAACTATCAGCTTCCATTAGATCAATAGTTGCTTTGATACAATCAGGCATATACATCATGGGAAGAACAGTATCCTTTTTTAGAAAACAGGTATATCTTTTGTTTTTTATAGCTTCATAAAATATTTCAACTGCATAATCAGTAGTTCCACCTCCAGGTAAGGTCTCACTGCTTATTATGCCAGGATATCTAATTCCCCTAATATCGATATTAAATTTTTTGAAATAATAATCACCCAGCAATTCCCCAGCTACTTTTGTCACACCATACATTGTTTTTGGTTTAAGTATTGTTTCCTGAGGTGTATTGATTCTTGGAGTTTCCGGGCCAAACACTGCAATAGAACTTGGAACAAAAATACGGTATAAATTGAATTCATGTGCAACTTCAAGAATATTATAAAGTCCATTGATATTTACATCCCAACAAAGAAGTGGGCGCTCTTCACCTACAGCAGATAGAATTGCTGCCATATTGTAAATCGTATCAATATCATACTTTTTTACAATTTTTTCAACAGTTTCTTTTTTTGTAATATCAAGGTACTCAAATGGACCAGATTTTAATAAAGCATCACTAGGTTTGGTCTTTCGTCCACATGCTATAACATTTTCATTTCCATATTTTTCTCTAAGAGCCATTGTCAGTTCAGATCCAATTTGACCAACAGAACCTGTAACAAGGATTTTTTTCATATTATCTTTTGTCATTAATAAGAACCCCCAGTAGGATTTAGTAAAATCGGTATAAATCTGCTATATACATAGTTTACTATTTAAATAAAATAAAACAATAGAAGATAATTCTCTTATCTATTTAACAACCCAGATTTCATTACAAGATGTGGAATGACATCTTCCCAAAAAAGAGCAGTAATATGTAAACCATGGACTCCTCTTATCTTTTTAATATCATTAATAAGTTCTAAAGCAAGATTGTATCCTTCAGCTTTAGGATCACTTGCCTTTTTCATTCTTTCATAAATTCTATCTGGAATATCAACACCGGGAACATGAAATTTCATTCTTTCAGTCATTTTAAGTGATTTTAAAGGCGTGATACCTGCAAGAATATGAATCTTTTTATCAAGATTTCTAGATCTAACCTCATCCATCCAACCATTAAACCTATCCAAATTAAAAACACTCTGTGTTTGAATGAAATCAGCACCTGCTTCAATTTTTTTTTCCAGACGATCAACTCTTAACTCATAAGGTTCGGCAAATGGATTGGCAGCTGCACCAATAAAAATCTCTGGATTACCAGATAAAATTTTATCTCCACTTTGAAAAATTCCTTTATCTCTCATATTACGTATGATCTGAATAAGTTGAATTGAATCCAAATCAAAAACTCCTTTTGCGTCAGGATGATTACCAAACGATTGATGGTCACCTGTAATAAAGAGAATATTTCTAACCCCAATAGATGCAGCTCCTAATACATCACTTTGCAAAGCGATTCTATTTCTATCCCTACAGGTCATTTGCATGATTGGCTCTAATTTTAAGTTAAGAAGAAGAAATGATCCACCCATACTTGATAATCTTACAACAGCTGTCTGATTGTCTGTGATATTATATGCATCAGCATATCCCCTTAAAATTTCTGCTTTTTCTTTTATTTTATTTGGATCAGCACCTTTTGGAGGGCCAATTTCTGCTGTAATTGCAAATTTTCCTTCAGATAGAACTCTTTCAAGATTGCTCCTGAAATTCAACTTATATAACCCTCCTCATCTCAGTTGATTTTGACCAATTCTTTGGTTTCTTGATTTCTTTTAATTTATACAGCTGGTTTTTCTCTTTTAAATATTTATAAATAATATCCCAAACGCAATCGATATTTTCATTTATCTCGCATTTCCCATTAATTGATCCACCACAAGGACCATTCAACATACTCTTTGGACATCTAGAAACCGGGCATATACTTCCAAATTTATCTTGGATACATTCTCCACAGGTTATACATCTTTTTTCAAATTCCTTCAAATGTTTAATTTCTCCTAAAAATAAAGTATCTGTTCCAGGGATGATTTCAATATCTTTTATTATTTCAGATACTGTTTGTACACCATTTCCACATGCAAGAACTAATATTTTATTTGCTTTTTTTATCTCTTCGTTATATTTTCTTAAAAGTCTTTTGTCATTTAAGAGATTACAAGCAGGTTCTAAAATAACCCACCCAGTTGTTTTAATATTTTTCTTACTTAAAAACTCCTCGATTGATTTAACTTCTTCCTCACCGCCAGTATGGCATAATGTCGCGCACTCGCTGCATCCTATTATAAAAACTGGGCCTTCCTTTATTGATTCTAAAATATCACTGATATCTTTTTGTCTGGTGATTATCATACGTCAATTGGATAGGATTCCTTAATTTAAGTATTTTCATTTTAGATGAAAATATCTTTATAATAACTTGTTCTATACTGTATTGATAGTGAAGGGATAAGTTTACGGTGGATTTGATATGTTGGATGATTTAAAATTAATTAAACAAATTGATAAATCTGATATGCTTGGAGCGGTTGCAGGATTTCCTGAACAAATTAAAGAATCAAAGGATATTGTTGATTCTACTTCCATAGGAAGTATCTATAAAATCGATAATATTATTATTAGTGGAATGGGAGCATCTTCTATATCAGGAGATATTATACAAAGTTATTTTAGGGATAAAATTGACATTCCTATTTTTGTAAGTCGGCAATATGATTTGCCAAAATGGGCAAATAAAAATACTTTGGTAATCTCCCAATCATATTCAGGTAACACTGAAGAAACGTTAAGTACTTTTAAACATGCATGTCAAAAAAGAAGTAAAATAATTGGTGTTTCATCTGGAGGCAAATTACAAGAACTTTGTGAAAAACGAGAACTTCCTCACATCAAAATGCCTTCTGGTCTTCAACCAAGAGCTTCTACTGGTTATTCTTTATTTTTAACATTATATGCCTTGAAAAAAAGTGGTGTGATTAATTTTGATTTTAATTCAGAAGTTGAAGAGGCAATTACAATAACAAATGATGTAAGTAATAAAAATAAAAAAGAGGTTATTGAAAAGAAAAATATTTCTAAACAGATTGCAAAAAAAATTTTTAATACAATTCCTCAATTATATGGATTCAGTATTTATACACCCGTAGCAAAGCGATGGTGCACCCAATTTAATGAAAATAGTAAGATTATATGTAGATACGATGAGGTTTCTGAGTGTAATCATAATGATATTGTTGGTTGGTCAATGAATCCAGAGGTAACTAAGGATTTTACATGCATATTATTTAGAGACGATGATTATGAATCAATTTACATGTCAAAACGCCTTGATTTTATGAAAAAACTATTTGAAGATGTAGCAGAAAATGTTTTAGAAATAAGATCTCAAGGTAAAAAACGACTAGCAAAAATTATGTATGCTATGTATCTAGGTGACTTCATCAGTTGTTATCTTGCAATCTTAAGAAAAATTGATCCAACCCCTGTTGATGCAATTACAGAACTAAAAAATGAGTTAGCTAAATTGTAATTTTTTTTTTAAAAAATAAAATGAACAATAATTTTATTTTTCAATTTTTTACCTCCTTTCTGACTTAGTGGCAAAATATTTAAAATCATTTTTTATTATTTTACCCAAATTCTACCATAATTTCACCCATATCTGCCTATTATTTTTGGTTTAGTAAATAATGGAAGATATTGACGCAATTTTGATAACAAATTAAGTTATGAACACTTTTTAAAAGTGTAGAGGCTTTCTCCTGTAAAAAATGCTGTTTTAGCGGGGAAAAATTTTGACACGTATTTGTTTACAAATAATATTAATCATTATATGGAAAATTAAAATCAATCTTTTAAAATAATAAACTCTGAATTTTTATAATTTTTTTATTCTATTAAGATATATTTATAAAACAATATCTTATACCATATTGAGTAGATATTTGAAAGGGAGGTAAAATTATGCAAGGAAAAATAATAACTATTTTAATAATTACGCTGTTGATAACCACTGCATTACCTGCTCGTAGTAATAATGATGAAAAAGTAAAATTAAAGGCCAATATTATTGATGATAAAATAATTAATGAATATATTCCGGGTATGTTTATTGTAAAATTTAGAGATGAAGAGATTGTTAATAGTCCTTCAATAAGAGCATTAAACAATGAGTATCAAGTAATTTCTATTGAGAAGGTTTTTAAAAAAGCTGAAAATACTAGATTGGACAACATATATGTTTTTCATGTTCCAAAAGATGAAAATATATTATCTATTATAGAAGATTATTCTTCTAATCAAGATGTTTTGTATGCAGAGCCAAATTGTATAGTGGGTGTTTTACCTGTTGTTCCTGATGATGAACGTTTCTTTCAGCAATGGGCTTTGAACAATTCTGGTCAATTTGGAGGGATTTCTGATTGTGATATTGATGCCCCTGAGGCTTGGGATACAGAGAAAGGTGAATCAGATATTATTATTGCTTCAGTTGATTCGGGTGTTGACTATGGTCATGAGGATATAGCTAGTAATATCTGGAATAATGATGATGAAATAGCTGATAATGGAATAGATGATGATGGAAATGGTTATATTGATGATGTTATTGGTTGGGATTTTTGTAATGATGATAATGATCCTAATGATGAGCTTACTAATCCTCAATATGGGCATGGTCTCAGATGTGCAGGTCTTCACAGTGCAGTAACTAACAATGTTATCGGTATAGCGGGTGTTACTTGGTATTGTAAAACGATGGTTCTCCGATGTTATCAAGATTATTATAATTTGGAATACTATGCAAATGGAATCAAATATGCTGCTGATAATGGTGCTGATGTTATCAATATAGAAATGGGAATTAGTACTTATTCAGAGTTAATTGAAGATTCAGTGAATTATGCATATGAGAAGGGATGCTATATGGTTGCTGCTGCAGGTAATCTTAATTTGTCTGTCCCTATTTATCCTGCTGCATTTGAAAATGTCACAAGTGTTGGTGCTACCAATCAGCGTGATGAAAGATGTGATGAGAGTGACTGGGGAATTGGTCATGGTAGTAATCATGGTGATTGGGTAGATGTTGCTGCACCTGGTAATTATTTATGGTTGTTATACCCAGATGATAATTATGGATTAATGGCTGGTGGTGGTACTTCACTTGCTGCTCCTCATGTAGCAGGTCTTGCTGGTCTCATTCTATCAAAAAATCCTTCGTTATCTCCAGATGAAGTAAAAGCGCTAATTTGTGATGAAGAATATGTGGATCCTTATTCTTCACAATATTATATTGGTACCGGGCGAATTAATGCATATAATTCTTTGATTGCAACCCCACAATTTAACCCACCTGAAGCTCCAGATATTGAAGGTCCTACAAGTGGAAAAGTGGGAACTGCATATACATTTACTTTTAACTCAGTAGATCTTGATGGTGACGATGTATATTACTATATAAAGTGGGGTGATGGCTATTCAGAGGTTTGGGATGGCCCTCATGAATCAGGTGTAGATTTTAAAATTGAGCATACATATAAAAAGCAAGGAAATTTCACAATTGAAGCAAGAGCAAAAGATATTTATGATGCAGAGAGTGATATAAGTACGTTTAATGTAACTATTACTAAAAAGAGCAAAACAATCAATATTCCATTTCAATGGTTACGAAATTTCTTACAATTTCATCCTTACTTGTTCCCAATAATAAGACAACTACTCAATATATAAACACAGCATAATCTTTCTTTTTTTTATTTTTTAATATTTTTAAATTATTATCTATCATATCTAACTAATAACAATTTTAATTCAACGTTTTTTATATTTATTTATTTGGTAAAACTTTTAATGAAAAATAATATCCATAATCTCACGTTTAAGGGAGGTATAAGAGATATGGAGATATATAAAAAATATTTTATTATAGGAGTTATAATCCTATTTTTTGGAGCAAATGTAATACCATGTATAAGTGGAAATGATGGAAACAATAGTAAATGTATTAATGACGAAATAAAGACTAAAAATGATATTATTGCTGATTCCCCAAAAAATGCTAATTGGTGGCCAATGGTTCGTTATGATGTTATGCATACAGCATGTACTATTGGTAAAGGAGAGATTACAATACCATATAAAAAATGGGCTTATCCAAGTAATCTTAATCTACCTATACATTCCACGTCAGCAATAGGTAATATCAATGAAGATAATTCAATAGAGGTTGTATTTGGTTCTTCTGATTTTTATATTTATGCAGTTAATGGAACTAATGGAGGAATTATTTGGAGTTATAATGCTAGTCTAATAGTTACCTCGTCTCCAACTATTGGAAATATTGATAATGATCCTGATATTGAGGTTGTTATTGGTACTTATGATGGTAATGTTTATGCGCTAAATGGTGCAACTGGTGATGAGGAATGGATTTTTCCAACAGGTGGTTTGGTGAGATCTTCTCCTGCTCTTGGTGATATTAATAATGATACTTGGCCAGATGTTGTTATTGGTTCTTCTGATAAGAATATTTATGCATTGAATGGTTCAACTGGTGAAGTAATTTGGACTAAAAAAACAGGTGCTGAAATTCATTCTTCTCCAGCTCTTGGTGATATTAATAATGATACATGGTTAGATATAGTTGTTGGTTCTTATGATGAGTATATTTATGCTTTGAACGGTTCAACTGGTGATGAAATTTGGACTAAAAAAACAAATGGATTGATTGTTTCCTCTCCTGCTTTAAGTGATCTTAATAGGGATGGATGTTTAGATGTGGTTATTGGAAGTTCTGATTGGAATATTTATGCGTTGAATGGGCAAGATGGAACTGAGATATGGATTAAAACTACAGGCGGAGGGGTAGGTTCTTCTCCAGCTATAGGTGATATTAATAATGATGCATGGTTAGATGTTATCGTTGGTTCAAATGATAAGAATATTTATGCGTTGAACGGTTCAACTGGTGTTGAATTATGGTCGCCTTATCCAACAGATGGATGGGTAGGTTCTTCACCTGCTCTTGGTGATATAAATAATGATGGATTATTAGAGATAGTAGTTGGTTCCTATGATTACAATATTTATGCTTTGAATGGTTCATCTGGTAAGTTAATTTGGAAATATAAAACAGGCTGGTGGGTGATTTCTTCTCCGGCTCTTGGTGATATTGATAATGATGGGCTTGTTGAAGTTGTAATAGGCTCTGAGGATGGTAATGTTTATGCATTGGATGAAACGATAAATGCTCCCCCAGATAAACCAATTATAACAGGTCCACATAAGATTAGACCTGGAATAATGAAACAATGGGGATTCACAGTAAATGATCCAAGCGGAAATCTCTTGCAACTAACTATAATCTGGGGAGATGGGACTTCAGATATTATTTCAGGATTAAAATCTGGTACAACTATATATGTTAGTCATACATATTGGGGAATATTAGGGACGGAATTTATTTTAAAAGCAAAAGTTAAGGAATGGCCTGATCCTGATGGTTCATATACTTGGAATGATGATTTTTTTGTATTATTACCTAGAAACAAAGAAATTAATAACACATTCCAACTATTACAAAACTTTTTACAATCTCATCCTTACTTGTTCCCAATAATAAGACAACTACTCAATCTATAAAACTATCCTTCTTTTTTATTTCTTAATTTTTTTTTACAAATATTTTACAAAATTGGTAAAGGATAAAATATATTTGTATTATCTAAATGATAAGTTTTTGAAGTAATAAGTTTAGTAGTGGGTATCGTTCTAAAAACCTAAAAAAGATAGTACTCTCTAGTGTTTTATCTCTTGGAACTCTTACTTCAAGCTCAGCCCAATCACTACGAGCATGATTAGAATCCTTAACGATCACCTTTAAGGAATTAGTCCCCTCATAATAAAAGTTGATATTTATCTCTACAGTTTCGTTAGAGTTAAAAGGTCCAAGCCAACCAGATTCATCTAGCTCCCAAACCCATTTATAATACAATTGGTCTCCATCAGGATCATAAGTACTTGTATTAAATGTACATTCAACATCTATCGTAACGGTAGTTGGACCAAAAATCCTTTCAGGAGTACAGGGTGGTTTATTATCACTTTCTCCACCAAAACATAACATCTCACCATCATCCCTACTGCCAATATAGACTTTTCCATTGGCAATCACTGGAGAGGATATTACTCCAGAGGTCGTTACAAAATCCCAGATTTTTTCACCGGAATCTGCATCTAAACAATATACTATACCACACGCAATATATATTTTTCCATCAGCATAAGCCGGAGAAGATTTTATTGGAATCCTAGTTTCAAAATCCCAGATTTTTTCACCGGAATCTGCATCTAAACAAAATAATTGTGGATCATCTGGGGCAAAATATACATATCCGTTAGCTGTACAAGGTGTTGAATAAATGCGATCATCTGTGGGATATTTCCATACTAAATCACCTTCATCTATATCTAGACAATAAAGACCGTCATCACCGCCAGCATATATCTTATCATCATAAATTGTTATACGAATAGAATATGTATTTTTTCCTTCTGTTTTATATGTCCATATCTTCGTTCCATTGTCTGCATATAAGCAATATACATTAAAATCCTGAGACCCAAAATAAATCCTATCATTAGATAAAGCTGGAGAACCAGGAGAATCAATGTTTTGAAAAATCCATATTTCCTCCCCTGTATCTGCATCCAAACAATACATGCAACCCGGAGAAGGATCATGGGCACCTATAAACACTTTCCCATCATAAACAGCCGGTGAATAAACATCACTGATACCTGGTGTTTGATATTTCCAAATAATATCACCAGTAGACACATTTAAACAATAAATATCACCATTACCAACACTTGCTCCAAAGTAGACCTTCCCATTCTCAACAGCAGGAGAAGACATACCAATACCAGAAGGTATGGATTTCTTCCATATTTGCTCTCCAGTATCTGAATCTAAACAGTAAAAGTTACTATTGTCACCAAAAAAAATCCTATTATGAACAATAGCAGGAGATGAAGATTCAATTATATCGTCCGCTTGATAAGCCCATAATACATTATTTGTCTCAGGACCCGTGGAAGTACTAAAACCAGTATGATTAAGGTCATGATGAAACATCGGCCACCAATCAATATCTTCCTCCATTGTTGATTTATTTATTAACATATTAATTGCTGTTGATGGAATTATACTAACTCCGATAAGTAAGAATATTATCCCTAATATGAGGATGGTCTGTTTCATAATCCTCCCTCGACTCCAATACTATAAATCAGAATACAAGTATATAAGTGTTACAGAGATAAAACAAAGTATTTAAGAAAAAAGCTTTACATCTTTATTGCCCTTTTCGAGCGAATTTAGGTGCAGATTAGATAGATTTAAATAAAAAAATTAATATAATATTGAACGAGGTAACATGGATTTAGTGAAACTTGGAAAACGATTAATGATTTCTGGCGGGATTGCATTTTTTTTGTTTGTTATTCTTGGTTTTTCAACGTTTAGTATGAATTTATCACTAAAAACTGCGTCTCTTATAAGTCAAATTGGTAATTTTCTTATAACTTTGGGTTTTGGTTTATTGATGATTGGAGCTATTTTATACGATGTTTTTAAAAAGAGAATGAAAACAAAATAATAATCCCAACTATCAAACCTTTCCTTAAAATCTTATTTTGCATATTTTTTTCCTCCCTCTAATTATATATTCATATCAGATACATGATATATAAATCTATAACATCCAACTGGGTTTTCTAAATTTTATATTGCACTTTTGCTGGATTCTTATCTATCACAATCCAAGGAACCCAAAGGGACAAATAATAATAATGACCATTTTTATAATATGAATATATTAAAAGAAGTTTTATTCCAAAGATGGCTTTAGAAATAATTCTACCTCTATCCCAAAAATTTCTGTTCCAATTAGTTGAAAAAACATCAAAATCATCAATCCTAAAATGTGCATCGCGATTATTATTTGATATAAAATTATTTTCTACAACAATATTTATATTACCATCCCAATATAAACCATATGAATTTTTCATAATATGATTCCTAGAAATCGAATTATTATTCCCGATTATATATATGCCATAACGGTTATTATTCGAGATATAATTTCCAGTAATCGAATTTTTACTACCTCTTAAGAAGATACCATCCTGGTTATTATTTGATAAATTGTTCCCTGATATAATACAATAATTACAATAAAATAATTCAATTCCGATAGTAGTTCCAGAAAGGTCGTTGTTATTGATAGTTATTGAGTTACAATTGATTAGTATAATCTGTCCTGCATTAATATTATCTAAAACTTTATTTTTTTCTCCTTTTAATAAATATAATGGTTTACCATTGACTGTATTATTTAAGTAAATATTTGCAAGAGATGATTCAATAAATAATCCATCGTTGAAAAACATATTATCTGAAATTATATTATCGGAACAATCAGGTCTAATATGAAAACCGATCAAATTATCTGAAAAAATATTATTTGAAATTTTATTATTATAAGAAGAACTTTCTAAATATATTCCTTTTTTAATGTTGTTCAAAAATATATTATCAATAAAATTATTTTCAACAGAGTTACCTAATATTATTCCTATATTATTATCCGATATATCGTTTCCATAAATATTAATATGATCTGAACTAACAAATTGAATACCATCTGAGTTTTTATTAATATTATTTCCTGAAATGGTATTATTTTTTGTATCAAAAACCCAAATTCCGTTTTTACTAGAAATTATATCGTTATTCTCAATTAAATTATCTCTACCAAGAGATAAATCAATTCCATTATTTGAATTATCAATTATAGAATTATTTTTAACAGTATTGCCCTTTGTCGAAGCAAAAAATATACCATTATTATTTGAACTTATTATGTTTTCACTGATAATATTGTTGTTTGATTTTAAATATAGACCATGACCATTATTATCAATAACATTTTTACAAATAACATTATGATGAGAGCTCTCTAAATATATACCACACCACTCATTGTTAATAAAAATATTATCAATTATTTTTAAGTGGCTTGCTTTACTATTTATACCTGCTTTTTCACTGTTTTGTATTGTAAAACAACTGAGGTTTACCCAATCAGCGGTAATTATAAATACACTACCTCCACTGTTTCCATCAATTACTGTAGTATTTTTACTTTCACCTATAAGATTTATTGATTTGTTTATAAAGGGACTTTCAATATAAGGAGAACTATCATCATAAACAAATATTGTAGTTCCATTTGTAGCATTGTCTATAGCGTCCTGAATATTGCTGTAATTTCCAGGTCCACTACCACCAACATAAAGAGTATCACCTCTATTAGATTGAATGATAGGTTTAGTATCTGTTTGAATACCAATATTGCTATATGCTGAATTAATAGGAACAAGTAGCATAACAGATACGAAAAAACCTGCTATCAATATTTTCTTATTCATCATTTTTTCCTCCCCAGATTACAATTAAAACATCTGATAAAGAGTATATAAAATATTTGATGAGAGCCTGCACAAAACAAACGATGGAAGAATGGAAAGGGGGGAGACAACCAATTTCTATAAGACGAGGAATATGACAATAAGTTTATTTAGTCCTATCATTCTTTTTTTTTTCTTTGCCTCCCCATAAGATATATGTCATAGAAATTTATTATATAAAACTTACTAAATAAAATTAACAATGTTAACTAACTATACAGATATGAAAAACATTAATTTCTTCTCTTCTTTTTAAGTCGAACTCTTTCCTGTTTTTTAAAAATATGTTTAATATCATCAGAATGACAATATTTACACCTATCAGCATCATTACCACCAGTAAAAACATGACTAAATTCTTTCTTACAACTATTACAATAATACCAATAAATCATAACTTCTCCTCCTCAACCCCAATCTAAAACTATTACTTCAATTTTACCCTAAACGTAAGTATGAAGATGGAGCCTAGGAATATTTGAGGGAGGAAGTAAAGAATATAAAAATTAGTCATTCTGGACTGAAATTTTCATTTCAATCTTCCAAACTAGACTCCATCAAAAAACGGCAACTTAAAAGAGGAGATAAATGTTTTGTTTGGTATTGATTCGATTTAAAATAGATGTTGACATTGGTTTGTTAACAAATTATGGTGGGAATGCTTTTTAAAAGTGTGTTAGTTTTCTGCTTTTAAATCAATTTTAAGATTTTATGTTCTTCAAGAATTTTTTTAAATAAATATCCCAAAAAACCTCTGAAATATTGGAAACAAGTCCAGAAGCCAGTAAAACTGTGAGCTTAAAGTTGTCTTAAACCTAGGTATGGTTATCATATGGGTTCCCCAGTTGCTTTCTGCTTTGTTTGAATCAATTGCCTTGACCATTATAAATTGCTTTCCATGATTCACCCAGCTATATTTGATTTCCATTGATTTCCCTGATTTAAATGGACCAAACATCTCCTGTATTCCTTGATCCTCATCTTCAATTATATTTACATAATATGAAATATCATCTCCATCTGGGTCTGATGAAACTATGGTGAATGTGATTAATTCTTCAGTTGTTCCTTTTACCGGACCAGTAATATCAGGATTAGTTGGTGGATTGTTGTCTGTGGTAATTTTTACAGTAACAATATCCTTTCCGATGTTTCCCTTATTATCAGTGACCTGACATGTAATTGCATGAGATATTGTTTTTCCATCTTTGATGCATGGAGTTAATGTTGAGATGTTAAGTTCTGACCCAAAACCTAGAAAACCGTCGATATCTGATATCCATTCAAAAGTATAAGGTGGTGATCCATAGATTGCACCTGCCTTAAACTCAATGTTTGTTCCATCCGGGCATATATATTCATCATCAGGATTTTTTATATCAACAATCGGAGATAAAAACATTAGTGAAGCAGGAATAAAAATTGCTTCAGATGAATCAAGCTCCCCATCTGAATAAAAATCAGCAAATAGAATATAAACTGGTATGAGAAACTCCTGGTGTTTTCCAAAACCATCCTCAAAATAGCCAACTGTAACCTCACCAATTTCCATATTATCATAGTAAGGTAATCCTCCAATAACGACCTTTGACCCATATGTGTCTAATAGGTCTTGTATCTCAGAATAGGAGATTATATCAATAGTTTCATAGTATTCATAGTCACGCCATATCTTGGTAAGTCCTTGAACCTCACTATTTTCACCAATATATACATAAAATGTGCTACCAGGTCCAATCACCTTATAGGTGTCTATCTCACGGTTTAGACAATATGAGATTGTAATCGGGAATTTTTCAATAATTGTATCTGATGCTTTTTCTCCTATTCCCATATAATCACAGTAGAATACATCAACATAACTTGCTGCATCTGAGGGATACAAGCCAAGTGAATTTATGAAATCTACAGCTATGGTTTTTGCATCTTCAAAGGTGGGTAGATTTGGAGCTTCATCATGATATTTCCATAGCTTATCGGTATCTGCATAATCAAGGCCTTCTATCTCACTTATTTCGATATATTTGCTACCATTTGAAGCAAAATAGGATTCTTCCTCATGGCCAACAGGTCCAGAAATACCAAATTTTAAACCAAGCTCTGTTACATAGCTTTCATTAATTAATTTAGGTTTAAACTTGTAAATATTCATAGTATCAGGTAAAGGTCTAATTGGAAAATCATAATGAACAAGAATAGGACCCTTTTCATGTGTCACAAAATTATAATGAGTATTAATTTCTTTTTCTGTTGGATCAGATTCAGGACCAGTTTCCTGGCCATGCAGATAATCATTGTAAAATCTTTCATCTTCAGCGATGACAACAGCTTCTCTTCCCTCTGGGTTGCATGAATAATCAAGTGCTTTTAACCAAGACCAATAAACCTCCTTTGCATAATCTCCAGCTGTGCCACTATCGGTCATCTGTCTCACCCAATAATATGAATAAAGACAATCCTTTGCATTTGTGGAAAAGCCACATATTAAATGAAGACCATTCATAGCTGCTGCCCAATATCCACGCCAATCCTCATGTAATGCCTGACATGAGAGCATGGATACCCATTCACAGTCTTTATCCCCCCATTTTTGATAAGCTTCCCCAGGTGTTAAAGTATAATAGTCATTATTGGTGCTTTCTTCTCTGAATAATAAGGCTCGGAATCCCATACTCCATTGTGGATCATTCCAATAAGTTGTATCAGTATGACCACAGAAAAACGCTAAATCCACATCGTCTACATAGAGGTCAGAACTACCCTCACCCCAATGACATTGATCAGCATTTCCATTTTTATTTTTAAATCTTCCAGTATAACCATATTTTGATTTTGTTAAAAAATTGTATACCTCTCGGCCATTGTCATCTGCCCAGATTAAATCATTAACAGTTCCAATATAGTCTCTTACCCATTCTACTCCAAGGTCTGGAACTTCTGATCTGTCAATTTCGATTTGAGGTTTAGTTTCATCATCATTTTCAATTATTAATTCAATATTTTTCTGATTATAATCCCCAATTACATTTAATGGAATTAATGTTCCAATCAACAATGTTACAATAAAAAAAATACATATTTTTGCTTTCATCTTTTTCCTCCATTAAACAAAACAACTATTATAAGATATCATATATGTATTAAAAAAATTATGGATAGTATATTATATAAATAAAATAAAAACTATATAGCAGGATAATTATAAAAGAGATCGTCTTAAATAAATCATAAAAACGAATAATTTAATTTTTTTTAGTACCTCATTTTCTGTAAAACACAGGACTTGTTAAATTTTCCAATTAATAATTAACGATTTTCTCTTGTTGAAATAATTTTTAGATTTTACGATATTTATGGCATTCTTTCTTTTTTTTTATTTTTTATTGGAAAAGATTTAAAGAAAGATAATACATACCATCCTTGAAATATTACAGGGGAGGAAACTTATGGAGAATATGGAGAAAAACGAGTATATTCAAATTCATACTTTTTTATTACATTTAAAAAAATATTTGGAAGATATGGTTGAAAATAATGGTGGAGTAGAATTCAATAAGTATATTACATTAAATATTACACCAAATATGTTATATAAATCTAAAAGGGAACATAAACTTGCAATATTTACCTTAAGTGAAGGAATTGGTTTACTTTTATCTAATAATAAATGCCCAGGATTAGAGAAGATTTCCTACAGGTTAGGTCAAATAACAAAACTTATTATGACAGATAAAGAAAAAGAGCGTATCATGTTTTAAAAGGATTCTCTACTAATCTCTTCTTTTTATGTATGATTATTTTTTTGAAGTAAAAGAAAATTTTAACTAAGAGCTAACTCTAAAAATTTTGCTCCATTAAAAATCAGGAACTCGCAATTCTCAATTGTTTTTACACATGCTGACCGTACACCTTTATCAAAAAGTGCCATTTCCCCAAAAATATTACCTTTTTCAATTAACGCAAGTTCTATTTCATTTCCAACCTTATCTGTATTGTAAACCTTGACTTTTCCAGATAAAATTAAATATACTTTATCTGCTTTTTCCCCTTCATCACAAACTATTACTCCACTTTCAATTCTTTCTTTTTTAGAATTATTTAATAAATCTTTTATTTGTTCATAAGTAAGATGAGAGCAGAAAGGTATGTTTTTTAATGTATCTTCAATACTTAATTTTTCAGATGATATCAGATATTTTAGTGGTATATATTCGTTATCACCAAACCAGTTTTCAGTTGTTCTTACATCAGATTTCTTTTTTAATTCCTGAATACCTTCTTGTTCGGACCCACACTCTTTAATAAGTTCTTCAATTACCAAATCTCTTGCTTTTAAAACATAGTTTCTAACTATCTGCATAGACAATTCATTTGAATTTGGTGACATTGGAAAAGCTTTTAATGCGTATATAAAATATTTATTATCCTTTTCATCAGGTGCATATTCTGGCGTTCTATATCCAGCCGTAAAACTAGTATATGGTGGATTTTCCCAGCCTGATACTTTTTGATTAGGATCTCGAAGCATCGCAAAAAGTTTGTTTGCAACACGCTGCTGCAAAAGATTATATTCTTTCAACTCTTCGCGACTATCAGGATTATATAATTCTCTTTCAAATTGTCTTTCAGCATTAATATGCTTAGGATAAACTCTGAATAATGTTACAAAACCATGATTATCAGGATTTACACAAACTAAGTTTTTATCATTTTTCAATAACTCTCTTAAAAATATTTGCGTTTCAATTATCCTACCAAGTATTGTTTGGTATCCTTCATATCCAAATAATTTAAGTGTCGCCCATCCTGCCATTGCAGATGACCCAGTTCTCGATGTTTCAAGTGTGAACTGAAATGGATTATATGGTGTTCTATCTTGTAAATAAGCTGGAAGTGGTCTTCCAAGAAGATCCTTAAAACGTTTGTAATCTTTTACTAAAAAGAAACTGCAAAGATATGGAGCCCAACCTGTTTTATGCAGATCAATTCCAATTGCATCAGCATGATAAAGAGGTTCCATTTGTTTATAATTATACTCTAAAATCTTTAGAGCTTTTTTTGAAAAATTCAACGGGTTTTTCTTGAAATCATAATTTTTAAAAGCTAATGTTGACCATCCTATTACTGCATCAGCATATAATAAAGGTTTTGGGCAACCATTTGCATTTTTGTATTTATTAATTAATTTTCTTACATCCTGTATCGGATCAATCGCAAATGCATCAGTTGTACCCATTGTACAAACTATCATTACAATAGGTTTTTTTTCCCGCCTACAATTAACCATTTCCTCTTTCAAAGCATCAATATCCATTCTATTGTGTTCATCAACTGGTATCTCACGGACATTATCCATGCCAAGACCAATCCAGTCAGAACAATTTTGTTTGATATAATGACCTGAGCGAGATACGAGGATTTGCCCATCCTCGCGGATTCCTTTAAATCGTGATTCTTTTCCAAAAACTGATGTTAGTGCTAGTTTAAGACCATAAAAATAACATCCTGTTCCACCAAAAGTATATAATCCACCTGATTCGTAAGGATCCCACCCGATAAGATCTGAAAGCATAGCACCTGATTCAATTTCTGTTTTTGCAACATTCCATGAGTATTCTCCTTCGAGTATATTTGGGCTGAAGATCTGACAAAGAGTCGATCCAATTATTGATGCTATATTTGGAGGGGGTACAACATTACACATAGTTTGAGGGTGATTCCAATTAGGCATTCCATTGAAAAAATCAACTAATTCTTTGATCACTTCATTAAGCGGAGATATATTTTTTCCAAGTTTTACATCTCTGCATTTTGAATAATCAGGAAGTGATGGATCACCAACATATCCTTGCCAGGCTTTTTGCTCCTTATAAATACGAGGATGTTTCATATTATCTAGTTGTTTAACTGCACTTAAAAATGTGTTTTCAAAGATTTGATCCTCACCAGCTTCTTTCCATGGTGATGGAAACACCGTTTGAATTTCTTTAATAAGATTACGCCACTTGGCAGAATTTGTTACATAATTAATTAATTCAGAATCATTTTTTGAAATAATTTCTTTTCTTGACATATATATTTCTCCATTATTTACCTGCTTTTAATCCAATTATTAATCAATATATTTGGTTAAAATCCCCTTTATATTTATATAAGTCCGGCTCTAATAATGAGCATTCTATATTTTAATATTATTATTCAAGTAATATAATCAAAATTATCAAAAATATAGTTATTTTAAAAATTCTTTCACCGCGGGACTTAGTGATACAACTAGTATAACTATATCAACAATTAAAATAGAACACATTGAGACAAGAAAGATATCCCAAAAAGATAATGGATAAAAACTAGTTTCACTTACAAAATATAAAACTGGACCTAACCAGAATAACAGAAATATAAATGATATTGGTAAACTTCTTTTAACCGCCCATTTTTTAAATTTACTTATAGAATCCCACTGGACAAAAGACAAAACAGAAAAAAACAATAGAACAAAAATTAATATTAATAACCATATCGAACATACAATAAATAAAAATGAATATTTAGAACTAGATGTTAAAATTGCATAAATAAAAAAACCTATTAAAAACAAAAAATTAATAGTAAAGATTACACCAAGAGTGAACCATAACCTCGCCAGTATTGTAATGATTTTTAGTTTAGTATCCATCCATAATCCTATAATATCAATTAATATTGAAGATATTAACTTTTTTGGCTATAAAAAAAAGGGATTATTTGGATATAAAAAAAACTTTATTTCTTCTATCTGTTGTATCGGATAGACAAAAATGTTTTTAAGTAAAATCAAAGAACCTTAAAGGAGAGTCCCAGATAAAGGATTATCTTAAAAAAACAATGTTAATATTTTGCTCATCAACATTTATCTCATAGATTTATAAAAAATAACTATTAATTTCACCTAAAAAATTCATAAATTTTTGTGTTTTAAGTTTTTTTTCACACACGCGGTTGAGTTTTCTATATATATAATTAATATGTATATTTTTGTATGACAAAATTTAAAAAAAACTGAATTACTTTTTTTTGTTTATTAATTTAAAATCAGTATTGTAAATAGATATTGACACCATTTTGTTAACATATCATTTTAATTCTTAAGGAGAAAATTAATATTATACACTAAATATAAAAATAATAAATTTTGGTTTTTTTATTCTCAGAATATATTTATAAAACAATATCTTATACCATATAGAGTAGATATTTGAAAGGGAGGTATACAAAATGAATAAAATTTTATTTAGGAAAGGAGTAATTATTGGCATAATATTATTATTTATTGGAGCAAGTATAACACCATTAACTCTTGGAATTAAAAAAATAAATATAACAAAAAAAACCATTAGTACTCGTGGCATTATTCAGGGTTTAATAGATAATGCATCAGATGGTGACACGATATATATTCCCAGTGGTATCTATTATGAGAATATCTCTATAAATAAATCAATCAGTTTGATAGGTGAAGATAAGAATACTACGATTATTGATGGTGGTGAAAATGGGACTGTTGTTTATGTCTTAGTTTATTGGGTGAACATTAGTGGATTTACAATAAGAAACAGTGGATATGGGCAATGGCCTGAAGAAAGTGTTGGTTTATGTTATGTTGGATCACCTTATTGCTCTATAAAGGATTGTATAATAGAAAATAATTTTTATGGTATATTATTTATTGGTTACGGTGGTTGTAATTATAATTTGATACAAAACAATATTATAAAAGATAATGGTATAGGTATTTGCTTTGCTCATGCATATCATTCTTTTAATTTAGTATGTAATAATATTATCTATACAAATGATATAGGAATCATTATTCAATCCTGTAATTATAATGAGATTTTTTCTAATAATATCTTGTCAAATACTGAGAAAGGTATCATATTAGGTTCTTGTATCTGTGGTGGATATAATAACAAGGTTTACCACAATAACCTAATTTTTAATGGGGATGAAAACGGACAGGCGCAAAATGAAGATTTTGACAATTTTTGGGATGATGGATATCCAAGTGGAGGTAACTTTTGGTCAGATTATACAGGAGTTGACAATTTTTCTGGTCCTAATCAAACAATTCCTGGCAGTGATGGTATAGGTGATGTACCATATGAAATTCCTTCTTCTTATATAGATGAGGAAGATACTTATCCATTAATGGAAGTATTATATGGTGACTTTCCTCCGATTGCTGATTTCAATTGGACTCCATATCTTCCAGGACCTGAAGACGAGATTTTTTTTAATGCTTCTGAGAGTTATGATTATGATGGAAGTATCACCCAATATGAATGGGACTGGGATAATGATGGAGTATTTGATGAATCAAACACAATTCCAACAACAACACATACATTTTTAGAAGCAGGATATTATCAAATAATTCTTCGTGTGCAAAATAATAACTTTGAATATGATACAAAAACAGCAACCATACATGTAAACACTCCACCAGAAGCTCTAACAATTACTGGAATAACTAGTGGAAAACCTAATATTACCTATGATTTTACATTTAATGCTATTGATCCTGATGGAGATAATGTAAGATATATAATTGATTGGGGTGATAACAATATAGATACAACTGGTTTTAACCCATCTGGAGCAGATGTAATTGTATCACATAGTTGGTCTGAGACTGGTTCGTATGAAGGTTCGGTTTATGCAGAGGATGAATATGAAGCAAAAGGTAATGAAACAATTTTTACTATCACAATAAAGAAGAGCAAATCAATACAAAATCCAATCCTAAACTGGTTACAATCTCATCCTAACCTATTTCCAATAATAAAACAAATTCTCAACTTAATAATAACACAATAAAAATCTCTTTTTTCTTTTTATTAATTTAAAACCAGTATTGTAAAATAGATTTTGATACGTATTTGTTAACAAATTAAATTATATGTTTTGAAAATCAGGAGGAGATATTGACTTGGTTTTACCAGTAAAAAGAAACTAGGGACCCTTTTTATTCCTAAATATTTTAGTCGTATAGTTAATTCTTTTTTACTTTTGTGATTTTTGAGCTTCTATTTTTATTTTAATTTTTTGAGCTTCTGCTTCTTCTAGTTTTATTTTATTTTTTAGAACTTCTGCTTTTCCTTCTAGAACTTGTGCTTCTCCTTTCAAATTATCTTTTTTACTTTCCACATATTTATCAACTGAGCGGGATCCAAAGTAAAATACAACAATAATTCCTACCAAATATGTAAAGTGATCAATCATTGTCTTTGACAGTCCTGAAGCTGATTGACCCAAATCTGTGAAAATAAGTAAAGACAAAACTGCAAAATATACAGTTGTAAAAGATGCAGCTATTGCTTTTCTCATTTCCCCTTTTTTTAATTCTTTAGTTTCAGACATAAAATTCACAAGCATAAGTACACCTAAAAAAGTAATTATACCTATACAACCAACGGAAAATGCTATATCGATTAACTCTAGTGTTCCAAACAACAATAACAAACTATCCAAAACAGCAATTATACCAGCTATTTTAATTACACTTTTCCATTTTATTATATTCCAATCATTTTTCACATCAGACATATTTACCACACCTTACTTTCTCCCAATATATATTATACATTTTTGATTTAAAAACACTCCGATTGAGGTTTAGAGAGGGGACTAAAATTATATTGAAAAAAGGATATTTTGTCAGGTCGTTAAGGAGAAATATTATATATTAAGGTAGAGGAAATTTCAATATTTTTAACAAGTCAATAGTTTAATATTGATAAAAGTTCCAACTCATCCTCTGTTAGATATTTCAATTTCCACTTTTGTTTTTCATCAATTATCATTCTTTTCATCTCTTAACATTGATTTCTTTTTCTATTAAATCTGCTTCTAGTGTTTTTCCAATATTTCTGATATTTGGGAGAATTTTTTTCCAATCAAGTTTGATATTATTTTTTAATGGTTTCAATTCAAAAGAATTTGCACGGACAAACTCTTCCCATAGTGCAATACTTTCTGATACTCCATCAAAGCAAGGACTGCATAGATAATATTTCTTTCCCATTGTTGGATGCTGGTAACCTTCAAGAAATCCTAGCGTCTTTCCACATTCTTCACATTTTACCATTTTATTTATCACCAATAGTCTTAATATTGGCTTATAAACATTAAATGAAGCATAAAAAAAGACGTCAAAATAGTAAAATAGTTCAAATTTGATGTCATTTTGTCGATTATTTATGATAAAGATAGATTTGAAAGACAGGAAAATTTTATATGAACTTGATGTAGACAGTAGGCAATCCTTTAGAAAAATTGGAAAAAAGGTTGGTCTTTCAAAAGATATAGTGGCTAGTAGAGTAAAAAAACTCCAAGAAAAGGGAATAATTAAACGTTTTTATGCATATTATAGTACTCTTCATTTAGATTTAAATCTTTTAAGATTCTATTTTAAATTTCAATATGTTACACCCGATATTAAAAAAGAAATCATAGACCACTTTATGAAAAATGATTATGTGAAATCTATTTTTTCAATTGAAGGAAGCTACAACCTAGGGGTTATCATTAATGTGGAAAGAATCTCTGATTTTTACCCATTCTGGAAAAAAACTCTTGAAAAATATGGTGATTATTTTTCAGAACAAGTTTTTTCAGCTTATATGGGTGAGTTAGTTTATGGGCAGTCCTTTGTACTTGATGAAAGCGACATTCCTCATAGGTTGCCTTTACGAAGTATTATGGGTAGAGTTAAGATTGATAATCTCGATTTGGAGATATTAAAATTGTTGGCATCTAATGCAAGGATGCCTACAGTTGAAATTGCTAAAGAACTAAATTCAAATGTGAAAACTATTCAAAATAGAATTAAAAGACTTGTAGATGAAAGAGTAATACTATGTTTTACAGTTGAGCTAGATCTAGATAAGATTGGTTATCAAAAATGGAAAGTTGATTTTTATTTAAGTGAGTATTCAAAAATGAATCAAATTATTAAATATATAGAAAAAAATCCTTTATTATTATGTGTGGATTATACCATTGGTTATGCTGATTTGGAATTAGAATTATATGTAAGAAACATTAATCAATTACATGATTTTATTGAAGATTTGCATTCCAAATTCCCGAAAATAATTAGGAATTATTCACATTTTCGCATTGTTAAAGCTTACAAATGGTTTAACTTATAGATAAGTTTAAAAAAAGGAATGAAAAAAAATTAATAGATTAAGATTCTTTCTTTTCACCTATTATGGGCATATTATTTTTTTTGCTTCCCAAAACCAATTTCCACTTAATACATGGTCCTCTGTTAAATCCCTTATACCATCCACTACTAATGGATCACTCAGGCCATACCAAAATTTCCCTTCATATTCCTGTGTCTTTGGAGTACCGGTTTTGTCAACGCATCTAAATTTATGACATTGGGTTGGCTGGGGTGGTTCATGGATAAAACGAACACTGTCTGAACTAAGATATATAGCCTCTCTAATTCTAAACCATTGATCAAGACCTTCTTTATTAATTGATTTTGCAGCGCTCTTTATACCTATCTCAAGTAATATTTCTTTCTTACAATCAGGACATTTTATTATCTCAATCAAGGTAATATCTTCTTTTTTCATCTTTCAACCTCCCTAAATTTATGGAATCCTTAATATTACGCTTATTAATTAAATTTCCTATGATTTTTGAAACAATTTTTATAATGCTGTTAAGTATATATTTGGTCTTTATTTTATCATTAAAGATGTTAGTGTTTCTCCTGTTGAATTAATTATTAGATTTTGTGTTTTTCATTAGTTTTTTAAAAATTAATATAATATCTTTTATAAATCTATATAGGTATTTTATATTAATTTATAACATTAATATATATCTGCTTTATTCTATTAATTAAGCCATATAAAAATAAATATTTAAATAAATGTGTTTAAATTATTTTTGATTATATAATATTAAGATTTTGTTTTAAAATCCTACAAAAATAAATATTTTTATATTTTTTTGGAATTTTGTAGGAAAAATTAAAGTTATCGCTTTAAGTAATTATACAGAGATTTGAAATCATACTCAATAGTTGCCTATATAGGCATTTGAGGTGGGATATATGAAAGAAGAGGAAGAATCATATTGTATAAAGGATATAAAGGAAGCTGATCCTCAACTTGAAAAACATAGAAAGGAAGTTATTGAAAAATATATAGAGTATGAACTATTATTGATGAATGATTTTAAAAATCAAGGGAAGTCTTTTGATGATTATATTGATTATATGAAAACTATTCTTTGGTATATTAAGGAAGTTAGAGCAGAATTAATTAAAAAGGATTTAGGAGTTTAACTTTTATTTTTTTTATTGATTATTTCATCTATAAACTCATATTTGACTAATGCTTTTCCCATAATTATTTTGTTATCTTTAATTTTGAAATAAACTTCATCACCTGGTTTTAGGTCAAGCAGTTTTAATATTTCAGGTGGTAATGTTATCCTGTTTCTATTGTCAATTTGTCTTGGTTTCCCTAATAGTTTTTCCATTTAATATTCTTGTAATAGTTGTTTAAATATATAATTATGTTGGGTAAATAGGTAAATGGGTAAAATATATATACCCATTTTATATTACTATATTTACAAAAAATATTTTTTGGGAGGAAAAAATATGAAAAAGAAAATAAAATATATTTTTGTATGTACGCTGATGATTACAACAGCAATCCCATTAGGGATATCTGCAGACCCAATAAGTAGAACAATCTACGTCGATGATAGTAATACGCAAGGACCGTGGTATGGTACACTTGAACATCCGTATCAATTTATTGAAGACGGAATTGAACATGCAGACCCATATGACACAGTATATGTTTTTAATGGAATATATCGAGGAAAAACCACAACCCCTATACTAATTCAAAAACCTTTATACCTTGTAGGAGAAAGTAAGGAAAATACAATAATCGATGTTCAAGATTATCAAGATAAAAAAGGAATAACATTAACAACCTACGTGTCAGGCATTACTATCGAAAAATTCACAATAACATGTGGATATATGGGGGGCTATATACAATGTGGTGAATATGGAATTAGATCACTTGGTGGACCCGATTTATTCGATATAACTTTTAGAGATCTGAAAATACACTCAATGATTAATGGAATAGATTTAACACTTATATCTTGTTTTTCAGTTACAATTGAGAATTGTGATATAACAGTCATACATGAAACTGGAATATCATTTAATACTGAAATTGTATCAAACTTAGATATCAATAATTGCTATTTTTCTAATAATGGAATACATGCCATAGACATTTATGGTGGAAATGATATAACAATTAGTAGTTGCGAAATTACCAATTGTGCTACACAATCAGATAATGCAATCGAGCTTGCAGGTTATCCTAATGAACAAGTTTTTTTATCAGATGTTAGCATTCATGATTGTCATATACATAACAATGGCTGCGGAATTTATTTAAGGGATTTAATAGGAGATTCTTTCAATAGAAATTCAATATATAATAACGAGATTCACGATAATAATCCATCGGGAATATCTATAGGTTTTTTAAAATATACTGACATTTACAACAACGAGTTGTATAACAATTATAAAAGAGGTATTGATGGCCCTGGTTCAATAGTTGAACCTTTAAGTATACAAAATACAATCACTAACAATATAATATATGATAACGGACCCGATGATATTATCGATCCTGGAGATGTAGATTGGAAAGATGGTGGGATTTATCTAAACGGATTTGCAGATACTATTATTGAGGGAAATACGTTAACTGGAAATATTAATGGTATATTTCTTCAGACTTGCGGGTCAACTACAGTTCATGATAATTATCTGGAAAACATACATAATGGTATATATACAAAATATTGTTGGGGGCTTACCATTGCAGAAAATATTATAACAAGTGGTTTTTGGATGGGTATCGCAATATATGCTTCATCCGCTATTGATACAGATAGTTACATCTATGGTAATACAATAGCAAATATGGGTATATGGGGAATCTATTGTTACTCAAGTGCTGAATATAACAATATATATCATAATAATATCATTAACACTGGTGGTAATGCTGGTGATGCAGATGACGATGGAGATAGCAATCTGTGGTATAATCAGGAATTGGAAGAAGGCAATTATTACGATGATTATATAGATAATATCGGATATCCAGAATATTATAGAATACAACAAAATATTCCAGGCGATCCAATCAGAGATCCTTATTATCTTACAGAACCTAGAAATCTTCCAGATATCAGCTATGGACCAAATAGACCGAAAAGACCAATGGGACCAACCGAAGTGTACAGAGGTTTGCCTTACTTTTATGATACTTATGCTATAGATTTAAATGGAGATCAAGTCTATTTAAAAATTTACTGGGGTGATGGAGAAAATACTGACTGGTTAGGTCCGTATGATTCTGGAGAAACGTGTACTACAAGTCATACATGGGATACAGTAGGCACTTATTCCGTAAAAGTTAAGGCCAAGGATGAGCATGGTAATATGGGAATGGATTTCTCTAAAAGTCTGCTTGTAACTGCAACATAGGATTGAGGGAATATACTCGTATAATCTCCCTTTTTTTCTTTTTTTTTTATTTTTTTAAAAATTTTAAAAAAATTTATCTATAATATACTACTATCAAAAATTTATATTCAGCGTTTTTTATATTTATTTATTTAGAAATACTTTTAATGAAAAGTAATATCCATTATTTTACGTTTAAGGGAGGTATAGAAGATATGAATAATAAAATTTTTAGAAAAAGTGTGATAACAATAATTGCACTATTATTCTTAAGTGCTGGTATCATAACAATAATGACAAAGAATGTAAAAGCTGATTATACTGAGGAGCACTACCAGAATGTATGGAATGTCAACATGAGCGGTTTTGGAGATAATATTACTGTTTCCCCTGGTGATAGTATTTCTGTTTCTCTTGATTATCAGATATGGAATAGAATTGGATGTCCTGGATGTATTGCTCAGATTGTAATTGGAATAGATGATGATCCTAAATATTGTGCTTATAATGGTATTCCTGGTATCTATCCTGGAGTTACGGGTAGTAATACAAATACTATTATTGCTCCGAATTCTCCTGGGACTTATTATCTTAAATTTTGTGGTCATCGGTGCTATACGTGTTCTGAAGCTCATGGTCAATATGTTGATCCATCACGTAATAAAACTACAATAGGAACGATTATTGTTGAAGAAGAAATTACTAATGATTTAGTAGGATATTGGAGTTTTGATGAGGGAATAGATGATACTATTTATGATTCTTCAGGGAATGGAAATGATGGAACAATTTATGGTGCTAGTTGGACTACAGGTGTTTCAGGAAATGCAATAAGTCTTGATGGACTAGATGATTATGCAAGTATTCCTGATAGCTTGAGTCTTGATATTACAGATGATATTACAATTTCTGCATGGATTTATTGTTATTCCATGCAAAATTGTATGCCTATCGTCTCAAAAGGCAATTGGGGGGCTAATTTTGGATATTACATCGCAACAGGAGAAGCATTTTCTGGGGGATGTGCAAATTATCAACTTGCTAGTGAGAGCAATAGTTATATAAATTTAAATGGTGTAAATCCTTTAAATATAGGTCAATGGTATCATATTACTGGAGTTAGGAATGGTGATGTAGCAAAAATATATGTCAATGGAGTTTTAGAAAATTCAATGACCTGTTTCTCTAATTCTATTCGTCATAATGATCTTCCACTTGAATTTGGAATACACTGGGATGGAGGTTTATTATTTCATGGTAAAATTGATGAAGTTCGTATCTATAATTATGCTCTTTCAAATAATGAAATAGAAGCGCTTTATCAAGAGAATAAACCTGATTCAGAACTCATTGCATATTGGAGTTTTGATGATAGTAACAATGTGGGTTATGATGATTCAGGCAATGGTCATGATGGAACAAACCATGGTTCTTCATGGGTATCAAACGGTGTTTCTGGTGGTGCTTTAAATTTTGATGGAAATGATTATGTGAGTATTGAAAATAATGGATCATTGAACTTTGACACATGGACTATTTCCACATGGGTAAAAATGGAGGAATATACTCCATATTCAACAATTATTTGTAACGGTGAGGATCCATCATCAGATCGACATAGTTATTGGCTATTGATATATCTATATGAGGGAAATGATGATTATTCTATACTCGGTTCTTATGAAGAAGTATATAATGATGATCCTGGAAGATTTGTTCGTGTTGATAATGTAGAAAATATTCCAAATCAATGGCATCATATTGTTTTTGTTCATGATTCAGATCAATATTCAAAAATATATTTTGATGGTGAGTTTATTGGACAAGAGTATCTCCCTTATACACCTTCTTCACCTTGTTCATACGTTTATATTGGAGCTAGTTATAATGGGGGAGTAACATATTTTTTTAATGGTTTAATTGATGAAGTTAGTATTTACAATTATGCTCTTTCAGGTAGTGAAATTGAAACTCTTTATGATTTGAATCAACCTCCAAATCCACAAAATGATTTAATAGCTTATTGGAGTTTTGATGATCATAATGATTTAGATTTTGATGATTCAGGAAATGGTCATGATGGTTCAGTTTATGGTGCAACATGGACAAGTCAAGGTGTTGTTAACGGTTGTATACAATTTGACGGTATTGATGATTATATTGAAATTTCTAATTATCAAGATTTTGAATTTGGTCAGGATGATGATTTTACAATAAGTTTTTGGAGAATTGATTATGACAATGGAGCAAGTGACTACATTGCATGTTCGCAAGATCATAATGCAGGACAATATAGTGGTTGGTGTATTCATAATGCTTATTATTCTCCTCAATCGAGTTGGGGAGAAGGTATTGGTTTTTTCATTACAGAAGAATCAAGTCAAGTTACAACATTAACTGAGGTCGTAGATGATGATTGGCATTTAGTTACAGTTACAAAAAATGGGAATTCAGTTAAACTTTATATCGATGGAGTGGAAAAAGATAGTGGATCTATAGATACTCCTTATTATCAGGATCATAATTTTATTATTGGAGCAAATGTAAATGATGGTTATATGCATCCAGATGTTTATTTCAATGGTTTAATGGATGAAATACGTATTTATAATCGTGCTTTGAATGTAAGTGAAATCCTAGATTTGTATAATGAAGATATGCCTTCTGAGGATGGTATATTTGTTTGTCCAATTGTATTGGTTAACTCTTTATCTGAAGATTTAGTTGATTATCAGGTAAAAATTGAAATTACAGACCCTGAAATACTATCTGGAATACTAGATAAGATAACGGGTCTTCGATTCTATGATAGTACTACTAATAATCCATATGATAGTCCTTATGTTGGTTTACCGTTTTGGGTTGAACCAATAGACGAAAGTGGAGAAAAAATTGTTATTTGGGTAAAAACTGATATTCCTAGTTCATCTAATAAAACGATATTCATGTATTATGGCAACTCAGAAGCTGAAACTGTTAGTGATGGCTACAGTGTGTTTGAGTTCTTTGACCCATGCAACAATATTTCTAATTGGGATGTTTATTATGGTTATATTAAATCTGATTTACCATATGAGATTCATTATCAGCTTTTAGGATTTGATATTGGAGATAATGATAGTTATGTTTTTACTACTTATTTTGAGGATCTTAATAGTCATTATGTTCAGTGGAATTATCATGCTATGCAGCAATTTTTAGCGTCTTCAGTGATTCCTGGTTATTTGGGTGTTTCTGGGGCTGCTGTTATTTGCCAGGATTATGGTGGTAGCAATAGTCCTGGTGGTGTTGAGTATGGTATAAACGATGATGTAGAAAGAAATCTTTTAACTGGTCATCCAGTTTATAATGAGCTTTATCAGTATCAAATTGTTAAAAATGTTAATAATTGGGATTTTAATTGTATTCATCTATCTGATAATAGTTTGTTTCTTTCTGGTGAAAAGGAAGGTAGTATTGGTTCTATCAATTATATTGGTTGGTTTACAGGTAGACCTCAAATTAGAGACAGCTATGTTGGTACTTTTGGTGATGGTTTAAGATTCCGTTCTAGATATCTTGATAGTAGTAGTTATAATATTATTGACCTGGTTTATTATGGGATGCATGTAAGAAAATATGTCTCTGATGAACCAGATGTTTTTGTAGGTTTTCAATATAACGATAGTGAACTACCAGAGATTACAGATATTTTTGATTATCCAGATCCGCAAATACAAAATAATTATGTAAATATTTCATGTAATGTTACAGATAATACTATTGTTGATGAGGTTTGGGTTTGTATAACTTATCCAGATAATTCAATAGTAAATATTACGATGGATTATAATACTAATTATTACTATAATGATTTATATTCTATTGTTGGCACATATTATTACTACGTTGGTGCAAGAGATATTTTTGGAAATGTAAATATATCTGAAATATACACTTTTAATATAATCAATGAAGCTTTTCTTGAGATTTCATCAGAAGATATTATATTTTCAAATAATAATCCAGAGGTAAACGATATCATTACAATTGATGCAACAGTTCATAATACTGGTTTTGAAACTGCTTATAATGTAACTGTGAGCTTTTATGAGACAAATAACTTAATCGGTCAGCAAAATATTTCATACATCTCTCCAAACTTGTTTAACACAGTTACTATTCTATGGATGGCTGAATCAGATGGTATATATCCAATAAAAGTCATAGCCGTTGGTGAAGATACAAATACAGCGGAAGCAACTCGTTCGATAATTATAGGTCAAGCATTCGGAAGTATAGATATGACCTGTAATATAAATCCTGATATTGTTTTTCCAGGAGGTCGTTTTTATGTTTATGGTGATGCTGTTTACAATACAACCTACGGGTCAGGAACACCTGTTGCTGGAGCTGATGTAAAAATATTCATACAAGATGAGGAGGGTCAATGGAATAGTCATACAAACCGGTATGGGTCATATAATGTTCCAATCACTGCTCCATTTATCCCGGGTGTTTATACTGTAATTATAGAAATTACAGATTTTACATTTTCTACCAGGTGTGAAGAAATAATAACAGTTGATGAGCCACCAATCTGTCCTGATTTTATCGTCAGAAACCTTGTGATAAGTCCTGATAAACCATTAACTGATGAAACAGTTACAATGACTGCATATATCAGAAATGTTGGATCAACAAGTGCTGATAATATTATTATCGGGTTTTATGATGGTAGCATCCTTATTGATACAGCTTTGATTTCTAATTTAAATTCAAGTGAAGAAAAACCAGCAGTTATAATGTGGGATAATCCACCTGTTGGAAAACATACAATTTATGTTAAAGCAGATCCTTACAATGACATCTTGGAATGTACTGAAAATAATAATAATCTCATTCCACCAAGAATACTATATATATACCCCGTACTTCCTGATTTTATACCTGTAGAGATCAGCTTTTCGGATTATAATCCAGCTGCCTATCAAAATATTACAATTTCTGCACATATTTACAATAATGGTGGAACACCTGCGACAGATATACTTGTTGAATTCTATGATAATGGTATATTAATTAACAGTAGCAATGTAGATCTTGCGGCAAAAGGTGGTAATAAATGGATAAATATTCCTTATATGTTTTCATCTGCGGGTACTCATACAATCATGGTATGTGTTGATCCATATAATGCAATTGAAGAATATAATGAGGATAATAACTGTTATTCAACTGATGTTGTTGTTCAGGATCCAAAACCAGATTTTATTATATCCTATATAAGTTTTTCAGATAATTATCCAATTGTTGATGATACTGTTATTATTTATGCTAAAGTTTGTAATATTGGAAAAATGGATGCATATAATTTTTCTGTTACATTCAAAGTTGGTTCAACAGTAATTGGAGATGTATATATAGCACATCTACCTGCTGGATCATGTATTGTTGTAAATAAATCTTGGACTGCCATATATGGTAAGCATAAAATAACAGCATGTGCAGACATAAATAATGATATTGTTGAATACTATGAGAATAATAACTGTAGATATAGATGGATATATGTTGGGATACTGCTACCGGATCTTCAGGTTTATTCAGAGGATATAGAGTTTTCAAACTCGTTTCCTGAACCTTATGAGACCTTTACAATAGAGGCATCTATTAGAAATATCGGTGAAGAACCTGGACTGAATACAACGGTTGTTTTCTTAGTTGATGATTACAATATAATTTCTACTCAAGATATACCTATTATTGATATCGGTGAGGAAATCATATTTAATGTTTCCCACTCTTTTACTCAGATAGGTTCACATGTTGTGAGAGTTAGAGCATATACTGGGTTAAATGATCTACCTGATAAAAACCCGGGTGATAATGAGGCATCAAGGGCGATTGTTGTTGGTAGTGCATCTGAGTTGACGATTTCTGATGATGATATAATATTTTCAAATCCTACTCCTTATGAAGGGCAAAACATCTGGATTAACTCAACTATTCATAATGTTGGACTTTTAGATGCCGAAAATGTTACAGTTGCTTTTTATATCGGAGACCCAGAGATTGATGGTCTGCAGATAGATGGATATAAAACTATTCCCATTATTCCTGCAAATGAGAATAGAACAACTGGGGTTCAATGGGATACTACTGGATATTTTGGTATGTATACGATTTTTGTTGTTGTTGATCCCTTTGATGATATATTGGAGTATAATGAGAACAATAATATTGCTATGAAAAATATCATTATCAATCAAAATCATCCACCAAATGCTGATGCAAATGGTCCATATTATGGATTTGAAGGCGGTTCTGTTTGCCTTGATGCATCAAATTCTACTGATCCAGATGATGACGTTTTATGGTTCAGATGGGATTTCAACAATGACTCTATCTGGGATACTGAAAGTTCAACCAATCCTATTACATGTAATATTTGGAATGATGATTATCATGATATAATTATACTAGAGGTATCAGATGGAGAATTTACTGATACTGACATAGCATATATCGATATTAATAATGTAGCACCAACAGCAAACGCAGGACCAGATCAAACAGGAAATGAACCATCAACATTCATCTTCACAGGCACACATACAGACCCAGGAACCCTAGATACACATATCTACGAATGGGACTTTAACTATGATGGAATTAGTTTTGATGTTGATGATACTGGAAACAATGTTTCATTTACTTGGTATGATGATTTTGATGGAATTGTGGGT
>Ga0209536_100000944_pt1 | contig 47767 bp, 43 predicted proteins | sample DeeMarSeWOR28_12_FD_187461 | JGI IMG/M metagenome (GOLD analysis project Ga0209536, IMG submission 187461) | Marine sediment microbial communities from White Oak River estuary, North Carolina - WOR-2-8_12 (SPAdes) (version 2) | ecosystem: Environmental > Aquatic > Marine > Intertidal zone >...
ATGCTGGACTCCTATTCCGGTCTAATCTTTCCGTTAATCGCATCGGCGACCGCCACGTTTTTGTTCCGCCAGTTTTTTATGACGGTTCCCGATGAGCTGTGTGAAGCCCATCGAATTGACGGGGGCGGGCCCATCCGATTTTTCTTTGATATTCTGTTGCCCATGTCGCGCACGTCGATTGCCGCTCTATTTGTGATTCTATTCATATACGGATGGAATCAGTATCTTTGGCCGCTGTTGGTTACCGGGGATGAAAGCTACTACACGCTTTTGATTGGAATAAAACGAATGCTGGATGTGGGCGAAGGTCAGGCCGATTGGCAGATTATCATGGCCTCCACCATGCTGGCCATGATCCCGCCGGTGCTGGTGGTTATCTTTATGCAGAAACAGTTTGTGAAGGGAATGACGGAAACCGAGAAATAAACTAAAGATAAAGACGAATCACGAAAACACGAAAATAGACGTTTTGTTTCAGTTTTCTTTCGTGTTTTCATAATTTCGTGTTTTCGTGATGAAAGTTTTTTTTGCTCCAAAACCGTGCCGATAGGTTCAAGTCTATCAAAAGCGGTCCGTTGCCTGCTGTAATTTGAGAATATGGAAAGATGGTAGGCAAGACGATTAGTAAAAGTAAATTTAGTTTCCATGATGAATTGAAGGTGCTTCCATGGCCGATGTGAATTTGAAGAACGTCTACAAGTCATTTGGGGAAACAGAGGTGATCCATGGTATCAGTTGCGATATCCAAGACGGTGAATTTATTGTCATCCTGGGGCCGTCAGGCTGCGGTAAGTCCACGGTGCTGCGCATGATTGCCGGACTTGAAGTGATTACTGATGGTGAAATTTTCATTGACGGCACCGTGGTCAATCGGTTGGAACCGGCTGATCGTGACATTGCCATGGTATTTCAGAATTATGCGCTTTATCCTCACATGACGGTATATAAAAATATGGCCTACGGTCTTAAGATCCGGCGCATGCCGAAAGAGGAAATCGATCGACGGGTTCGCAATGCAGCCGAGATTCTTGAGTTGAGCGAGTTTCTAGATCGCAAACCCCGCCAGCTTTCCGGCGGTCAGCGCCAGAGGGTTGCCATGGGACGCTGTATCGTCCGGGAGCCCAAAGTGTTCTTATTTGATGAACCCTTAAGTAACCTGGATGCTAAACTACGGGTTCAGATGCGCCTTGAAATCCGCAAACTTCATGAAGATCTCAAAATCACCAGCATCTATGTCACCCATGACCAGGTGGAAGCCATGACCCTTGGCGACCGCCTCGTCGTCATGGACAACGGTTATGCGGCTCAAATCGGCTCGCCGCTGGAGGTGTATGAACACCCGGCGACCCGTTTTGTTGCCGGGTTTATCGGTTCTCCGTCTATGAATTTCATCGATGCTCGATTGAGCTCCGACGGCACCTCGGTGGACATCCCGGGTGATGTGCGAGTCCCCCTTGCAAACGGCAGCGAGCCTGAACATAAGGGCAAAGAGGTTACACTGGGTATTCGGCCTGAACATTTTGAACTTGGCGAAGCTGAGGAAGGGGTGATGCACCTTCGGGTGGATCAAGTAGAACTTCTCGGTGCCGATACGTTGGTCCACGGCCATTTCGGAGAAGAAAAAACGTCTTTAACTGTGCGCCTTCCTGATGTACAGCATTTTAAAAAAAGCACCGTTTTACCTCTAACAGTACCCTCCGCCAAATTGCATTTATTTGATAAAAAAACCGGAAAACGCATTGCAAATTAGATTCGAAATGACGTGAATCTGCGCATTGTGATCCTATTCGACAAAAGATTTCAACAGGTTCTCCACATGCACGGGAGTTGGAATCAGCTTCTGAGCGAGCATGATTTCTTCAGTCTGTCTCCAGGCTTCTGAATCGATTTTGCCGAATTGAAAATCCGCGGACGGCATCATAAGGACGCGGGTTGCCGGCAGCTGTTTTCTCACAATCTCTTCAGGGGTTTCCTTATTGTATTTTAATACGGTCTCAACGGCCTTGTCCTCATTCTCAGGATCCAGCGCTTCGCGCCAGGCTTTCAGCAGGGCTTGCATAAATCGGCTCACGGTCTCTGAACGTTCTTCCAACATGTGTTGGGTGGTGACAACCGAGTTGGCCACAAAACGAATACCTAATCGGCTGGGGCTCATAAGATCGAAGTTCTCACCGGCTTTACGAAGCTTTTCACCGATTATGGGGGCCTGAGCGTTGCGGTACAACGGCCATAGATCCACCTCTCCCTTGTAAAACGGCGTGTAGTCGTACCGCACGCTGTATAACGTCACCTCCTCCTCTTTGATTTCATACTTGGCCAGAAGTGCGCGCATAATGGTCTCATCATTGCCTCCATAGGTAATCCCGATGGTTTTTCCTTTCAAATCTTGCGGAGTTCGCAGGATACACTTGTCCGGCCGGTATATCCAGTGCAGGGGGTTGACCTGAAACAGCTGCGCCAGCACCACAATGGGAGAGCCTTTGGATACCGCCCGGATAACCTGATCCGCCGACGCCACCCCAAATTGGGCATGACCGAGTTCGAGCTCTTTAATGGCATCCTTTTCGGGACCGCCAGGTTTCAGGTTGACTTTCAGACCGTTTTTCGCAAAGCTGCCGTATTCTATCGCCCAAAGATCTCCAACCACACTGACATTAAAGAGCCACTTAAGCCGATAATTTACTTCTTCCAGGGGCGGCTCCTTTTGGCTGCACCCTCCCAGCGCCATTAGACAGAGTATTATCGCGGCTATTGGTATGCCAACTGCTTTACATCGTGCTTTCATGCCTTGAATTTCCTTTTTGGGATCTTAATGGCAATACATTTGCATTTTATGAAGAAACTATTTTAATCACGAAAACACGAAATCTGGAAAGCACGAAATAGAACCTATCTTTTTTCGTGTTTTCGTGCTTACGTGATTGTTCTTTTTTTTGGTTCCGGCTTATCCGGGTTAGGCGTTTTGCAATCTCTTTTGTACCGCATGCCCCAACCACTCTAAGCAAACCAGGTAAAGAGACGTGCAAACGCCGATTAAAAACAGGGCCACCAGAATCTTCGCCAGATCACTCTGGTAAAGGGCGATGCGGATACTGTATCCAATGCCGGCGTTGGCGGCGATGAACTCGGAGACAATCGTACCGACCATTGCCAGGGTTCCGCTACCGGCAATTACTGTGGTGATTTTATTAATATTTTCAAAGGCTCGAATCTTGACCTGTAACCTCCAGGTCATACGCATGGTAACATCATAAAAATGCTCAATCTCCGCTACAGGTTCGGACAGTATGCCGATAAAAGACAGCAGCAGGGGAAAATAACAGATCATGGCAGCGATCAACAGACGTGAGCCGAGACCATCGCCCAGTAAAATAAAAATAATCGGTGCAACCGCAACAATGGGATAGGCCTGAATGTTGTACGCTGCCACTCGAATAAATGAGCCGACCCAGATGGTCAGCCGTCCAATAATACCGACGACAGTTGCCAGGCATATTGATAAGATATGTCCTAAAATGGCAACCGATAGGGTATCGATGACCGCCACAAAGTACAATCCAAAATATCGGCGGCTCGTTTGCCAAATTTCAGCCGGGCTCGGAATCACGTAATCTGATAGATTCAGCCCATACTTCATCAACATTAACGCAGATAAACCCAGGAAGTAGATAATAAAAAACTGATATATGCGTCTATGAAGCATTCACAATCTCCAGCATCGTATGCTCAAGTTCTTTACTATTCAGAGATTGCCCGTTTGTATAGTTTTGTCCCTGCAGGATGACCGCCTGGGGCATTTTGTGCCGGCTGCGCAGGACCAAAATCTGTTGGCAGAATTTAGCCACCTCGACCACATTATGAGAAATGTAGAAAAAGCAGCGATTGGGGAACATGCGCTTTATCTTAAGGATAATTTTTTCCTTGGTGACCTCATCCACATTGGCCAGACTTTCGTCCATAATCAGCAAATCAAAGTCCTGCAAGAGATACCGTATTAAGTTGGTGCGATTCTGTTGTCCCAACGAGAGTTGAGTGAAACGGGAATCCAGACATGATTCGAGACCGAGGGAAGATACCAAGTCAACAATTTTATCTTTGTTAGAGTCAGGCGTGGTTGCATTCAGATGATCCCGCACATTGGACCATCCCGGAATTCTTTCCAGGTTATAGGTATACAGGATATCATTGATTTCGGGCATCGCTATTTCGCCGCTGAAGTCCTTGATTTCGCCGCTAATCATTTTCGCCAATGTGGTCTTACCGACGCCCGAAGGGCCAAATAAAGCATGGAATCCCGGACCGAAGATGTTCAAGGTGAGATCTGTGAAAACATCATTGACGGTATTTGGGTACTTATAGTGTATACTCTTAAGGTCAATCTGCATGGGGATGCGTAAAAAACTTCGGCATCATTATAGTTTGGAAAACCATCTAACCTGCTAGATATATTTAATAATTTACTTGTAAGCTATAACCGATACCGTAAAAGGAGTCAACCTGAGAGAAATCAGGAATTTTTCTTCAATTTATTTCCTCCTTTTCGATATCTTCGGGAGCCGAATATCTCGGATTTTAAGTCCTATGCTGTCGCAGCAGATAAACATACAAGCCAATCCCGGCGGCTATCATCAGCGCGCAGAGAATCTGCCCCATGGAGAATGAGAACAGCACAAATCCTAAATGGGCATCCGGCTCTCGAAAGTATTCAATGATAAACCGAACCAATCCATAGCCGATCAGATAGATGGCAAGCATGGTTCCTTTCGGCAAGTTCATCTTGCGTATGCTCCACAACACCACAAACAGAAATATCCCTTCAAAAAAGGCTTCGTACAACTGCGAAGGGTGCCTAAGTTCTTTGGTGGGGGCCAGGGGAAAATACATACCAATAGATGATGTCGTCACCCGGCCATACAGTTCACCGTTGATGAAATTGCCCAACCGTCCGAATGTGTAGCCCAAAGGGATAACCGGCAGGAATAAATCGACCCCCTTCCAGAAATCAATTTTGGCTTTACGCACATAAAGCCATCCGGCAAAGATCACACCGACAAGACCGCCGTGATAGGACATCCCCGAAATACCGGTGAATTGAACTCCGTTTGAGAAGGAAAACGGAAGAATAATTTCGAGAGGGTGCGTGAGGTAATAGGAAAGATTGTAAAACAGCACATAGCCCAGCCGGGCGCCGATGATCAGGCCCAGGATTATGAAGGTGGTGACATCCTTTACCTGATCAATGGTGATTCCGAATCGGTCTTCATGTTTGACGCGGTATACTACCAAAAAATACGTAATGGCGAAGGCCACGATATACATCAAACCGTAATACTGGAGCTTGAACCAGCCGATTTGCAAAATGACGGGACTGATATTTTCCGGCAAATGCTGCCACCAACTCCAAAAATCACCCATGGTTGATCGGACTTCCTTTCCGCTAAATCAGGTGTGTTGCCTTATATTAGCACATTGCCTTATATTTCACGAGGTTCTTGTGAAAAAGGACGTCTAGTAAGATAATCACAATAGCAAACGAATAGATTGCAATTATTCAGACAAGAAAATGTCGTCATGGAATGGGAGGGATTATGAAGGAAAGAAATAGAATGTCAATATCGAAGCTGTATATATAACTTAAATGCCGGACTCAGGATGGATTCGGGAATTTAATTTTCTGCAATTCAATTTCTTGAAGTTTTATCTCGATTATGCCACTCGACCATTTTGGGGTTGATAAACGCATCAGGTATGAAATACTAAATCAAGCGATGCTCAAGCGTTCGGTACGGATTACTCATTTTCTGTGCCGAAGATCCTAATTAGTGCAACCTTCGAATGGGAGTGTGCCAATCATCCTAAAAGGGTCATTAACGTATGCCGGATCGCAAACCGATCAAACATTTAGCAGATGTCACGCTTCACCGCACGGCGGACAAAACTGTCGAAATTACCTGGAAAAGCTTCGAGGACAACCAGACGCTGTCTATCTACAAAGGAGAATCTCCGGATACAATTGACCACCGAACACCCGTGACCCGCGTGAAAGGTAAATCATTTGCGCAAATTTCCGATCTAAATCCCGATGCTCGATTCTATTTCGAGTTGGTGCCGGATCATGGTCCGGGTATAATAATTGGAGAACGGCGAGTACCTCTGGAGGGATCAGTAAATTTTAGAGATCTTGGTGGTTACCAAACCGCTGATGGCCGTCGGGTTAAGTGGGGGCAGGTGTTTCGTGCCGACAATTTAGGGCGCTTAACAGATCGGGATATTAAATTCCTGAACCGAATGGGAATCCGGCGGGTCTGTGATTTTCGCACACCTGCTGAGGTTAAAAAATTGCCGGACCGTTTTCCGGAAACACACGAGGGGGCTTATGTGCACCTTCCAATCAAGCATGGGGAATATGATCCGGCGAATGCGTTTGAAAGGATTAAAAATGGTGATCTTGACTGGCTAACCGAGGAATTTATGATCAAGGGTTACCGCCGCAACATTGACCATTTCGCATCTTTATGGTCAACATTCTTTCGTTTAGTAGTCGCTCCGCATAGCCGGCCGCTGGTCTTTCATTGCACCGGAGGGAAAGACCGTGCCGGTGTTTGCGCCGCATTGATTTTACTCACCCTGGGAGTTGCGGAAGAAACCGTGATTGAGGACCATGGTCTTTCCAATATCTACATTGCAGATGTCTTAAAAAAGATTTACGCTCAAATCGAATCCTACGGGGTAGACCCCGCAAAAGTAGCCCCTTATTTTACCGCACCCCAAAGTGCAATTCTGGCCTTGCTGGAACATATTCGAAAAACGTATGGATCGGCTGAGGATTATCTAAAAAACAAAGCCGGTATTGAAGAAAAGGTTATAAACCGATTAAAAGCGGAACTTTTGGAATAACAAAACAAATGTATCCAAAATTATATATAAAAACAGAATGTAAATGTCACTTTTAAAAATTTTTATTAAAATAGCCTTCGCCTTTTCTTTGATTTGACATTCGGGTGTCTTTTTCCTATAGTACACATGCAGAAAATTGGGCGGCGCTATTCATCGTTTGTAGTCTTAAGCTTCCTTTTTCAGGTTTTTCTCTCATCTCAACATACTTCTTTGATGTCGTTTATAACAGCCGGGTGAACATACCTGTATGCAACCAATTTGGGCCAAGAGCGTATAATGGAAAAAAATATTTTAGTAGTGGATGATGAAGATTACCAAAGGGAGCTGATGCAAAAACTCCTTTCTAAATTGGGTTATAACGTCTCGGTTGCTGAATCAGCTGAGGCTGCATTTGCCTTGTTAGAAAAAGAGAGGTTTCCTGTAATTATAACGGATTTAATCATGCTCGAAATGGATGGTTTGGAGTTCTGTCAAAAAATCAGGGAATCCGATGATAAAACGGTTGTCATCGCCTTAACCGGCCATGCAGATCTGTACGAACCCGAAAAAATTAAAGAGGCAGGCTTTGATAATCATCTCTCTAAGCCGTTTAGGATTGAAACTGTCAAACAGGCATTAATCGACGGTTTTGAGGAGTTCCAACGGAGGTTGGAAATTTAGAAGATTGTTTTGAACCAGCCCAAACGGGTAGCACATGCTGACAGAAACTGCGACGTTTTATTTAAAAACGTCTTTGCGACTAAACCAACCTATCCGGGAAACGGGCCGCTGATCACTTTGTTGCGACCTTGTTTTTTTGCCGCGTACATATATTTATCCGCTGTATTGATCAGGGCATCAAAAGTGATTATCTCTTTGTGTGAGTTCGAGTCATCGAAACCCGTTACCCCGAAACTGGCAGTAATAGATATCTTTTCTTCTTCTGTCTCAATTACTTTGTTCGCAATATGCCTGCGAAGTCTTTCTGCCAGGCCTTTTGCATTTTCAAGATGCGTTTCAGGCAGCACCAGTAGAAATTCTTCTCCACCATATCGAGCTAGCCAGTCCGCGTCGGCGCGAATCAATTCCAAAATACTCTGAACAAATTTTATGAGTACTTCATCGCCACATTGATGGCCGTAGGTGTCATTTACTTTCTTAAAATGATCAATATCGCACATGGCCAATGAAAGGGAATGCCTATATCTCAACGCTCTTTTGATCTCCCTTGGAAAAACCTCATTCAAATAGCCACGGTTGTAACATCCAGTTAACGCATCCGTCCGCGAGAGCAGCTTAATTTCTTTGTTGGCTTTTTCTAACGAAATGTGTTTTCTTCTCAAGCGTTCATACAACAGCGTATTTTCCATTACAAGTGAACATTCCTTGGTTAGGATTGTTAAAAGCTTGAGATTCTCATGGGTAATAAAGCTTTCTTGGACAGGTGTGAGGATCAGCACGACCCCCAGCGTTCTCTTCACAGTGGAAAGCGGTAACATAACCACCGATTTTACATTTTCGAACGCTAAGGCGGGAACCAATGCCGGCTGTCTTCTGTTAATTATCCAGGAAAAAATGCCGCATTCGATCTGGAGTTCAATTTCTTTCCGGCATAGCTTTTCTTTATCTTCGGGCACGACATGTTTTAATAGGAATTCATGCGATCTTTCCTCAACGAGAAATAACGCGCAAACATCAATTTCTATTAAATTCTGGACGTCCGTTAAAAACGCCTTCCATATTTGGCGAATGTTTGACGGAAAATCTATTCTGTCCTGAAACTGCCCCAGCCTTTCAATGTTATCAATGAGCTCTAATAGGGCGAGCCGCTGCTCATTCATATGAATGGTCTTTCGGTATGTTGAATCAAAAAGGGTTTAGCAGTTAATTTAAACAGTTAAACACATAATCGGCTTAAAAACATAAAATAGTTTACCATAATATCGGCAATTCCGAAAGGATTGATTCGCCCAAATATCATAATGGATTAAAGCAGCTTATTTACCTTGATGCTGTTAAAATTAGAGATTTTGCTCTGGATTTTTTAGTTTGTTCATTGTAGGTATTTAGTGGATTATGCGGCGATAATGTCTATTGGAGCTATCGATTCATGGCGAATTCCAAAAAAACAGTGACGCTATTTGTCCAGTGTCTGGTTGACGGTATTTATCCCGAAGTGGGAGAAGCCATTGTTCAAATTTTTCACAAATTAGGGATCCACATTACCTGCCCATCAGATCAAACCTGTTGCGGACAACCGGCGTTTAATTCGGGCTATCGACGGGAAGCAAAAACAGCCGCCAAGCGGTTTATCAGTATCTTTGAATCAGCAGAGGTGATCGTTTGTCCATCGGGATCTTGCGTAACTATGGTACGGCATCATTATCCACCGTTGTTTGATAAGGACGAAACCTGGTTTCAGCGCGCCAAACATGTTGCTGATAAGACCTATGAATTAACGGAATATCTTGTAGATGTTCTAGGAGTGGAAGACCTTGGAGCACATTATGCCGGCAGAATCACTTATCATGATTCCTGTCATCTTTTGCGTAACCTTCGAGTCAAAGAACAACCGCGCAGGCTTTTACATAAAGTGTCTGGAGCTGACTTTGTCGAGATGTACGATTCCGACCGGTGTTGCGGCTTCGGCGGGTCGTTTTCGGTAAAGTATCCGGACATATCAACGGCGATGGTCGAGGACAAAGTCAAGAACATCATCGCCTCCGGAGCCGATACGGTTGTCGGCTGTGACATGGGGTGTTTGATGAACATTCAGGGCATGTTGAATCGAAAGGGGTTGTCGGTTAAGACGTTACATATTGCGCAAATACTAGCGGATGGGCTTTGAACTGAAGATTGAATATTGACGACTGAAGATTTGCGGGCGTCGCGTCTCTCCGTCATTTATTTTATTTGGAATTGATAGGAGTCCTTTACAACTAACCCGTACCACGGAACACGGAATCATGAGTGAAATTTTCGTTGGAGACTATATTACTGAAGCCAAAAAGGCTGTGAAAAATGAGGTTTTACAGGTTGCGCTGGCTGATTTGCAAAACCGATTTGGCCGAGGCACGGCGCTTGCTTACCAAAACTTGCCGGAAGGCCCTGAATTACGGCTCAAAGCTCATGATATACGCATACAGGCCATAGAAAACCTGGATGTCCTTTTGGAAACATTGGCGGAAAATGTCCGCAAGAACGGCGGCCAGGTGTTTTTTGCCGAAGATGCCAATGCGGCCGTGAATTACTGTCTAACTGTCGCAGAAAACCATAACGTCAGACTGGCGGTTAAAGGTAAATCCATGGTGAGTGAAGAAATCGGATTGAACCGTGCGTTTGATGATGCCGGCATCGAAGTGGCAGAGACCGACCTTGGCGAGTACATTATACAGCTGGCCGGAGAACGTCCCTCCCACATCATTGCCCCGGCTATCCATAAGACCCGCAATGACATCGGTCGTCTTTTTAACAATAAGCTGGGCATTGCGTACACCAATGATCCTCCAAATCTGACATGGGCGGCCAGAAAAGCGCTGCGTGAGAAATTTTTGGCTGCGGACATGGGACTTTCCGGTTGCAATTTAGCCTGCGCCGAAACCGGTCATATTACCACGGTTTCAAATGAGGGCAATATTCGAATGTCAACAACCATGCCCAAGATTCATGTTGCTATTATGGGCATGGAGAGAATTGCAGCCCGGTTGGAAGACCACGATATGCTTCTCAGGTTGCTTTGCCGCGGGGCAGCCGCCCAAAACATGGCTACCTATGTCAGTTACATCGGGGGCCCGCGGGGGTTTGATCAGATTGATGGGCCGGATGAATTTCATCTAGTGGTTTTGGACAACGGGCGCAGTCGCATCCTTGCCGATGCAGAGTTTCGCGAAATGCTGTGCTGTATACGGTGTGCCGCGTGCCTGAATGTCTGTCCCGTTTATGGTAAAATTGGCGGTCATTCCTACGGCCATCCTTACTCCGGACCGGTAGGAGCCGTGGTCATGCCGCTTTTAGCCGGAATCAACGAAACCAAAGATCTATGTCAGGGCGAAACTTTGTGTGGAGCCTGCCAGGATGCGTGTGCGGTTAACATCGATATTCCGCGAATGTTGCTGGCGTTGCGGGCAAAGCTTGCTGACGGTGATCCGAACTGGAAGGTCAGCCGGGAAAGCAATAGGGAAAAGGCAGCGTACAAATTCTGGTCATGGATCATCCAGAACCGCGGTGTTTATGATATTTGCCTGCGAATGGCGGCTTTGGGCCAGAAATTATTTCCAAAAAATGACAATATGATTCGATGGCTTCCGCCGCCTGCAAATGGATGGACCCAGAGTCGGGATATACAGCCGATTGCCGGAAAGAGCTTTATGCAACGCTGGCGCTCGGGGGAATTTGAATAAAGCAATCGATTCCCACCAGAAATCTATGAATAAGCAGGATCGGCAGAATCATAATATGGATACATCCGGACAAGAAAAATTCGTCAGCAGGATTCGATCGGCATTGGGACGCACCGCCCACGAACGATATAGCATCAATGATATATTCACCAATAAATTTACCCCTGAGGTTGAAGCCATTCTGGATCGAATCAAAAGTCGCTCTGAAATCAAAAGGCGGCAGTTGCTCCAAAGGTTCATTGAGATGGCAGAGCCGATTAACCTGAATGTCATTCCTCTTAAGGACTATGCTTCGGTCACCTCTGCAATTGCCGATCTTGTGCGGAACAAGGCGCCGGAATGGGGCGATCATAAAAGCATTGTAGCATGGAAGCACCCGTTGATTGAACGCTTGCATCTGCCGGATGCATTGGGCGCACAAAATGTCTCTGTGTACGTCATCGAACTCGAAAATGATGAACATACCAACGAAGAGAACAGAGCGCAGCTTCGCCAGCGTATCATCGATTCCTATATTGGAATAACAACGGCAGATTATTGCATGGCTGACACAGCCACCCTGGTTATGCGCACACGCCCTGGGCAGGCACGCTCCATCTCCCTGGTCCCTTCCATTCACGTCGCGGTCATCACCCTCGATCAAATTATTGCCGATCTCAACGAGTTGTACGCTTTATTGAAGTGGGACCCCGAAATCAAGAGGGAAGGTTTGACGAACTGCATGACATTTATTTCCGGACCCAGTAAAACCGCGGACGTCGAAGCCACAATGGTGCATGGCGCCCATGGCCCGCGGGAGGTTTATGTCTATGTTGTATTGGGACACCCATAGATAAGTCAATCATTTATGGGATTAAATTATAATTTCTCTCGTTGGCGATTTGCACTCCGCGGCCGGCAGCATGACCCACCGCGGGCTGCGTCATCCCAAGGCGCTTGGCTAACTCGGTGGCCATAGGTCCCGGCTCGCGCACGGCCCAATAACACAGCAGACGTCTGGCTGCTACTTGAAGCTCACGGCACCCTTTGGAATAGATCACCTACTTTTCAACGCCGAATGTTTCCACCACCCGCTTTTTTGCCTTTCAATAAGGAGATTTTTTGAGTCTGCCAATATCTGATTGATTCAAATTGATTCATAACGTGGAAGTGAGCTGCGGCCCGGATGGGTGACGAGTCTGCACGGCCTTTACGAAAAACCGCAAACTGCACACCGTCAGCTCCACTGTGTTGTTGGGGTTAAATTTTTATCTTGACACTAAACGCAATCAGTTGTACATTATTTTGTACAATAACAGGGGGTGTCAAATGAAAGCTATTACATATACTGCCGCGCGGCAAAATCTTGCAAAAACGATGGAAAACGTGTGCAAAGACCACGCACCCGTTATCGTCACACGTAAGACAACCGATTCGGTGGTCATAATCTCCCTTGAGGACTATGAAGCCCTGGAAGAAACTGCTTACCTTTTGCGTTCTCCAAAAAACACAAGGCGCCTCATAGAATCCATCGCTCAGCTGGAAGAAGGCCAGGGATCAGAAAGAGAGCTTTCAGATTGAAGCTCATTTTTTCAGATCATGCTTGGGATGATTACCTGTATTGGCAAAAGACCGATAAGAAAATCCTCCGGCGTATAAACACCTTAATCAAAGAGATTAAACGAAATCCTTTCGAGGGTATCGGCAAACCGCAGCCGCTGAAACATGCTCTGTCAGGATATTGGTCCCGTCGAATAAATGATGAGCACAGAATCGTTTACAAAGCTTCTGCCGATTCTATTCTAATAGCTCAGCTTCGATACCATTATTAATTGTGCCCACCTTTTTCAAAACCCAACGTTGGGGATGAGCTGCAGGCCACCTTACTTTGAGAACCAGATAACTTTACGCCAGCCAACCGGCTTTTCCTGTTTATAGCCCGTCCATCTTCATGCCGTTGTTTGATTTTCCGCTTTTATCCTGCTTCAGAGATTGCCTCATCGATCGTCGTTTTATCAACGCCATGTTTACGAAGACTATTGATGAATTTTTCGACATTCAATTGCCCTTCCAACCTTGCTAAATCCTGTCGTAAGCCCTGGCCAATATATGCGCGAATCAATGGCTGATAACCAGAAAATCCAAGTTGCGGGGCAATACGTTTAAGATCCTCAATAACATCTTCGGGAATTCTAATAGTAACCGAAGTCATCGGACGATTCTGCTTTAAACGCTTTTTAAGATCAATATTCTTCATATTTTTTTCTTTCACTTCTAGTGACTGGTCTTGCAGATATAATACGGAACCTTTCCTCATCTCGATAAGTGTAAACGACATATAAAAGCTTCCAAGCGACGGTCATTCCAATAATCGCCTCGCGAAACTCTTCATCAATTTCCTCCACATCTGCAATTTGTACAAACGGATCAAAGAAAGCCTCGCATGCGGTTTCAAAGGATAATCCATGCTTGTGGAGATTAATATCGGCTTTTGACTATCCCACTCAAATTGGATTTCTTGGAGCTCATACTCTATTAGCACAGTATTAATATACAACAATGTATTTACAATGTACATACGAAAAATATGGTAAGCGGGGTGTATAAATGATAAAATACAATTTACCGTGCCAGCCGACCGAGGGTAGCGACGCCCGAAGGGGGTCAGCTCGATTGAGTTTGATAGGCAGCGCGCGAGTGACGTCTGTCAAACTCAATTGGATCATCTCGCAGCCCGATAGGGCGGATGGCCGCAGGCCGAGCGAGCTTCGGCGAGTGATCCGCCCTATCAGTGTTGATAAATGGAAAATTTTCTATATATTAGCCTTTTATATTCCGCAGATTCGCTTAACTTCTTGGTTGTCAATCAGTTCTTCAACGGGTCCCTGGTAACAAATGCGGCCATTGTCAATGATGTAACCGTAATCGCTCAACCCCAGGGTAAATTTTATGTTTTGTTCGGCTAGCAGTACCGTTAATCCGGACTCCTTTAATTTGTGTATTCTTTCCTCTAAAGTTTTTACCAGTACGGGAGCCAGCCCCTCTGTGGGCTCATCCAGTAAAACGAACTGTGGGTTTGTCATCAACGCACGCGCAATAGCCAACATTTTTTGCTCACCGCCGCTGAGAAGTCCACCCCTGCGGCCATCCAAAGCTTTAAGGGCTGGAAATAGGTCATATACTTTTTCCTTATCCCATTCTTCGCCTCCCGGGCCTTTGCGAGTCGCTATCTCAAGATTTTCACCAACAGTAAGATCTGCAAAAATTCGACGATCATCGGGCACATAGCCGATACCCTTGCGCGCCAGCCGATAAGGTGCTGTTCCGGTTATATCTTCCTGATTAAAACGGATACGGCCGACGGAAGGCGGATTTAGTCCCATGATGCTCTTCAGTGTCGTGGTTTTGCCGGCGCCATTTCGTCCCAGAAGGCAGACAACCTGACCGGCGCCGACGTTAAGGGAGACGTCAAATAGAATGTGGCTCAGACCGTAAAACGTATGTATTCCTTCGACCTCGAGCATCACGCACCTCCCAGATAGGCATCTTGCACCTCGATGTTTTGTCTTACGTCTTCCGGCTTATCCTGGACAATGGTACGTCCTTGCTGCATAACCATAATGCTCTGGGCAACATTAAAAACCACTTCCATGTCGTGTTCGCAAAACAGAATGGTTAAACCTTGCTCATCGGCCAATTTCCGGATAAGAGACATGGTGGCAGCGGTTTCCTCTGGAGACATCCCCGCCGTGGGTTCATCAAGTATCAGCAATTCAGGTTCATTGCCCAATGCAATGGCGATTTCGAGCGTGCGTTTGTCACCATGGGACAAAGAGCCGGCGACATCCAATTTTCTATCCAAAAGGCCGACACTTTCCAATATGCGGTTTGTTTCGTCAGCGGCCATGTTGCGCGCCGGACGAAAAAGCCTGTTGCTGAGCTTTTGTTGGGATAGAACCGACACCTGCACATTGCGAAAAACCGAGAGCCGCGGGAAAATGTTGGCGATTTGAAAGGACCGGGCAATTCCTTTGCGGCAAATCTCATAGGGCGGCAAGTTGCTGATATTTTCATCGTTGAAGACAATTCTGCCGCTGTCCGGCTTAAGCTGTCCTGTTATGAGGTTGAATAATGTTGTTTTGCCGGCACCATTCGGTCCAATCACGGCGACCAGCTGACCTTTTTCGACTGTGAGATTGGCGCTGCTCACCGCTTTGAAATCACCAAATAGTTTTTTTAATTCCTGCACCTGAAGCATCAATTCACCTATTCAACACGGCTCGCAGACGTTCGTTTGGATCTGAAGCTGAATTTTTCAACGAAATTGTACCCCATGATACCTTCCGGCAAAAAGAAAATCAGCAGAATCAGAATAATTCCAAGAATTAGGGTCCAATATTCAGTATATGTCCCAACGAATGTTCTCAGCGATACGATAATAGCGGCACCTAAGATGGGACCGCCGAATGTAAACCAGCCGCCCAAAAGACACATGATGAATATTTCAAGAGACAATACCCAGAACAGCAAATCGGGGAAAACCGATCCTTCTACAGTTACAAAAAGTACACCTGCTAAACCGGCGAAGAAGGTGGCCACAACGATGCCCATCAGTTGGTGCCGCCTGACATTTATACCGACTGCTGCGCATCGCTCCGGATTGTCACGAATAGCTTGCAAGGTGGTCCCGAAAGGAGATTTTATAATCAGATACATCAGGATCAAGCAGACTCCCAATATAATCAAAACGAAATAGTATGAACTTTTCAGAGATGATATGAATTCCGGCATTGGAATGCCGTGGATACCGTCATCTCCACCGGTGAGGTCATACCAGCGAAAAGCGATCGCCCAGATCAACGATCCCAATGAGATCTGAAGCATGCCGAAGTATAATCTATTCAGCCGAACACAAAACATACCGATAACAAGTCCGGTCAGTGCGGCGATGATAGGACCGGCCATAAAGCCGATCCACCACGGCCAGGATGTCTTTGCCAGAATCAGGCCGGCGGTGTAGGCCCCTACACCGTAAAAAGCCGCATGATGAAACTGAAACAATCCTCCGTGTCCGACAACCAGGTTCAAGCTCATTGCCAACAGAGCAGTCGCAAAAATAACGGCCAAAATATAAATATAGAATTTTGGAATAATTAATGGCGCAATGAGTAACACAATAAAAAGAGCAACACCCGTGCCCAAAGATTTCCTCCGAACCATGTCCCCGAACAACGCCTGCTCCTTTCTACCAAACAGATTTAAGCATTCCCGTTGGTTTCAAGGTCAATACAACCACCACCGCCGCGTATGGAAAAACGATGGCAAACTGGGGCCAGAACAATACACCAAAAGACTGGGTGATGCCAAAAATCAGGGACCCCACCATTGCACCCCACATGTTGCCCAATCCACCGATGGTAACGATCAGAAACGCTTCGATAATAATATCGTGATCCATGCCCAGGGTAACGCTTATGGTTGGAGATACCAGCGCACCGCCCAGTCCGGCAAGAAAACAGCCAAGTATGAACGCAAAGGCAAACACCCAGCTTACATTGATGCCGATGGCTCCCACCATTTCTCTGTCCACGGCTGCAGCCCGGGCAATTTTTCCGACCTTGGTTTTATTGGAAAACAGCCAAAGCCCAATGGCTACGATGGGACCGATAACGAGCAGAAACAAATTGTACTTCGGAAAAGGCGAATTAAAAATTGAAACAGAGCCCTGGAGAAATGGTGGTGCCATAATCGATCGGTAATCTGCGCCCCAGATCATTTTTGTCAAATCTCCAAGAATCAGCATTAGTGCGAATGTAAATAGCAGCAGCATCAAATGCTCTCGTTCGTAGAGATGGCAGAACAACGACCGTTCGGCGATCAAGCTAATACCCGCCACCACCAAAGGTGAAAAAAACAAGGCCAACCAAAATCCGGTTGATCCGCCACCCAAAGCAGTGCAAATGCTGTGTGCGACGAATGCTCCGATCATATATAAAGAACCATGGGCCACATTCGGTACCCGCAGAACACCGAGCACAAAACTCAATCCGGAGGACACGATAAACAAAATCATGGCCCGGCTCAAACCAACCAGAAAGTGGATGCTCAGGACGGCCAGGGTTATACCTTGCCCAACTTCCATACTGTAAATTCCTTCCAGCGGCTGCAAGTTCCGACTTGCCCGCCATTGCTCTCGCTCTGGTGGAACAGGCAGGGTTACAGAGGTGATGAAGAAAATTTACGGTCTTCAGCCCCAAAGGCGGAACGTCTGACGTGTATCCAATCTCTTACGTCAATACTCCCCAAAACCAGCTCAAAATTTACTGACCCGCCTGCCCCGCTGAATGAAACAGGCGGGCGGCTTAAAGGTGAACGACCCTTTATTGGCCACGTGCCTCCATGATCTCTTTGCATGAGGGCATGACGTCGGCACCACTTAGCGTAATGATATCCGAAGAGATGGCAACTCCTTCTTCAGGAGATAATTTGGTTACACCTAAAAACATAGGCATAATGACCTGATGATCACAGGCGCGCATTTCGATTTTCCCCACCGGGCTGTCGATTTCTAGCCCTTCCATGGCATCGATAAATTTTTCTTTATCCACAGATCCTGCCTTTTCATACGCCGCAGCAATGAAGTTCGCGGTGTTATAGCCATGAAAAGCCGGAAATCCGGGGGGATGCCCGTAGGCCGCCTTGAATGCTTCAACAAAGCGTTTGTTGGCCGAAATGTCTGGAAAATAAAAATGATAATCCATGGTTCCCAAGACACCTTCAGGTGCCTCCAATCCCAGCGGCTTCAGCACCGCGTGATCGGTTGCGGTATGAACATAGACCGGGACTTTCTCGGCCATACCGGTGGCTTTGATGGCCTTCATGATGTTGGTCATGCTGCGGCCACCCGTACAAAATATGACTGCATCGGGCTTTGCCGCTAATGTTGACGTAATGTAAGGAATTAAATCGGGTTCGCCGGGTTTCCACCAGGATTTTCCAATCAATTCAACCTCAGGTTTTCTCGCCTTCAAATTGCGCCAGGCGGCATCCGCAATCGCGTGACCGTATTCATAGTCGTCCCCCCCTATCCAATATTTGATGTATGGTTTTTGAGATAATGCCACGCCACCGGCCTTGCCGGCCATCGCCGTATTTTCTCCGGTAGAGAAAACATAACGATGTCCTTTTTTTCCGGTAATGTTTTCGCTCTTGGAAATCCAGACTATAAACGGCACCTTTTCCTTTTTGGCAACCGCCTCAGATACCGCCAGGGCGGCACCGCTGTTGATAGTACCGACAAGAATATCAACATCTTCTCTCAATACCAATTCCTTGGCCATATTCAGGGCGATATCAACCTTGAACTTCGTATCGCGGGTGGTAAATTCGATTTTCTTGCCCAATACTCCATTTTTATTTATTTCCTGCAACGCCAGTTTAAATCCGTTAAGAGCATCTATACCGTAAACTGCCGCAGGACCGCTATAGCAGTCGATAATCCCGACTTTTATGTCCTGCGCCTGAGCGTGAACAGGCATCAAAATTATGGAGATTGCGAAAAGCCCTGCCACTAACGCAAGACCTGCACTGGAAAGATTACCTATTTTTTTCCTTCTCATGATTGACCCCCTTTCAATTGTGATTGTTGGTTTAATAAAAAAATTCAGGAAGTGTACCAAACGATGCAACGTCTATTCTGAACCGCTGCTATCCACAGACTAAAAAGTGTCACCGTGGCTTAAAAAGCCGGCTTTTGCCGCGGCGTTGAAGCCGATTTATATATAAATTCACAATCATTTACTATTTAGTCTTCTGGATGAAGTCAAGAGTTAAAACTATCTCCAGATGAATTGGGCTTCTTAGAAATTCATAAAGATTGACATTTGATGATGGTTAGTCTTAAGGAATAAATATAAATTAATCCGGTTAGCTACAAAGTCCTAGTAACTTCTCTTGGACTGGGCTTTAAGGATGAGTCGATTCGCGGATGTGTGGCTTACAAGCTTTCTGTATAACCGCAAAACTGGATTTATGAAAGCATAAAATGTTGGAGGCTGAAGTGACGTTCAATTCGCTGAACAAAACCCATATTAAGGATTTACAGTCCGTCGTGTCCTCAGATCGGTTTTCCACCGGTGAGTCGGTGCTTGATCTGCATGCCAGGGATCAATCCTTCCATGCCCCCAGCCGCCCGGAAGCCGTGATCTGGCCTACATCCGCAACTGAGGTGGCCGAAATTGTAAAATACGCCAATCACAATCTGCTTCCGGTTACCGGTTGGGGCTCCGGATCGAGTTTGGAGGGAAATCCGATCCCGGTAAAACGGGGGATTGTGCTTGATTTTAGCCGCATGAATCGAATTTTGGATATTCGTGAGGAGGATTTTCAGGCCGATGTGGAGCCGGGGGTCGTTTATCAGGATTTAAATCAAAAGTTGAAGTATAAGGGTCTGTTTTTCCCACCGGATCCGGGAGCCCGCGCGACAATCGGCGGCATGATTGCCAATAATGCCAGCGGCACCCGCACCATCTATTATGGGTCGACAAAGGATTACGTTTTGCGGCTCTCAGTTGTACTGGCCAATGGCGAGATTCTTGACCTGGGCACCCGGGCCAGCAAAACATCTTCGGGATACGATTTGATTCGATTGTTTGTCGGGTCGGAGGGAACGCTGGGGATTGTCGTCGGCACCACTGTTCGTCTTGTCGGTCTTCCGGTTGAGTTTTCAGCTGCCGTTGCGACCTTCTCTTCGATCGCAGCCGCCGGAAAAGCCGTATTTGAAATTATGCGCTCAGGTCTGAATCCGGCGGCGTTGGAATTGCTCGGTCCGGAATGTATCGAGCTGATGAATCGCGAAGAAAACCTTGAGTTGACTATATCTCCGACACTATTTATGGAATTTCACGGCACCACGACACGGCAGCTGGTAGAAGTAATTGATATGGCAAAAGAAATTTGCAATACGCAGGGTTGTTTAGATTTCGAGCCGGGTGTCGGGCGGGCGGAAAGAGACCGCATATTTAAAGCCAGACATGGTTTAGGTGAGATGATAATTCGCAATCACCCTGATTGCGGAATTTTAATCATGGATGTGGCCGTGCCGATCACAGCCTATTCCGAGTTGATCGCAGCTATCAATGCGGAGATGGCAGGGACGAATTTGGTCAGTTATTACATCAGCCACGCCGGAAACGGCAATGTTCACCTAAATATTGCCGGCAAAAAAGAAAAGCAAGACGAATGGAATCTGATTGATCAGATCGTCCAACGATTAGTTCAAAAAACCCTTGAACTTGGCGGTACTGCAACCGGTGAACACGGTGTCGGTATCGGCAAACGAAAATTTATGGCAACCGAACACGGATCCAGCATTGAATGGATGAAACGTTTAAAAACGGTGTTTGATCCCAATGGCATTCTGAATCCCGGAAAGATATTCCCATAAGTGTCGGGTTGTTGGAAAAGCCTGTGATGTGTCTTAATTAGGCAATGGTTCTTGACGCCCGATAGTCGATCATGTATTAAAAAACTGCACTACTCAGGCGGTTTTATACAGAACGACATAAATCATTACGCACACATACACAGCGTTCTGCATGTTTGAAACGATGCGCTAGTTTTAAAATCAACGATTCAAAAGGAGAACCCGCAATTTATTATGACGCTGTGTATAGCAACATACTCTTTCTGGCAAAGAAGGCCCGCGCAGACCTGCATAAAGCCAGAAACGTTGTCATGGACAACCTGCCTGTGATTGATTTCAAGCCGTTTTGATTGCACTTGGATAGAGGAAACGTCACAGATGAATTACCAGCTTGAGCTTCACAACGTGTTTAAATTGTTTGGCAACGTGAAAGCCGTCGATGACGTCACATTGAGCATTGAACACGGTGAATTTCTTACACTTCTTGGCCCCAGCGGCTCAGGAAAAACAACCACTCTGAACATGATCGCCGGATTCGAAATCCCCACCAGCGGTGAGATCCTGCTGGAAAATGAAGACATCACAACCGTGGCACCCAACAACCGCGGGATCGGAATGGTGTTTCAAAACTACGCTCTTTTCCCTCACATGACCGTCTTCGAAAACATCGCTTTTCCCCTAAAAATGCGCAAAACACCATCGGATAAAATCCAAAAAATGACCCAGCAGGCGCTGGAGCTGGTTAAGCTTCCCGCTTTTGAGTCGCGCTATCCGCACCAGCTTAGCGGGGGACAGCAGCAGCGGATCGCATTGGCCCGTGCCATTGTGTTTCAACCGAAAATTCTGCTCATGGATGAACCATTGGGGGCACTCGACAAGAAGCTGCGGGATCATATGCGGCTTGAAATCAAACATCTCCAGGAATCATTAAACATCACCGTCATATATGTCACCCACGATCAGGAAGAAGCCTTGACGATGTCTGATCGCATCGCCATAATGAATGACGGAAAAATCATTCAACTGGATACCCCCGTAGAACTGTATGAGTCCCCGATCAATCTGTTTGTGGCCGACTTTATCGGCCAATCCAACTTTTTGCAGGGACGCGTGGCCGGGATGAACAACGACCGGACTTCTATTGAAACCCCCGAAGGATTAACCGTGTGGGTTCGGCAGCAATCCCCGTTTGATTTAGGCGAAGAGCTTTCGGTCGCCATTAGACCGGAAAAAATCCAAATTCTTACAAGCGAAGCCGACGAAACGAATGAAATCTCAAACCGGTTTACCGGTACAGTCGAGGAAATTGTATATGTCGGAGAAGCCAGAATTTATCGCATCAGTCTGGCACCGGAGCTGATTATCGAGGTTAAGGTCCAAAGCGGACCCGACGTTCAAAAATACAGCGTCGGTGACAGCATCATCGTTGGTTGGCGAACCCGCCACGGCCTTGCACTCAAATGAGACCATTTTGGTCGTAACCCTCAAACCAAGGGAGGTGTGAAATGAAAAAGGAGAAGAAGATGCAACCTAACAAAGAGATAACCCGCCGGGAATTTCTCATAACGACCGGTGCAGCAACGGGAGCTGCTCTGGTAACGGCATCCGTGGGACCGTTTGTACACACGACTATGGCCAAAGGAGAAACACTGAGGGTTTGCTCCTACGGGGGGTCTTATCAGGAATCTCAAACCAAGGCTTTCTTCGCACCTTTTGCTGATAAATTCGGCGTTAAGATCATTGAGGCCTCCGGTGCGGACATTGCCAAGGTAAAAGCTCAGGTGGATACCAAAGCTTACGAATGGGATGTGGTAGATTTGGAAACACGGCATGTCGCGCGAGGTGAGCTGGAAAACCTGTTGGAACCTATTGATACCAATGTGGTGAAGCTGGAAGGTATCGACAAAAAGGCCATCCGCAAAGCGGCAATAGGCAATATTTTTTGGACGACATCGTTGGCATACAACAAGGAAGCGTTGGGCGGTAAAAAGGCGGCAGGCAGCTGGGCGGACTTCTGGGATGTAAAGAATTTTCCCGGACCCCGGGCACTTCAAGATCAGGCACCGTTTAATCTGGAATTTGCGTTGCTGGCCGACGGAGTGCCAATGGACAAGATCTACCCGATCGATGTTCCCAGAGCCTTCAAAAAAATGGACGAGATCAAAGAGCATATAACCGTCTGGTGGCAGAACGGGGCTCAACATATTCAGTTGTTGACCGATGCCGAAGCTCACTATTCTTCCGCTTGGAACGGTCGGGTCAACGTGGCCCAGGGAAAAGGGGTACCGCTTGAAATCGTGTGGGAAGGCGGCTGCCTTGACCTGGATTGGTGGTGCATCCCGCGGGGCAATCCCAACAAAGAGCTGGCCATGAAGTTCATCGATTTTGCACTATCGGCCGAGCGCCAGGGCGAGCAATTCGAAAAATGGATTGCATACGGTCCGACAAACCTTGGGGCTTTTAAATACATCAGTGAGGAACGGGCCAAGCAATTACCATCATATCCCGAAAATCTTAAAAAGCAATTTGCTCACGATGCAGATTTCTGGGGCCCGAATCTGGCGCCGCTAACTGAGAAGTGGAAGACCTGGATGATCTCATAGAAACATTTTCAATGTATATTCTCATGCCGATTAACCGAGGTGCGGAGTGGAGAAAAATATTCCACGAAGCGGCGTATCGGCCGCACATTTTAGCCGCTCCGCGCCTTATTAACAGGCATAATCTGACACTTTGAGATTGTGTTTTTGCGTTAAATCCAGGTTACTATGAGGTTTCTGTGGAAATAAATGAAAGATCTACCGATACATGCAATTGCAGATAAGTCTGCGCCGCGTAGTTTCTGGCGGCGACCCGCAACGCAGCAGTTCCTGCTGGTCGTGCCGGCGCTGGCAGCGCTGGTCTTGCTGTTTGTCTACCCGATATCCAGTGTCCTGCTGCGCAGTCTCTTTAGTCCTGAGTTGACCTTCAAACACTACATCTACTTTTTCAAAACCCCGCTTTATACGCGAGTTCTGTGGATCACGTTTCAGATCAGCCTGCTGTCTACTCTGTCCGCCTTAGTTGTAGGATATCCGGTGGCCTATGTGCTCAGAAGAGCCAGACCGGGTATCCGCAACATTTTTTTACTGGCCATTACGCTGTCATTTATGATCAGCCTTTTGGTGCGCAACTATTCTTGGATAATTGTCTTGCAGCGAAACGGAGTTTTAAATTCCATTTTGGACTATTTTGGTCTCATCGAATCTCCGATGAAGCTGCTTCACAACCGCTTTGGTGTTATGGTGGGGATGACACACATCTTTGTCCCGTATATTATTTTTCCGATTTACAGCGTCATGATGGGCATGGATCTGAATCTGGAGAAAGCAGCCCAAAACCTGGGTGCCACCAAATGGCAGACCTTTTGGCGGGTAACCTTTCCCCTGAGCCTGCCGGGGATTGGTGCCGGGGCCCTGTTGGTCTTCATTATGGCATTGGGGTTTTTTATCACACCGGCACTCCTTGGCGGCCGCAAGGACCAGATGCTTTCCAATTTGATACAGATTCAGGTCGTGGACCTGCTGAACTGGCCATTTGCATCCGCCATGTCGGTGATTTTGTTAATTGTCACCTTGGTTGTATTTGCGATTTACAATCGCTACCTGGGCGTTGAGCGATTGTGGGGGGGCGTAAAAACGTGAGCACGCGCGCCCGTAAAAAAGCCGCCCATTTTGATCCGCTTCACATCGGGTGGCCCTTGTGGGTGGTATCAGCCTCGGCCATATTTTTCCTGATTGCTCCCGTGCTGTTGCTGATACCCATGTCCCTGGGCTCGGCTGAAATTATCGAATTCCCACCGTCCAAAATCGGTCTGGATCAGTATCGTAAGTTTTTTAACCATCCCGCCTGGCAGACGGCGGTGGTAAACTCGCTGTCGGTGGCCGGCATGACGTCGATTCTGTCCACAATCCTGGGGCTTCTCGCGTCACTGGCGCTGGTATGGGGCCGATTTAAGGGTAAAGGGTTTATCAATGCGGTTATCATTTCACCGATGATCGTTCCTCTAATCGTGCTCGCACTGGCTTTTTATATAAGCCTAGCGAAAGTAGGTCTGTTGGGGACCAAATTCGGGCTGGTGCTGGCCTATACGCCGTTGACATTGCCCTTTTCGGTGCTGCCGATCTCGGCCACATTGCGAGGATTTGACCGAAGCCTGGAACATGCCGCCCTAAATTTAGGAGCCAATCGATTTCAGACCTTTACCAAGATTACGTTCCCGATAATCCGACCCGGAGTGCTGACCGGTGCCATCTTTGCCTTCATGATCGCATTCGATGAGGTGGTAATTGCTCTATTTATTTGCGGCACCGATGCCGTGACTCTGCCCAAAAAGATGTGGGATGTGATTCGTTACGAGATCGAACCCATGCTGCCTGCCATATCAACGCTTCTTTTGTTGCTGGCTGCATTGATTCTGGTCCTCACCGGAGTGCTGCAGCGGCGAATTGCCCGGCGTATGACGCCGCGGTGATTTTTTTCAGCGTGATTATCCTGAAAGCTCAAGTAAGTCACATCGGCATTGACGGTAGCCCGTTTTCTCAAAAGGCGTGTGCGTCATCAAAGACACTAAAAAAGGCCGTTAACGTTCAAATTACGTTAACGACCTTAAGCTTAATTCGCGGCCCGTGTCTGAATCTTGCTGTTAAGAGGAGAAGAACTTGAGTCGGTTAGGCACGGGCCTTTCCCAACATAACCCTGTTTTATGTTAAGAGCGACGCTCGCCTATAGAATTGGTGAAATGGTTGCTGACAATCTCTGCATCTGTGATTCATCTCTTCAGGCAACGCCACCCGTTACAATGGTTGCAGGAGGATCGTTCTGCGAAACAAATTCGGCTGCTATTCTATCCGATCCACCAATCCCCAATCCTTGGCTGTTTCTGCACTAAACCAGGTGGTTTTGTTTTCCAGTTGTTCCCACTTCGATTTATCCAGCTTCGAATTCACAGCCAGTTTGCCGATATAACGATCGCGCAGAAGATGCATCAGTTCGTTCTGGGACCGGATGTCCGATGCGGTTTCTCGTCCCGGCCATTTCCACAAAGCGGCTTCATGAACCATGAAAATAGTCCCCGGAGCTGCCAGGCGTACGTCGCAAACCGCAAAAACCGGAACCGCTGCACTAGCAATGATACCGGAGGCATGGGCGGTCACCCTAAAGCCTTTTCGCTTTGCCCGTTCTATTTGATCCGCCAGGGCAAGACCGGAAAATGCATCTCCGCCGGGTGAATTGATAAACAAATTCACATCGCGAATATCGGTGTTGTTTTCCAGGACACAGAGATCGTTCCACAAGCGCGTGACATCGGCCACTGACAGGCCGGAAAAGATTTTAACAAAGGCTTTGTCCTTTGAGACGAAAGAAAGCTGTGATAAACGCCCTTCGGGATTGGGTACTTCCATGGATTTGTTGATTTGATCTTGTGTCTCTTTTTCTTCCACGGTAACCTTTGCCGGATCTGCAGCCTGGACTTTCACAATAACTTCCTGAGGTTGTTTTTGCGTATTGGGTACTGTGGCACAACTGATTAAAAAGAAACCCAGCAGTGAAATAAAAAATAATTTTCTCATCATGACTCAATCTCCTTCTAACGTTTATAATTTTATGCAACGTTTGACTATGGGATAAAGCAAAATCCATACCAAAAAAATTAAACTGCGAGCTAAAGAAATATTATAAAGAATTCAAATTGTTATGGAATAACCTGGCCAAAATCTAAAAGTTCAAAAAAATACTTTTCTTCTGCGAGTCACGGATTTGACATCTACAGTCAAGAATGCCATTAGTAAAGTCGGCGGTTAATTTAACGCAAACCAAGGGGAGGATTAGTCATGAATCCAGAGTTTTCAATGTCTCAGAGGTACGAGGAAACTTATCCAGGTGTCGGTTTTGGACTGACCTTGATCTCCGGCTGTCGAAATGCGTCTAATCCACCGGGTTTTGATCAATATAAACGCAAGCTTCTGCGAAAGATGAGAAAGCGCGAAACCCTCGCACAAATTTCAGAGCGGATTGAGACATATGCCAATTTCTTTCAGATTTTCGGATTTGAATGTCCGCTGATCGGACATCTCAAACGAACAATTAACAGTGGGTTTCCTCGCTATTCACTTTTTGTCGATGTGCATTTCATGGCCGAGATGTGTGCTGGCATCTTGGTGGCAGTGACCGATAATTGCCGTTTTGACGGAAAATTGACGCTGGGTGTTGCTGATGCTGGAGAAGTTTGCGCCGGAATGGGTGGACGTGAATTTATCACCAAAGAGGGTGAAATCGTTCTCAGAGATGAAAAAGAAATCGTTTGCGTTCTTTGTCAGGGGGCCGATGAAAAAACCCGGGTCAACGCTGAGACCGAAAATGTGCTGTTTTATGCCTATGCTGTTCCCGGAATTGACCGACAGTATCTCAGAGAGGGACTGAGCATTGCCGCCGAAGCGACGGTTGAATTTGGCGGCGGCAATATTGAATTTATCGAACTATTTTAAATCACTTTAAAGGTATCGAGCAATTGCTCAAATGTTGCCAGGTCTTTATCAAAATAGTGTCTGATTGCCGCACTGTATCGAATGTTGTAAAAGGAATTTCCGGAGACAAAACCGTAGTATAATGTCTTGAACGTCGATCCTTTTTTATCGTTGTAGCTGAATAAAATTCTGAATCCCTCATGCCCGTCTATGCGTGCCGGTACGTTTTCAATCAAACGAAAATTTTGCAGATTGCGATCGGATGAGAGCTCATCAATGATGAGACCTGCAGCCTCCTGGGGAAGCATTCTATTGTTTAAACTCTTTTGCGTATACCGAAAAGGCCGGTCGGCGGGACGTTGCTGGATCAGGGCATATTGCAGAAAAGGGCCATCTCTTGTAATCATCAGGTATTTATCCGTATCCAGTCTCCTCCAACCATCAGGGATTTCAACCGCGAACTTATAGTCGGATGATTGATACGGACCACCGTCATGGGTCGTGACGCATCCGACAAGGAGTACCAACAATACCAGTAACAATTTCTTCATCAGCCTTCTCCATTTTTTGAGCAGTGCTCTAAATATTTCTGAATATAAGCCTTGTCAGGAGCATTCGGTGACAGCAGCAGACATGTTTCAAAATATTTTTTGGCCAGGTGTTTTTCACCGTCCTTATAATGAATCAGCCCGATTGCTTTGTGGGGTGCGGCAAAAGACAAATCCAACGCAATGGCTTTCTGATAGCAGCCCATAGCCGTTTTGAGGTCGTCTTCCTGCCCGCGTTGCCTGTAAATCTCGCCCAACAGGTAATATGCCTGGGGATCATCCGGCTGTATTCGCAGGAATTTTTCCACTCCTCGGCGAGCTGCAAAAAATCTGCCCAGTCTGAGATCCAGAGAGACATTGTCCAGGATCAGCTGGGACAGTTTCGACTGGAATATCAAGGCGTTTTTAACACCTGCCGTTTTACCGCGGTATTCATTATCCAGCCAAACGCGCACGTTCGCAATACGTTGCTCAACGTTCGGATGGGTACCAAAAAAATAGGGCTCCACGAGCCCCTCCATTCTTAATTCTTGTTTCAGGTGTTCAAGCAGCCTGACGACTTCGTTAATATCATAGCCTGCATTGGCGGCAATGTCAAGCCCGATGTGATCTGCTTCCGTTTCAAGTTCACGGGTGTAACCCGTGACAGCGGCCATTGACCCGGTTAAACCCAGAAACTTGGCAAGTTCCTGAGTCATGGCGGTTCTCGCCGAGGTTTCCTGAACGGTTGCAATAAACTTGGAGCGGCTTTTAATATTTCCAAGAACCCGCATCGTATGTTTGTTAATACAGTGGGTCATTTCGTGGGCCAGCAGCAAGGCTAGTTGGGCCTCATTATCCATGCGGGCTAAAATCCCGGTATGGACATAAATAACTCCATTCGGAAAAGCAAAGGCGTTCAAATTGGGATCCTGGATTATTTTAATCTTGAAGGATAAATCTGATGAAATGTCATCCGGCTGAAGCCGGCGGGCAACGTGATTGAGGTAATCCTCGAGTTCAGAATTATGATACAGCAATCCGCTGTTATTTAAGATCGCCTGCTCTTCTTGCGCTCGCTGCCACAGCATCGTCTCATATTGGGATGTTGCGGGATCTTCATAAACACAAACGGGACCCGGCGTCGTGCAACCGAACGCCAGCCAGCAAAACGTCAGTAAAGTGACTAAATATTTCATGCGCCTGTCTTCGAAAAACTTAAAAGAAGATCCTGAATCATGACGGCCGCGCTTTTAGGATCCCTCAAATCGTTGCCTTCTTTGCAACCTCTCACAGAATAATAGACAATGGTTCCCGATGAATCGGCAATGGCTAAGTCGATTAATGCTTTCCGGCCGCCACGTGATATACGCTCGCTACCACTGATAAAAATTAGGGAATCGGCATCTAGTTCTTCAAGGATGTCTTCGAGAGAGCCCAGAGAGTATTTAAATCCGTGATATTTATCCGTAGCCTTTCCTGGGCCGAATGTGTGGCGCTGCATGCTTTTATTCACGAGCTTGTAGAGGGATCGTATCTCGGCCAGCTCTTGAGCTATTTCTGAATTTCCGGCTAAGGGTTTTACGGAAAACCTCTTGTTGCCAAGGCCATGCAAAAGAGCCTGTTGAAGATTGGCTCTGCCGGCTGCACTCCAATCGTTACGCAACATAACCGGCCCGTCGGATGACAATTCATAGATGTCAACGTCCGGCGGGACCAGGACGGCATCTCTGATCTTCGTTACCCGAATTTCGAATTCCGGGTGAATCCTTTGAGTGGTTAATCCGCAACCCATGACCATTCCGAGCAGACAAACCAACGACAGGGGTAGCGTGATTTTCGAAAATATTGCTGCCATATAATCTTAATACCTCGGCAGGAGATTCATTTTTTTAAATTGGACCTCAAATTATTTAATATAATTTTAATAGGTTGATCGCATAATGCGGCGGCCTTTTTAGATTCGCATCAGTTATGAGTCATCGATTTAACTATCGGCCGATTTCTGCTTGGACTTTAGAGGATTCTGGCGGGAGTCAATTAATTAGATTCCGCTGAGACCTCGTTTCTCAAACGGCGATTACCTAAAAAAATGAAATTTTAGGACTATTAAAAATAAATCTCATTTATTTAATTTTTCTGTGGACTTTTAGTGCAAGGTGTTTTAATAAATCAGAGGGTTAAAACAGTTAGACGATCAGATTCGAATCTGTTTTAATTGAGAAAGGAGGTTTGGTGATGAAAAAAGTTATTTTAATTCTGATTATGGCATTATTTTTCGCGGGATGCACCAAGGAATGGTATGCACACGATACCATTTACAAAACAAATGACCACATGTTCTTCAGCTGGGGGGGATACAAGAACCCGACCCAAGAAGATTTCCAGCAATCTCAGGAAGAAGGCTGGTGGGGTGAAGAAATACCCTACGTGCCGGCCGAATAACGCTAGGGGCTGAAAAACTGCGTTGGTTGGTTGACTGATTCGATTCTGAATTCCGGCCTTAGTTATCACGCATAGCCAAACACATCCCCGGGGTGGCGGGTTGCTTTCACTGGAAAATCCGGTTGGCAGCCCGATTAATGCATTGTTTCTGCCCAAGCTTTGAAAAGCTTATAGACCGGGATTCCGACACCCTGCCCGGAGTAATTATACGATTTATCACACTGCATCCGTCGCGTTGGGGATAGTGTTGGCCGGGAAACGGTTAGAGTGAGCATACAGCAGCTATTCTAAAATCCATATTCTTCATCATTTGGCCCGTAATAAGCTAATTAAAAACGGCGTTGTCATCATAACCTCTTTTTAAACGTGTCGAGCGCCTCTTGGAGCTTACGGCGAATAAATACTTCCTTATCCCCATAAGTCAGTTGACTGTAATCTGCATAATCGGGATGTGAGATATCCAGCTCCGGGGGGTTTCCTTTACATGCATTCATCACGTTTGTAAAATCCTGGATCATGTCAACTAAACTGAAATTTTTACCGGCATAGTTAACAATCCATCCTAATCGCCACATCATTTCAAAACGCACCTGATCTGCCACAAATAAATGAATATCGACCACTTTCATTTGATCGTCGTTGTCGAGGTAGTGAAATTTTGGCGCTGCTCCAAGATCTAAAATACCCATGATTAATTCATAATAAGCAAACGAGCTCGGTTCACCGGGTACTGCAAGGAAGTAAAGGGTTGCATCCGGCAGATCGCAAAGACGGGTTTTCAGACCATAGGATTCTCCAAAGCGTTTTAGCCACGGTCCAAATCCTCGCTCTTCGATGGCTTTATCTCGATATGCTTGAAGGTCAACAACCTTTGTCATAGTAAATTCTTAGCAAAATTTTAGTTAATCCTGCAAGCGTTGTTTGAACCAATCAATGCATAGCACGGAGATATTCTGGAATGCCGTGTAGCTATGCCGCCAGGTATGCCGTCATACCGGTCTCGCGAGGTCGTTGCCCGGCTGAAGAGATGCGCCCGAGGGATATTAAAACAAAAGGTTGAGAAACGGACAATAGAAACACCATCGCTATACGAATTCAGCATATCGCTGGTCGGTTGGCAAGAGCACCGCAGGGATATCGGCGGTCACAAATGCCAACCAGCTTCGCATCGCCCTGGAGATAGGCTATTATTTCGCGATTCGGTATTACCTCATTGTGCTAAAATAAACTTTATAGCTTCTTCTAGTTGAGCATCTCTTCCATCCAATAGCGCTTCCCTATCAGGGCTCACTTCTATATCCGGCACAACGCCATTGCCCTCAATTATTTTTCCGTCTGCTGGGAGCGGTTGCACAAACGTGTGCATGAATGATGCACCGTTCAACAATTTTAAGTGAAGAACAACTTTTTGATAGAACCGCCCATGTAAATGCGAGTTATAAAATATCAGCTTTCACCCCTATCCCTGACGCCGGCGATTCCGGCCAGCAAAGCTACGAAAATAGCGACTTTAAACGCCGTGTACCAGGAAATATCCCGTGCAACCAATCCCTGCGCCACAGCGCCAGGAAAAAGATCCGGGATCGTCCACGACCACAATAGCTTCACCAACAACAAGCCCAATATCATTACCGCCAAAATAACTGCCACCAAACCGGGTACGATAGCCACTATCCACGCTTTATTCATTGTTGAATTCCTCCGTGTGATGCGCAAAAAACTTTTCCGCAATAGTTCAAAGGGTTCAGAGGTTCAGGGTTTAAGGTTTTGGGCTCCGCTTTCCTTATTCGTAAGCTTTCTTCAACTTATTCCTTAACTCCGCGTACTCCTGCGCTGAAATAGCTCCCTCGTCCCGGGCTTTTTTCAAGTCAATTAGTTGTTCACCAAGGGTGGGTTGATTTTCAACCTTTTTGCCCCCCGAGCCCACGGCTATGCATGATACCATTGTTGTTAATAGGGCCAGCACTAGTAAAACACAGATAATTTTTCTCATTTAAATCTCCTTTTTAATTGTTTTCCTGTTTTCAAGCTTTTGTGCTTTCGTGATAGCTTTTTTGTTCCCGCCGTCTCTCCAGCGAGGCCGACGGATTAAACAGGATTTGGAATTACAAAGCATTTTCAATCTGGACTCTTTTTCTTGATGTGAAAAGAGTCGCTAGAACGCTGCCAAGTCCCAGCACCATAACCACGGCTTTAACGAGTGATCCCAGAAACGGCACCCAACCGATAAGCCATAACGATAGAAGCCCTATCACGGTAAGCCAAGTTGCACTGAGAGCGGGCCTTTTAATAAGCGCGGCTACCTTATCCCCAACGACTTGAGCGACGGCAACGTAACCGATCAAAAATGCGATTCCAGCTAGAAAAATTTCCAGCGCTATCAGTGGGATACCAATGATCGATATCGCCAAAAATATTGCCAGAGGAATGAGCACAGCCAGTCCCAGAATACCCCAGAGAATTATCTTTCCCAAATTTTGTTGTACATTGTTGGAAATCAAATTAAACGGCTTTGGCAGTAAGGCGACCAGCAACACAGCAAGTGCCAGGAAACCGAGCAATGACGCAATCTTAAATGTCCAGAACCAGCTTGAAGATGTGTCTTCAAAAAAGAATGGCATTATCGCAGAAACACCGGGAATATTCAGTTCGACCACATCACCATCTATCCTAGAACCGAGCGCTTGATCGACTAACCCTCCGATAGAGACCGCATCCTTACCGACCTTTGCATTAGGACCTAAAAATACCGACCCGCCGACTGCAACAGCGGAATCCCTGACCTTACCATTTACGGTAACGCTACCTCCCACAGCAACGGCGTCCTTGACTTCAGTTCCTTCATCGACGACAACATTGCCACCAATTCGAACTTTATCTTTAGGATGTGCGCTCAGAGGCAGAAAAAGCGCAAGCGGTATACTGAAGGCTATTATTAGTAAACATTTTTTCATTTCGGCCCCTCCTTTTCTCATATTTGATCATTAAAAAACGATGTTGAATCATTAGCTTATTTTCCGGAAGGTTATGTTTGCGTAACCAAAATAAGCGACCATCTGAGTGATTACTCCAGTGTCATCTTCAATGAAGTCTAATCGAACATCGCCATAACCTTTGAGTGGGTATAAAAATTCATTTTCATCCGACGGCTTCGCTTCTTTCTCAACACTTTTGGGCAAATCAATGAAGAGCCGATCCCCACGGCTACCAACAGTTGCCTTTAATTCCCATTTGGGGAACTCGTATTTACCGGCATAGTTCTCAAGCATCGCCGGTGTCGGTCTAATTGCCTCCGAGGAGACGGGCGGAAGCATTGCCGGCAGAATATAGTTGACCAACAGCATCTGGGGACGGAATTCTCCCAGGGGATTGCCAATATACTTGCTGGTAACAACCACGACACTATCCAACACCGGACATACAAAAATATACTGGCCTCCATGTCCGGCTGCATAAAATGTCTCAACGTCCTGTTTGTTGATTCTGCTTTTACCGAACCACCACTGATATCCGTAACCTGTTCCTAAAACCACATCCTGAGCGGCATAATCTATCACCGATTTATAGACCCATTCCTGCGAGACAATTCTTTTTTGGTTCCATTCACCATTCTTTAAAAACAAGTAGCCAATTTTGGCCATATCACGAGATTTCATGCTCAAACCCCAGGCCGTATTAACAATACCGCCGTCACCTTTGTCCCAGGTATAATCCGATATACCGAGGCAAGCGAAAAGGTTTTTATCAGCGAAATTAACGGCATTCTGTCCGGTCGTGTTGTTTATTATGGCACCTAAAAGTATAGACAGACCGTTATTGTAAGCAAATTTTTCTCCGGGCGATTCAATCGTTTCACGATTGAGAACAAATTTTAACCAATCACCACTGCGCGTCATCTGTTGAGTGGTATCTCGTGTATCGTAACCGGGGTATTTCCAGTCATTCCAATCCAATCCAGCCGTCATCGTAAGCACATGCTCCAGATTGATGGCATATTTCTGATCAATCCATTTGGTGCCTTCGTATTCCGGAAAAAATTCGAAAAGCGGGGTATCGACACCTTTAATCATACCCCGATCGATTGCGATACCGATTAAAATTGACGTGACACTTTTACTTGCTGAAAAAATGCGATGTTTAGTGTCGCGGTCAAATCCATCAAAATATTCCTCGAGAACCAGCTTTCCATTTTTTATGACGACAATGCCGTGGATGTTATCTATATCTCCATTCAGGATCTTGCCGATCATGCCGTGAATTTTTTCGGAATCAATACCTTCAGTATCCAGAGAGGACGTTTGCCAACCATCATCTACTTCTTCCGGAATCTGGTATTCATAGGCATATTGGGGCAAACCATAGCGATTATAACGTTGTGCGCAGGCGTTAAATAAAACAGTTGCAGTGATGCATGCGCTTAATAAGATGCGCACATAAATTCTTTTTAATTTCATCTTTTCTCTTTTATAGAGATATCTTCGGAACCGGCGATTTATGATCCGCACGTATTTCATGGTTACTAGAGCAAGCGGTGTGCCAAACATCTTCGAGTTTGAAGATGAGTGTAAGATAAGTTTCGCTGTTTCGAATGATATTTGAGTCAAATTTGAAGCGGTAGGAATTTATTTGATTACAGACAGTTATAGACAAGGCACACCGTTAGCCAGCCTGTTATGAATAGTATTCTCTAACTTCAAGCAAGTTAGCCAATTTCAGGCCCTTCCGAGATTCGTAACTGGTGTCCGTTACCGTTACAGCTGGTGTTCGGTGTCGGACAGTGGAGCCAGTTTGAGTCTTAAATGAACGCCGGCGGACAGTTCAGGTGTAGTGTTATATCGTGCGGTCTCGTCTGATCCATCGAAAAGAGAAAGAGTTACAGGTTGACATAACATTTGATTTTTGCGATTCTTCCGCATCGCCCTAGCACTTGTCATCATGCATTTAACCGATCAACAGGAAAAAGAACCATGATCGGTAAGGTTGTCTCTCACTATAAAATCCTGGAAAAGCTTGGTGAAGGCGGCACCGGGGTGGTTTACAGGGCTTTGGATGAAAAGCTTAACCGTGTCGTTGCGCTAAAGTTTTTCCATGATCAGCTTGCCACTGATGCAAAGCAGAAGGCGTTTCTAGTTAGAGAGGCCCAGGCTGCTGCTGCACTCAACCATCCGAATATCAGAACGATCTTCGAAATCGATGAAACCGACGAATACCTCTTTATGTCAATGGCTTTCATCGAGGGGGTCAGCCTGAAAAAGAAACTCCCGGACCGACCGCTTAATCTTGAACTTGCTGTATCCATTGCTTACCAGGTGGCGGACGGACTCGAGACCGCCCATAGCAATGGCATCATTCACCGCAACCTCAATAGCGCAAGTATTTTGATTACGGACCGCGGGCTGCCGAAAATATTGAATTTTGGTCTCCCGCCACCGTCGATACAGACCGAAGCGACCATGCCGGGTCAGTTTGTCAATACCACAGCCTACCTGTCCCCCGAGCTCTTACGTGATGAAGAGGTCGATCAACGCACCGACATCTGGTCTTGGGGCATTGTCTTTTATGAAATGCTCACCGCTAAACTGCCGTTTAAAGGCGAGAGCCCGGAAAATTTAATCGACTCCATCTTACATGATGAGCCACGGCCCCCATCGGAATTGAATATCGAGATACCAGCTAAACTGGAAAGAATCATTACGAGAGCCCTGGCCAAATCATTGCAAGACAGATATCAGTACATCAGTGAAATACTAGTTGACCTGCAGGCACCTGAAATCCGCCCGTCAGTCTCGAGGCAGATTGAAGACCGTCTGAAACCAACTCAGTCTTCAATTGCCGTGCTGGCATTCGAGGATATGAGCCCGGCCAAAGATCAGGAGTATTTTTGTGATGGTATTGCCGAGGAAATCATCAATGATCTCGCTCAGGTTGATGGATTGCGAGTTGCCTCCCGGACGTCGTCTTTCGCCTATAAGGGCAGGCGGGAGGACATCCGCAACATCGGTAGGAAATTGGGGGTACAGTCCGTTCTGGAAGGCAGTGTGCGCAGGACGGACAGTCGGTTGCGCATAACAACCCAGTTGATCAGCGTTGCAGATGGATACCACCTATGGACCGAACAATACGATCGTGAAGTGAAAGATATTTTTGCTATCCAGGACGAAATTGCTCAGAACATCGCCCAGGCCCTTAAGATCAAATTGAGTGACAGTGAGCAGCGTGCCATCGAAAAACCACCGTCCCGCAGCATCAAAGCTTATGATTTTTATCTGCGGGGCCGGCAGTTCTTTTATCGACACAAGCGCAAATATATGCAGCACGCAATCGATATGTTTTCCCATGCCATTGAACAAGATTCATCTTATGCGCGGGCCTATGCCGGAAGAGCCGACTGCCACTCCTTTTTATACTGGTATTTTGGCGGCTCAGCAGCGGATTTACTACAGGCTGAAAAAGATAGTGAAACAGCCCTCGAACTCAATTCAAACCTGTCGGAAGCGCATGCGGCCCGCGGGTTGGCCCTATCCTTAAGCAGTAAGTTCGTAGAGGCGGAGAAGGAGTTTGAAACGGCAATTGGGCTGAATCCGGAGCTGTTCGAAATCTATTACTTCTATGCCCGCGCTTGTTTTGTGCAGGGCAAGTATGAGCAAGCCAAAAACCTCTACATTGAGGCGAGTCGGGTCAATCCTTCCGATTTTCAATCTCCGGCCCTTCTAGCTTTTCTTTATAAAACCATGGGACAGGAAGAAAAGATGGAGCCTATTCTGCATGAAGCTCTGTATAAAGTGGAGCAGCACTTGGCGTTAAACCCTGATGATTCAAGAGCTATCTATTTGGGAGCTGATGTTCTCATCCGGTTGGGTCAAAAACAGAGGGCAATGGAATGGGTCAAACGATTGGCGGCGACGGAACGTGATGAGCCCCACTTCCTTTATGGCATTGCATGCCTGTATTCGTTGATTGGCGAGGCAGAAGAGGCGGTATTTTATCTCACCAGATCAGTGGAATTCGGTTTTACGCATAGACCATATCTGGAAAAGGACAGTGACTTCGATCCGATTCGCGAACATCCGGGTTATAAGGCATTAATTATGAATCTTAAGGCGCGGGAAAAGGAATCCGGATAGAATATACGATTGCCTTTATTTTTTTAGAGGGCTCCCCCAGCAGAGCTGACGGGGTATCGGATTATAGGGAAAATTTTAGTATATCGCAGCAAGCATCGTTGACCCCTATGTTTTATTCGTAGCGAATGGCATTCACCGGATTGGCCAATGCCGCTCTGAATGCCTGATAGGATACCGTGCTCAGGGCAATGATCAGCGCCAGCAGGCCTGCCAGCAGAAAGCTGCCGATGCCAAGTTCGATTCGATAAGCATAATCTTCGAGCAGGTCATTCATGGCAAAATAGGCAATCGGCCAGGCGAAAATATTGGCGATGATAATACACTTGACAAATTCTTTGATCAGCATGGATACCATTTGTCGAACGGACGCTCCCAGTACTTTGCGGATACCGATCTCTTTTTTGCGTTGTTCTGCCATAAATAGAGCCAATCCCAGCAACCCAACGCAGGCAATAATGACGGTTAACAGCGAAAAATAGCCGATAATTTTGCCGGCCCGTCTTTCCAAATCGTATAAACGGTTAATCCGTTCATCCAAAAAGTTGTATTCAAACGGGAATCCGGGTACCCATTTTTTATAAATCCGTTCGATTTCATCAACGGTTTCGGCGATATTTTCCGAGCCGACTCTGACAAACATCACACGGCTTATATCCGGCCGATAGAGAAGGATCAGGGGGTCAATTTTTTCATGCAGTGATCGCAGGTGATAATCTTTAACCACACCGATAATTCTGAGTTTTTGGTTGCCGACGGTGAGCTGTTTGCCAATAGGGGACTTCATACCCATGATTTTAGCAGCTGCTTCATTGACCATCATTTCTTTTACCGACGCTTCGGTTGAACGATTTGTCAAAAAAATACGGCCCTGAACGATATCCATACCAAATGTTTCAATGAAATCATCATCCACATGAACTACCCGCATTAAAATTTCTTCGTCCGGATCCTGCCCTTCCCATTGCCAGAGGCTGTTTGAAAACCGGTATCCCCAGATTCCCGGTATCCCGGAACTGGCTGTAACGGCCAGGATATGGGGGTTGAGCAGCAATTCCTTTTTGAATTCCTTGAATTTTTGCGGCAAATTCCCCCGCATCTCAATGTTCAGCAGCAAATGTTTTTCATAGCCCAAATTTTTATTTAGCATGAATGCCAGTTGTTTGTAGACGGTCAGAGTACAAATGATCATGACGATGGCAAACGTAAAAGTAAAGGTAATTAGGATTTTGCGTAGGTTCGCGCCTCTGGAACCCTGCTGCAGGTTGCCTCTTAGGATTCGAATCGGCTGATACGCCGAAAAAAAAAGGGCCGGATAACTGCCGCTGACAAATCCTGTAATCAGAGTCAGCGCCAACAAGCTGGCTATGATTTTATAATTTGCCAGGATTCCCAGCGACAGGTTTTGATTGGCCAGTCGGTTGAAAACCGGCAGCAGCAGATCAACCAGCACGAGGGTAATCAACATGGCAATGAAGGTATGTAAAATCGACTCTCCAAGAAATTGCTTAATAATATCAAGCCTTCGAGCACCAACGACTTTTCGCAGCCCAATCTCTCGAGCACGTTTGGCTGAGCGTGCGGTAGCCAAGTTCATAAAATTGACGCAGGCAATCATCAGTACAAAAGCAGCGTTTGTGGAGAAGAAGATCAGCGTGTTGATATTTACATTGTGTGCCACGTCAAATTCGCAACTTGAATCTAGATGGATCTTGGTAAGGGGTTGTAACTGCAGTAAAGAATTTCTTTCAATCGTCGGTTTGGTTTTTAGATAGAATGCAATTTTTTCGGCAAACTTTTGGGCGGAAATCCCCCGTTGCAATTGGATCAACGTATGGAAGGAACTGTTGTTCCAGCGATCGACCGAAAAACTCAATTGCCGGCCGAAGATAAACGGGATAAAAAAATTCATCTCGTGAAAGACGGAATTACGGGGAATATTTTTCAGCACACCGGTAACAACGAATTTATATTGATGGTCGGCGGTAATCACCTTTCCGATCGGATCCTCACGGCCAAAGTATTTTTCCGCCATGGCTTGACTTAAGACCATCGAGTTCGGTTCAGAAAGGGCTGTGGCAGGATCACCTTTGCATAGCGGCAGGGAAAACACCTCAAATAGTGAACCATCAGCAAAGATAACAAGCTCGTCAAAGCTATGCGCCTCGTAAGTGAGCAAAAAATCCTTGCCGGTAAAGCGGGTGAAGTTAACCACTTCCGGGAAATCCTCCTTTAAAGCCGGACCCAGTGGTCCCTGGGTGATAGCCCACTTGGTGGTGTGGTCGGTAAAATGGATTTCCTGGACGACACGGTAAATGCTGTTTGCATGTTCGCGAAAGCGGTCATAGCTTAATTCGTAGTCGACCCACATTAGGATCAGAAGACTGCAAGCCATCCCCATAGACAGTCCGGTTATATTGATCAAAGCATAGCCGGGATTCTTGATCATATTGCGAAATGAGATTTTGAAATAATTAAGCAGCATGGGTGTAAGTTATATTGATAGCCTTAGGTAACGTTGCGCAGCACGATGTGCGCGTTGTGCGTTATGCAACCCGAAGTACGCACCCCGCAACTCGTGACCCGTTAACCGGCCTTTTGATACAACGGTCGCATGTGCGGGTTGTAATTGTCTTTCAAGTTTTCGCTGACAACATGGCCGTCAAACAGATGGATGACTCTGTTGGCGTAATCCGCGTACGCCGGGGAGTGGGTGACCATCACCACCGTGGTTCCTTTTTCGTTTAGATCGACCAGCAACTTCATCACTTCGTCGCCGTGAGTGGAATCCAGGTTGCCGGTGGGTTCGTCTGCCAGAATGAGTTTTGGATCGGCTATCAGCGCTCTGGCCACAGCAACGCGCTGCTGCTGGCCGCCGGATATTTGTTGCGGAAAATGATTTTTACGCGGCATAAGCTCCAGCTGCTCCAACGTTTCATTTACGCGCCGTTTGCGTTCACTTGCAGAAACCCCGAGATACAGTAGCGGCAGCTCAATGTTTTCGAACACGGTCAGTTCATCGATAAGGTTAAAACTCTGAAAAACAAAGCCGATATTTCCCTTGCGCAACTTGGCTCGTGTTTTCTCAGAGTATTTTGAGACTTCCTCATCCATGAAGTAAAATTCACCATCGGTAGGGTTATCCAGCATCCCGGAGATGTGTAAAAAGGTAGATTTTCCGCATCCCGAGGGACCCATGATAGCTACAAATTCGCCTTCCTGCACCTCCACATTGACATTTTTTAATGCGGTTGTCTGCACGTCTTCCGTAGTGAAGACTTTGGTAAGGTTTTTGGTTTTGATCATTTGACTCCTCCTTTATTATCACTAGGGCACTGATTTTCTCAGATCAACACAGAACATTTTTAAACCATCAGAGCAAGGGGTGTGCCAGGCTTAGTCTGACGACTGTTTTAAAATGTTAATATCGCTTAGGTGTTGAAAATACATGTAAAAATTGTATTGTACGGTAGGGTCGTCAGTTGATTCCTACAGATGGATCCCGATAGGTTTGAAACGGTGTACGGTTAAGATACAGCGGGTGTACGAATTCGTACAGCTGTGATAATAACAATTTGATTATAACCCATTAAGTTAACGTCAAAATTTCATTTTTTTCCGCTTTTACCATGTAAATACCATAAATACAGCCTGTTAGAATTTTTTGAATATTTTAAAATAATCAAAATTTTGAGGTGATTCTGGAAACGATTGGAACGTTTTTAGCAATTAATGGTAGAGCACCTAACATTTCAAAGCAAATTATGTCTAATTGATAGGAAATTTTCATGGCTAAAAACACGGGCAAAATACTCATCATCGATGACAATACGGATCTGCTGCTGGCGGCACGGTTGTTTTTAAAGCAACATTTCTCACTGGTCCATACCGAGCAAGATCCAGAAAAAATACCTTCACTGCTCCAAAATGAAAATTATGATGTCATCCTGCTGGATATGAACTTCACCATGGACGCCACCAGTGGTGTCGAGGGATTCATGTGGCTTGACAGAATTCTTCAAATTGATCCATCAGCCGTTGTTATCTTGATTACCGCTTTTGGTGACGTGGAGATGGCGGTCAAAGCCGTCAAGGCCGGGGCCATTGATTTTGTGCTCAAGCCCTGGCAGAATGAAAAGCTGCTGGCGACCATCTCGGCGGCGCTTAATCTGCGATATTCAAGGCTGGAGGCGGATAAGTTTCGCTATCGGCAAAAGCAGTTGAGTCGGGACATCGACCGCAGATATCATGATATGATCGGCGTGAGCCCGGCGATGCAGCAGGTGTTTGCGACCATCGACAAAGTGGCCTCCACCGACGCTGATGTACTGATCCTCGGTGAGAACGGCACCGGTAAAGAGCTGGTGGCCAGAGCGCTGCACCGTCAATCCAAGAGGGCCGACGAAGTTTTTATCAGCGTCGATATGGGAGCGATCGCCGAAACACTTTTTGAGAGTGAACTCTTCGGTCACATGCGAGGGGCTTTCACGGATGCCAAAGAAGACCGCCCCGGACGTTTTGAGCTGGCCTCGGGCGGAACCCTTTTTCTGGATGAAATCGGCAATCTATCTATGGCCATGCAGGCCAAACTGTTGAGCGTTTTAGAAACACGCCGGGTGATCCGTTTGGGATCCAATAAATCCCGTGAGATCGATATTCGTCTGATTTGTGCAACCAACCGGCCGATTTATGACATGGTGGCCCGCAATGAGTTCCGGCAAGATCTTTTATATCGCATGAATACGGTTGAAATCCATCTTCCGGCACTAAATGAGCGCCGGGAAGATATTCCGCTGCTGGTGGATCATTTTCTGACGATGTTTGCCAAGAAATATGCCAAAGGCATCACCGGTATCAATCCACCGGCCCTAAAAAAACTGCAAAACTACAAATGGCCGGGCAATATTCGAGAGTTGCGGCACACGCTCGAGCGGGCCATCATCCTGGCGGAAGCGACCATGCTCCAGCCGTCTGATTTTTTGTTTCCCGAATCGGAAAAAGAAGTAGAAGGCGTCGTTTTCGATAATTATAATCTCGAGGATGTTGAAAAAACCGTCATCCGCAAGGCATTGAAAAAGTATGAGGGCAATGTGTCACATGCGGCGAAAGAATTGGGATTGACCAGGACCTCGCTCTATCGGAGGATGGAGAAGTACGGCATTTAAAAAATGGTTTTTAGAAGATTTTATATAAACTGCATGATTCGGGTGCTGCTTCTGAGCGCAACACTTTGTCTTCTAGCCTTTCTACTTTTTAAAACCGATTTTATTGCGGCCGCCATTTTTGTCTGCCTGATTGGCGCCTATCAAATTTTCGCGCTCCTTCGTTACGTCACGAAGACCAACAAAAACTTGAACCGTTTTTTATTATCCATTAAACATTCGGATTTTTCGCAGTCCTTTACCAACAATTTGAAAGGCGCCGGCTTTGATGAGTTGAACGCTGCCTTCGGTGAGGTCAACAAAAAATTTCAACGGGCTAAAATTGAAAAGGAAGAACATTTTCGATTGCTTCAGACCATCATCGATCATGTCGGTATTGCGTTAATCGCCTTTGATCCTGAAGGTAAGATTGCGCTGATGAACAATGCCGCCAAGAAGCTATTAAAAATCCCGCGACTTGGAAATATTAGGGATCTTGACTCCGTCAGCCCCCGTCTGGCGGACAAACTGGTTAATATTTGCCCGGGAGATAAAGATCTGGTTAAATTGCAGCAAGACGATGACTTATTGCAACTATCCGTCTATGCCACCGGTTTTATTCTGAGACAGCAGCAGCATATGCTCGTTGCAATGCAAAATATTCAGCACGAGCTGGAAGAAAAGGAGATGATATCCTGGCAGAATCTTATTCGTGTCCTGACCCATGAAATTATGAACTCAATAACACCCATTGCTTCGCTGGCTTCCACCGCCCAGGGTCTGTTAAAAGACAATAAAGACTGTGAAGTGCCGGAATCAATGAATGAAGTCATCGATGATGTGCGCAATGCAGTTAACACCATTGAGAAACGCAGCAATGGATTGTTAACCTTTATTGAAAATTACCGCAAGCTAACCCGTATCCCCAAACCGGCTTTCAGGGTGATTCAGGTAAAAGATCTTTTCGATCGTGTTGAATATTTGCTGAAAGATCAATTCGACCAAAGCTTCATCAAGTTTAAACAAAAAATTGATCCTGAAAGCCTGACAATTACAGCGGACCCAGCCTTAATTGAACAGGTATTAATTAATCTTTGTAAAAATTCCATGGAAGCTGTAAACGGATTAACCAATCCCAAAATTAAATTGAAAGCCGGCACGGATGGACGGGGTAATCCGGTCATTAAAGTCAGTGATAACGGCAAAGGTATAAAAGAAGAGGTGCTCGAAAAAATCTTTATTCCTTTTTTTACCACCAAGCCGCAGGGCTCCGGTATTGGATTAAGCCTGTCGCGCCAGATAATTCGTCTGCATAAGGCAACTATCGGAGTCACATCAACGCCGAATGAGAAAACAGTGTTTAAGCTACGTTTCTAGTTTGAAAGCGAATCTTATATTACCGGATTTGTGGGACACAACCCACTAGGCTATTTCTTTGGAAAATCGTAATACCCTATCTATGTACCGCTCCGTTTCCTGATACGGCGGTATATTCCCGCCATATTTTTCAACTGTGCCCGGCCCGGCATTGTAGGCCGCCAAAGCCACTTTGACATCCCCTCCAAAGCTGTCCAGCATTTTCCGCAAATAACGTGACCCGCCATCGATGTTCTGATCTATATCGAATGGATTGTTTACGCCAAGTTCTTTGGCCGTGCCAGGCATTAACTGCATCAATCCCTGTGCTCCGGCATGCGACAGGGCGTTTATATCGAAATTCGATTCGGCCTTTATCACTCCTTTGATCAATTTTGGGGGCAAATTATATTTTCTGGCCGCTTTAGAGATACTCTTTTCTATCTTTTGCTGCTCGCGTTCTCTTGTTTTCCCCGCTTCGGAAGATGCGTGCGTCCGGCTCAGCATGCTGACTTGAGTCTGCGTTTTGGAAAATAGGCGGGCTTTATGATCTGGCTGATGCATTGAGGCGGAAGCTACTGATTTGGTCGGATTTTGTACCATCTTTTTTTCTGAGATTGCCTCTTTCAAAGGATTCTGCTTCCGAAACGTCCCTCGCACCGGATTCGCCAGATAATCGGCAATGGTTAAACCCTTCGATTTCAAGTTTTGTGATTTCCCGTTCTGAATCCGCCGTGAGGCTAACAATTGATCAAATAACCGATTGCCGGGTGAAACCCTTTTTGTTTTAGACAGATGCCTTCCGTTTGCTTGTCTTTCTGCAAACAGTCGATCAAAATAATCCTTAATCGTCAAATGAGTGTCCGCTGCCATACGTTTTTCAATCCATCCTGTTGGTTTGTTTTAACAATGAACAAGCAAGAATTATTCCAGGGACGAAGTTTTGGGGATTTCTATTGTTTCCAGGTAATTATATTTTTAGGGGAAGGGAGGTTGCAGCAATCGGGAGGCAATTTTTTCCGCTTCTGCGATAGGATATTGGCGATTTCGATCTGAAAATGGCAGTTAGCCTTTTACCGCCCCCAGGGTAAGCCCACTGATAAATCTTTCCACAAAAAAGTTGTAGACAATAACCACCGGCAGCGAGGCAATCAGGCAACCAGCCATCAATGCCCCCCAGTTGTAAACGTCACCGTGAACCAGAAACGTGGGAACACCCACACTCACGGTATATCGGGAAGCCGTCGTGACAAAGGTCAAGGTGTAGATATATTCCTGCACCACCAGGGTAAAACTAAAGATCACCACTGTTAAAATCCCCGAGGTCGAGATGGGAATGACCATGCGGATGAATGCCCCAAAGCGGCTGTAGCCGTCGATCATTGCCGCTTCTTCCAGATCCCGGGGAATGGTCTTGAAAAAACCCATTAGAAGCCAGATGGCGAAGGGAACGGTAAATGTCGGGAAAACCAACACGAGTGACCACAGCGAATCCTGCAGACCGAGGTTGGCAACTACTCGGGACATCGGGATGAATAGAATCGTAGGTGCGACCAAATAGGTCAGAAAAATTCCGATGCCGAGCCTCTCCCCCCAGCGTCCGGCCAGACGCACGAGGCTGTATGCGGCCGGGATGGCCAAAAATAGTGTGATGAGAACTACCAGCACGCCCACCCAGGCGGTATTCAGCAGCCATTTTAAAAACAAGGTTTCATGAAATAGTTCTTTCAGATGCACCAGGGTAGGCGCCATGTTAAAGATAAACGGATTGTTCGCCCGGTTGTATAAATCGGCATCCTGCTTGAAGGTGGTGATCAGCATCCATAAAAAAGGTAAGGATGCAAAAAATGCAAAAACAGCCAAAGAGCCGAGGTGCGCAATTTTCAAAACGATTTGCTTTGTGTCCTTTGTGTTTTTTTTCATGCTAGGCTATCTCCGCCCGGCGGGCAATTCTGAGCATAAATATGGCCACGGCCGCCAGCAGGGGGAAGAGAAACAGAGCCGTGGCGGCTCCTGTGGCTAAATCACCTGCGTCGATGCCCGTGTAGAAAGCCTTACTCACAAGAACCTGGGTGGAACCATAAGGACCTCCCCGAGTGAGCACCAGGATGATAATAATGTCCGTGGCGGTGAAGACGATGCCGAAAAGCACGGCCACCAGCATGATAGGCAGCATCATGGGAATAGTGATCTGAAAAAGCCGGCGAAAATAGCCGGCACCATCGACCAGAGCGGCATCTTGGATGTCCTGGGGAATTGAAGTGAGTCCGGCCAGCATGATAACCGTCGCCAGAGGCAGCATTCGCCAGACGTGGACGGTAATAATGGCCGACATGGCCAGCTTCGGTTTTCCCAGCCACATGGGCCAGAAATCGGGTCCAAAAAGCCCTGTATGCTGCAGCAGCCAGTTTATAGGGCTATAAATCGAATCGAGCATCCACAGCCAGCCGATGACCCCCAGGGATATGGGCGCGACGTAAGGCATCAGGATCAGCGTCCGGATAATGAATTTTCCCTTGAAATCTTTCAGCAGGATCAGGGCCAGTATTTTAGCCAGCACCAGGACGATAATCATAGACACGGCGGTAAAATAGACGGTGTTGTAAAGTGCAGTTTTAAAATCAAAATCCCTGATCAGCATCTGTATATTTTCCAGACCCACAAAGCTGAAATGGGAGCTTCCAATCGTGATGTCACTGAAGCTGTAAATGAATGCCAGAACAAGCGGATATCCCACCAGCGCTAGAATATAAATCACGGCCGGTGCGATCATCAAAACGCCCAGGACGGTTGCGTTATCGAAAAAGAAACTCAGATGTTGGTTACGGCTCCGAAAGGTGCTTTCCACTGTTTTGACGTCCGTATCCATCTCATCTCCTCACAATGGAATCGGTTCAGCGCGCAGTCCTGTTCTGATATCAAAAAATTTGACATCATTGCGGGGTACAACGAAATCATAGCTCTGATTCGTTTCGACTGCATAGTTGGTAAAGCTCGTCGGCAAATTGGCAATAACCGCTGCATGATTAAATAGTTCGCCCAGTCTGCCGTATACCAACCGATCGGCTCCCAGATTCTCAACCCGCTTGACCTCAAAGGGCAAGGATAACACGTCACTGCTGCCTTCGTGCATCTGCCGTGGGAGAAAACATTCCGGGCGGAAGCCCACAATTCGATCCTGCGTCTCAACCAGGTTCATGGGCGGAGAACCCAGAAATCCGGCAACGAAGGTATCCGCAGGTTCGCTATAAACTTCATCCGGTTTGCCCAGTTGACGAACTTTGCCGGCATTCATTACCGCGATGCGGTCGCCCATTCCCATGGCCTCGACCTGATCATGGGTGACATAAATGGTGGTGATGGACACGTCCTTCTGGAAGCGGTAAAGCTCCTCCCTGGCCGAAGTCCGCAGCTTGGCATCCAGGTTTGATAGAGGTTCATCCAATAAAAAAACATTGGGCTCTCTTACCAAAGCACGGGCGAGTGCCACCCGCTGTCGTTCGCCCCCGGAAAGCTCGCGGGGCTTTCGCTGCAGCAGATGCTCAATTCCAAGCATGGTGGCCGACCAATCCACCTTTTTATCTCTGTCATGTTTGGTCATGCCCATGGCTTTCAGCGGGAAGGCAATATTTTTGTAGATCGTCATGTGGGGATACAGGGCGTAACTTTGAAAAACCATGGCGATACCCCGCGCCCTGGGGGGCAGGTGGGTGACGACGTGCCCCCCGATCAAGATATCTCCGGATGAGGGATCTTCCAGGCCGGCAATCATTCGCAGGAGGGTGGTTTTCCCGCACCCTGAAGGGCCCAGGAGCACGAGAAATTCTTCCTCACTGCTGACGATGTCAACCCCATCAACAGCCTTGACCTCACCAAAATGTTTGGCAATACCGCGCGTTTCGACTTCAGGCAACGGTTCCTCCTTTAGTTTCCGTAGGTTTCAACTGAGCGTCTTTTGATCATTGTCAATCGAGAAAAACACCAACATAAAT
>Ga0209536_100000945_pt1 | contig 47737 bp, 47 predicted proteins | sample DeeMarSeWOR28_12_FD_187461 | JGI IMG/M metagenome (GOLD analysis project Ga0209536, IMG submission 187461) | Marine sediment microbial communities from White Oak River estuary, North Carolina - WOR-2-8_12 (SPAdes) (version 2) | ecosystem: Environmental > Aquatic > Marine > Intertidal zone >...
TTCAGCGAAGGTATCTACCCGAAATTGTACGGCGAATATTACGCAAGACCCGCGGAAACACGTGCAATTTTTGAAGAAAAGGGCTGGGTGAGAATAGCAGGTTTTCAGACACGGAATCCAATACACAGGTCTCACGAATACGTAACCAAAATCGCCATGGAAGTCAGTGATGGGATTCTTATTCATCCCCTGGTGGGAAAACTGAAAGCAGGCGATATCCCCGCGGATATAAGGATGAAATGCTATACTACCCTCATTGATAAATATTATGTCAAAGATAATGTCGTACTGAAGGTATATCCCATGGAAATGAGATATGGTGGGCCAAGAGAAGCTTTGCTGCACGCGATCTTCCGACAGAATTTTGGATGCAGCCATTTGATTATCGGGCGGGATCATGCCGGAGTAGGTAGCTACTACGGGCCTTTTGATGCACAGAAAATATTCGATGAAATTCCTGAAGGATCCTTACATATTAGACCATTGAATATCGATTGGACCTTCTGGTGCCATAAATGTGGTGAAATGGCTTCCATGAGGACATGTCCTCATGAGAAGGAGGACCGGGTATTGATCAGTGGCACAAAAGTGCGTGAAATGCTTTCGAACGGCGAAATGCCTCCAGAAGAGTTCACCCGTCCTGAAATAGGCAAAATATTAATGGAATATTATCAGAGTTTATAAATCGATTTGAAATGAGCATACAAAAAGCAACTAATATTACTTGGCATCAGGGTGCGATAACAGGTGCAGACAGAGAACGGCTGTTAAATCAAAAAGGAATCGTTATCTGGTTTACGGGATTGTCAGGATCCGGGAAATCAACCCTTGCACATGCTGTGGAAGAAAAACTGTTTGAAACCGGCCACCTTAGTTACGTTCTGGATGGCGATAATATCCGGCATGGATTGAACAAAAATCTTGGATTCTCACCTGAAGACAGGGAAGAGAATATCCGGAGGATCGGGGAGGTATCCAGGTTATTTGCTGATGCAGGGGTTATAGCGATGACTGCCTTTATTTCCCCTTACCGGGCTGATCGCGATAAAGCGAGGGAGTTGGTTGAGAAGGGAAGATTTGTGGAGGTATTCGTAAAAGTACCGCTTGATGTGGCAGAGAACAGGGATCCAAAGGGATTGTATAAAAAAGCAAGAGCAGGGGAAATTAAAGAATTTACAGGGATTGATGCACCTTATGAGGAACCATTGAATGCAGAGCTGACCATCGACACCAGTATCTATTCCCTGGAGGAAAGTTCCGAAATGGTATTAAACTATCTCAAGGAAAAAGATATAATATAAGTTTAGATAAAAACAGGATATCCTTTCTTTGATACCTTGTTTTTTTAATAGATCCCGGAGAAGGGAAAAAAGGATGGATCCTGAATAAACTTCTCCGGGATTTTCTTTCCAATAATATCCTGTAGAATACCCCTTTCATAATAAATCTACAACTATTGCGGCAACAAACGGATGTTTCCTGTTTAGTTCCTGTAAAAAATGGTTTATTTTTGCACCAAACTTCAATTAAAGATTCGGTTGATCTTATACAAATAGAAATTTCTAAATGGATTTACTGGAGAAGATAGAATCCCTTAAGCAGGAAGTTAATAATACATTGGTCTCTAACAAGGATCAGCTGGAATCTTTCAGGTTAAGGTTCATCAGTCGAAAAGGCGTTTTGAATGAATTATTTAATGATTTCAAACACGTTTCCAACCAGAATAAAAGACTGGTTGGCCAAGCTTTGAATGAACTGAAGAATCTTACTCAATCCAGGTTTAAAACCCTGGTCAAGGATCTTGAAGAAAAAGAGGGGGACAGGATAAAAGCCGGCTTTGATCTTTCGTTGCCTCCGGTTCAGAATACCCTGGGCACTGCACATCCCATATCGTCGGTTAAACTTCAAATCATTAAAATATTTGAGAGAATTGGATTTAACGTATCCGATGGTCCGGAAATCGAAGATGACTGGCATAATTTCTCAGCACTGAATTTTCCGGAGAATCACCCTGCCAGGGAGATGCAGGATACTTTTTTTATCCGGAAAAATCCGGATATCGCACTCAGAACACATACATCTTCTGTGCAGGTGAGGGTGATGGAAAATACCAAACCACCCATCAGGACCTTATCGCCAGGCCGGGTATTTAGAAATGAAGCCATTTCCGCACGAGCACACTGCATCTTTCACCAGGTGGAAGGATTTTATGTAAATGAAAACGTAAGTTTTGCCGATTTAAAGCAGACCTTGTTCTATTTTGCACGGGAGATGTTCAGTAAGGATACGAAAGTTCGATTCAGACCCTCTTTTTTCCCATTTACCGAACCGAGTGCCGAATTGGATATTTCATGCCTGATCTGTCACGGTGAAGGTTGCCCGATCTGTAAATATACGGGGTGGACCGAAATTGGCGGCGCAGGAATGATCGATCCAAATGTGCTGGAATTTAATAAGATCGATCCTGTAAAATATACCGGTTTTGCTTTTGGTATGGGAATAGAAAGAATCACCATGTTGAAATACCAGATCAAGGACATTCGTTTATTTACTGAGAATGATGTCCGGTTTTTAAGACAATTTACATCCCTGTATTAATGGGCAGAACAATCCGGAAAGTCGTATTGACAAATCTTATCCTGTTGGCTGGTAGTATAACGTATCAGTGTAAGGAAGATCTCAGCCTGGATCAGATTCCTTTTGTATATGTGGAGGAGATTATAAATCTCAATAATTTTGAATATAATAAGCTGAATCTGGTAGGGGGATTTGTTTACATTGAAGCGGGGGTCCGGGGAATTATCATTTACAGGCAATCGGTAGATCGATATCTTGCTTTCGAACGAAATTGCACCTATCGACCTAATGATGAATGTGCACTGGTGGAGGTCGATGAATCAACCCTATATATGATTGATCCCTGCTGCTCATCTACCTTCGATTTTGATGGTTATCCCACCGGAGGTCCTGCGGAGTTCCCGCTTAGGCAATACACGACTTTCCAGGATCAGAACTTATTAATCATAACGAGTGAATTCAATTAAAAATTCTATTCCAGCAGATCTTCTATTATTTTATCAACCGTTACATCTTCTGCCTCGGCTTTAAAATTTCGTAACATGCGATGTCTTAACGTCGGTTTTGCAATTTCTTTTACATCCGATATATCAGGGGAATACTTTCCATTAAGCAGGGCATTACATTTTGCGGCGGTAACCAGAAATTGAGAGGCGCGGGGTCCTGCTCCCCATTCCAGGTATTCGTCTGAGATTGGAGCCGCATTTTGAGTATTAGGACGCGTTTTGTGTACCAGATTTACAGCATATTCGATCACATTATCCGTAACAGGTACTTTTTTGATAAGTTGCTGGTAGAACAAAATTTCGTCTTTACCCATCACTTTTTCTATGTTTACAATGGTTGCAGTGGTAGTAGCTTTTACAATATCCACTTCATGTCTGAATGAAGGATAATCGAGCAAAATATTAAACATGAAGCGATCCAGCTGTGCCTCGGGCAGAGGATAGGTTCCTTCCTGTTCGATTGGATTCTGTGTGGCAAGTACAAAAAAAGGCCGGTCAAGCTTATGAAATTCCCCGGCAATCGTGACAGAATATTCCTGCATGGATTCCAGCAGGGCCGCCTGAGTTTTCGGAGGAGTCCGGTTTATTTCATCTGCCAATATAATATTGGCAAAAATAGGACCTTTAATAAACTGAAAATTCCGGTTGATATCAAGCGTTTCCGAACCCAAAATATCGGATGGCATCAGGTCCGGTGTAAATTGTATCCGATTGAAAGTGAGGTGTAATGCTTCTGAGATGGTTTTTATCAGCAAGGTTTTCGCCAATCCCGGAACACCTACAAGAAGACTATGCCCCTGACAGAAGATGGATGTTAAGACCAGTTTAATCACCTCATTCTGCCCGATTACAATCTTTGAAATTTCTTCACTTAATTTTTTATAGGATTCAAAAAGACTATCAGCAGCTTCCACATCGGATTTGAATTCTTTCATAAGAGGGGTGATTTAACTAAGTAAGATTTTAATTTATTCTTCAAGGATCTTGCATTCTTTATAATCTTCATCGATCTGAATGAAAACTTCCTCTTTAGCTTCATCAAACCATTTATTTAATGCAATTTGTTTCTTTTCATTCAGTGCAGCTAACTGGATTTTCTGATAATCTTCTTTCAGATTGGCCTGATGGGGCTTTACCTTATCTTTGAAGTAAAGTATCCTGACCGCCTCTTTACCGTCCTTCATTCGATATCTGATGGGCGCTGATATATCGCCCACCTCCATGGTATCAATGGTAAAAAAGATCACTGGATCCAGTTCTTCGACCGATACTTTGGAAGATCCGGAGGCATCGATCAGGAATCCTCCATTACCGGCCGTTTCATCGTCATCGGAATACTCCTTAGCTACGTTTTCAAAAATCAAACTATCTTCCAGAATTAATGTTCGAAGACTATCAAGAAATTCCTCTGCTTCATCAAAATCCACCTCAGTGAAACTGGGTCGAATAAGAATATGACGGGTATGAAATTCATTCCCGCGACGTTCGATCAATTGGATAAGATGATACCCAAAATCCGTTTCAACAGGTTTTGAAATTTCGCCGGGTTTCATCCGCATGGCGGCGGCTTCAAATTCAGGTACCATGGTTCCTCTTGAAGCAAAACCAAGATCTCCTCCTGCTCTCGCAGAACCGGGATCATCTGAGAATTCCCTTGCCAAAGCAGTAAAGTCTTCACCCTTTCCATTAAATTTGACTAGCCGCCAGGTTCCATACAAGAAATCCAGGGTGATAACCGGCGAAGATCTCCTGATATCTTCATCCTTAACTACATAAAAACTTGATGAATTATTCAGATCATTGTTCTCAAATTTAATACTGTCACTGCCCAGCTTCGTCAGTTTCCAGCTTGATTGAAATTCATTGGCATCGAAACTTATTTCATTCAGTTCAATAGTAAATAATCGTGAATTCAAATCATATTTCCAGGTCCCGGTATAACCCAGATTATTTTTATCTTCCAATTCGAATTGATTATTTTCTTTAATTTTAATTTTCCAGTTCCCATATTGTCCTGTACGATCCATCCCTTTCAATATTCGTTCGCGAATTTCCAGTATTTTTTGCCTTGCTTTTTCTTTCTGATTTTTTCCGATCTCTGGAATTTTCACAATTTGTCCAATGGAAACTTCCGTTGAAAGGAATGGAAGACTATCAACCGGAATGCTGTTGAAAAATTTTTTAACTTCAGACGGTGTGATTTTCACATCGCTCGTAATAGTCCGCTGCATTTTATCAGCTAACATCTGCTCCCTGATATCCGTAAATAACTCGGATTTAAATTCATCGACAGTTTTTCCGTAATATTCTTCCAATCGTTGTTCCGATCCGATTTGGGAAATTATTATCTGCATTCTCTGGTCAAGATTCATTTCTACTTCCTCATCGAGGATCTCGATGGAATCGATTTCCGCTTTAGCGAGAAGCAGTTTATTTACGACAAGGCTTTCAAAGATCCCGCAGCGAACTTCCTCTCCTCCTTCCTGTCCCCGGGATATATACTCTAAATAATTTTTATCCAAATCCGACCTCAGTACGATATAATCATCGACTTTTGCAATAATTTTATCAATCATTTGTCCATGACTGTATTGCGCGATGGAGACTTTTGCTGCGAACAGAAGGTTCACAAATAAAAAACTAATCAGTAAATATCTCAAAATCCTCATTTTTCAGTGCTCTGCTATAAATTCCTTCTTCTAATTCTTTGGCCAGTTTGACCTTTCGTTTGTTAATTATTATTTTCTGAATATCATCTCTTACCCATTCTAACGGGGAGGTTTCCTCAGATATTTTGTAATCGCTTATTTTAAGAAAGTAGTGATATACATCATCCCGGGTTTCATAGTATCTGTTGTTCCTCAAAAAATGAACTTTATTCTCAATCGTCACCATGGGAGTATTTTCCAGCACTTCGTCAAAATTAACCCACGTTGAATCCAGATGAAAATTAGTAGAATACTGATAACAGTAGGATCTTAATTCCTCAAGCTGTTTCTCATCATTGGATTGAAAGAGCCTTCTGAAGATTGAAAGTTTAGGAGCTTCCAGGGGAAGTTTTACAAACCTGCATTTGATTATATGCTGGCGTAATTCAAAATTATCTAAATTGTTCCTGTAATAGGTATTTATTTCCTGATCAGAAATTTCTGTCTCCAGATTATCATTGATATATAATTTTTGATATTCATGGATCAAAAGCGCATATCGGTAATCCAGCACTTTCCGCTCAATTTCAGCTTCATCCAACACCAGTTTATCGGAGGCTTCTGAAATCACCAATTGTTTATTGATCCAACTATTTATATACCGTTCCACTAGATTTATACTATCTGATTTTGAAATTTCAGGAGGGACTAGGCCTTCAAGATCCGTCCTATATAAAAACTGGTCGTGCGCCCTCGCAACCGGTTGAGGCTTGGGAGAATCATTGAAATTTATTCCTGTATCACCTTCCTTAAAGTTTATCAAATCACAGGAACTGATAAAAATTAATCCAAAAATTACGAATATATTATTTCTCAAATTGTCGAATAATATTGTTAAGGGCATTCTGATTTATTTGTAGATCATATTTTTGCCTCAATTCACTTATCCACTTTTTTTCCAGGGAAGCTTGATAATCCGAAATTACCTTACCTTTAACTTCATCTATTTTCTGTTCCATGGGGGGAATTACTTTCTCTACATAAATGATATATTCATCCTTTTCAATGGATAGATCATGGATGCCAGCTTCCCATTGAATCAAATCGATGAGTTCCTGATCTCCTTTTTGGTAGATCCCTGATTCAGTATGCAAATTTACTCCTGATTTATGATTTATGGATTTATCCAGGTCTTTTTTAGATATTGAAATCTTCCGCAGGGAATTTATCTCTGCTTTTCCTTTTTTAAATATAAATTCTGACGTATCATATCCCTTTTGCTTGATAAAAGACAGGATCAGGCTGGTATCCACCTCTACCGCACAAGTGCATTCCAGAAACCAGACCTCGTTTTCGGTTGCCGAATCATAATATCGGTCGATTAGTGCGTCATTCTCTGAAAGATTTATTCCTTCCTTGTTTAATTCAAACATAATGGAATCACCTGAAAGATAATAATACGGTTCGTTGAGTAAATTTCTTATTTCATCGATCGTTTGAATATCATTCGACTGAAAAATAACAGCGCTGAGCCTTGGTCCCCATTGATAGTTATCGATATTTTGTTGATAAAATTGGACCAGTCCGGACGAATCCTGAAGGGCGTAGGACCAGATTTTCTGATCCATTATTTCAAATAACAGTATACCTTCTTCATACTCCTTTGATAACATGCGGTAATCCAAGTATTTTTCGGCTAAATGGTTTTTTTCATATTTTATAATTTCCTGTTCGGAATAATCATAAAATAACCGGTCAAAATAAAAGCCCGGCGCCATATTCCGTACCGGTTGTTGATGGGATCGGACATATTCGAAAAATTGACCCACCGCATAGGTGAGTTCACCAATTGAAAACAGTGTAGAGTCAAGAATAGAATTAGCCGAATCGTACACCCACTGAGATCTTAACAGGGTGCTGTCTGAGTATGCCATCATTTGATTCTTGATATCTTCGTTTAGGTAGAATCCATTTTCAGCTTTTAATTTTTTAATAAGCAAATTTTTACTGATATCGGAACGGGAATCCTGTTTTACTCTTGCCGTTAATTCTTCTTCCCATTCTTCAAAAGATTGTAGCGGGATTTTATCAATCAATTTAATTATATGCCAGCCATATGGAGTTAATACCGGTTCACTGATATCACCAGGATTTTTAAGGGAAAATGCAGGTTCGGAAAAACTGGGAACCACACGACCCGTTTCAAAGGGACGTAAAATCCCACCTGTATTTTTTGTATTCATATCCTGCGAATATTTTTTACAGAAATAGTTCCAATCTCCTCCTGAAATAATAGAATCGTAAATTGTTTCAATCTGATTCTTCAATTTCAAGGAATCGTCTGCATTTAGGAGCGGATCGAACCGAAGCAAAATATGCGCGACCTCGATTTTACCTTTGGCAGGCCGTTTATTATTTACTTTTAATATATGATATCCGAATTGTGTCTTAAAAGGATAAGAAATAGAGCCGACACTTGTTGAATAAGCGGCTCTTTCAAAAGGATATACCATTTGCAGACCTGTAAAGTATCCAAGATTACCCTGATTCCGGGTGACGGATGGATCTTCAGAGAATTCCAAGGCAAGATCCTCGAATTTATATCCGGAGATCGCCTTTTCATAGATCTGATGTATTGTATGATAAGCGCGCAAGGTATCGGCCGGAAGGTTGGGATTATCAACCTTGATCAGAATGTGTGTAGCATTTATCTCGTATTGCAGGTGTTCAAATGCTTCTCTCACCAAATTATGCAAAATTGAATCATCCTTCATGAAGGATTCAGTTAGTTGATTTAAATACTTTTCATACTCGGATTTAAAGGATTCTGTGGTGTCCAAACCTAATTGTCTTGATTCATAAACCTTTAATTTAAAGTTTATGTATAAATTAAGGTATTCATTTATTTCCTCTTTAGTGATCGCTGACTCTTCGCCATAATTATTCCGATTCAGGTTATATAGAAATTCATCGACAAATACAGGTGTATTTTCGATTTTAAACAGATAGTCATCCGAATGATCTCCGCTCATTTTCAGAAAACAACCTGTTATAAGAACTATTATCAAAAACAGTGGGTAAGCCCTCATGAATTAGCAGTTCATTTTTGAAAATGCAAGTTTATTTAAAAAAAACAGAAAAGGGATTCTCAAGATGGTTCAGGAAGGTTAACGAATGGCCAGTTTTTTTCTCAGACGATAAATATTACTGTTCTTATTTTCAATATATTCAATATGATCCATTATTTTCTTTACCAGGATTAATCCAAGTCCTCCCTTTTTCTTTTCGATAATGATATCTTCGATCGAAGGTTCCTTATATTCTTTAAAATTAAATCCGTTTCCGGTATCCCGTATTTCAAAAATGATTTCTTCATTCTCGATTTTAACAAAGAGTTCAATACATTTGCTCGGGTTGCATTGGTGGGAATGGATCATAAGATTTGCACAAACTTCATCAACGGCGAGCACGAGTGAGTTGATATCGATCTCGGAATCAAGGTGTTTTTTTAAAACTTCATTGATAAAATACCTGATATCAACCAATCTTTTCTTCTGACACGGAACTTTATAGTTATATTGCATTCACTAATTTCTTTGCATCCTCTTTTGACTCAACCATATTTATCAACTGATCTAATCCTAATATCTGGAATACATTCCTCACCTTATTGCTCAATCCAAACAAAACCATCCTTATTTCACCTTCTTCCATTTCATTTATATACGACATAAATACACCAAGACCAGCCGATGAAATATATTTAAGATCTTTGCAGTTAACCAGTATTTTATTATGTGATTTAATGGCTTCACCTAGCTTGTTATCCAGGTAGATAGAAGAACTTGCATCAACTTCGCCTTCTACCTTAATAATATAAAACTCTTCTTCTTGATCAGTTTGAATTGTTATCATGGTTTTTAACGCTATAAAAAAATCTAAGTTTAGGTTTTATCTTTAAACTTTATTATTATTAATGTATAATCATCATCAGGAGAATTCGATTCGCAATAATCGTATAAAGATTTGATTATTTCATTTTTAATCTCCTCCGGAGATTTGTTTGCATTATTTATCAACAGATTTTTCAATCTTTCATATCCGAATTCCTCACCGTTCTGATTCCTTGCCTCTGTGATTCCATCCGTAAAAAGTACAAGCAGATCTTTTTTCCCAAATTGGATCCTATCGTTGTTAACGTATTCCCGAAATTCATTGTTTCTTAAAATTCCTAATCCCAATCCTTTTCCGAAATAATAGGTGGGCTCTTTTGCTCCCTGGGGAAAAAACAACGTGGGACAATGTCCCGCCCTGCAGAATTCAATGGACCTTGAAGTATGATCAATTACATAGATGGATGCCGTAATGAATGAATTTTTGTCCAGCCCCTTGGCCAACGCATTATTTGCATAGACCATAAATTCACATGAAGAGAGATTAAGTTGAACAAGACTATGAAATATACCTTTCAATTGCGACATATGAAAGGCAGCCGAGGTTCCTTTGCCGGAAACATCACCAATAATCACAACCGTACGATTTTCATCCACTTTAAAAATATCATAATAATCGCCACCCACTTCATCGGCGGATCGGGAATAAGCTGTGATATCGAAAAAATTACTGTGATCGAGATCAGAGGGTAACAGGCTTCGTTGTACATTCTTGGCAATGTTCAGCTCTTTAATATATCTTTCATTCTCCAGTATGGTCTCTATAAGTTTGAAATTCTCAATAGATATGGAAGCCTGATTTACAAACGTCCGGATCACATTAATCATCTCTTCATTAAAGCCATCCGATATTTCTTTAAGTAATATAAGTGAACCGCTAATCTCATTCTGAACGTAAATAGGAAAAATCAGTACGGATTTAAATCGACTATTTTTTATGGTTGTAATGTAACGGTCTGTTTTCAGGTTAATAATCGGGTCAGAACTAAAAATCGATTTGGATTTATTTTTTGCAATGAGTTCGGTTATCTGCTCGGTTTCGTCTGGCTTAATTTTATATCTTATTATTTGTGGCTCCGGTTTAATTCCCGGTTTTACCTCCAGCCAGGCTGCATCGGCGAGGACTGCGCTTACCGAACTGTCCAAAAGAATTTCATAAACTTCTTTTTCGTTTTTACCGGAATTCCGCGACCCACTCAACCGTTGAAAATGAATTATTTCTTCTAATTTTTTTTCAAAAACGGAAGATGTCGGAAGATTGAAAAGAATAACAAGGGTGGAGATGAATGCATATATAAGAATAAAAATGAAAAAACCCAGAAGGGTAATGTTTGTGAATCCATTAAAAATCAGCATATCCCCATGGTCCATATTTTTATTCCATAGATAATTGATAAAATAGCCGATATAAATAATGATCAGAAAAAACAGAAGAATGCTTTTCCATTTCTGTTTATAATTGAGGTAGGCTACCCACTTTAAATTCGCAGAAAAATAAATGCTTGCAATAAGAAAAATGGCAAGTGTTACGAACAGGTAGATATCCGGTAAAATGAGATTTGAAATGGTGAAAAATAAAGTTACAAGCAAGCTGGCCAGCAAGGTATAAACGAATATTCTCCAGCTCAGAATAAGACTTTTTGATTTCTGATAAAATATGAACTTTTCCCATACGATGAATGTGGAAATAAAAAATGCCGAGATCAATCCCAGGTTAATATTATAAATAAGATTTGTTACTAATGGATTTTCTCCTACCCGGTTATGGCTGATAAACAGATCCTCAATAAATTGTAAAATCAATGACGCGACGGTGGCAATCAGGCCGGTAACAAATACCCTCCATAATAATTCCTGTAGATTTGCATCCCGGGATCTTCCCAACCGCACCTTGTAGAAGGAATAAAGGGAAAGAAAAAACAGGATAAAAAATAATTCCGGCAAATAATTCTGGAGTCCATGATCAATCTGATTTGCGTGGGCAAATGCCATAAATAAGATTAAGATGGTCATGATAATCCAAGTGATCAATCCGGCAGTAAAAAATATTCTAAGATGGAATAATCTTTTAACCATCGTTTAAAAATTTACCTAAAAATATGGAATTTGATTAAGCAAAAAAATTATCAGTTCGATGTTTCGAATAATCGTGATTAACGGCATCAAATTATTAGCACTTGCAGGATATTAATTGCCGGATTGATTACTGATTTTTCAAAAATTTTCTCCCCTTAAAATATATTTTTAAAAGTCAAGATTTTATCCACATTTTTTTGCACTTATCCACAATTTTTTTTACTTCTCTTGTAAGTTATTGATTATCAATGATTTGTAAATTAATTTATAAATTAAATATATGTGGATAACTTCCTCAGTATGATCTGGTTATATCGTATTATAAGTTTTATTGATTCATGTCTGCGTGTTAAACAAACATAAAATACCTTGCATTCGGCGAAGAAGAGATTGTTACCTTTTACACAAATTTTTTCCTTCTCAAATTATTACGATATGCATTAAAGATGGTAGATTTCGAGAGGAATCCCTTATACTTTCCCTCTTCGATGACCGGGAGGTTCCAGGCTCCTGTTTTTTCAAATTTTCGCATTACCGTTTGCATGTTGTCTCGGATATTTACCCTGTCGGGAGGACTGTGCATCAGGTTCCGGATTTCGGTTTTTACCCGTGCCTCTTCATCAAACATGATACCCCGGATATCATCCAGGGTTATGATTCCCATAAGTTCTTGTTTATTATTAACGACCGGGAATATATTGCGTTTGGAATTACTGACTATCGGAATAAGATCAACCAGTTTTTTATCCGGATCGATTGTGACAAGATCGGTTTCAATCAGTTTATGCAGTTGGATCGTTCCCAGAACCTGTTTGTCTTTATCATAGGGGCTGTACTCACCTCGCTCAATAAGATTTTTTGTATAAAGAGAATATTCTTCATAATAGGATATAGTCAGGAACGAAATTGCAGAGGCAATCATTAATGGAACAATTAATGTATAACCACTTGTAATTTCCGCGATCAGGAAAATACCGGTTAACGGGGCATGAAGTACCCCACTCATCACACCACACATTCCAACAAGTGTAAAGCTGGAGTTACTTACCACAGCACCTCCGGAGATATAATTGATGAATTGAGCCAGGAGGAAACCGGTAATGCCTCCAAGGAACAGTGAGGGAGCAAATATCCCACCACTTCCGCCAGACCCGATGGTTAGAGAAGTGGCCACGGGTTTTATCAATATTACACCAACTAAAAAGATACTGAAAAGTAAAATATTCGTTGTATCCGTTAAAAATAAGTTGTTGTTGAGTATAATTATTTCCCGGTCATTTAATAAAGCCTTGATAATATCATAACCTTCACCATAAATGGGAGGAAAGAGAATAATGATGATTCCCAGCAGAATTCCTCCGGTTATGCCCCTCCCGATATGATTCCGGATCTTTTCTATCTTCCTTTCAATCGTATACATCGTCCTCGTGAAATAAAGCGATGACAATCCGCAAACAATTCCCAAAACAATATAAAATGGAGTATCCGAAGCTTTAAAAGGATCTGTAAGCCGGAAAGAGAATAGAATATCATCGCCGAGAAGGGTGAGTGAGACGATTGACCCTGATACAGAAGCGATTAATAAAGGAATGAACCCGGTAATAGTCAGATCGGTGATGATCACTTCGAAGCAGAAGATGACTCCGGCGATTGGTGAATTAAATATGGCCGAAATGGCTCCGGCAGCGCCACACCCTACCAGGATGGTCCGGCTGTTATAATCAATGTGCATAAATTGTGATACATTGGAGCCAATGGCCGATCCAGTAACTACGATGGGTGCCTCCAATCCCACAGATCCGCCAAATCCTACGGTTAAGGCACTTGTGATCATCCGGGTGTACATCTTGGATCTTTTTATCAGGCTTGACTTTTTTTCAATAGAATAAATAATATCCGTAATACCATGACCGAGTTTTTCCTTGAATATATAGTCGGAAAGAATAATGGTGAGTACAATACCGATCAAGGGAAAAATAAAATAAAGGTAATTGGGTAAAAAACCGCTTTTTAATATTCCCTGTATAAGATGAACCGATTCTTTGAGCAAAACGGCAGCTAGCCCTGCAAGGGCTCCGATAACCGCACTTAAAAAAATAACAAAATTCCGGGTCTTTACATTTTTAATTCTCCAGATCAGGAATTTTGCCAATACTTCATTGGTTCTCATAGAGCAAAAATAACAGGAATCAAAAAATAATTGATATCATATTTGTTTTGATTAGATTAATTTTTTTATTCGAAAGGAAGGTAAAAACATGAAAAATCGCATCACAGAATTATTTAAAATTAAATATCCGGTCATTCAGGCCGGCATGGTCTGGTGCAGTGGATGGAAATTGGCTTCCTCGGTAAGTAATGCCGGCGGGCTTGGTTTAATCGGGTCGGGATCAATGTATCCTGAGGTATTACGGGAACATATTCGAAAATGTAAAAAGGCTACCCGAAATACGTTTGGAGTAAATGTCCCATTGATCTATTCGCACGTAGAGGATCATATGAATATTCTTCTCGAAGAAAAGGTTGAGGTTGTATTTACTTCAGCCGGCAATCCGAAAATCTGGACCTCCAGGTTGAAAGAGGCAGGGATTAAGGTGGTTCACGTGGTATCCAGTGTGAAATTTGCAGTTAAAAGTGAAGAGGCGGGCGTGGATGCCATCGTAGCAGAAGGATTTGAAGCAGGAGGGCATAATGGGAGGGAGGAAACAACGACCCTTTGCCTGGTACCAATGGTTCGGGAAGCTACCGGTTTGCCATTGATCGCTGCAGGAGGAATAGGTTCTGGCAGGGCTGTGCTGGGGGTAATGGCGCTTGGTGCAGAAGGAGTACAAATCGGATCCAGATTTGCCGCGTCGATTGAATCTTCAGCCCACGAGGAATTCAAAAGAAGGATTCTCGAAGCGAAAGAGGGGGATACACAACTGGTTTTAAAAAAACTAACCCCCGTCAGAATACTCAAGAATAAATTTTATGAGCGCGTTAAAGAGGCTGAAGAGAAAGGAACCGATAGCAATGAACTGACTCAAATACTGGGAAAAGGTCGGGCGAAGGCCGGTATATTTGAAGGGAATCTGGAGGAAGGTGAACTTGAAATCGGTCAGATTTCTGCCATGATTAAACAAATAAAATCAGCCTCTGAGATCCTTTTGGAAATTTGGCAGGAATATTCAACTGCCAGGGATAAAATATGTCGGTCGATCTAAATTTCTGAAAAATGATAAAAACGATAATGAATATAATACTTATTGGTGCTTAAAATATTTAAAATGTATTCCCATAGAATTTCAAGGGGTATGATTTCCATCTCCTGTTTGAAATCTGGTGGTATCTGGATTTCCTTTAATTTCTGATGATAGTTTTGACATTTTAAATGGATTGCCTCATATTCAAATTCCTTGTCTATAACGATTTCCAGCATGCGGACGAACACACTGTTCCGATAATTATGTCTCTTATCTAAATGGGTTGAACTCAATGGTTTTAATTGATTAAGAATTTGTTTAATCTTAGCCACATTTCCTTCCCTTAAATAGTACATAAATTGAATGATTAAGGTGGCGATCGTGTATCCGATCAGTTTTTTTGGATATTTCGGAACGGTTTTCTTGAACTGCTCGATATCAAATCCCCACTTTATCAGCTTAATATCATTGATAAACAAGATATATGCCCTGAAGATAATCCATCTGTTTTTATCATGTTTTACCAGGGTATTGAAATTCTTATTGATCTTTACCGTTCTAAAAATTTTCGCAGCCTGATGGAATTTTTCGCCCTTCATCATGATCAGGAACTGATATTCCTTGAACCGGAACCAGTCGTCCGAACCTTCTTTAAATAAAAATTCCTTCCGTTGCCCATAAGCAATGCCTTCATTTATTCGGTTTAATGCATAAAGACAAAAGATTTTTAGGAACGTGATTTCTCGGTAATCGAGGTCAACTTTAATTTCGGATATATCCGGTGGAATGTAATTTTTTTCCAGATCATTGCAAATACTCAATATTTCCTCATAAGAATTGGTCATTTGATAAAATGCGATTTTCAGGTTTTTGGATAGAATATCCAGGCGGGTGCTGTGAAAAATAGTTGCTGTTTTTTCTATTTCCCGGATCTTCTCCGGAATCTGATCTAATACTTTCTCTCCAGAACTATACGATTTATTTATAAGAACCATGGTATCGTAATAAACCTCCTCACACGATAGGATGGCATTATGAAAAGGTCTTAATTGATGGATCTCTTTTTCTGAGATAGTTAATGAGCTGCATTTTCCTTGTAAAGAGAATTCGTTTCTTAATAACAGCAATCCTTCCAGTGCAAGCTCAATCAACTCAAACTCTTTTGACATTTTTATCAAGAGAGGAAGTTTTTTGATAGCAATACAGCCAGCCTCCTCCAACACCAGAATTTCCATCTGATGTAATAAATGAAGGCATTCGTATTTTGCACGAAGAAAGTCTGTATAACCTGCTTTATTATAATCGAGGAAATAAAGATGGTTTAATAATTTCTGTTTTAGCTTTGCTTTTGTATTTCTGTAATTTCGGTTTCCAGAATCCGTATTAAAAAGGTGTTTGGCAGCTGTTTCCTCATTGATGTAGGTTTCGTTAATAATTCCCTCATACAACAGGTTATCCTTTGACTTTTGTGATTTCCTGAAATTCTGGTTTACAAGTTGAATACTTCGTTGGCTTTTTTGCTTGACAATGCTTATTAGTTTTTGAAGTTCTTCCATCTTTTCAAAATTTGAAATTAAAAAATCGGGAATAAAATAGAACAAATACAAGATAGATTTACATAAAATTCAAAGAACGGCTCTCAATTCTATTGTATGTTGATACTATTTTTAACTTCGATCTGGGGTTTATGATAGACCCTGGAATTTGGAGGAATGCTTTCGGTGATCCAAACATTTCCTCCAATGATGCTGTTCCTGCCAATCACAGTGTTGCCTCCCAGAATGGTAGCACCGGCATAAATGATCACATTATCCTCAAGGGTAGGGTGCCTTTTAGTTTTGGCCATTTCTTTTTTCACACTTAATGCACCCAGGGTGACTCCCTGATAGATTTTCACATTATTTCCGATAATTGTTGTTTCACCAATCACCACTCCGGTTCCATGATCGATACAGAAATGGGTCCCAATTTTTGCTTTGGGATGAATATCAATACCGGTCTTGGAATGTGCATATTCCGTTAGAATTCTGGGTAATAGCGGAACACCTATCTGGCAAAATGCATGACCAATTCGATAACAGGCGGTTGCCAGAAATCCCGGGTAGGTCCGAATAACCTGGTCAACACCCTTTGAAGCCGGATCGCCATTATGAATAGCCTGTGCATCGTCCATCATCCACACATAAAGTTCCGGAATTTGATCCATGAACATTCGGGCAGTTTGATCCGGCTTTTTATCCATTCTGTTTTCAATATTTACAAATATTCCCTTTAACTCAGTAAATAATGAATCCGCTACGATTTCAAGTTCAGCGCTGCTTTTATAATGTTTCTCGCTTAATTCCGGGAAAAGGAATTCAAGTAATCCTTCCGTAAATTTACAGATTGCGGTTCTTGAGGGAATCGAATCTGTGTGCTGGTGTTTTTCAAATAAGGTCTTAATGAATTTTTTATCCATTCAATTTATCAGTAAATGCCTAATTTAGTGTAATTATTACTCTTTCAATATTTAAAATAGTTTTAAATACTGGCTTTTTTTTATAATACTACCTATCTTAATAATAAGTTTGAAAGAAAAAAGGTTCCATGAAATTGCAATTCATTGATATTTTCTTCTGTTGTTTTGCATATATCATACTCATATTTTTCGTGATTAAAAGATATCATAGAAAAAACATACGCTTGGGAGATGATTCTGATGATGACGATGAGGGTGGGATCGAAATAAATAACCTTCCGGATCTTGATCTACCGCCGGGCATCTGCCTACCGCCGGATCCCAATACTAAAGTCCATTTTGAAAAGGAGAGGATAGGTTAACCCGAAAATCGTTCGGGAGTTCTTTGTAAATTGCTAGCCTAATCTTCAGCTTTATTCAATTTAATGTTATATTTGCACCTCATTTTGAAAAAATAAATTATGGGCGGAACATCAATCAAAAGGAAAGAAAGGAAAAACAGGGTCAAAGCGAAAAAGCGACTCGCTAATGTAAAAAGACTAACGAAAAAACCTGTTTTGAAAAATATTGATATCGAGGCAATAAAAGAAACTTTTAGTAAGGGATCAAAAGTAAAAAAATCAGAGGATTCGAATGCAACACAACCGGAAAGCAATAAAAAGGCTGAGGTGGAAAAAATCGATAAGATTAAAAATCTGAAATCCGATGCTGACGTGTCGTCCGTTAAATCGGGGAAAGAAACAGAGAAACCAACCAGTGCTGACCAAGCAGCCGCCTCACAAGTAACCAATCAAAAACAAAGGGAGAGCAAAAAGGTAAAGGAAGAAAAAAAGGATAAAGAGGAAAAGGTAGATAAAGGATCAAAATAGTGATTTTAAAAAGTAAGTCGACATTAAAAACCTCGTTTGCCTAATTCAATAATCTGTAAATTTGTGATCCTTTCACCATCAATCGAAAATCGCACAATGGTTCTGATTTTATGAAAGCCCTGGTGTCCGGCCGCTCCCGGATTGATATAAAGAAGGCCTGATTTTTTATCAGGAAATATCCTGGCAATATGTGAATGCCCGCATATAAATAACCCGGGACAGATAACAGGAAGTTTGGATTTTACTTTTTTTGTATACCTGGGAGGAAAACCCCCTATATGGGTCATCCAAATCCTTAAATTTTCTGTTTGAAAAACCAGGTTCTCAGGGTATTTTTTCCGGATCGAGGGTTCATCGATATTACCATAAACTGCCTTGAAAGATTTTAGTTTGGCAAGTTCATCAGCAACATCTTGACTGCCAATATCTCCGGCATGCCATATTTCATCACAACTTTCGAAATGTGTGAGAATACGATCATCCAGATGCCCATGAGTATCAGAAATTAATCCTATCCGAATCAAATTTATATGCGAGGATGTTATTAAATTTAAAAATCGAAAATAAAATGGATATTTCTCCAATCAAAATAATATTTTTAGCTGCGGGTGGGCTGATGATCTTATTTTTGTTGTTAAAATATACGATCAATCTTGACGTATATGTGACCCGTTTTTTTTCTCTGGGGATCACGATAAAAATCCTGATTAGTTTTTTATTTATTATGACTTCATTTTTGGCCTACAAACAGTACGATAAAAGCTAATATGGAACCTGATGTTGAAATTCTGGCAAGGCTTCAATTTGGTCTGACAATCATGTTTCATTACATTTTCCCTCCTTTTAATATCGGATTGGGATTTTTATTGGTTTTTTTTGAATCAGCCTATATAATAACGGGAAATAAAATATACGAACATATTACCCGATTCTGGATTAAAATTTTTGCCGCCTGTTTTTCGGTAGGTGTGGCAACAGGAATTGTGATGGAGTTCGAATTTGGCACTAACTGGGCGACCTATTCGAGATTTGTAGGAGATGTGTTTGGTTCACCGCTGGCGGCGGAGGGGATTTTTGCGTTCTTTCTGGAGTCCGGATTTCTAGCCATATTGCTATTTGGCTGGGGACGTGTTAAACCCTGGTTCCATCTTTTCTCGACCATTATGGTAGCCCTGGGATCCATTATGTCGGCATTCTGGATAGTTGTTGCTAATTCCTGGCAGCAGACTCCCGTTGCATATGAAATCGTGGAGCATGCCGGGATGAGCCGAGCCGTTATTACTGATTTCTGGGAGATGGTTCTTAATCCTTCCTCACTGGTGAGGTTTACCCATGTCATAATAGGTGCATTTATCCAGGGTTCCTTTCTTGTCATGAGTGTTGCGGCCTTTTACTATCTTAAAAATAAATACCATCAATTTGCAGTAAGGTCATTTATCATTGCCTTATTTATTGCAACAATAGCTTCGGTGGGCCAATTGGTCGTAGGGCACCGGCACGGTGAGGTCGTTGCTGAGTACCAACCTGCCAAGCTGGCGGGATACGAAGGATTATATGAGACCACAACTGAAGCACCTTTATACATTCTTGGATATACGGATCCTGATAAGAAGGAAACCGTTGGAATTAAAATTCCCGGAATGTTGAGTTATCTGATATATGGTAATAAAAATGCGGAGGTAAAGGGTTTGTCGGAATTCCCTGAATCTGATTGGCCTCCTGTGGGAATCATTTTTCAAACCTATCATATCATGGTGGGATTGGGATTTTTATTTATCGGTCTTACTCTGATTACTCTTGTGTATTTATTTAGAGGAAACCTCTTTAAACAGAGGTGGTTATTAAGGATTTATGTGTTGAGTGTGATTCTTCCTGTCATTGCAAACCAGTTAGGTTGGGTATCGGCTGAGCGGGGACGGCAACCCTGGATCGTCCAGGGACTGCTCAGAACCAGTGAAGGCATATCCAAGTCTGTCACCGCAGAAGAGGTGCTGGTTTCCTTCATTCTCTTCATTTTGGTTTATATTTTGCTTTTTATTGTCTGGGTTTATATCCTTGATAAAGAAATTAAACATGGGCCCGAAGGACCAGAAGATATGCCAGAAATCGGTTTCAGTTTGAGATCCCTGAAACTTGATTTTCTCAAAAAAAAATAGAAGTGAATGGATTATAATGTCATCTGGTATTTGATCATTGGTGTATTACTGATAGGGTATGCCATCCTGGACGGATTTGATCTGGGTGTTGGCACACTGCATCTTTTCAGTAAAGGAGATCACAACCGTCGAATTCTTTTAAATTCGATTGGTCCGGTATGGGATGGAAATGAAGTCTGGCTCATCACTGCCGGCGGTGCCTTATTTGCTGCTTTCCCGCATGTTTACGCAACTGCCTTTTCCGGATTTTACATGCCTTTTATGATATTGTTGATTGCATTGATTTTCAGGGCGGTTTCCATCGAATTCAGAAGTAAGGAACCGGGCCTTTCATGGCGAAAGTTCTGGGATGTCGGTTTTTCAATCGGATCCATTATAGCGGCGGTATTATTTGGTATAGCCATTGGGAATGTGATTGTGGGTTTTGATATCGGTTCGGATATGGAATATAAGGGGACCTTAATGGGATTGATCACCCCCTATACGATGCTTGCAGGGATCTTTAATTTATCCATGTTTTCGATGCATGGAGCTATTTACCTTTACATAAAAACGGAAGGCGATCTTCAACAACAGGTTAGGAAATGGGTAAAAATAACCTATGTGATCTTTATCGTATTATTTCTCCTTCTTACGGCTTTAACTTTGTATTTAAAACCGGAAATGATCTCCAATTTTTCTTTCGGGAAAATCCCCATGCCCGGAAGAACCCATTTTATGATTCAGGAACACCAGACACTGATCTCGTTACTTGCATGGCTGGTAGTTTTACTAAATATTTTATCTATAACCAATATTTCCCGTACAATTATTCTTGACAAGCCGTATCAGATGTTTATTTCATCGGCCTGCACGATGGCTGCACTGATCATGCTTTTTGCTTTAGGGATCTTTCCTAATATGATGATCTCCAACATTACACCAGACTATAACCTGGATATCTATAATGCATCTTCTTCAGACTACACCTTAAAAACGATGCTGAAAGTGGCCGTATTTGGAATGCCTTTCGTGATAGCCTATACCAGCCTGATATATTGGACATACCGTGGGAAAACCAGAATAACAGACAGCAGTTATTAACTGAATCCGTTTTTCTTTAAGAACGAATTTCTCGCAGCTCTACCTGATAATCACACGTCAAGATTCAGATGGAGGTTGTCCAGATGTCTGTTTATTTCTTCAATCACAGTTTTATCCAACCTGACGTCTGCAGATTTTACATTTTCCTTAACCTGTTGGGGATTCCTGGCTCCCGCCAGCACAGCATTGACGGCAGGTTGTGCGAGTGTCCAGCGTAAAACCAGCTGGGCCAGGCTTAATCCATGATCGTCGGCGAGGGGTTGGATGCTTTTTAAAAACTGATTGATTCTGGAAAGATTCGGTTCCTTGTAAAATGGAGTGGTAGGACGATGATCGCCTTCATTAAAATGATAATCAGATGTAATTTTTCCCGTTAATATCCCACGTTGCAAGGGACTGTATGCCAATATCCCCTTTCCGGTCTCAAGGCAATAGGGAACTACGTCTTTTTCAATATCCCGTAGTACCATACTATAGGGAACCTGATTGGTTTCAATTGTAATTATCTTTTCAGCAATTTTCATCTGTTCGACTTTATAATTAGATACACCTGCCGCCCTGATTTTACCCTGTTCCCTCAATTTTAGAACTGCCTCCATGGTCGATTCAATCGGGGTTGTAGGATCTGCCCAGTGGATCTGATAGAGGTCAATATAATCCGTTTCCAATCTCCTGAGGCTATCTTCGCATTCCTTTATTACATTTTCCGGATCCGCATAAGTATGTATCGCCACCTTTTCTCCTTTTTCGTTTGCGCTGTTGAAATAAAATTTTCCACGGTTCGTATCCCAACTCAATCCGTATTTTGTAAGTATCTGTACCTTTTCCCGTTTGTTTTTAATTGCCTTGCCAACCAGTTTTTCACTTTTACCGAATCCATAAACAGGTGCCGTGTCAATCGTGGTCATTCCAAGATCAATGGATGCTTCCATTGCTTGTACTGCATCTTTTTCATCCGCTCCACCCCACATCCAGCCACCAATGGCCCATGCGCCAAAAGTTAATCTTGATATTGGGATGTCTGTGTTACCAATGTTTGCAAATTCCATAAATTAAAACGTTTATAATGCGAGTATGTCAATTCCCTGTTCAAAAACGATATCAACCGGTATGCTCTTTTTATTCAGTCTGTCCAGGTCAGCTTGGAGTGTATCATCGATTGAAGTATATTCCCTCACAAACGCATCAACTCCTTCATAATCGCCATTACCCTGAAAAATTAAAATCTTTCGGCTTAATTCCTGTACCGCATTTTGCATCTCCATAAATTTGATCCTGTATTTCCCTGTTTCAGGATTCCTTACGAATCCATTCATTTCCTTAAAAAAATTAAAACGGATCAGGTTGGCTTTCCCATGTGCCTTTGCCGTACCGAATCGAATGGATCTGAACAGACTGGCTAAAAAAGTTAAATAATAATCCTGAAGATCTCCTTCTATTTCACCCGCTTTATGTAGCTCGTTGATCATATACAATCCCAATACATCGGCTTTACCTTCTTCGAGGGCAGAAGTATGTTCCTTTAATGCGTTTCGAACCGTTCCCTTTCCCGTAATAGTATGTATAATTCCCAGCCCATGGGCTACTTCATGAAACATTGTGTTGGAAAAAAATGCATCAAATGTAATTTGATCCAGGGATCCCTCTTCGATCAGTTCATTAGCGATTGGGACCAGCACTTTATCGAATTTTGCCCTCATGGCATTTTTGAGTTGCAATCTTCTCGTCCCTTTCGTTAATTGAACCTTTTCATCATTAGGTAGATTAATGGCAATGGTTTTACTCCCCGCATTGCAGTCTCCCGCATAATAAATTACATCATAGGCATTTAGCTGGGCTTCGGAACCGGGCATTTCCCTTTTAAATTCCGGAGGTACGGGAAGATTCTTCTGTAATTCAGGAAGATATTCCGCATATTTATCAAGTCGTTTACTCCATTCCTTATCCTTAATGAGAATAAATGCCTCGTGGGCTGCTTTATAACCGAATAATTTATCCTCATATGTTTCAATGGGTCCGATAACTATATCCAGGGTATTTGTGGTCATATCCATCCAGGCTACATCACTTGGATAATAATCGTCATTTCTTAAAGCCTCTGCCCGCAAGGTTAAATAGTTTTTAAGTCCTTCGTCTTCGGCATAAATGGCTGCATCATCAAGAAGACTGGCGGCCTTTTTTACTGATTCTTCGAAATACACATGGTAGGGGATGGATATCAATTTTCCATCCCGGTCCCTTCGGATCATTGTATACAAGCCTTTTTTGTCTTGAATATCTGATCTTTCAAATTCATCCCGTGTCATATCCGAAGGGTAGAAATTAGCTCCTTCCGGTTTTTTACCTATCCCTTCAATAAATGATTTATTTTCGTTTAATCGATCCCATGGTCCGTAATTGATCCGGATAAAATCAGATAGTGCTTTATCAATGGGTAATTGAAGCAGCGAATCTTCTTCACCATAAGCTTCATGCCAGAATAACTGATCCATGATATCGGCTGCTTCAATCAACAACGGGATCATCTGTTTTTCCTGCTCGCTGAGAATATCCATTTCGGTAGTTAGCCGGAATGGAGCATACATGCCTTCGAAGTAATAACTGTCAACATCTTCTCCAGACATATTATCCGTTTTCTTTTCCGGGGCATTACAGGAAAAAAGTGCAAGTATTGGGATTAGTATGTAAAACGATCTTCTCATAATAAAAAATACGTTGAATATGAAAAAGTAAATTGCATTTAATCAATTAATTTAACAATTTAGTTTGAAACTGAATTGATTGTAAACATACAAAATGTTAAGGCTGATTTTAGTAATTTGGGTCATTTTTCTCTCCGGTGAAGCTTGTCTCGGTTTGGATTTAGACAGTCTGGAATTGGAAATTAACAATACAGGGAACAAAAGGAAAAAGGTGGATCTGATCAATTTATGGGCGGGGAATTACATCAATAAGAATCCTGAGAAAGCACTTGGAAAATCACTCGAAGCCCTTCAGCTTTCATCTTCAATCCGATACAAAAAGGGGCTTGCAACCACCCATATGAATATAGGGAGTTCATATCAGGTATTGAACGAGATTGATAGTGCCCTGAATCACTTTATCATGGCATTATCCCTGTTTCAGGAATTAACTTTTGATACAAGAACGGGAGAAATACTTTATAAGATCGCCAATCTGTATTATGCAAAATCAAATTTTAAAGCGGCCCTTCAGCATGCAAATGATGCCCTGGATATTTATGAAATTCTGGAGGACAGGAAGTCGCTGGCTTCGGTACATGCGCTCCTCTGTGATATCAAGTCGATTCTTGGATTTAAATCCTCGGCAATTGAGGATTGTAGAAAATCTCTCATTTTGTTTGAATCAATCAAATTGACAATAGGAAAAACCAAATTGCTGAATTCCCTCGGGAATATCTATCTTGATCTGCAACAGTATAACAGATGTGAAGAATATTTCAACAGGGCGCTCTACATGGCGAAATTCGAACAGGATTCTGCAATTATTGCCGAAACGTATAATAATCTTGGAAACATTTATTTAGCCACAGGAGAACACGATAAGGCCATTCAATATTTCAGAAAAGCCCTTGAAATAAACAGTCGTAAAGTTAATAATCGCGGCATAGGATATTCATTCTATAATCTGGGTATATCAATCTACCGATCTGGATTATATGATTCTGCCCTGATTTGTTTGCAAAAAAGTTTAGAATACAGCCGGAAATATTCGGAACTTGAGTTGCAGGCAAAAGTTTCTTCGGATATTGGAAGGTTATATGCGGATATCGGGAAAAATAATCTTGCCATAGAACATTTAAAAGAAGGTTTAATAGTAGCCGAGAAAATTGACGCGGATCCGATTCTCGAAAATTGTTATTATAACCTGGCTAAATATTATGAAGATATCAATGATCAACAGAATGCGCTGGTATATTTTAAACTTTATATGTTACATAAGGATGAGATATATAAAAATCAATTGGCATTGAAAATCGCGGAAGCGGAAGCGCTCTATAATCTGGAAAAGAAGGATAAGCAGATACAATTATTAAGGAGTGAAAACCGGGTAAAGGATCTGGAAGCTTCTGAAAGGAATTTAATGAATATCTGGCTTATCACAGGTTTGATATTTGTTTTTACAACGATGGTAATCGTATACCGTCAGTATAAGATGCAGAACCGGGCAAATCAGATTCTACATAAACAAAAAGAAGCCATTCAAAAACAGAAGGAAGAAATCAGTACACAACGAAATGATATTGAAAAGATCAATCAGATCCTAACTGAAAAGAATAATCAGATAACGGACAGCATTCAATATGCGAAAAGAATACAATTATCACTTTTACCAGATGATCAGCTATTAAAACGCTATTTTAATAATTCATTCATATTATTTCTGCCCAAGGATATTGTCAGCGGTGATTTCTACTGGTTAATGAATTCAGGAAATACCTTATGTATTGCCGTTGTGGATTGTACCGGACACGGAGTACCAGGGGCCTTCATGACCCTTCTTGCCAATTCGCTTTTAAACCAGATTTCTCTGGAGGAAGAAATATGTAATTCTCCGGGTAGATTATTATGCCTGCTGGATCAGCGGGTAAAATCAAGCCTGAATCAACACGGCACATCTTTTTCCACTTTTGAAGGTATGGATATGGGGATCTGCATCATCAATCTGGATAACCTTCAGGTGAATTATGCAGGTGCGAAAATACCCCTTTACTTTAAAAAGAAGGGGGTACTTAGGCAGATCAAGGCCGATCGAATTTCCATCGGAGGTAATGAAATCAAGGATAAAAACTTTACCGATAAATCCATTAATCTGGAAAAGGGAGATTTTATATATCTGGCTACGGATGGATTCCAGGATCAGTTTGGAGGACAGGACGGTAAAAAATACATGAAAGTTCATTTCCGGGAACTGGTAGAACGTATAAGTGTACAGTCACCCGACAGGCAGAAGGTCCTGTTAAACGATACATTTAATGAATGGAAAGGATTTCACCAGCAGACTGATGACGTGCTTATCATGGGGATTGAAATGTAGTAAGGAAATATCGATATAATTGAGCATACAAGGGCATGATGAATAGCGATTCGGCCAAATATAAAGTAAATATAGAATTAGATAAAGAAAAAATATTCAATAATATTCTGAAATTTTGTACTTATCAGGAACGTGCTGAATCCGAAGTAAAAGAAAAACTAAAAAAATACAAATTGAGCGGTATTCAGACTGAAAAGATCCTCAAAAAATTAAAGGAAGAGAAATTTATTGATAATCAACGATTTGCCAGAATATATGCCGGAGGTAAATTCAGGAATAACCAATGGGGCAAGGTCAAGATACGTTACGAATTAATGCGCAGGTCAATAAATGAGAATTTTATCGAGGAAGCGCTGGAATTAATTGATGAATATGAATACAAGCAGATGATCCGTAAATTAATTAGAAAGAAACTAACAACCGTTCAAGAAGAGGATCGTTTCATTTTAAGAAATAAAATTGCGCATTATATTTTCACCAAGGGTTTTGAAAGTGAATTGGTATGGGAAATGCTGAATAAGGAAATCCAATAATACAAATGTGTATTTTTAGGTCGTGAACCAGACATCAGGAATAAAATGTTCCCCGGTTATATCCCGGGGATTTAGAAAAAATTTTAGCAAATGGATCGAGGGTTTTTTTTAGTTTATCGTTGATATTATTTTCAGAGATCAACATATTTTGAATTATTTTAAAGGGATATCAATAATTTTCGAAATGAATCTAAAAACGGCTTCAAAAAATGTACTCAATCAATTATTGGATGTCTTATTGCAAATACAACAAAAAGATTACCATTTCAGGGCCTCATCTTTGGAAGCATCGATTGGGCAACATGTCAGGCATATTCTGGAATTTTATATATGCCTAATTGACGGTGTGCCATCTGGTAAGATTAATTATGACCGGAGGAATCGTGATAAACGAATAGAAACGGATAAACATTTCGCTATTGATTTAATAGGGGAAATAAAAAGTGAAATTGAACAGCAGGATGGTGGTTTTGAATTGATCCTAGAGTTACAGTATGGTGATATCTCAGATCACCATTTATCTTTAAAAACCAATTACGAAAGGGAGTTGGCTTATAATATCGAACACACTATCCATCATTTGGCCATAATGAAACAGGCTTTCCTTGAAATATGTCCGTATATTAAACTTCCTGATAATTTTGGTATTGCCAGTTCAACCGTCAGATATATGAACGAAGGGTAAATCGATCCATTCACATGTGTACAGTCACCTTTCTTCCTCGGGATGCGAGTAGTTTTATTTTAACAAGTAACAGGGATGAAATGACTGCCCGTCCATCGGCTACACCGCCAGTGATCAAAAAATATTCAAATTATAAAGTAATGTATCCGCAAGATCCGTTAGGAGGAGGCAGTTGGATCGCGTCCGACGATCGAAATAATGCCATTTGCCTTCTGAATGGGGCTTTTCAAAGGCATAAGCCACAATATCCCTATCGCCATAGCCGTGGACTTGTCGTGCTGGATTTTTTCAAATTCGATCATTTGTGTGATTTTGTCGATTTTTATGATCTAAATAATATTGAACCATTTACCCTTGTTATCATTCATGATTTCCAATTATACGAGTTTCGGTGGGATGGACTTCAAAAGTTCCTGCGGAATTTCAGTTTTGAACATCCAAAAGTATGGTCTTCGGTTACATTATATGATGCGGAGACTGTCATCAAGCGGGAGAAATGGTTTGCGGAATGGTTAAACAAGGAAACGTATTTTACATTGGACAGGATACTTGAATTTCATTTGTTTGGCGGAGAGGGCAAAAAAGAAATCGATGTGTTGATGGAAAGAGAGGATCATATCAAAACCGTAAGCATAACTTCTATACTCAATCAGAATAATATCACAACCATGCATTATAGGGATATCCTTCGTAATGAAGAATACAGTGCATCGGTTACATTTAACAAGGAAAATTGAATAATTTAACGGTGTACTTATCAGTTCACAATACCCTGATCAGAATATTACATTGGGAATTCTGGCCCTGGCCGGTCATCTATTTACCCATCATGTGCTATTTTTTTTGGTTATCACTCAAAGCCAGATCCCTCTTTTTTTTCTTTGCTGTAAATCCTGGCATTGAAAGTGGAGGCCTCCTGATCGAATCAAAAAAGGATATACTGGGATTAATTCCGGACCGGCTAAAACCAGAAACACTATTTTTTAAATACCCTACTTCCTTTAATGAGATTATGGACGAATTAGTGGCAAAGGGTATTTATTTCCCTTTGATCGCCAAACCCGAGTTTGGCGAAAGAGGATGGATGGTTGAAAAAATTGAAGATAAAGAGGAATTGAGAAAATATATCGATCAGATACGGGTCAATATGATCATCCAGGAATATATTGACATGCCAATCGAACTGGGAATTTTTTACTACCGGTATCCGGGTGAATCGAGAGGTCACATCAGCTCGGTAACCGGGAAGGAATTGTTGCATGTACTGGGAGATGGGGCCTCCACAATCCGAAGACTGATCTACCGGAATCCACGTGCCAAATTGCAGTTGAAGGAAATCGAAAAGCGTCATCAGGGACATATGAATTTTGTTCCTGCAAGAGGTGAAAGAGTGGAGTTGATCTCCATAGGAAATCACAGTCGGGGTGCCACTTTCTTAAACAGGAATGACCTGATCGATACCGAACTGGAAACCGCCATTGATGCTTTTGCGGGAAAAATTCCCGGATTTTTTTATGGGCGGTTCGACATACGATGTTTAAGTCTTGAGGATCTAAAGAAAGGACGATCTTTTAAAATACTGGAATTGAATGGAGGTAAAAGTGAACCTGCTCATATCTATCATCCCGGGAGTTCACTGATTGATGCATACCGGGTCTTATTTTTTCACTGGCGAACCTTATTTAAGATTGCCATGCTCAACCATCGGGATGGATATGATTTCCCTCCGTTCAGGGAGGGGTGGAAAACCTTGAAAAAATACTGGAACTACAAAAAAGAAAGAAAATAAGAATTCATTTCGTGGTTTATTCTACCAGTCAAGTACATCCTCGCTATCAGCCGTTGATCTATGGAGCCCGATGGTATTGTTATTATAAAGGATGCCAAAATATAGGGTTCCCTCGCGGATACCTATGCCAAATGCCTGGATTGCCCGGATATCTTCGTCCTGTAATTCATCCTGAAAGGGGGTTATTTTATTAGCAGGGTTGGCATAGGTGTTAAAATCCAGGAGACTTTCGGCGTCGGGATTATTATTTGCGGAAGCTACGGGTATACTTTTTAAAGATACAATGAAAAGACTGCCACTTAATAGGAGAATTGAAATTCCCAGCGTAACCACCAGAAATCTTCTTGAAAACGCATCGAGATTTTTCATGTTAATTTAGGGTTTAAGAATTTGAACGTTCAATGATAATATTATTTATAATCATATTTAATTCATATTAACAAAATATATTTAAGAATTATCTCTATTTTAAAACGGTAAAATGAATTGACAAGAAATCATCCAATCCGACCCACCATGTTGTTCAGAATTAAAGAAGGAATACGCCTTTGGAAGAGAATGTCGATTAGGAAATGTTGGAATATCCTCCTTCTTCGATTAAGCTATTCACTATCTATGATCTTAAGAAGAACCTATTTCATGGGTCAACCGATGGCTCTGTCGATCGAACCGACAACCGCCTGTAATTTAAAATGTCCTGAATGTCCAAGCGGCTTACGTTCCTTTTCACGACCCGTAGGAAGCCTTGAATTTGAGAATTTTGTACGGATAATCGATGATCTTCACACAGAACTATGCTACCTGAACTTATATTTTCAGGGAGAACCCTATCTGAATAAGGATTTTTACCGGATGGTTTCTTATGCACATCAGAAAAGCATATTTACAGCAACTTCTACCAATGCCCATTATCTGGATGATGAAAATGCCAGATTGACAGTACTTTCCGGATTGGATAAACTGGTCATCTCTATGGATGGGACCGATCAGCAAACCTATCAGAAATACAGGCGAGGAGGTGATATCGAAAAAGTATTCAACGGGATCATTAGTATTCTAAAATGGAAGAAACACTTGAAAATACGAAATCCCCTCGTTTTACTACAGTTTATTATTTTTAAATCAAATCAGCATCAAATTAATGAAATTAAGAAAATTGCTTCCGATCTTCAGGTCGATCATTTAGTATTTAAAACCGCCCAGTTGTATGACTATTCGAAGAAGGCGGACCTCCTTCCTGATAATCCATCCTGGAGCCGGTACCGGATGCAGAATGACGGCATCCTGAAAATTAATAATTCTATGAAAAATCATTGCTGGCGGATGTGGAGTTCTTCCGTAATCACCTGGGATGGGAGAATAGTACCTTGTTGTTTTGATAAAGATGCAAACCATCAAATGGGAAAATTGAATGATTCGACCTTTGATCAGATCTGGCGGGGGGAAGAATATAATCGATTCAGACAACAGATTTTTACTTCACGAAAAGGTATCGAAATCTGTTCCAATTGTTCGGAAGGCACGAAAACCTGGGCCTGATCCTAATGCTTAATTTTATTACGCTGATTTTGAATAATTTGCTTCTGCAACTTTTTAATATCCCTGGTGTCGCAGTTACAACCACCTTTGCAATTGGAATCATTATTCAGCGATTTCCAGAATAAACTACCCACATATCCAATCGCACCAACAAATAAAACGAGTACAACTATTTCTTGCATCATGCTCTAAAATCAGAGCAAATATAAACAAATTTATTCATACCAAAACTTATTGATAATTTTTTGCATTTCCGGGTGAACAAAGTTCCCGGCGATTACCTCTTTCCCGAATATGAAATTATCGCCTCCCTTAAAATCAGTAACGATTCCACCGGCACGCTGTACAATAAGGGCTCCGGCGGCCACATCCCAGGGATTTAAAAAAAATTCGAAAAATCCCTCGCTTTTTCCGCAGGCGACTAAGGCCAGATCGACTGCCGCGCTTCCAAACCGGCGAAGTCCGTGAGTATTCGCGAGGAAATGGTACATTAGCTTATTAAAATTATCAATTTTCGAAAAATCACGATAAGGATAACCGGTAATATATAAACCATCCTTAAAATTTTTCACGTTTGAAACCTTGATCACATCTCCTTCACAATGGGCCTTTCCATTTTTATGTGCGTAATACGTGGTTCTGGATGTAATTTCCAGAATCACCCCGATAATAAGTTCTTGGTCGTCCATTAATCCGATACTTATGGAATAAGGAGGTAGCCCGTGCATAAAATTCGTGGTGCCATCCAACGGATCAATCACCCAGTTCAGTTTTTTAGGTGCTCCTGTCCCTTCTTCGGCAATAAATCCAGCTTCGGGTAAAATTTTCCCCAGGTTTTCAACCAGAAATTTTTCTGACTGCTTATCAATGAAAGACACGAGATCATTTTGCCCCTTATACTCAATTTTACTGAAATCGAAATTCTTTTTTTCGTTTTCGATAAGATCAGCAGCTTTTTTTGTGATTTGAATCGTTTCGGAAAGGAGTGCATCTAAGGGTATCATCTACCTGTGATTTGGTTGCTGCAAAGATACTTGAAGATCATTCGAATTGAAATCAATCGCGCAAGAACTAACGATTACCTTCCAGGACAATTACAATTTCACCTTTAACATTTCTGTTTTTAAAATTGGATAGAACTTCCTCGATGGTACCCTGAATCGTTTCTTCAAATTTTTTAGTGAGTTCCCTGGAAACGGATATCTTGCGTGTTGGTTCAAAAACTGCTTGGAATTCATCCAGGGATCTAATTAAACGGTGGGGGGATTCGAAAAAGATCATGGTACGGGTTTCGCTCCGGAGTGCGTTTAGCCGGGTTTTCCTTCCCTTTTTATGAGGAAGAAATCCTTCGAATACGAATCTGTCATTAGGTAATCCGGATTTTATCAAGGCGGGTATCAGGGAGGTAGCTCCCGGAAGGATTTCAAATGGAATATCATTTTGGATGCACGAATTTACCAAGAGGTAGCCGGGATCGGAAATACCAGGGGTGCCCGCGTCGGTAACTAATCCGATACGGATCCCTTTTTTCAGCTCCGTAATAACCTGATCGGTGATTTTATGCTCATTATGAGCGTGATAACTTCGTATACGATTGTTTATCTGATAATGATTTAATAGAACCCGGGTATTCCTCGTATCTTCAGCAAGTATAAGGTCTACTTCCTTTAATATTCGAATTGCCCTCAGCGTGATATCTTCCAGATTACCTATAGGAGTAGGAATCAAAAATAATAGGGCATTCTCTCTCATGGGTCAGCTATGGATTTTATCAATTGCTGCAGCCAGATCCCGGTCTTTCCGTGTGACTACATCACCTGCATCATGTGTAGATAATTGAATGGTCACTTTGTTGTACACATTGGTCCAATAGGGGTGATGATCCATCTTTTCAGCAAGCAGTGCGACCTGAGTCATAAAGGCAAAAGCGATCCTGAAATTTTCAAATTCAAACGTCTTTTTCAAGCGGTTATTCTCTTCTTTCCACATATATGTTAGCAGTTTGTTTGGATATTTGATATCTTCTGTATGATCTTACAATCATCGACAATACGAAAGGGATGATTGCCAGATTGAATTGTTGCGGCAAATAATTCCATCCAATCAGAACCAGGCAAAGAAATATTGACCAGAATAAAAAATAATAACCTGAAAATTTCTGAAATTTTTTGTGATAGATAAACAAGGGTGCCATCAAGTGGAAAGGAAAAGCCCATAGTAAATTTAAATTCTCTTTAGTCGAGATATGATCAGTGGCAAACCACAGCAAGGCTAAAATGACCCCGGATAATCCTACCAGGAAAAAAAGAAATGAATCAAGCATTTTCAGATTGATAGGATATTTAATTTCAAATCCGGTTAAAATTAGTATCAGAATCAAAATTCCGCCAAATACATGCATGGGAGTAAGAATGTGCCTGATTGGTTTTACATTAATTGCATTAATCAGAATATGATTTTTACTGACAAAGGATTCCCGTTCACCCTGGATTATCAACGTGGCATGATTAAAAGCCCGGTATAATTCGAAAGGGAGGAACATATAATTTTCCGCACTCGCATTCTGATCGGCAGGCATTCCAAGTACCAGATCAATTCCAAAGTCACCCCAGGGAGTTTGTTTTTCTAGGTATTCATCCAGTAATTGTCGGAAAGTCTTAGGTGGTCCGATAAATTCATTATCAAAGACCAGTCGATCACCGAGAATGGATTTAAATACATCCCGGATTCTGGATGAACAGTTGTCAAAAAAGAAATCGTAGGGATAATATCTGTTTTCTGGTAAATAATTCGTGTTGAGAAATCGGTATACCAATTCTTTTTCCTGAAAAGAAAGATTTAATTCCTGCTCGTATAGGGTCTGATTTAAATATTTGTAATTGACCATCATCCTTTCAAAGTCATACCTTGATAGAAAATAATTCAATTTGCCCCGTAAAAATTTTATATAAAAGCCAGGAGCGTTAAAATCAAATGTGCCGTAATTGAAGACTTTATCATATCCGGATACCGGATCTTTTACCCGGACAGCACTGTGACCGAAACGAGTGTACAATTCAGTTCCGGGTTCCCCGGTGATTAGGCTAACGGTCGCCTGATCAGAAAGTGGAGGATATTGATCTGAAACAGGGTTTTGTGAGAATACAAAGGATTGTATGCCTAGAAGAAAAAAAACAAGGAGGTATATAAAATGAGCCATATCACTTTTGAGCAACAATTATATATTGGTATTGCAGGCTATTCAGATCCTTATCGATGATGATGAAACCGGCATTTTTAATTTCCGCGGAGGCTTCGTTTGCATTTACTTTTTCATCTTCACTTGGACCAATCGGGATATTGCCTGATTTAAAATCAACAACAATGAGTTTCCCGCCGGTATTAAGTCCTTCTCTTATTTTTTGGAGATAACTGACACGGTCATCCAGAATATAATAGGTATTGACGATGAGGACCCAATCTACCTCGTTTGGTGTCAAGTTCGGAGTGTTTGGACCGGTAAGCCGGGTGGTTATATTTTCTGATAATGACTCAGGAAGATCCGATTTTCGATCTTCGATGTATTCTAAGAATTTCTCTTCAATATCGATTCCGATTACTTTTGCTCCTCTTCGAACAAGTCGAAAAGCAAAATATCCGGTTCCAACACCGATGTCCGCAACTGTCTTGTTGCTCAGGTTTCCCATTTTTTCGAGTACTTTGTCGGGATTCTGCCAGTTCAAACGTTCAGGATCTTCATATTTTTTTACCAGATCATCGAAATCTTCGAGTTGAAAATTTGAGTTTGAAGTTATATTAACGGAATCTAGGGATCGTTTTTCTGTTTCCGACTCATTATTGTAATTTCTTTTACAACTAATGAAGAAGGAAAAAAGTATCAGTAGAATAATTACTCTGGGCATTTCATCGGAAATAATAATTAATCAATATTATACCATTTAGGTCATATACTCAACAAGTATTGGTTGAATTATAACGAAATAATTCCTTTGATCAAATAAGCTTCTTTGTAAATATCAATTATCTGATTACTCGATTCTACATTCAATTTGCAGGATATACTCAAATATTTACCTGTTTTTGATTTTTTTATTGATATTTTACCGGATGGAAAAAGTGATTTCAGCTTATCCTCCTGCCCAATCGGAATGATAAATTTAAACAAATATTCCGCCGGAAAATCATAATGGTTTTCCAACTGGTTTTTAAAATTTTCTATGTTTCGGGAATCCTTCGTCATGTATCAGATGAAAGGGAAGCCAATATACAGGACCCTTCACGGCTTCTATAGATCAATTAAAAGAATTTATACCTTTCGTCTACGATATCGGCATTTTCTCGTATTATTTCATTGATTTGAAACGAGGCCTGGTTGGCTCTTCGTTGTTCAAGTTGATTTTCATAGCTGGTATAATCGGCTATTTCCGGAGAAGGGATTAAGCTATTTAACTGAATCAATACGATTCCATCATTCTCTTCAATGGGTTTTGAGATTTCTCCTTGCTTCAAGGAAAAGGCAATACCTATCGCATTAGGCGCAAATCCAACGGAAGGTAATGAGTTCGTCGAAAGTTTTAATTCGGAATTGCTAAAAACACCTGCATCATCGCCATATTGTTGGGCCATCTCGTCAAGGGTACCCTCGAGTACTTCGAGACGTTGTTTAATAATCGCTGCTTTTGCTTGATTTTTTACTTTTGGTACAATCTGGTCTCTTACATCCTGCAGACTGGCCGTTCCTTCACTGGTTTTATCAACCAAAGCCGCAACCACATAATATGTTTCAAGTTCAAAAACATCAGAAACTTCCCCAATGGATGCATCGACATAAGCCCAGCGAATAATTTCCCTGGCATCTCCGATCCCTGAAATTCTTCGGTCATTTTTCCCCAGGTTTTCGGCCACATTGATTATGAGTGAGTCATTAGCAGCATTTTTTTCAAATTCCTCCTGATTCCCACTTATACTTGCGAAATAGTCCGCCTGACGGAATGCTTCATTTCTGGTTTCATCTCCTGGCAAGATCTCCCTTTCAATAGTGGCTACCTTAAAGAGTTTATTTGTTTTAATGCCGGTGACGTTGATAAGGTGATATCCAAATTCAGTTTCAATTATTCTTGGGATCAATCCTTCGGTAGTCCTGGAAAATACGGCATCAGAAAATGGTTTAACCATCCGGCTCTCATCAAACCAGCCAAGATCCCCCCCACTTGAGGAGGAGGGATCATCACTGTTATTTCTGGCAAGCAAAGCAAAATTGGCCCCTCTTTGTAATTGATTCAGGAGGTCTTGTGCTTTACGTCTTGCCTCCTGCTTATCCGCTGGTGAATCCGTTAGTGCTTTTATCAGAATGTGACTGGCTCGTGCATAAAAAGTAGTATCCTGCAGCATATCTGATATCTTATGAACCACATAATTCCCGGAAAGAAGATAAGGGCCGATAACCTGACCTGGTTCAAGTTCATCATATTGATCTCTCAGCCTGAAAGGTAACTGGCCGATCGGATAGGTACCAAAAGGATTATTCCCATCGGTATTAATTCGTGCAAAGATTGAATCGTCTTCAATTGTGCTCAGGTCGTTAGCCAGTTTACTGATATCCTCGAATGTATAAAGCGTATCGTCAGGAGACGGGATTATCGGAAATGAAACATAATTGAGCGTTCTGCTTTCTTCTATATTATATTCATTTTCATGTGCTCCAAGGTAATTTCTTAGATCATCTTCAGTTATCTCCACCAGTGAGTCGCTAACCGTATAGTAAGGTATGTACATATACCTCACTTCGGCTATATCATTTTCGGTATGATACTGTTGTTCAGCTTCCACCTGAGTAATATAATTGGTACCCATGACCAGATAATCATATTTTAGCCGTAATCGGGAAGGTTTCAGATTACTTTCAAACATGTACCAGCCTTGCTGTTGCTGGGGGGGCAAATTGTTAATGTTCTGTAAGAATGATATGATCTGTTCGCGCTGAAACACCCCTGTTTCCGGATTAGTGAAGGCTTGTACAAGATCAGGATGTATATTTTTACCCTGAACCATATCCACTAATTCGTCTTCAGTGACCTCGAGGCCTAATCTATCGTACTCTTCCTGGAAGGCCTTTTTAACAACAAGATAATCCCAGGCCTGTTGCCGGATGGTGAGCATATCCGATTCGGATGGATTCCTGCCAAAATTAAGGGTGAAATTATATTTTAATTCTTCAATCTGCTGGACATATTCTTCAAAATCAACCTTCTCACCCGCAATTTCACCAACTTCACGTGAATTTTTACCTAAAATTACCGAATTAGGCCCCAGAATATCTCCTCCAACTAAAAAAAGTATCAGTCCAAATGCGACAATGCCTACAGCTAATCCTGTCCTTTCCCTTATTTTTTTGATTAATGCCATTGTTCAATAATTTTAATGTGGCGCAAAATTATATACATTAATTATAAACTCAAAATCACGCAGGAGCCCTTCCTTTCTATATTATCTCATTTTCTTCCATGATGGTTAACTTCACCAGATTTATGCGGTTGTCGTCGAGAGAAACGATATGGAAATTGTAAGGTCCGATAATAATATTCTGATTCAGGGAGGGAATGTCTTCTATGATGGAAAGAATGAATCCGCCAATTGTATCATAATCTCCTTTCGGGAAATTCCATCCATATTTTTCATTCAGATAATCAATTTCAAGCCGGGCGCTGATCAGAAAATTATGATCATCAAGTATATGTTCTACCAGGTCCTGTTCATCATGCTCATCTTCAATTTCCCCAAATATCTCTTCTATGATATCTTCCATACTGACAATACCCGACGTGCCCCCAAATTCGTCTACAACCAGTGCAAGGCTTTTTCTTTCCGTAATGAATTGTACCAATAATTCATTTGCCGGCATAGTTTCTGGGACAATAATTATGGGAGTGAGGATGCTGGAAAGATCTTTTGGTTTTTTAAAAAGCTCCAGAGAATGGCAGTATCCGATGATATCATCAATGGTATCCTTATACACCAGTACTTTGGATAATCCGCTTTCGATAAATTCTCTTTTTAGCGTTTCGATTGAATCTTTAATATCAACCGCAATGATCTCAGGCCTCGGGATCATACATTCCCTGACTTTTACCGTTTTAAATTCCAGGGCATTAGTAAATATTTTTGTATCCATATCAAAGACCTTTTCGGTCTTATCTTCGATGATTTTACTCTGTATGAAATTATTTAAATCCGTCAATCCAAAAACCGGCTGATCTTCCTTGAAATGAAGCCTAAAAATATTCACAATGATAAATTTGGATAAATTCACTACCACAAATACTACCGGATATAATATGGAATAGATAAACCAGATAGGCACCGCCATTATATTTAACATCTGATTTGGATTGATCAGAAAAACACTTTTTGGCAGGAACTCCGCGGTAAACAGTACGATCAAGGTTGCGATTAAAGTCTGAAGAACGAATATTACCGTTTGATTGTTTAAAATTTCAGGAAGATTTGCGGCGATCAGGGGTTCAAGCAGGTTGGCCATAAAGATCCCGTAGACGACCAATGCAAGTGTATTGCCGATTAGCATCGTCCCGATGAACTGGCTTTGATTTTTTGTAAATCTTGACAATATTTTTCCAGTCAGATTTCCTTTTTCTTTATCAATCTCGATTCTAAGTTTATCTGAAGAGATAAAGGCGATTTCCACTCCGGAAAAAAAGGCAGAAAACACAAGGGATATTAAAATTTCTGTCATTGATTGATAAGCCGAATCTGGTAACGATTTACTTTTTTTCTTTATTCTTTCTGAAAGTATATATCAGGAATAATACAAATGAAATCATGAATATCCAATAAGATTCATAGAATCCTGTGATTATGCTCTGGTGTAAACCGATAATCAGTCCGGTTACGATCAACGCTACCAGCAGGACGTTACTGATCTTCATCATCCAAGGATATAGTTCCTCTGGCATCCAGGATTCGCCACCATGAAAAATCCTGACTGGCTTCCATTCCTTCACCCATTAAAATTTGATCTTCCGTTTCAATACGGACAAACTTATTTGTGTAAACCAATTCCTTTTTTGGTTCCCAGAAAAGTTCTTCGGTATGAAGTTGTTCATTATTTTCGAGGTTTTTAACCACTACATTTCGTAATGCCCGCCACTTATCTTCTTTATCGTATTTATAAGCATAATTTGCTTCCAGCGTAGAGGAAATAACACCATCCTTATCATAAAATTCAAGGTATAATCCCTCGGAGAATTCACTGTCGTTATTCTCAAATTCAAGTTGTTTAGGTGCAACTAATTTTAATCTGACCACGGCAGAATCACTGTAGTAAGATTCAATATTTGTAAGTTCCAATATAGGACCCTCGTAGAGTGTCATTTCGTCGACCGACCGGAGATCTGAGCATGATACCAGTCCGCAGGCTCCCGAGAAAAACCAAATAATATATGTGAAATATTTTTTCATAAATTAAAAACGGTCAATTCGATTAAAAATTGACCGTTTAAAGTTCATTTCCAATGATTAATTAATCTCTTCTTTGGATTGTTACGGATTCATTGATCCAACAGCCAATTCTTAATGCATCCCCTACATCCATATCATACGTAAATATTGTTTCCATAGTAGGAAATTGTTCTTTGGCTTTATTCATGGCATCGTAATTACCAGCTTTCCGATACATTTCAAAGGCAGCAATAAATACAGCCCGGTCTTGCACTTCATTAACACCCTGCTTACACTCGTCATAACTTGTAAAATACAGATTGCCAATGAAATTATAGGCTTCCTTCTTCCCTGGATCCTGGTCGATTGCCTGATAGGCCATTCCTCTTGCCCTTGGCTTATTGCCCAGGATGCTGTATATATTAGCCTGATTCAGGTAAAGTTCTGCCTGTTTTATATTTTCATCGGTATGTTTTATGGCTTCATTATAATATTTGAGAGCGGTTTCATAATCCTTAATCAAATAAGAACGGTCTCCAATGAGTTTGGCCATTCCGTAATTTGGCTCCTTTTCATAAATGTTTCTTACAGCCTCAAGAAAAATGGGTACCTCCATACATTTACCTGCGAAAGCCAGCTTAAAAATGTTTTTCGCCAATTTTAAATCGTCTGGATTCGCCTGTAATTTCGGCCCTAATGTATTCTGAATGAAATCACAATCTACCTGGATGGTTGCTGCAAGAAGTTTATCTACATTATCCGCAATCCTTTCAATTCGATCAACATTCTTGTTAAGGTTCATTTTATAATCAATGATATTCATAATCTCATCATAGATTTCAAGAACTTCTTCATCAGAAATATTACCGCCGCTCAATTTGTGCCTCCTTACTACGTCCATGTAGGACAATAGATTCTGATCCCAAACATCATTTTTATTCAATTCGAAAGTTCGCCGATACATATCGTATAATTCCGCATATTTGGATTTGTCATCCTTGAAAAAGCCATACGCCGTATAAGCCTTTCGATTCATTACGGCAGCTTCATCATTAAAATATTTAATTCTAAGGTCGTACATTAAAAGTGTAGAATCTTCATAAGTCCTTTTCTTTGATGGGTCTTTTTCGGTTTCTGCCAGACTTTCGAGTATTTTGGACCCATTGATATAAATAGATTCATTTAAATCCGGTACATTAAAAAGCAACCATTGAAGGTGGGGTAAAGATTGCTTATAATTCCCGAGCTTCATCATGTCGGAATAAAGCACTATTTTTTCATTGGTATAAATACTGTCCTTTTCATTATCTGGAAAATTCCATCCTGGCTGGGCAGCCAGTTTATTGAGACCTAATAAGATCAATACAAGTGTTAAAACTTTTACTTTCATGATATTATTTATTCTATTTTTCTTCTATAAAACCAAATATCATTAATGGTAAATCCAAGTGCTAATCTAAAGTAATTTTCGGTTATTGCGAAATCAGTTCCGCCACCTCTTTGGCCATATTGAAATGCAAAAGAGAGAAGTGATGGCGCATTTCGATTAATTACCGGTAAAGATACACCAAAATTTATACCAAAATCATAAATTTGGTCATTATTTAGTTTATATGGGGTTAATTCGTAGGATATTCCGGCCCTGTAAATTACACGTTTAAAGTAGTTTGAAACCGAAGTGGCGTCGGGAATAAATTCTGCTCCAAAGCCAGCCCTGTAACTTTTCATTAACGGAGTAGTTGCTTCATTTACCGGTTTAAATTCATTCCAATCCTGTATTACCAGGTCGGTTGAGATTAACCATTTGGTACCATAAACATAAGAGATTCCCAGGCCATATTTTTGCGGAAGTCTGAATGTTTGCTTCTGGTTGGAAACAATAGTATCGGTACTGATCAGCAGACCGGTAAATCTTTGTCTTTGTTCTAATCTCTCATCGCGTCTGGCATTCACATCGTTGCCTAGTTCATAAATTCCAGCCAGAAAAAACTGCGATCTATCGCTCATTTTAATAATATAGGTAGCACCAAATCCAAGAAGAAAATCATTTACCTTAGTCGTTTCATATAAGGCTGATGAATAGGAATTTGGCTGATCAATGTCAAATATTGCCTCCTGCTTAAGGGATCCGAATAAATAGGATATTTTAAAGCCGACTGCGAGTGAATTAAAAAAATTAAAACCGGTAGCATAGAAGACACTGTTTAATCCACCGGAACCTTTAAAGTTGACATCCGCTTCCTCCTCAATGCCATCTATCTTATTTTTTGATATTATGTTATAATTAATAAAACTATAAGGCGCAAGACCGAAACCAGCAGATATCCTGGATTGTTTTATCGGGAAGGCAAGGGCGATGTAATTTATATTACCTGATCCATTGACCTGATTTAAGGTATCCTGTTGGATAACTCTTCTTTCACCCGAAAAACCGATCTCAAAGGAAGTGAAATACCCACGAATACCAAGCATTGCCGGATTCATAAGGTTGAAATTTTTATTACTTGGATAGGCAATTGAGACCGCACCCATACCCATATTGTTTACCAGACTGGGTTGAATGATATCACCTACCCCCAGTGCTGTATAGGGAGATTGTGTAGTCTGAGCCAATATTTCTGTATTTAGGAAAAGGATCAAACCAATGCCCCAACATATACTAAGCCTTCCTTTCATTATATGAAAATATCGAATAAAGTCCCCTTAAAACAAGATTCGGGATTGCAAAGATGCGGCCTTTTAACTTACTTTCAAAAAATTTAACATTGCCCCCGCTTAAAATCACGGTTACCTCTTTAAATTTTTTCCTATATTCTCTTATCATCCCGTTGATTTCTGACAGCGTACCAAGCACAACACCACTTCGAATTGAATTTTCTGTACTTTCTCCTATCAGCGGAGGATTTTCTTTAAATTCGACCCGAGGTAAGTTTCTTGTAAAATGATGTAACGATTCAAGACGCATTTGAATACCAGGAGATATACCTCCTCCCATGTACTCACCTCGTTCATTCACAAAATCATAGGTAATGCATGTTCCTGCATCAATAACAAGCAGGTTTTGATTTGCAAAGTCAGTCCAGGCACCAACGGATAGAGCAATTCGGTCCAAACCCAATGTGGATGGGGTGTCGTATCTGATCCGGATAGGCAAGGCGGTATGTTGATTGAATAAAAAGAGTTTGGAGGCAGGGAGATCCCTGCTAAAATCCTCGAGCGGAAAGTTAACCGAGCATATAAGGATCCGGTCGGCATTAATATCAGTAACTTTTTGTATTAAATCCGGATACGAGCTTACTTCATAGGTGGTTTTTAAATTTCCATTCTTAAAAACACCTATTTTTGAGGAAGTATTGCCTGAATCGATGGCAACTATCATATTATTCCTGATTTGTAAAGTGAAAATACAATAATATTAAATAAAGCAATACATGGAGGTAATAACTGCTATTGGAATCATGTCGGGCACATCGGTTGATGGTTTGGATATTGTTGCTGCAGAATTCGAATACGTAAAAAAGCAATGGAATTACAGGATTATAAAGAGTAACTCCCTGATCTATCCTGAATCGCTGAGAAATAGTCTGGCGAATTCGATTCATTTCAATGGAGAGGAATTGATCTACCTCGATTTTAAATTGGGTGAATATATCGGTGATGCGATAAACCATTTTTGCAGAAATGAAAAATTCAAGGCGGATATTATTTCTTCGCACGGACATACTGTTTTTCATCAACCCGGACAAGGGATAACTTTTCAAATCGGGGATGGTCAAACGATTTATCAGAAGACAAAAATCAAGGTTATAAATGATTTCAGGAAAATCGATGTATTACGGGGAGGGCAGGGAGCTCCTCTTGTACCGGTTGGTGATAAGTTGCTGTTTGGTGAATATGAATTCTGCCTGAATATCGGTGGATTTTCAAATATTTCTTTCGATAATTCCAGAAACGAGCGTATCGCCTATGATGTAGGTCCGGCGAATATCATTTTAAACTTCCTGGCTGGAAGGGAAGGGAAATTATATGATGACCGTGGTTCGATGGCCCGGAAAGGAAATTTGATACCTGATTTGTTGCGAGGATTAAATGCATTAGACTATTATTCATTAGAGCCACCTAAATCTCTTGGACTGGAATGGGTTAAAAAATCAATGCTGGGAAAGATCCCTTTGGATAAGTACCCACTTGAGGATATAATGGGCACACTGATCGAACACATTGCCTGCCAGATCAATGCATCCATCCAAAGAGAGAAAAAAAAATATTATAAGGGGTTAGAATGCAAAGTGCTGGTTACCGGGGGAGGTGTCTTCAACGACTATTTAATGGAAAGACTGAGGGAAATGTCCGATGGATATAAATTCGTTATACCGGATAAAGAGATCATTGAATTCAAAGAAGCATTGATATTTGCCTTTCTCGGGGTATTACGTATCAGGAATAAGGCCAACATATGGAAATCAGTGACCGGGGCCACGCAGGATTCTTCCGGTGGTACTCTTCACGATTACCATTGAGTTGGCCTATTTAAAAAAATGCATCCTCTATATGATTGAGGGATATTTCAGGAGATAATGAAACAGATATAATGTCAAAACGAATCCGTTTCATCCATTGGATTTCATGAATATAATAATCGGCACATTCAAGAATATGGTCAATTTTTTTCTCATCAATGGCATCTTCCGGTAGGCCATATTTATTGGTTTTCCGCGTCTTTACCTCAAAAAATACGAGTATGTCATTTTTTTCCGCGATTATATCGACCTCATATTTTTCATGACGATAGTTGGTGCACAGGATCTGATATCCGGATTTAATCAAATAATCGGTTGCAATCAATTCTCCTTTATTTCCTATTTCTTTATTTTTGTTCAAGACGATGCAAATCAACTTGAATATAATGTTATACCCATTAAAATTCCATCCCCTCTTCAAGGAAAAAATCTGGGGAGGTGAAAAAATTAAAACCGTACTTAAAAAAAATTTTTCACCCCTTTCTAATTGCGGAGAATCCTGGGAAATATCCGGTGTGGAAGGTAATATCTCCATCGTGAAGGAAGGTCCCCTGAATGGAAGGGACCTGAAATCACTTATTGATGAATATAAAGATGAGTTGGTCGGCAGGCATGTTTACAGAAAGTATAACAATCAATTTCCGCTTTTAATAAAGTTTATTGATGCCAACGATGACCTTTCCATTCAGGTTCACCCGGATGATGAACAGGCATTTAAAAGGCACCGATCATTTGGGAAAACTGAAATGTGGTACACCATGCAGGCGGATCAGGGTGCAAAATTGATCAATGGATTCAACAGGCCTGTGACCAGGGAAATGTATCTGGAATATTTCAATCAAGGTAGACTGGTGGAATTGCTGAATCAGGAAGAGGTAGAAGAAGGGAATATTTACTTTATCCCGGCAGGCAGGGTGCATACGATAGGTAAGGGCCTCTTAATTGCGGAGATTCAGCAAACCTCGGATGTGACTTATCGGATTTACGATTTTGAGCGGCGGGATAATGATGGAAAAACACGGGAATTACATATTGAAGAAGCCCTGGAAGTCATCGATTATCAATTTTATGACGATTATAAAGTTTCCTATAAGGAGAAAATTAACGATGCCGTTCAAGTAGTTTCCTGTGACTATTTCAAAACCAATAAACTTGTGGTGGAAGGTCGAATTGAACGAACCTACCAGGGCCTTGATTCGTTTGTCATTTTAATCAATGTTCAGGGAGAGGGAAGTATAATCAGTAATGATCGTAAAACTTCAGTTTCCATTGGAGAGGTGATTCTTATCCCTTCAAGTCTGAATAGTATTTTTATAGAATCAGATAAGGGGCTGAGGCTTTTGGAGATCTATGTAAATGGATTGATAAAATGAATCAGGTTATTAATCATAAGACTTTTTTCCAGAAGCTGGGTGTCATCGATTATAAGAAAGCCTGGGATTACCAGGAGAAGCTTTTTGCTCAAATTGTGGATATAAAGCTCAGGAACAGGTCTTCCCTTCCCGAAGACCAGAAAGTGACACCAAATTATCTGTTGTTTTGCCAGCATCCTCATGTATATACCCTGGGGAAAAGTGGCAATCCCGAGAATCTATTATTGACAGACCAGGATCTGAAAGAAAAAGCCGCAACTTACTACAGGATTAACCGGGGGGGGGATATCACCTATCACGGGCCCGGTCAACTGGTCGGGTATCCGATATTTGATCTTGATAATTTTTTCACAGATATTCATAAATATCTCAGAAATCTTGAAGAATCGGTCATCAGGACATTGCATGATTTTGGGATAGAAGCTGGAAGAATCGAAGGATTGACGGGTGTCTGGATCGATTACAAACAATCTATTAATCCAAGGAAAATCTGTGCGATCGGAGTAAAATCATCACGATGGATAACCATGCATGGTTTTGCATTTAATGTAAGTACGGATTTGAATTATTTTGATTACATTATCCCCTGCGGTATCCGGGATAAATCAGTTACCAGCTTGGCGAAGGAGCTCAATGAAGTACCGGATATGCTGGAAGTTGAAAATAAATTGAAAAAGCATCTTTCAGATTTATTTGATTTGAAGCTGGTGGATATGGCCTTTTCAGGATGACTTTTTTCGAAAATTACCTTTCATAAGTAAGTTCCCCCCTCCGGTTCCATTCTTTTAATACGTGCGGTGTAAAGGTTGTATCATAGGGATCCAGTTTATACTGAATCTGTTTTTTCGCTCTTCTTCTTGCATTATAATATTCAGTCCATTTACCTACTTTTTCACCAAATTTATACTGTCCCGTGACGGCAATTTCACCGTTCTCATGAAAAAAATAATAATCACCTTCCTTTTCACCATAAACTACCGGGATAACCTCCTTTAACTTTTTTCTATCTTCATCATAGAATTTTACGAGAGATTCTTTAGGCCATCCATGATAATACTTCTTTTTATCAACCAGGATATCATTTTTATCAAATTTCACCCATCTGCCATGTTTAGCCCCCACGTAATAGATTCCTTCCTCAATGATTTGATCACCTGCTATTTTCTGGTAAGGTCCGTGCAATATTCGCCCATACTTTTTATCAATCGTTCCTGTGTTACGTATCCTTTTTCTTCTGAAATCGAACCAGTATATTTCAGGCACATAGGTATCCGGATCGATCCATTCTTTTAAAAAATGAAAAATTTCTATCGTGACATTATCCCCATAGCCGGATCGGGTATATCCTTTTTTTGTTTTCAATCCATAAAATTCATTCTTTTTTTTCTTTTCCTTTTTCTTTTTTTTACCGGATTCTTCTTCATCCTCTTTATCCAGATCAAGGGTGAGTGGTTGGGATCTTTCGATGATAAATTCAATGTCATCGGTATTTTCGTTATCCTGGCAACGGGCATCCCAGGAAATATGAATCAGCATGAACAACAGGATGAATAATAATGCATTTTTCATATCTGTTCCAATAACGATTAATAGGGATAAATATTTTTTTGATTCCTGATGTGAATTCCTTTTTACCTTATTACAAATTTCAATTTATGAAAAATGAGACAAAAAACAGTACGGACCTATTTTCCGAAGTTAATGTTGTACTAAACTTTTTTCATAGGATTCCAGAGTCGATTCGATGATATCACAACAAGTGTGCAGTTGTTCCGCTGTCATGGTCAAAGGGGGAGCAAACCGGATGATATTTCCATGGGTGGGTTTGGCCAGCAAACCATTATCTTTGAGCTGTAAACATATTTCCCATGCAGTTTCACTTTGAGGTGAATCATTAATTTCTATCGCATTCAAAAGTCCTTTTCCTCTGACTTCCTTTATCAGGGAACTTTTCCTCACAAAATTGTTTATTCGATCTCTGAAAATACTTCCCAGACTCCTTGCATTCTGTGCAAGTTTTTCATCTCGCAGTATTTCCAGGGCCGTAATGGCAACCTTACTTCCAAGAGGATTGCCCCCGTATGTCGAGCCGTGCTGGCCAGGCTTCATCACCGTCATAACCTCATCGTCGGCAAGAACTGCCGAAACGGGATAGGTACCACCTGATAATGCTTTTCCTAAAATCAGAATATCAGGTTTTCGATAGGTGTCCTGTTTTTCACAATGGCCTTCACAGGTACAGTTCCCACACATTGCAAGTAAACTTCCCGTTCTGGAT
>Ga0209536_100000946_pt1 | contig 47727 bp, 43 predicted proteins | sample DeeMarSeWOR28_12_FD_187461 | JGI IMG/M metagenome (GOLD analysis project Ga0209536, IMG submission 187461) | Marine sediment microbial communities from White Oak River estuary, North Carolina - WOR-2-8_12 (SPAdes) (version 2) | ecosystem: Environmental > Aquatic > Marine > Intertidal zone >...
TAAATAATAATTGTAAATTAATATCAGGATTAAGTGTTAAACCTGTCCCAAAGGGATGCCTTTTGGCATAAACTTTATTTAGGACGAGACAACGAGACACAAATTAACCGATTAGACGATTACCCGATTAACCAATTAAACACTATCCACTGCTTCCTGTTCCCGGTAATCCTCCACTGGTATACAGCTACAGAATAGATTCCGATCACCATATGCGCTATCGATCCTGCTAACGGAAGGCCAGAATTTATTTTCTTTTAAAAATGGTAAGGGGTAAACTGCCTTTTCTCTCGAATATGGGAAATCCCATAGATCGTTTATTGCTTTTGATTGCGCATGCGGAGCATTTTTCAACACATTATTTGCTTTATCTGCCTTTCCTGTTTCTACCTCCCTTATTTCTTCTCTGATACTCAATAATGCATCACAAAATCGATCGAGTTCAGGAAGTGATTCACTTTCAGTTGGCTCTATCATCATGGTTCCCGGTACTGGGAATGATACTGTGGGAGCATGAAACCCATAATCCATAAGCCGTTTGGCGATGTCTTCGACTTCAATACCTGATTTTCTGAATTCCCTGCAATCCAGAATCATTTCATGCGCACATCGTCCATAATTACCCAGATACAAGATCTCATAATCTTTTTCTAATCTGTTTTTGATATAATTAGCATTTAGAATCGCAGTAATGGTAGCGCGTGTTAATCCACTTGATCCCATCAGCCGGATATATGCATACGAAATAGCCAGTATACCGGCACTACCCCATGGAGCGGCTGATACAGCTGTAATCGACTGTTCACCACCCGTTTTAAAAAGAGGATTTCCTGGTAAAAATGGCTTTAAATGTGCTGCTACACAAATGGGACCAACACCCGGTCCTCCTCCACCATGAGGTATACAAAACGTTTTGTGTAAATTTAAATGACAAACGTCAGCTCCTATTTCAGCGGGATTTGTTAAACCAACCTGGGCATTCATATTTGCACCGTCCATATATACCTGACCTCCATTTTGATGTACGATCTGACAGATTTCTTTTATTTTTTCTTCAAATACACCATGTGTGGAAGGATAAGTAACCATTAACGCAGCCAGATTTTCCTTATTTTTTTCGACTTTATCCTTCAGGTCAGCTATGTCAATATTACCTTTATTGTCACAATTTACAATCACTACTTCAGTACCAGCCATAACTGCACTCGCAGGATTAGTACCATGTGCTGAAGATGGTATCAGGGTAATATTCCTATATTCCTCGCCTTTAGATGCAAGGTATGCCTTAATGACCATTAGACCTGTAAACTCTCCCTGAGCGCCACTATTTGGCTGGAGCGAAGTAGCGTCTAATCCCGTAATTTTATTAAGCCAATTTGCCAGGTTCCTAATGATTTCCTGAAAACCTTCAGCCTGATTAATGGGAACGAAAGGATGTAAATTAGCCAATTCTGGCCACGTGATTGGGAGCATTTCGGTTGTTGCATTCAATTTCATTGTGCATGAACCCAGAGATATCATGGAATGAACAAGTGAAAGATCTTTATTTTCTAACCGTTTCAGATAACGAAGTAATTCATGTTCTGAATGATAGGAATTGAATACTGGATGTGTTAAATATTCACTCTTACGTATCAGTTTATCAGGAAAGTCCAAAAAAGCTTTCCCCATTGCTTCGCGGATAATTTTTTCAGGGATCTCTTTTGATCGGGCATTAGCAAAAACCTGGACTATTTTTACTACCTCTTTAAGGGTAGTCTTTTCATCAAGGGATATCGTAATGTGGTCAGTCTCAAAATACCTGAAATTAATTTCAGAGGCTTCCGCTATACCACGGATTATATTATTCTCTCCTTCATTAACCTTGATTTTGAGGGTATCAAAATATAATGGATTCTCCTGGGCGCAGCCGATAAATTTTAATAGTGAATCAAGTATTCTGGTGAGACCATGAATTCTTAAGGCAATACGTTTCAATCCTTCCGGGCCATGGTAAACAGCATACATACCGGCCATGACTGCCAGAAGAACCTGGGATGTACAGATATTGGAAGTTGCTTTTTCTCTTCGTATGTGCTGCTCTCTGGTTTGTAATGCCATACGATAAGCCTTATTACCCTCTGCATCAACAGACACGCCAATGATTCTACCGGGAATTTGTCGTTTGAATTCTTCCCTGGTTGCGAAATATGCGGCATGTGGCCCTCCATAACCAAGTGGTACACCAAACCGCTGCGTAGTGCCAACAACAACATCAGCCCCTAATTCACCTGGAGGCGTAAGAATGGTTAAACTCAAGAGATCAGCAATAAAAGCAATAAAAATTTCCTTTTCTCTGGCTTTATTTACGAGTGAAGTATAGTCTTTTACACTACCATTTCCATCAGGGTATTGCAATAGAATTCCGAATATCTCCGGATCATCCAGTTTCTCTTCACTAATGGTTGTGATTTCGAGTTCTATTTTGATTGGAAGTGCTCTTGTTTTGAGAATTTCAAGGGTTTGAGGGAATATATTTTTATCCACGAGAAATTTACCAGCTTTTTTCTTTATTGGTCTTCGTAAAGTGTGTAGCATATTCATTGCTTCGGCCGCAGCTGTTCCTTCATCGAGAAGAGAGGCGTTGGCTAACTGCATTCCAGTCAGATCAGTAACCAATGTCTGAAAGTTAATCAAAGCTTCAAGCCTACCCTGGGATATTTCAGCCTGATAGGGTGTATAAGCTGTATACCATCCCGGATTTTCGAGAATATTTCTCTGAATTACTGAAGGTGTGATGGTGTCGTAATATCCTAAACCAATGAAAGATCTAAAGAGCCGGTTTTTACATGTGATTTTTTTAAATTCCTCAATAAATTCTATTTCACTAACAGCATCAGGGAGATCCAAAGAAGCAGATAATCGGATAGATCTTGGAATGGTTTCTTCAATTAGATTTTGTTCATTTTTCAAACCCAGATAACCAAGCATGGCTTTCATTTGTTTTGGATCTGGCCCTATATGTCTTGATTCAAACCTATCTGTATTGTCAAGATTAATTTTCATATATTTTCCGGTCGATTGGTTGTTAGTGAATCACATCATTTTAACAGCTACAAAGGTAAAAGATATTGTCTAAATAAAATGTTATTCCGAAAGCATAAAATTTCAAATTGGATTAAGAATTTTTTTCTGATTTTTCAAACTTTTTAATTGCTTATACTGTTTTCGGACAGGCATCAAAAAATTAAAACTTTGATTTAAAAAGATGAGTAGAAATGATCAATAAGGAAAATCTCGAATAGGAAGAATAGTTAGAAATTATAATAAAAGAAAGAAGCCGGGAATTTAGGAGGGCCCGGCTTCAAAATTCAACCAGCTATGATAAGAGAAAGATCTATATCAAATGTACTAAATAATTTATTAAATGTTCAAACCAAGATCAAAAAAAAATTTCCTTAAAACGATTATTCGATTATTTCAGTTTCCGTCTGAATTCATTTTTGATCTTTTTAGGATGAAAAGCTCCCTTAAATGTAGGATCTAGTTTCCTTTTGATTTTATCAAGTTCTATTTCAAGCTTTTTCTTCTCAAGTGGTTCTGTTTCTGAAATAAAAACGTCTTTCGGGATTTTTTTTTCAGGAATCTTTTTTCGGATTATTTTTTCAATATTTTCAAGATGATATTCATCAGGTAATGTGACAAACGTAATTGATACTCCAGTTTGATAAGCTCTACCGGTTCGTCCAATTCGGTGGACATAATCTTCATATACCAGCGGTACATCAAAATTTATCACATGACTTACCATACTCACATCAATTCCCCTCGAGGTTACATCCGTAGAAACCAAAATTCTTATGTTCCCTTCCTTAAATGAGTTAATTGCATTTATTCGGGTATTTTGTCCTTTGTTCGCATGAATCACTGTGACATTTTTATCTAATTTTCTATGGATGAATTTATATATATTATTGGCAGTCTCTTTGGTTTTCGTAAAAATAATAACTTTATTAAAAACCTGATTATCACTCAATAAATAGCTGAGGAGATTAATTTTTGTTTTCAGGTTCGGTGTTTTATAAAAGAACTGATCAATGGTCTCAGCAGATGTTCCCTGTGGATTAATCTCGACTTTCTGGGGAAAAGCTAGAAAATCTTCCGATAATCTTTGAACCCTATCAGGGAAAGTGGCTGAAAATAGAAGATTTTGTCTTTTTTTCGTTGGAATAACTTCAAGGATCCGGTGCAATTGTGGCAGGAATCCCATATCCATCATTTTATCTGCTTCATCCAGGATCAGCGTATTTAAATTTTTTGTATAGATTTCGCCTCGCAGATATATGTCAAGAAACCTGCCAGGTGTAGCAATCAAAACATCAATTCCTTCTCTGATTTGATGAATCTGATTTTTTATTCCCTTTCCACCGAAAATAGCTATATGCCTTAAAGATTGATTTTTACCAAGATCATCGAACATTTTTTTCACCTGAATCACTAATTCCCTGGTCGGAACTAATATAAGTGCTCTTGCATGTTTTCCTTGAGAAAATTTTAGTTTTAAAAGTAAAGGAATGATATATGCAGCAGTTTTACCTGTTCCTGTTGGAGCAATACCTATAAAATCATGGCCAGCTCGTATAAGTGGAATCGCTTTTTCCTGAATTTTTGTTGGCGTATTGAGATCCAGATCCTTCAAAGCATCCAGAATGGGTGCCGACAGTTTTAAATCACTGAAACTTTTTAATTTATCGGTCATCAGTTGTAATTATATCCTATATTTTAGTAAAATTATATAGCATACTGATACATTTTAATTTATTCTCAGTAAATGAATGGAATTTTAATTAAAAATGGGAAAATCGTTAACCGGGGACAAATTTTTGAGGCGGATATTCTTTTAAATGAAAAAGTAATTGATCGAATCGATAAGGATATATCTTCAAGAAATGCAATTGTTATCGATGCCTCCAACCAGTTGATTTTACCTGGGATTATTGATGATCAGGTCCATTTTCGTGAACCAGGTCTGACTCACAAAGCAGATATATATACTGATTCCAGGGCTGCTGTTGCAGGAGGAGTAACGTCATATATGGAAATGCCTAACACTATACCCAATACAATTACACAGAAATTACTGGAAGAAAAGTACAACATTGCAGCACAGAAGTCACTGGCTAATTATAGTTTTTATTTTGGGGCAACAAATGGTAACCTGAAAGAAGTTCTAAAAACAAATGGCAGAAATGTCTGTGGCATTAAAATTTTTATGGGATCTTCTACAGGGAATATGCTTGTAGATAATATCAATACGCTGGAAAAGATATTCGCTGAATCTCCTCTATTATTAGCTACACATTGCGAAGATGAAAAGACCATCAGGAAAAATAGTGATGAAATGCGACAAAAGTATGGAGAAAATGTTCCAATGAAATTACATCCTGTGATAAGAAGTGAGGAAGCTTGTTATTTATCCTCTTCCATGGCAGTATCTCTGGCTAAAAAACATAATAGCCGTCTGCATGTATTACATATTTCCACTGCAAAAGAACTTGATCTGTTTGTAAATCAACCTGCATTAAGGGATAGAAGAATTACTACCGAAGCATGCATTCATCATTTGTGGTTTACAAATGAGGATTATGAAAAAAAAGGAACTTTTATCAAATGGAATCCGGCTGTAAAAAATAAATTTGATCGGGAGGCAATTAGACAGGCAGTTAAAGACGATATCATTGATGTGATTGCAACCGATCATGCTCCACATTCACTGGAAGAAAAAAGTAGCACTTATTTTAAAGCTCCTTCAGGTGGCCCCATGGTACAACATAGTCTGGTAGCGATGATGGAGCTTTATCATGAAGGAATATTCGACCTTGAGTTGATCGTTGAAAAAATGGCTCATAATCCAGCTATTTTATTTGGAATTGAGCAAAGAGGATTTATTGATGAAGGATATTATGCCGATCTGGTTATTGTTGATCCATTATCATTATGGACTGTTGATAGAAATAATATTCTGGCAAAGTGTGGTTGGTCACCATTTGAAGGATTTACATTTCGGTCGAAGATCAATAAAACAATTGTATCGGGAAATCTTGCTTTTGATCAGGGTAAGATCCTTAATTATGGAACAGGTATGAGATTAACCTTTGAAAGATAATTTCAATAATTTACGTTGTATATAATTTATCAATCCTTTAATTTTGCAATCCCATTTGGTGGATGTAGTTCAGTTGGTTAGAACGCCTGATTGTGGTTCAGGAGGTCGCCGGTTCGAGTCCGGTCTTCCACCCAGAATGTAAGGGAAACCAGGGAACTTTGGTTTCCTATTTTTTTTTAAAAACAGGTAGACCGGACGAGAAGCCTGTCCCGCAGAAGGCGGGAAGTCCGGTCTTCCACCCATTTTTTTAACCTTTTATTTATTAATTCATAAACACAAGGCTTACCAGTTTGATAACTGAATCTTTTTCATAAATTTGTTGATTCGGGTAGTGACAACTACCTAATATTAGGCATAATCGACGTGAAATGGTTTTTCATTTAAAAGTTATGAAAAAAAGGTTTTTTACTACTTAATATGTTAATTTTAACAGGTTGTTTTTAGTTATCTTCAAGATTATAAAGAGTCATTTATGGGCATAGAAAACGGCACGGTATTGGTCGTTGATGATGATGAGGATGTTTTGCTGGCAGCGAAATTTCTGTTAAAACGTCATTTCACTAAGATTGTTACTGTCAATTCCCCAGACACGATTGATGATCTATTAGGTAAAAATACCTTTGATGTAGCTCTTTTGGATATGAATTATACTGCCGGCGCAACAACCGGGCAGGAAGGTTTTGATCTTCTCAATTATCTGACCATTAATACTCCGAAAACCAGGGTAGTAATGATGACTGCTTATGGGGATATTGACCTCGCTATTAAGGCAATAAAGGAAGGGGCCATTGATTTTATTGTGAAGCCTTGGGATAATGCAAAATTGGTGAATACCGTTATTTCTGCATTCAAGAAATTACCGGAAAGTATTGTTGGCCCAAGTACCCTCAAATCATTGGATTCATCTAAATCCGAAGAAAGTGTCGAGATGTCTGAGGTGGAAAGAATATTTATGTTTTTGGATATTACATCTTCTACCGCAATAGCTGAAAAGTTGGGTCATATTAAATATTTTGAATTATTAAATGATTTTTTTGTTGATATTACTCCTTCAATCGAAAAACATCATGGTGAAATTTACCAATACGTCGGGGATGAAGTGGTTGTCAGTTGGCCGCTTCGAGAAGGGATTAAAAATTTCAATATATTAAAATGTTTTTTTGATATCGTCGATACCATCGGCCGATTATCCAATAACTACACCGATCGCTATAATCTTGTCCCAGCATTTAAGGCGGGTATGCATTACGGAAAAGTATCTACAGGTACAATTGGAACCTTGAAAAAAGAAATTATATATACAGGAGATGTATTGAATACGACAAGTCGAATTGAAGGACAATGTAACCAATATAATGTAAATAATTTATTATCAAAGGATCTGATTGATGCATTGCCTGACGGAGATTATTTTGAATTTAAAAGAATAGGAGAAATTAGTTTAAGAGGTAAAGCATCCTTCGTTACTTTATTCACAAGTAAAAGAAAGGGATAAACTTATTTTTTTTCAGCAGATTGACTGAGTAGTAATTGATGTATCTTCAGAACCTGGGGAATGACCAGTGCTGTATCATCATTAATAATTGTAAAATCAGCCAGCTTTTTTTTATGGTTATCATCCATTTGTTTATTGATAATATTTTGTATATCCATTTTTGATCTATTCTTATCTCTCAAAAGAACCCGATTGATCCTGGTAGTTAAAGGTGCATAAACAAGGATAGTCTGATCAAGTCCTTTATACGACCCGGATTCAAAAAGTAGGGCCGCCTCCTTGATTGTATAATCACTATTCTTATATTGATCAAGCCATTCTTCATAATCTCTCCTCACTGCGGGATGTACCAATTGATTCAATCTTTCCAAAGCGTTTGAATCCTCAAAAACAAGTTTAGCCAACTTTATTCTGTTTAATTCACCATTCTGATATAAATCTGATCCAAAAATTTCAATTATTTGCTGGATTAATGCAAGATCATGGTTCATAAGGTGTTTTGCTCGCTCGTCTGCATTATAAACAGGAATACCCAATACTTTAAAAATTCCAGAAATGGTAGATTTGCCAGCTCCAATTCCCCCAGTAATTCCAATCCTAAGTCCCAGATTTTTCTTTTGCATATACCAGCTTCACTTTGGATGTATCCATAGTTACTTCCTCTACGTAAAAAGGAATTTCAATGATTTCAATGCTCACAGTTGAATCTTGTAAGTTTACATTATTGTAATCAGCTATAATGATAAAATCAGATTCCGGGATAATATCAATAAACTCTTCCTGAATTTTGAAATTTAATCCAATTCGATTTGGGTTAATGAGAATTGACGAATCCAACGGAAAATTTACAAGCTCTATTTCAAATTCTTTTCTGAAGTCTATAATCTTTGAAACATCGATTTGAACATAAACTTCCGGGGGATCTACCGTTACCAGGGTCTGATCAAAAGGGTTTACCGGGATTGTTTGGTTAATATCTTCTTCAATATCCTGGAAGGGAATCTGAATTAACAAAGTGTCAGGTAAAGTATCTACCAGGGTTAACGGTCCCGTTAACCAAACTGTATCCGGACTGATCCCGATAGGACTCACGACTTCATAAAGATTTTCCAGGTCAATATGGGATTGATTTATTTTCAGGAACATTCGTTTTGCCTTCAATGGCTGAATGTTGAAAGTTATCGAATCAGTAATTATGAAATTAAGATTCAAAGAACCCAGGTGTTGTGATAAGAGGGGCTGAATCGCATATCCTGCAATCTGTTTGGTTTCTACTGGATTATCCAGTGTAATCTGTAAGGGTTGATTATTAAAAGAAATATTTTGTTTCAATAAATCCCATCCTACTCCTGTGACATTTGCTTCAACAAATTCTGGAGGTGATTTTACTGCAATGGTTCCATCCCTTTCATATTCAAGATTGATGGGACACTTGATAACAGATGTGTATGTTTTATTCAAGGCACTTAAAAACCATATTATAGTCGCTCCGAGAAGACTAAGTACGACTATCTTAAGATCCTGGTTTTTGGGTGCTATAATGGACTTGATCCAACGTCCTATTTTAACGATTCGATCCAATCAGACTGTATAGTATTTATTTGCTTTCTTTAAGTTTTTTCGTTGATTCCAAGGAAATTGAAGATTTATCAAATTTAATCTTTCCGCCTTTTTCCACCTCGAGAATTACTGTGTCGCCGTTTATTGAAATAATTCTTCCATGAATCCCTCCAACGGTAACTACGTTATCTCCTTTTTTAACTTCCTCTAAAAATCGTTTTTGATCTTTTTGTTTTTTCTGTTGTGGACGGATCATAAAAAAATAAAAGATGAGAATAATACCTCCAATAAGGAGTAGATTCCCGTAAAATGATTGTCCGCCACCGGATCCTTCTTGTAATAGTATGAAATCTAACATTATATTAAGTATAGGTTTATTTTTTATTTATTGTTTTACCGGTCCTGCTGTTTGTTGGATAGGGGTTACAAATCCTTTAATCCTTAACCTGGTTAGAGTCGGATCGGTGTTAGCAGAAATGGTGATGGTTTTAATTTGCTGATTTGGTTTATTCTTACTGTCAAATCGAACCTCTATTTCACCGGTACCACCTACTGGAATAGGATCATTTGGCCACTTGGGTACTGTGCAGCCACATGAAGCAGTAGCTTTTTCAATGATTAAAGGTGATTCACCTGTATTTGTAAATTGAAAAGTATGTTCAATGATATCACCTTCATTAATTGTCCCGAAATCGTATTCCGTATTTGAAAAATTAAATTTTGGTTTTGGGGCATTATCATCTATTTTTTCTGGATGACTTGCGAGTTGTACATTTGAATCAGTTGATCTACTTGCCGCAGAAGATCCTGTTTCAAGAGCTGCTACTCTTTTTTCCAACGCATTAATTTTTCTTTCAAGTGATTTGTTTGAAGAACAAGCGGTAGCCAGTACAAGTGTTAATATGATCAATAAGCTTTTTAAATATTTCATATTCATTTATTCATTTTTGTTTTTAATTTGTCCAATTAATTCGTCTACATCTTCCAGGAGTTTCTCGGCTTTTTCTTTGGCATTTTTGATAACTTTCTGACCTTCTGATTTAGCCTGAGAATCAGGTATTGATTTCACTTTTACTAATTCCTGGACCAGATCTTCTAAATGATTTTTATACTTGTCAAGTAAAAATGATAATTTACCTCGTGTTTGTGTTCCTTTATCAGGGGCATATAGCATTCCAATGATTACCCCTGTAGCTGCTCCAAAAAGAAACGATAGCAATGATTTTGATGAGTTACTCATATCTTTATTAGTTATTTATTATCAATTAGACCTCTTCCACTTTTTTTAATTAGACCTTGTTCTTTTAATTCGTCCGATAATACATCTAATATTCCATTAACGAATTTTTTGCTTTTAGGTGTACTAAAATTCTTAGAAAGTTCAATATATTCATTGATTGTCACTTTTATCGGAATACTCGGAAAATGTATCATTTCACATAAAGCCATCTTCAAAATGATTTTATCTAGTATAGCTATCCTGTCAATATCCCAATTTTTTGATTTCTCAGCAATAAATTTTTCATATTCTTTATCGTTATTAACCGTAATCTCAAATAACTTACTAAAAAATTCCCTATCATCTTCCCAATTATTACTTAATAACACCAGATTTATTACGGTGTTTTCTTTTTCAAAATTTTTAAAGGTTTTAACTAGCATACTTTTCAGTATATGTTTATCTTCCGACCAGCTTATATCACTGGATTCCATATATGCATCAAACTGTTCATTTTTAAAAAGTAAGTTTTTATAAATGTGAATACATATCTTTTGGTCTTTTTCAAATCCAGTATTTTGATAGCTTAAGTATTCCTGATATCCTTCATCATTTTTTAAAATAGTTTTATACCACCCATATAGGATGTCTTTATCATCTATCTGTTTTTGATGGGATAATTTCTTCTGAAAAATCATATCATTTTGTAATAAGCACACTAGTTGATTATTCCTGAGTCCAGAATCCTTCTTATTCACTTTAGGATCAATCGATTCAAAGTGGGCGAATTCTCCCATAATACCCAATAGCCATAAATAGCGGTCATATATTTTTTCAGTATCTTTTAATAATGAACTACGGAAATGTTCGAAATCCCTTTGATTCTGATAATTATAATTTCTATATGCCTCAAAAGCGGTTTTTTCTTCCTCATCGTTTATATTATTCAGTTTATCAAATGAATTATGTCGATAATTTTGCTGAAAAATCTTTAATGAAGATTGTTTCTTATTATTCAACAGCTGTCTGTCTACAGGTTCCATCGAATTAAGATCAGGTGCAAATTTCTCAATAATATAATCCAAGGCAAGATTATAATTGGCTTCTTGACTTTTATAAAAAGCGTATAGTCCTTGCATTACTTTCGCCCTGAGAATGCGCCTGTTAAGCATTTTTTTATTTTCCTTTTAATATTTCAGTTTCACTTTTCCGATATCTTCGATCCTTTTTGTGGCCAATTTGATAGCCGCTTCCTGCGAAGGGATTTCGTCCTCTTTCGTTTTATGAATGATATCCAAAACTATACTATAAATTCTTTCTACCTTTTTAAATACTCGTTCCCGGCTATAGTTTCCCAGAAAATCAAGTCCAACATTAATTAAGCCACCAGCATTGATCATAAAATCCGGTGCATATATTATGCCTTTTTCCATTAAGAGTTTGCCGTGTTTGTTCTCATCTTCCAGTTGGTTATTGGCTGCTCCAGCAATAATATCACAATTCATTTTACTAAGCGTGTCATCATTTATTGTTGCTCCTAAAGCACAAGGTGCATAGATATCCATATCTGAGTTGCATAGTTCATTTTCATTTACTACCTCAACTGTAAACGCTTTATTAATTTCTCTAATCTTTTCTTTATTAATATCAGAAACAATGATTTTTGCTCCTTCTTCCGAAAGATGTTTTACAAGATAATGCCCAACGTGTCCAACTCCCTGTACAGCGACCTTTTTACCGCTTAAACTATCGCTGCCATATGCCTCTTTTGCGCATGCTTTCATACCCATATAAACACCGTAAGCCGTAAACGGTGAGGGATCTCCGGAACCTCCCACTTTTTCTGACAATCCTGTTACATACTTTGTTTCCATAGCAATATATTCCATATCGTCGGGGCTCATGTTAACATCTTCAGCAGTTACATATTTGCCGTGTAGACTTTCAACGAATTTGCCAAATCTTCTTAAAAGTGCTTCAGTTTTTATTTTTCTGGCATCTCCTATTATGACCGCTTTTCCCCCTCCCAGGTTTAATCCTGAGATTGCAGCTTTAAATGTCATTCCACGTGATAAACGCAATACATCAACAAAGGCTTCTTTCTCCGATTTATAATTCCACATTCTTGTACCTCCAAGGGCGGGTCCAAGTACTGTGTTATGAATTCCTATTATTGCTTTTAAGCCGGTATGTTCATCATAACAATATACCAGCTGTTCATGAGCATATTGAGATACTTCATCAAATACTGATATATCGCCAACCTTTTCCTCTTGTTTTAAATCTATCATTTATATTTGAATTAAATGTTTAATATTTTTGGGTTTTAAAAAATCCTGTTATTAGGTATCACAAAAGTAGTTTATTTTAATATGTAATTCAATTGAATTACTGAAATCAAACTTTCATCTGGCAATTAGGTTTATCTGGTAGTGAAAGAGTTAGCTTATTTAAATAAATATTTTGTCAAATATAAATTCCATCTCCTGCTGGGATTATTATTTATTGTTATATCCAATATATTTCAGATTTTACCAGCACAGTTTGTCAGATATGCACTTGACCTGGTAATCGATAACCTCAAAGTTTACCGAATCTTTGAAGGCGCCATACTTCAGAATGCATACAACGATGTAATTAAACAAAGTGTGGTCATTTATGGATTAATTATTCTTGCTATGGCTTTATTCAGGGGATTTTTTCTGTTTCTGGTAAGGCAGACAATCATTGTTATGTCAAGACATATCGAATATGATCTGAAGAATGAAATTTATGGGCATTATCAAACTTTGCCCCTTGAGTTTTATCGAAAAAATAAAACAGGTGATTTACTGGCAAGAATTTCGGAAGATGTAAGTAAAGTTAGAATGTTTATAGGGCCCGCGATTATGTATGGTCTCAATCTGTTTACTCTATTCATCATTTTAATACCAATTATGTTATCAATTAATATCAGATTAACTCTTTATGCCTTAATTCCCTTACCCTTTTTATCCTTTAGTATATATTTTGTGCACAGTCTGATCAATAAAAGATCTGAGGAAATCCAAAAGAGTTTATCTGGACTTTCAACTTTTGTTCAGGAAGCATTTTCCGGAATCCGTGTGATTAAATCATATGCAAGAGAAAAGGAAAGTATAGAAAATTTTTCATTGGCTAGTGAGGATTATAAGATCAAATCATTACGACTAACAAAGGTAAATGCTTTGTTTTTTCCATTAATCCTATTCTTAATAGGCTTAAGTACTATATTAACAATATTTATCGGTGGTACCGAGGTTATTGATGGCACATTAACATTTGGAAATATAGCCGAATTCATAATTTACATTAATATGCTAACCTGGCCGGTAACTTCTTTGGGTTGGATTACTAGTATCATCCAGAGAGCGGCTGCTTCTCAGAAGCGTATTAATGAATTTTTATTGGAAGAAAATAATATCCTGTCAGAAAAACAGATAAAGGAAGATATACAGGGAGAAATTATATTTGATCATGTGTCGTTTAAATATAAGGATACAGGCATAAAGGCGTTGAAGGATGTTTCATTTAAAGTAAAACAAGGTGATACACTGGCCATAATCGGTTCAACAGGTTCAGGGAAAAGCACTGTGGCCAATTTATTAGGTAGATTGTTTGATATATCAACTGGCAACATATATATCGATCAAATAGATATTCGTGATTATGATGTACAGTATTTAAGAAGCAAGATAGGCTATGTACCGCAGGATGTTTTCCTTTTCTCTGATTCCATCGAAAATAATATTGCATTCGGGAGAGAGGATGTTGAAGAAGGCAGGATTATTCAATCAGCTATCGATGCGGATTTATATGATAATATAATTGATCTTCCCAAGGGTTTTGAGACCATACTTGGAGAACGGGGGATTACATTATCAGGTGGGCAAAAACAAAGACTTTCAATTGCAAGGGCGCTTGTGCGAGATCCCAGAGTTCTCATTCTTGACGACTGCCTTTCGGCGGTTGATACCAAAACTGAGAATAATATACTCAACAATCTGAAAAAGATAATGATTGACCGAACGAGCATCATTATTTCACATAGAGTTTCATCAGCCAAACTTGCAGATCATATTATTGTACTGGATGATGGAGTAATCGTTGAACAGGGTAATCACGAATCATTAATGGCTGAGAGTGGAATATATAAGGAACTATACGATAAACAATTACAAGCTGAAGAATTGATTGAATAATAACACCTTGGAAAATCTCTTAAAAAGAATAAAATAATTTTCCCTTAATAAATTTTTTACTAATTTGCTGTAGTTAACCAGATTTTTACCGGGAAGTTTTCCGGCCGTATTTTACCAGCTATGTTATGAAACCAGCTATTATACTTATCGTAGTTGTCGTACATTCTGTCTATAGCCAACAAGGTGATTATAACCTGGGGGCACGAGCAACTGGGATGGGGAGTGCTACCACAGCTTTATCCGACAATTTCTCTTCCTTCAATAATATTGGAGGACTTGCCTCAATAGAACAATCATCGATCGTTTTTACATTAAAAAACCTATATGCTGTTGACGGACTTTATATAATTGGAGCTGCCTATAATCTGAAGTATACTCAGGGTGCTATTGTTTTAAGTTTCTACAGATTTGGGGATCATCTATTTAATGAACATAAGATTGGGCTTGGGTTCAGTCATAAAATCAGTTTTGTAAGTTTAGGTGTCCAGGTCAATTATCAGCAGTATGCCGTTAAATCGTATGGAACTGTAGGAGCATTTGTTTTTGAATTTGGAGGAGTTGCCAATATTTTGCCTGAAATATCAGTGGGAGCCTATATTTTTAATCCAACCATGGCAACAATTGGCAATGATCAAAAAGAACCACTACCTATAATTGTAAAAGTTGCAGTTGCATATCATCCTGAAAGGAAGACTACCATAATTTGTGAAACCCAGCAAGAAGTAAATTTCACGACCAGGATAAAGATCGGTCTTGAATACATCCTAAAAGAAAAAATCCCACTCCGAACAGGAATCATTTTCTGGCCAGCAAGGTATTCATGTGGATTTGGTATTCACATAAGGAAATTTCAATTGGACTATGCAACCAGTATAGATTCCCAATTAGGTATGACCAATCAATTTTCAATAACCTATTTATTTACAAAAAAATGAATATATTAAATATTAGATTTTTTAATCTTATTGTCGTTGTAACTACTACTGTTTCAGCTCAGCATATAGATGAAGAACCTGATCTTAATGCCATAATTGAATCTGTTTTCTCTGTACAGGATGAAACAGTCAATAATGAGGATGTTTATGATTCCTTTATGCATCTATTTCAGCAACCGATTGATTTAAATAAAACAACGAGGAATGAACTACAACTGATGTATGTATTAACCGAGCAGGAGATATCCCAAATTCTGACATACAGATCGAAGGCTGGTAAGTTTTTATCAATATATGAATTATATCTTATAGAAGGCATTGATTCAATGAAGGTTAGCCTGATTAAACCTTTTATTACTGTGAATTCATATGATCATATCAGAAATGATTCAATTCCATTTGTCAAAAAGTTATGGAATTATTCACAAAGCAGCCTGGTTCTTAGATATTCACGGATTCTTGAGAAAAGGCGAGGATATAAAAATAGACAACAACCTGGGGAGTTTCTTAAAAACAGATACTATATAGGTTCTCCTGATCAGATCTTTGCACGATTTAATCTTCAGGTTCCCAATAATCTAAATATAGGTCTTACAATTGAGAAGGATGCAGGTGAACCAATATCTTTCATTCCCAGTAAAGGATTGTTTGGATTTGATCATTATTCCGGATTTATACAAAAACAGTTCAATTCAAGGATCACGCATATTACCATCGGGGATTTTCAATTTCAGACTGGTCAGGGATTGGTGATGGGGAACGGTTTTTCAGTGGGAAAGGGTACTGAAAGTATAGCCACAATTAAACGTTTTGATCAGGGACTAAGGCCGTATCAAGGAGCAACGGAGTATGGATATTTTAGGGGAGTAGCCCTGGGTATTGGTGGTAATAAATGGGGTCTGGATACCTTTTTCTCAAGAAAAACCGAAGATGCAACGGTTACTTTTGAAAAAAAGAATAACCAGCAGGTGATAACCGGTTTTATTCAAAATGGATATCATCGTACCCCTGCTGAATTTGAAAAGAAAAATATGGCTATAGTCAATTCAATTGGATTTAGAGGGAGGTTTCAGTCAAGGTACAGGAATTTAACTATAGGGATATCAGGGCTTTGGAATCAAATGAATTCACCCATATTGGAAAATTTTAATTATTATAATCGATATGATTTTTCAGGTATCAATAATTATAATTTGGGATTATATTATGATTATTTCAAGGGGAAATTTAATGTTTTCGGAGAAGTAGCATCGTCAAAAACAGGTGGGATTGGAATGGTTCAAGGTATCATCGCCAATATAAGTTCAGAAGTTGAGACAATTTTTCAATTAAGGTATTACGATAAACGATATTATTCCTTTTTTGGCAAGGCTTTTGGAGAATTTTCAGTGAATAATAATGAACAAGGGATCTATTGGGGGCTTAAGGTAAGACCTCTTGCTCACTTGCAGGTACATTTTTTCTTTGATATTTTCAGGTCTTTATGGCTGAGATATTCCACAGCTTCCCCTAGTACTGGACATGAATGGATGGTTTATTCTAGATACGATGTCGGAAAGTATTCCACATTGGATTTTTGTTATCAGGAGGAACATAAAGAGAAAAATTTATCGCCTGTGGGAAGTTATGAATATTCCGTCTCAAGTGGTTCGAGGAGAAAGGCTAAAATCAGTTACCAGTATAAACCTGAAATTGGATTGATTTTGAAAATAAGGTTACAGGGTGATCAGTTTTTATTAATTAATAAAGTTTCTTCAGGACTTGCAGTAGTCCAAGATTTGGGATTTCAATTTAACTGGGGCTATATAAAGGGGCGTTTTTGTTACTTCAATACGGATGATTATAATACCCGTCAATTTGTTTATGAACATGATGTTTTATATTATTATTCCATACCTGCTTATTTTGGACACGGGATCAGATATTATTTACTAGTTAAAGTTTTAATGTTTAAAAATTTAAATTTCTGGATTAAGTTTGGGCAGTATAATTTTTTTGATCAAAAATCAATTGGAACGGGACTGGATGAGATAAATGGAAATAAAAAAACGGAAGTTAGATGTCAAATTCGGTTGAAATTTTGATATTAGTAATATATTTTTTATGGTAATAATGACAAAGAATCCTGTTGTTTTAGTGTTTTTCGTCTTACATGTGTTTTTCTTTTTTCCAATTCAACAAGTACAAACCGATTTAATCGAATCAAAAATATTTGAAATAGAAGGCCAACAGGTTGAAGTAACCCATATTGTTGATCAGGTATTCTATGGCAGGTATCAGGGAGGAAAAGAAGGATATCTGTTATTAAAAGAAGATGGTACCGGGGAATACGCATATGACATCCATATACCGGCAAAGAATTGTTCATCAGAAATAATCAGATTTGAATGGGGATTCATTGTTGATGAAAATAACCAGATTGTTCGTTTTGAACGGGATTACGGGTTCTCTTATCCTGTAATATATAAATGTTCCGGGGATAACTGTTTTCAGGGATGTAAAAAAACTTTTCTTGTGGATTATATTCTTGACAAGCGATCCGAGACACTAGAAGTATCATCATCAGATGATTGGGTAAAGCTTAAAAATTAATGGGCATTTAATTTTTCTTCCACTTATGATATTTTATTAGTTGTCCAATACGCCAGATTCTAATCGTCATATATAAAAAGATGAAAACGATTAAAAAAAACTATTCAATTTCAGCAAAGCCTGAAAAGGTATTTAAATTGTTAACTGATCCACGTGAAATAGAGAAATGGACCGGATCTCCCGCTAAAATGGATGTAAATAACGGCGGATTTTTTTCTTTATGGGAGGGATCGATACATGGGATCAATCGAAAGATTGCAAAAAATCAAATCCTACAGGATTGGAAGGAAAATAATTGGGAAAATTTTTCAAAAGTGACTATGAATATTCAGCATAAAGGAGATAAAACAGAAATTGAATTAATTCATGAGGATATACCCGATGATTCGGCAGATTCAATAAATAGTGGGTGGGATGAATATTATTTTGGCCCGTTGAAAGAACTTGCTGAAACTTCAGATTAATATTTATTACAGTATGTAAAATCTTTATTACTTCTAACATCAAAACAAAACAACCATGAAAGAATTTATGTATTTATTCAGAGGCGGAGATGACCGTCGAGCACAACAATCACCTGAGGATATGCAGGCACATATGCAAAAATGGGGAGCGTGGATGAAGAAGTTGGCCGAATCTGGTCACCTGGTGGCAGGATTACCATTGCATCAGGATGGTAAAGTAGTTGAGAAAGCAGGTGATTTGATCACAGATGGTCCTTTTACAGAAGGGAAAGAAATTGTAGGTGGTTATTTGATTGTCAAAGCTAAAGATCTTGAACATGCAGTAGAGTTGTCAAAAGAATGCCCTATCTTCGAGCATGAAGGTAGCACAGAAGTACGGGAAATTTTGCCAATGGACGCATAAATGATCAACCAAAAAAGGCCTTGAGTTTTCTGATTTAATTGTACTGAATACATTTCAATATTATCTGATTTATCCTGGTTTTTTTTATTTTGTTAAAAATGGAGTTAGTGGATGAGTAAAAACAAAACGCACGAAATAGTAGAACATCTGTTTCGTCATGAATCAGGGAAGATCATCTCACACCTGGTTCGTAACTTTGGATCTGAACAAATTGAACTAATTGAAGATGCTGTCCAACACGCTTTATTACGTGCTATGCAAACATGGTCTTTCCGAGAGATACCTAAAAATCCGTCAGGGTGGATTTTGCTGGTATCGAGAAATTATATGATTGATCAATTTAGACAATACACAAAGCATAATAATAAGGATATTTATTTTAAAATACATTCTGACAGTAAATATCAGATCAAAATGGATCTCGATAATGAATTAAATGATGACTTATTGAGTATGATGTTTGCATGTTGTAATCCGAAATTGACCATGCATGATCAGATAATTCTTTCCTTAAAGATTGTGTGTGGATTTAGTAATCGGGAAGTTGGAAAGGCACTTTTAAAATCGGAGGATGCAATTGCCAAGGCATACACACGTGCTAAGTTAAAATTCAAAAGAAAGGTATCAACGTTGAATATACCCCTGGGGCCACAGCTTAACAATCGGCTGGATGTGATACTCAAGGTACTATATGTGTTGTATAATGAAGGTTATAATTCCGTTTCTGAAGATGAATTAATCCGTAAAGATCTTTGCCAAGAAGCCATCAGGCTGGTAAATCTGCTGTTGGAAAATTATTTATTGAGAAAACCCAAAGTTCATGCGCTAAAGGCATTGATGTATTTTCAGTCTTCCAGGCTTAAAGCCAGGATAAATACCACGGGTGAGTTACAGAATTTAAAAGTACAGGACAGAAAATTATGGGACAGGGAGATGATACAAGAAGGAATTGACCACTTACAACTCAGTTATGCATTTGGATATATTAGTGAGTATCACGTTGAAGCCAGTATTGCTGCATATCATGCTATAGCTCCAAGTTTTGAAGAAACAGATTGGGAAAGTATCTATAATGGATATCAATTGTTAGAAAAAATTAAACCCGGCCCAGTGATTACATTAAACAGGATTGTTGCGGAAAGCATGCATAAAGGAATAGACGCTGCCTTAAATTCCATAGAATGTTCAGATCTTGAGATCTCCCTGAAAGATTATTATTTGTTTTATGCTGTGAAAGCTGATTTAAGTGAAAAAAAGGGAAATCTGAAGGAAGCCGCAAATTTATACCATGAAGCCATTCAAAAAACAACCAATAAGTCTGAAAGAATTTATCTCGAACAGAAGATGTTATATTTAAAAAAGTGCCCTACTGAATGAGGAATAGATCTGAGTATTATGGCTACGGGGATGGCCGGCGATTTCAGGGCCTGAACTTACGAGAAACTTTTTATCAAATAAATAAAAATCAACATTGGATCATTGATCCACAACATAATTCAATTTCAGGGCCCGGCTCTACTGAGGAACAAACCAAAGAGATTGTCAAACAATTACCTAAAATTCTGGATACTTATCAAATTAAAAAGGTGTTAGATATTCCCTGTGGGGATTTCAACTGGATCAAACAAGTCGATTGGTCTGGGAGGCAGTATATTGGGGCAGATATCGTTAATGAAGTGATTCAGAAAAATATTGATCAACACCAAACCAATTTAATTTCATTTGAAGTTTTAGACCTTACAAGTGATACATTACCATCTGTTGATTTAATCTTCTGCCGTGATTGTCTTGTTCATTTGTCATTTGAAGACATTTACCAAGCATTAAGTAATATAAAACGTAGTGGTTGCAGATATCTGATGACCACCACCTTTCCAAATGAAGAAATCAATGAAGATATTTTCTCCGGAGGTTGGCGGCCGATTAATTTATGTATTCGTCCATTTAAATTCCCGGATCCTGTTTTTTTATTGAATGAACAATGTACTGAGGGAAATGGTATTTTTGCAGACAAGAGTTTAGGATTATGGAAGATCAATTATTTACTTTAAAATAAATTGAAAAATAATATTTAGAAAAAGCCAACTAAAATGGGACAACAAGTAGTATTCATCATTCTGATTATTCTTGGTGTTATGATATTCACACAGATTATTTCCATGCATTATTTCTTCAGAAAAAAAATTAAAAAAATCATGGATGACATGGAAGAAATTAAGCGTAATATAAACTCAAATTCATAACCTTTTTCATAAGAATTATTTACTTCAGAAATTTTAATTAGGGGATTATTATGAATAATCAGTAATGATTAAATTATATTTTCATTTTTTTAAGGACTTGTCTTTATTCGAATTTTAATAATATCCCAGGTACTTGTAGTAAGGAAACTTTCCGATATGTTTGAAACCATCTCCTTAAATCTTTTATAAGGGATTGCAAGTGTTACTTTATCTGATTCAATATGCGGTCTGGCCGATGGATCAAACATACCAAGAATAGCCTTGGGATTTTCATTTTTTACTTCTGCGAGCGGCATCGAAATAATCGCACCACAACCCGATGCAAAAGGAGCAATTACCATTGCAGAACCACCAGAATCAAAATTGGCCAAAGTGTATAAGCCGGCCAACACATCATTTGATACATAAAAAACTACCACTTCCGGTTCATCATAACTAGATAGCTTATCCCATCGTTTAAATATTAAATATTTCTTATGGGTACTAAAAAGAGGCATTTTATCCAAGGCTTTTTTAGCCAGTTCCGGAGTTTTAAGGTATCGTTCTCCTTCTAATTGACCTTCAATCCCACATGAAAGAAATTCCGGGAGTTTTTTCCAGTATTTCCCACCGGAAAATCCACTGTATAGTTTCCCTCCTCTGCATATAATGGTCTTTCTGGTGAAGGCTAAATTTTGTCCGTTTCGAACTAAATTGAGATTACCTATCATACATCTTTCACCGCCATCTTTCAAGATATCCGCATCCATTTTTTCGTTGGAATAATATAATATAATAGGAAGTTCAGCCTCTCCGAAATATTTATTCCATTCGGCTATAAATTGATCACGAAATTCAAGTTCCATACATTTCCGTTTGATCTAATTTACTTAATAATTACTACGGGATTAAGAATAAGCATAGTTTTTAGATTTTTTCATAATCAAAAACTAAATAGGAAGAAGGATTGTAACTTATAAAAATATCTTGATAGGGATGAGGATATGTCTTTACTTTATTTAAATATTTATTTACTTTTTCTAAACGCATTTTCCAGATCGGAAATGATGTCTTCTATATGTTCCAGGCCTACCGAGATCCTGATCAATCCATCAGTAATACCCACTGCTATTTTATCTTCCTGGCTGAGTTTGGAGTGAGTAGTGGAGGCTGGATGTGTAATAATGGTTCTGGAATCTCCCAGATTGGCAGTAAAAGAAAGCATTTTGATGGAATTAAGGAATCGTTTTCCTCGTTCAAGTCCTCCCTGTATTCCAAATGTAACCATACCGCCTCCCAGTTTCATCTGTTTTCTGGCCACCTCGTATTTCGGATGAGAAGACAGGAATGGATACTTCACCCATTCCACTTCCGGATGATCTTCCAGATGATGAGCCAGAGATAAGGCATTTTCGCAATGTCTTTCCATCCTGACCGCCAATGTTTCGAGGCTTTTAGAAAGGATCCATCCATTAAAAGGAGACATGGCAGGTCCTGTATGTCGTGTGAAAAACCTGACTTTTTCAATAAGTTCTGTCTTCCCGAGGACAGCGCCTCCTATCACACGCCCCTGTCCGTCAATGAATTTCGTCGCGGAATGGGTAACTATGTCAGCCCCCCATTTAGCAGGATTTTGCAGATAGGGTGTAGCAAAACAATTATCCACATTGAGAAGAAGATTGTGTTTTTTAGCAATTTTACCCGCGAATTCCAGGTCTACAATATCCAGACCTGGATTGGAAGGTGTTTCAAGAAAAAACATTTTTGTATTATTCTGTATCGCCTTTTCCCAATCGGAACTTCTATTTGGATCTACATATGTACAATCTATACCCCATCTGGGCAGTACCTGGGTTAAAATCTGGTGAGTAGACCCAAATAAGGCCCGAGAAGCAACCAGATGATCACCCTGATCTAAAAATCCGGCCATGCTGGAAAACATCGCTGCCATACCGGAAGCGGTAGCAATGCCATCTTGTGTTTCTTCCAGATCGCATAGTTTATCGATGAATTCATCATTATTGGGGTTGGAAAACCTGCTGTAAATATTCCCATCAATTTCATTGGCAAACAATGCTCTTGCTTGTTCAGCACTTTCAAAAATGAAACTGGAGGTAGCAAAGATAGGCACGGAATGTTCTCTGTGCTGACTTTTTTCCAATTGGTTGCGGATGGCTTTGGTTTCGAAATGTCGGTTTGATTCCATGATTCTCGATTATGGATTATTATCTTATTGTAACATTTGTATTGAACTAAATAATTTCAAATGAATAGGTAATTTTGGCAGTTTTTTCAAGGATCTTTGTTACAGAACAATAAGTGTTCATGGATAAATCAACTGCCCTTTTCACTTTTTTCTCATCAAGGTTACCCTGAAGTATGAAGTGTATATGTATGTCTTTGAACAGGGAAGGAGTTTTGTCTTTTTCCCGCTCACCATCGACCAACACCCGGATATCTTCAAGAGGTTGCTTTTGTTTTTTTAAAATACTGATAATATCTATCGAACTGCAGCTTCCGAGTCCAGCAAGCAGTAGCTGCATGGGCCTGAATCCCTTATTCTCCCCACCGACTATTGAAGAACCATCGATATGAATAGCAGCACCATCTTCATTGGAGGCTTTCATATTTACCGCTTTGTTCATTCGTTCTAATTTTATCCGCATAATCAAATTTTAATGATAAAACGTTATGTTTGCAAATTCGTAGATGAACTATAATACAGAATAACCACTAAACTATATAAAATGAAAGAAGTTAATGTTCATGAATTAAAAAAAATGATGGATGATCAGGAGGACTTTCAACTTATTGATGTCCGGGAACCTCGGGAGCATGAATATTGCAATATTGGAGGTGAGTTGATCCCGATGGGTACTATTATCAGCCGGATCGATCAGATAAAAAAAGATAAGAAGGTGGTTATTTATTGCCGTAGTGGCAACCGAAGTGCCAATGTGGTGATGGCTTTGGAACAGAAATATGGATATAATAATCTTTATAATCTCAAAGGAGGTATATTGGACTGGTCAGATGATATCGATCCGTCAATACCGAAGTACTAATTGGAATATAATGCCTCTACCTAATAAATAGGTGATTCAACCTCAACACTCCTCTTTTATAAATAATATTTAATTTTCTCCTGTTAAACCTATTCATATTTTAATGTCTCCACCGGGTTTCTTCTGGATGATTTAATAGTTTGTGAGAAAATTGTAAACAGACCTATAATTAGCATTATCAGTATGCCTATTGTCAGGATTTCAAATCCAAATTCAATCCTGACAGCAAATTCTCTCAGCCAAACTTCGTTTGCTATTTTAGCCAAAGGTGTTGCAATTAATACAGAAATCAGAAGGAGGATCAGAAAACCTTTCGATAGTACCCAAACAGCATCATTAAGGCTGGCTCCATGCACCTTTCTAATACCAATTTCTTTCACTTTGGTTTGTGTAACAAAAATGACCATTCCAAGTAATCCTAAACCGGCGATCGAAACGACCAGGATGGATATAAATCCAATAATAAAGCCAATATCTCCAAAGATTTCATGTGATTCTGCCAGTTGTTGATCCATGAATTGAAATTCGAAAGCATGACTTTTGTCAAGTTCCTTCCATTTATCCTCCATATAAATCAGGATCCCTTCCTGATATTCCGGGTTTACCCTGACATTAGCATACATGAATTCTTCCGGATTATAACGGATAATGAATGGCCCTATCTCCTGAATTAAATGTGAATAATGAAAATCTTTAACAATGCCAAGGACGGTAAGTGGGTTGTCTAAACCATCTACTATAAAGGCTTCACCTATGATATCGTGAATATTTTTATACCCAAGTTTTTTAACGGTTACCTCATTGGCGATGAAAAAATTTTCTGCTTTATCAGAAAGAACTTCCGGGAAATTTTTCCCTGCTATAATTGATAATTCAAAATTTTCAATAAAATTCCTGTTGGCAAACATGAGTGATACCCCAGTGGAATCATTCATTTCATCAATCTTTTTCAAATAGGTATAGGAGGTCCCACCTGTAGCCAATATCATAGAACTACCAGATACCCTGGAAATCCCTGAATGATTTTTGATTTGATTGGTGAATAATTCAAATTTATTTCCCTGTAAAGGTACATTGATGATATTTTCCTTTTTAAATCCATAATCTGATTGCATCATATAATTCAACTGATAGTAAATGAGGATAGTAGTGATAATGAAAAAGAGTGACGTGGAGAATTGTGCTATAATAAGCGCTTTTCTTATAGTGATTTTCCTGAACATTTTTAAACCGTTCACATCCTTAAGGACTTTGAGAGGTTTGAATGATGATAGATAAAATGCGGGAATTATACCCGCAAAGATCCCTATCAAAACACTAAATGCAAGAAATATCAGGTTTATAGACAGATTTTCTGCCATATCCACTTTTATATATTTAGTAAACCAGAGCGAACTAAAAGCAGGTTTAAGGAGTTGAAGAATTCCAATTGCCAGCAGGAGTGATATTATCGATATAATAATGGATTCACCAATAAATTGTCCCAGGATCTGGTATCTATAGGCACCAGAAATTTTTCTGATACCTACCTCCTTAGCTCTTGACAGGGATTTGGCTAGTGACAGGCTGGTGTAATTAAAGCAGGCTGATAAAATAACTATTGCTGCAAGTAACGCGAGAAAATAGATTACCTGTATCGGTAATCTCATACTGAAGGGATTTCTGTACAATTTTCCTGGCGTGATTTTTGAAAATGGTTGAGCTTTGAAAATAATGGAATAATTATCAAATATTGCTTCGGTACTATTACTCATCTGATCCAGTATTCCCTGAAAATATGACGCATTCCTTTGATATTCCAATAAAACGTAGTGATATGTTTGATCAATATTATCCCAGTTTCCCACTAATGCATTCTCTTTTCCCTGCAATTCAAGAAGCGGTAGTGTATTTAACGAGGCAAGAATGTCAAATTCAAGATGAGTTTTTCCTGAAGCTTCATCCAGAACTCCTGTTACGGTATAATCACCTAGATAAGTAGGAGTATTCTTATTTGGGATGCCTGCACTTACCAATCCCCTTTCATTGAAACTTATAATTTTTCCTATGGGATTGGATTCACCAAAAAGTTTTTTAGCCGATTCTAGTGTAAGAATCACGGAATATGGATCCCGTAATGAATTGGCTGGATTCCCCATCTTAAGCTTGAAACTGAATACTTCAAATAAATCTTCACTACAGAAAAAACCAAAAAGTGGCACTGTGGTGTCTTGGTATGAAGCATCCCCGCCAAATCCTTTTTTAAAGGTGACTACTTTTTTAATACCGGTGTAATCTTTCAAAAGTGCTTGGCGGACAGGCATCGATGCTGAAGCACTAAATGTAGATTGGTTTGTTTTTTTGCATAATACCCGATAAATATGATCGTAATGCTCATGGAAACGGTCATATTGACTTAAGCCAACTATCATTGAGATAATCAACAGGCAGACCGACATGCTCAAAGCAAGTCCAAAAATATTGATGATGGAAAATACTTTGTGCTTTAGAATATTTCTGAAGGCAATTTTTATATAGTTGCGGATCATGGTAAAAAAATGTTATAGATATATCAAATCGATTGTTATTAAAATGTAACTAATAATACGGTGGTGAAAGACAATTTCCTTCCTACCGAAGTAGTGTTTTTAAAATCACTACTTTAGTTGTATATGGGAATGTTTAATTGTCTAAATGTGGATTTGTAGAAATTAATTTAAAAAGTAAAACTAAATATGATCTAAACGACATAACAAGATTGAAGTATAATCGTGTAGTTGTCCATTTGTGGATTATTAAATTTGTGGTTTCAATAGTGAGTATTTTCCTTCGAACTTGGATCCTTGACCTTTTATCTATTTAAATTTTGTTTTATCCTCACAATTCCGTATCGAATCCGTATAACAGTTCATTCCCCTCTCCTCTTATTTCGAACTGGACTGTATGTTTCCCATTTTCATTCCATTCAATTAAAATAAGACCAAAATTAAGGCTGATTATAAAATCACTGATCCTATATTGATTAGGCTCATTACCAACATTTCGCCAGGTATGAGTTAGTCCACTACTGGTAAAATCATATAATGGATAGTTAAGACCATCAATATCCATTTTTGAAATTTCTGCAATATGGCGGTCTCCACTGATAAGAATCACTTTTTTATTCGGAAATTTTTTTAAAAGGTCAAAAAGTCGATTTCGCGCTTCAGGGAAATTTCCCCATTTTTCATATGCATGTTCCTCAGAGATCACCTGGATGCTCGATCCAATGATATGCAAGTCAGCCCCACTGTCTTTTAATTCTTTTTCCAGCCAGTTCCATTGCTTTTCACCAAGGACATCCCCATTTGTATTGGGAAGATAGGCCCTGGTGTCAGGCTCTTTGTAAATAGTATCGCGAAAGTATCGCGTATCAAGGAGGATCACTTTCAATTTATAATTTTTGAAATCGTACTCGTATGATTGATAGACACCCTCCCGATCCAATACAGGATTATCTTTTGAGACATTCAAAAACTCCAGCATCAGTTTTTTACTTTCATCTTTGCGGGAATAATTTTTTCCCCCATCATTCACTCCATAATCATGATCGTCCCAGGTACCAATAATCTTTGTTGAAGAATGTAATAGCTCCTGGTATCCAGGATATGCTTTCTGTTGTTTATATTTTTCCTTCATGATATTCATATCATGCGTGTCTCCATAAATATTATCACCCAACCAGATCCAGATGTCAGGTTCATGCTGCAATACATCATTCCATCTTTGATTGGGGATATTTTGCCTGGAGCAAGATCCAAATGCAATCAATGTTTTATTTTTGGATGAATCTATTCCAGAATGTTGATCCATGAAACAAGAATATATAATGGATGAACTCTGGATTAGTAGAATAGCAAAATATTTCATACGATTTGATTAAAATCCTGAATCTATGTACAGAATCCCTTACAGCCAAATTTTCTGAATTAAATTTTATTTAAATAGTAATTGACGTAATTTCCGGTCTAAAAAATGAATTGCCATGATTGATCGACGAAAATTCCTTAAAGGGTCCATTATTAGTTTAATCACTACTTCTTTATCATTTAAGTTGACAGGGAAATCTAAAAACCTTAAGAATTTCCAAGTGCCAAAATATCCTATTGTAGCAGCGACCTGGGATAACAGGAAAGCAACAGAAACGGGAATGAAGGTCTTATTAAAGGGTGGATCAGCGCTAGATGCAGTAGAAGCAGGGGCAATGGTTCCGGAAGAAGATACGAGTGATACAAGTGTAGGTTATGGAGGGTATCCTGACCGGGAGGGTCGGGTAACACTCGATGCCTGCATTATGGATGAGAAAGGGAACGCTGGATCAGTCACCTACCTTCAACATATCAAACATCCGGTATCTGTTGCCAGGAGGGTTATGGAGAAAACACCTCATGTAATGTTGAGCGGTGATGGAGCTCTTCAATTTGCTTTGGATGAAGGATTTAAGAAAGAGGATTTATTAACAGATCATGCGGAAGAGACATGGAAAGAATGGCTGAAAAGAGATAAATACATTCCGAGTAATCATGATACGATCGGAATACTCGCCATCGATGAAAATGGTGATATGTGTGGCGCCTGTTCAACCAGTGGACTGGCATTTAAAATGCCTGGGAGGGTAGGGGATTCACCGATAATTGGCGCTGGCATGTATGTGGATAATGAAATCGGAGGGGCCTGTGCTACCGGTGTTGGTGAACTGGTGGTTAAAATTGTTGGATCCTTTTTAATTGTTGAATTGATGAGGCAGGGAAAATCTCCAAATGAAGCGAGTAAAATGGCCATCGAAAGAATTCTTCAAAAATATCCTGATGTAAAAAAGGAGGAGTCCCAGGTGGCTTTTGTGGCGATGAACAAAAATGGGGATGTCGGCGGGCACTCAGTCAGGGAAGGATATTCAATCGCAGTGTCAGAAAAAGCTCGCACATACCTGATTACACCAGATTATTATTTAAAGTAACCTAAAATAAAAATTGTCCGTTAAAACAATTTGTATGATGCTCTCGTTATCTCAAAGGTTTAATTACCCATACAATTTCACATAAATTATTGAATGGCCCAATCCAAGGATTTAGGTTCTGAAAAAATTCCTTCATTATTAGTTAAACAGTCCATCCCGGCTGCGATAGGGATTTTAGTCTTATCCATCTATAATTTAGTGGACACAATTTTTGTAGGAAATTTTGTAGGATCTCTAGGGATTGCAGCGGTCACTGTCACCATGCCCATTTCCTTTTTTATTTCCTCAGTGGGAATGGCTATTGGGATTGGAGGAGGTTCCATCATTTCACGTGCCCTCGGTCAGGGAAATAAAGAAAAAGCGAATCTTACTTTTGGCAATATGGTTGGTATGACACTAACTGTTGCCGCATTTTTTGTAATAGGGAGTACCCTTTTTATTGAGGAGGTCTTACTGCTTTTTGGGGGAAAGGGCGATATTCTCCAGTATGCCGTTGAGTATTTTCAAATTTTACTTATCGGAATACCATTTCTTGCTTGGGGAATGATGGCCAATAATGTGATCAGGGCTGAAGGTAAGCCAAAATTTGCTATGCTGGTAATGATGATTCCCGCGGTGAGCAATATTATTCTGGACGCAGTTTTTATCGTTTATTTGGGATGGGGTATCCAGGGTGCTGCATGGGCAACCACTATTTCATATATTTTTAGTGCGGTATATGCCTTCGTTTTTTTTGCACTAAAAAAATCAGAGTTGAATTTTAGTAGAAAACATTTCACAGTTGATTTAAAGATAGCTCGAGAGATATTATCATTGGGAAGCGTAACCCTGGCCAGACAAGGTACCATTAGCCTTTTGATCCTTATCATGAATCATACTTTATTCAAACATGGTGGTGAAATCGCTATTGCCGTTTATGGTATTATCAGTAGGATGATCATGTTTTCTCTTTTCCCGGTTATGGGGCTTGTACAGGGATTTGTACCTATTGCCGGGTATAATTATGGTGCCGAATATTGGGGAAGGGTGAAAGATGTAGTAAACAAGGCCATCAAATACGGAGTTTTCCTGTCTTTTTTAATCTTTCTATCCATTATAATAGGTGCTGATACAATTGTGAAGATATTCTCAAAGGATACGGAAATATTGAGATTGACCCCAGCTGCCTTACGGATAGCTTTTCTGGCCACACCACTTATTGCCGTCCAACTCATTGGGGCTGCCTATTTTCAGGCCATTGGCAAAGCAGGACCTGCATTAGTTTTATCCTTATCGAAACAGGGATTTTTTCTGATCCCGCTTGTATTGATTTTACCGCTTTTCTTTGGACTGGATGGTGTCTGGTATTCTTTTCCTATAGCCGATCTTTCATCTACCCTGGTTACATGGATTTACCTGAGGAAAGAAATTAATGGCCGTCTGAACCCATTAATTCATTTAAAAGAGCTCAAAACTATTGGAGTATAAAACTTCCTCTGGTTCTACATTACAGGTTCCTCATTCTTATTGCCTCAGTATGAAAAAAAAATATAATAATAGGATTAAAAAATATTGTCCTTACATGCAAATACTATCTTTTTGTTAAAATTAACAACTATATTGTGGTATTAATATGCATGAAGGTGCTTTTCAGCAAACGATTTTCACTTTTTCTGAAAAGACAAACTTTTCAAAATGCTTTTTTAAAATTTAACAAACTTTTTACCTGGATGAGACCTTTTATACTTCTTTTTTACTTCTTCTGCTTTTTTTTGGTTGCCTTTTCCTACGCACAGGAAACACCCAGATATGTCATTGATCTAAATGGCGAATGGGAATTTGATCAGACAATAGCCGCATTTCCTCCTGAAAAATTTACACGAAGATGTCCTGTGCCTGGACTGATACATTTAGCCCGGCCAAAAATCGATCAATACGAAAAATTTTTTAACCGGCCGGAAATACCGGTAAGTGACCAGAGCCATAACCTGATGAATATGGATTATCAACCTAAATATTCCTGGTACAGAAAAAAGGTAATCATACCCGAATTTTTAAGGGATAAGGAAGTAGTTATAACAGTAAAAAAATCTCAATATGTAACCCAAATTTTTGTAAATGGAATGGATGTCGGGCAATCCATGGCATGTTATACACCGATTGAGTTTAATGTATCAGCGGCCATCAAATTTGGGCAGGAGAATGAAATTTTAATTCGCATAGGGGATCGTGTCTGGTTACCAAGCCAGGCGGCTGGAGGTACCGATAAGGAAAAGATACATTATTTACCGGGAATCTGGGATGATGTTTTACTCACATTTACTGAGGAATTAAGACTTCACCGTATCTTGTTACTGCCTTCACTGGAGCATAAACATCTTAATATAAAGGCACAAATTCAAAGTTTTTACCCACCTCAATTGGAATATGGAGATCCTATGTATGATTCCTGTCATTTGAAAATCTCAGTAGTTGATCCGGCTGAAAATAGTATAATTCAAACTTCCAGTTTTCCGATGATAGCTAAAAGGGATAACATATCGATAGTTAGTAGTATAATTAGTCTTCCTGATATAATACCCTGGACACCGGATAATCCCAAAATATACCTTGCCCGCATCTCGCTGGAAAAAGGTGGTGTAATCCACGACCTGATAGAAAAAAAGATTGGAATGCGTGATTTTACGCGACGTGGCAAATTCTTTTACCTGAATGGTGAAAAGACCTATCTCAGGGGAACCAACATAACCCTTCAACGGTTTTTTGAAGATCCGGATTGCAGTAATCTTGTCTGGAATAGGGAATGGGTGAAAAAGTTACTGATTGATATTCCTAAAAAACTCCATTGGAATGCCATGAGAATTTGTGTTGGAATTGTACCGGATTTCTGGTATGACATAGCCGATGAGTATGGCATAATGTTTCAGAATGAATGGTTTTACTGGCAGAACCATGGATGGGATGAACAGGTTAGGAAAGAATACACCGACTGGGTCTGGAGTGATGGAAATCATCCATCCATAGTAATCTGGGATGCAATTAACGAAAATTGGGATCCTTACATTGGAAATGAGCTCATTCCTGAATTAAAAATTCTGGATCCAACTCGGATCTGGGATGCCGGGTATATGACATCTGACGAAATGTTATTGGACGAAATGGATGAACCACATCCTTACCGGGCAGGTTGGAATGTGATGGTAGCTGATGATATAAATGCCTTTTTGAAGTCAAATCCATATTATCTTGGAGATCTGGATGACTGGCCAGAACGTATGCAGCCTTACCGTGAGGCGAGTTCTGCTCAGTTGGTGAATGAATATGGATGGATATGGTTATGGAGGGATGGACAACCATCCAAGTTGACAAAAAGAATGTATGATTTTATACTGGGAGAAAATGCAACACCACAGCAGAGAAGAGAGATGCAGGCATATTGGTTGCAGCTCGAAACCGAATGGTTACGAAGTGAACGATCTTTTGCAGGAATTTTATCATTTTGTTATTTGACAAATAATTATGGCTTTACAGGTGACTGGTTTATCGACGGTCTAAATAATCTGAATGAGGGCCCGACCTTAAAATGGTTTCAGCATTGTTTTGCCCCCCAGGCGGTATTTATAAACCTTCCAGATCAGCGATATATGTATAATGGGCAGTATTATCAGGCCGGGGAGAATCTGGCTTTCAATCTTGTTGGAATTAATGATGATCCTGATGAAAAAATGGGAAATATTTCATTGGAAATATTGGATGTGAATGGGAATAGCACCTTGTTAACCTCAAGTGAGATTCAATTGCCTGGATTTGGAAAAGTATATTTTCCAGTAAGCATTAACATACCTGATATACCAGGAGGATATCTTTTGATTTCTACATTTACTCCCTCAGATTCCAGTCCAATGATCAGCAGAAGATATCTGAGGGTGGGAGAGGATGTAGATATCATGGATTATTATGAGATAGAGCCCGATAAATGAAAATGTGCCAGTCAGCAGCGGCCTTAGCCTCTGACGACTGCCCAAAGGCCTGCCCACGGGGATAAAATGTAAAATGTAAAACGCAAAATGTAAGACTAAGACTGAATGAATCGTCTATCCCTTAGGTAGACTAAAAGTAGCCAGTGATTAAAAGAACCAATAATCCTGTGAATAAGAGAAAAACCAGTTCCCGATTCCCCAATTAATTAGATATATAATCCAGGTAATCACCTGAATGAATACGTCTAAGTCCTTTTGTAGGCTTAACATACTGATACATCCAGGCATTTATTATTTTATCCTGGTAGAATACAGGTACCAGAATACGTTGATAGTAATATTTAGGATTGCATTCCAGGCTTGCTTCTTCATAAAAATCTAACCACTCAAACGTTTTTTTAATATCATGTAGGTGATATATTTCTCCTAAAATTTTACTTCCATTTATGGGATCAAAAATGGCGCCCGGATATCCGTTGATTTCATACATATAACCAATTATATAAGCTTTCCCAATCTTCCTGTTTTGAATTTTCAACCGGATACTTTTCGAATTGTTGAAAGTGGACATTAATGTACCGTATACAAAGAGTTTATCATAAAAATGTATCATTATATCCAGGTAGTTGTCAGAAAAATAATCAAATGGAAGAAAATCTGCAACGATAAAAACGCCTTAATTAGCCACAGAGAAACAAAGACTCCAAGATTATTAAATTCAAATGCCTGTTACCCTGGTTTCTTGGAGGATTCAAATTTATTTCTTAGTGTTCTGGTGGCTACTAAATAATTTCTTGGCGCTTTAGTGCCATAGTGTCCTAGTGGCTATTAAATAATTTCTTGGTGTCCTTGTGGAATAATATTCAATTCCAACACTAATCAATAATGAAGGAGTCTATTTCTGTGGTCGAACCATATTTTTCCAGATATTCCTCAGCCATATCAAATGCTTCATGAATGTGAAAATCTGACATGAAGTCAAAAAATACCATTAAAAACTGCCTGGTTGTTTCACGAGCCATAGTTCTTGTCGAGTCGCTTGTAGGGCTTCCGAAGACACCGTTCTTATCTCTTAAAACCGGAAGCAGGTGAATGTTTAGCGTACCCCTTCCTATGGCCTCATATGGTTCATTATCCATTCCTATTGTTAATTCCACCTTTCCATTAATATATTCAGTATCATATCCACCTATCGAGTAACCTGAACGGATGGAAACAAGGTTAAGAAGATCCACGATATTATTGACCTGATAAAGTCCCTTCCCTTGAACAATCCTTCTGGTCAAAGCTTCAGCAGAAGGCCTGTAACGGCTGGGATCTTTCCCGAGAATCCTGTAAGCGTTTTTAGTCTGCTCGATAAGAGGGAGGCTGCTTACTTCCTCAATAGAAATGCTGTCTCGAATATTATTAATACGAAAATCAATCTCTTCCAATAATGCTTTAGAAGACTTTTCCAGCTTGACGTTCGAGTGTATGATTCCCATACGACAGTCTGGAAGAACATTTTTTATGGCTGAAGAAATTGTGAAATCAGGCATTGTGTAGGAATTAATCTTTATAAAAATACGCATTCCAGGAAAATTCAATGGAAAAAATTAGAAAAATATAACTAAAATAATTAGTATATAATTATAATATTAATTATATTTACTAATAAAATTAGTAATACGGATATGCCCTTGTCGGGACATCCAGTGATCCAGTGATCCAGTGATCCAGTGATCCAGTGATCCAGTGATCCAGTGATCTGTTAGATTTGTGACTTATAGCAGTAGTTCCTGGTGCCCTGGTGGCTAATTATCATAATATCCTGGTGGTGATTAAATAATTTATATTTAAAAATTAACATTATCCGTATGTAGTTGAATATCAGTTATATATGAGTTTAATATTTATTTTACACATTTATATAGTAAAAATTTTATAGTATGGTCGGGAAAAAAATGCAATCAATTGAAATTATTGATAAAATGTCCAGGGATCAAATTCGTGATTACTGGTACGAATTAAAACAGATGCGTTATGATGGGTATTATTTCAGGGAATTATATGATAAGATCCTTAAATTAAATCCAAATCTGATATTACCTGAGGAGGAAGAAATAAAAAAAATTCAGAAGGATGCACTTTCTATTGCTTTCTGGGAAGAAAACTGGGAAATAACAAATGAAAGGCGGGTTAAAAACGGAGGTGTGGATTATTCCATTTTAAAATGTATTGCAGTAGAAAAAAAATCAAGCATTTCGAAAAAACTGAAATACATGCAACGAAACGTTGTATGATTAGATCAGAAAAAAGGATAAAGTAATAAAAATGGATTTACCTTAAAAATTAGAGGACAAGAGAACTAGTTTAAACAATTCCACAATTCAACATCTCCCCAATATCCCATTGAATTCTAGCTACAGATATTCTTATCCATTTTTCAATTCGAAGATCGTAATCTCAGGAGGAATACCTATCCTGCCAGGATAACCGATAAAACCATACCCACGATTCACATACAGATATTGATCATCCTTTTCATATAATCCGGCCCATTGTTTATACATATATTGTGAAGGACTCCACTTAAAATTACCTAATTCCACTCCAAATTGAAATCCATGGGTATGTCCAGCGAACATGACATCGATATCAGGGAAATCTGGTATTATCTGTGCATCCCAGTGACTGGGATCGTGAGATAAAAGCAATTTAACAGAAGCCGGCTCCGAACCCTGATAAGCCTTATTTATGTCACCATATTTCGAAAACCTGCCTGCACCCCAGTTTTCTACGCCAATAATAGCAATCTGTTCGCCATCAATTTTTATCAGCCGGTTTTCATTTAATAATAAATCCCAGCCAAGTATTTTATGGGCTTCGATAAGATCTTTAAAATTATGCTCCTTTGCCTTGGCAGTAGACCAGGAACGGTAATCACCGTAATCGTGGTTACCGGTAGTAGAAAATACACCCAATGGGGCTATGATTTTATCAAAAATATCGATATAACTTTTTACTTCATCAGTTTGAGAGTTTACAAGATCACCCGTGAAGAATATAATATCCGGTTTTTCTTTCAATAACATATCAACACCACCCCTTACTGCTGTTTTATTGAAGAAACTACCGGAGTGGATATCGGATATTTGTGCTATTTTTAATCCATCAAAAGATTTTGGTAAATTTTTAATATTCAGTTTTCTACGACGGATCCGATAATCGTGAGCTCCGGAAATGATTCCATAGGTCATCGATACAAGGGGAATTGTCCCAGCAAAAATAGCCGCTTTAGCCAGGAATTCTGACCTTGTTATTTTTTGAGAATCAGTGGATGTATCTATTGATTCATGACTGTTGAAAAGGGAAACTACCCACTTTCCAACCCTGACAATATCATCAATCACCAGGAATACGAGTACAAATGTTTTAGCGAAATAATGAATGAAAATCCCAACCATCAGAAAAGTACGGAAGATTTTGGGATACATATCAGGATTTATAAAATGGTATGTGAAATAACCCATTAGTACCAGACCCGTTATTGACCAATATCCTGCATAGATCAATCGTCTCCAGAATTCTGGCATATCCTGGCCAATAACCCGGAATGCCTGAAATACATAAAGATCAATCAGCAGGAGTATAAGCCCAATAACCGGCACAATGACTATTTTATTCATGCAATATTTTTATGAAGAACTATTTAATTAATTAACAGAACTGGTTACTTTATTGTTACCATTTGTGAACTTATGTATCATTTTGTCTGAAAGGAGATACATGACTGGTACAACTATCAACGTAAGGAATGTAGCGAATGTTAATCCGAAAATAACCGTCCAGGCCATAGGACCCCAGAAATCAGCATTCATCCCACCAACATAAATATTGGGATCAAAACTGGTAAATAGCCCTATGAAATCAATATTTAATCCAATAGCCATCGGCATTAAACCCAATATGGTTGTAATCGCGGTAAGCAGTACCGGTCGCAACCTTATTTTTCCTGCTTCCTTGATACTGTTTAATAATTCTTCATAAGGAAGTAATACGCCATCCGGAATACCCAGCTCCTTGCGTCTTCTTTGCCGCACAAGGTTAGTATAGTCAATGAGGACTATTGCGTTATTAACCACTACACCTGCCAGAGAAATGATACCGATACCTGTCATGATGATAATGAAATCCATGTTGAAGATCACCAGGCCAAGAAAAACACCAATGGTACTGAATAATATGGATAATATGATAATAAATGGTGAAATCACTGAATTGAACTGTGCTACGATGATCAGAAAGATGCTGAAAATGGCGATGACTAATGCACGCATCAGAAAAGCGCTTGATTCTGCCTGTTCTTCCTGCTCACCGGTAAACTTAATTTCATATCCTGATGGAAGTTCAAGGTCCGCTACTAGTAATTTCAATTCAGCTATGATCTCATTGGCGTTATATCCCTCATTAACATTGGAATAAAGGGAGATTACCCTGTCAAGATCTTTCCGTTTAATGCTACCGTAAGTTGAGGAATATTCTATAGAAGCTACGGAAGAGATTGGGATTTGTTTGATCTTACCTTCGTTATCCCGGAATGTGATTTTTTTGTTGATCAACGCATCAATATCATAACGATATTCGTCCTTCAACCGTAATTGAATTGGGTAATCGTCTTCTCCATCTTTGAACTTAGAGACTTCGAAACCAAAGAGTGCAGTTCTCAACTCAGAAGCAATCTGGTTGGTTGTTAATCCGAATCTTCCAGCTTTATCCCGGTCGATATTCACCAGTAATTCAGGTTTCCCTGTTTGAATATCTGTTTTTATTTCTTCAATTCCCAGTATATTCGATTCATTGATTAATTGTTTTACCCTGTCTGTAAGAACGAGAAGTCTTTCCAGGTTTTCACCTGATACTTCAATATTGATGGGTTTTCCAACAGGCGGTCCCATACTATCCTTATCAACCGATATTTGAACACCCGGATATTTGTTCATGGCTTCTCTGATCTTCTCCATAATGGTAGAAGTATTAATACCCTGGCGAAATTCGTACTCATAAAATGAAATTCCAATCAGGGCATTATTCGGCGTTGCTTGTCCAGCTGTGAAATCATAAGGATCGCTGGCGCCCTCACCGACCTGGGCAATTACCGATTCGACTGCCTTCTCGTAAGGTTTCAGGATGTCGAGTATTTCTCTTTCAATATTTTGGGTGAAATTATTCGTATTCTCAATATCTACTCCCATAGGTTTTTGAACGTAGACGAAGATATAATTGGGCTCATTTGACGGGAAAAGACTAACTTTCGGCTGACGGATTCCCACCAGCATGATCGCAAATATGAGGAGAACGAAAGTACCAAAGAAGGTGATGTAGGGCATCTTCCCATGTAATACAATATGAATGGTTTTAGAATACACTCTTTCCAGAAAAGGAATAAATCGATTCTGAAATATTTTTACACCCGGGATAAGAACATGAACATTGAAGAACATAAAAATCCCTATTAGTACTAAAATGTTAGCAAACCAATATACGCGTGTATAGTAAAATAGTCCTGCAATTGCGAATAGGATTATTGATATAATGAATAAACGCAATTTTCTTGGTTCTTTTTCCTGCAACCGCATGTACATGGAGGTAAGCACCGGATTAATTACCAACGCTACAAATAGCGAGGAGGATAAGACTATGATCAAAGTAATGGGAAGATATTTCATGAATTCGCCCATTAGACCCGTCCAAAATGCGAGGGGAAGAAAAGCGGCCAGCGTAGTTGCTGTAGACGTAATAATAGGTAAGGCGACCTCTCCAACTCCTTCCTTGGCGGCACGGATGGGTGAATATCCTTCCTGCATCAATCTATAGATATTTTCAACCACGACTATTCCATTGTCAACCAGCATTCCCAGTGCTAAGATAAGACCAAATAAAACCATCATATTGGCAGTATATCCGATCGCATTTAGTATCATAAATGCCATAAACATGGATAAGGGTATTGCAATACCTACAAAAACGGCATTTCGCAATCCCATGAAAAACATCAATGTAAGTGATACCAATATAACCGCAGAAATGATGGAATTTTCAAGGTTAACCACCATACTCCTGGTATATCGTGACTGATCATTGGTAATTGTGATATTCAGATCTTCCGGGAAAGTATCTTTTTGGACCTGTTCAATAATGCTTTTGATCTTCTTAGCTGCGATGAGCAGATTTTCTCCACCTCTTTTCACCACATCCACCGTGACAACCGGTAATAATTTTGACCTTGAAAAACTCCTGGGTTCCTCATATGAATCCCTTACATCAGCAACATCCCTGACATATACAATCTTGCCGTTCTCATCTTTCACAACAACATCCTTAATCTCATCGACGGATTCAAATTCCCCTGTAATCCGAAGTGACCGTTGATATACCTGATCCCGTATATTACCCCCTGACATCGTTATATTTTCAGCTGAAATGGCTTCCATGATATCTCCAAAACTGACCTGGGTGGCCTCCATTCTATGAATATCCGCATCTATGCGTATCTCTCTTTCAAGAGCCCCTTTAATTTCACATTTTGAAATTTCAGTCAATTTTTCAATTTCATCTTCCAGTATTTCGGCGAAATTTTTCAGTTCATCGATGCTGTAATTACCAGAAATATTCAGATACATGATCGGGATCTCATTCAGATCGATATCAATCACATCTGGGTCTGTCTCCAAATCAGTGGGTAATTCACTTTTTGCACGGTCAACCGCATCTTTTACGTCCTGTAATGCTTTGGTAATATCTTCTTCAGGATTAAATTCGACGACGATGGATGAATAATCCTGAACAGATGTGGAACTGATATCTTCAATTCCTGAAATGGACTTTATTTCCTTTTCTATCGGACGGGTGATCAGGTTTTCAATATCCACGGGAGAGTTTCCCGGATAGGGTGTACCTACATATACGGTCGGAATCACAATTTCCGGAAAACTTTCCTTCGGTATTGTATTGTAGGCCGTTACACCCATGATAACAATAATGATGGTTAGGATGATTACACTGGTACGGTTGTTCACCGCAAGGGAACTTAATCCAAATTCCCTGATCACTGATTTTTTAAGTTCCTTTTTTTCCTGCATATTAAATTATCATTTAATAGAAATCAATTGATCATTAAATTGACGGGTACCTTCTACAATTCTGATATTGACACCATCACTCACATCCCGGAATCCTTCATTGATAAGCGTTTCACCTCCTAGCAGTCCACCTAGGACCACCGTCTGATTCTGATACGTTTTGCCTCTTTCTATGGTCACTTTTTTGGCTGTTTGAATATCCCCATCATTTGTAACGATATAGACAAAATTTCCCTGTCCATCCTTTTGTATCAGGTTTGTAGGAATAACGGCTGCATCATTAATCTCATAATCTTTAATTTTAACAACGGCAATCAGATTTGGTTTCAATTTAATATCTATGTTAGGCACTTTCACATCGATTGAAAATGTTCTGTTATCAGGATTGATCACCTGACCAAGCGAGGTAATCTCGGATTCAAAATCAAGATTTAAAGAGGGAAGAGAAACCATCGTGCGATCACCTTTATTAAATGATCCTATATACGATTCTGATATGTCTGCTTTGATATACATATTGTCCATACTCACCAATCTGATCAGGGGAATTCCGGGCTGAGCGAGCATCCCTATTTTTGCTTCCAGCTCATCCACTGTCCCACTGAAAGGAGCCCTGATATAGGTTTTTTCAAGTTGAGACTTTAATGTTTCCATCTGGTTTTCCAGTGATTCTTTACGGTTTTTTGCTTCCAGATATTGTACCTCCGTACCTATGTTCTTATCCCATAGGTTAGATTGTCTTTCGAACATGGTATTTGCAAGATCGTAACTCGTTTTCAGCTCTGTAAGCGTTCTTCTGAGGATTTCATTTTCGAGTTGGATAAGCAATTGCCCTCGTTTAACATATTGTCCTTCAGCAATATGGATCTTTTCAATATTCCCGGCAGATTCAGCTGTAATGTCCACATTTTTGCGACTTTCTACCGAGCCACTTACTTCCACAAAACTTTTAAAATCCTTTTTTTCGACAGGAATTACAGATACAAGTGTTGATTTCCGGTTGGCTTTGGCAAATTCAGGATCTAATGCCGAAATTTCATCTTCCAGACTGGCGATCTGTGATCGTATTTCATGTAATTCAGATTTCTTCTTTTTTAATTCAGCTCTTTTTTTATCTAGTTCGCTGGGTTGCTCACAGGCATTAATAATTATAACTGCGGCGAAAAAGACGAAAATATTTTTAATATCCATATGATTAAAAGTTATATTTTGAGTCAATAATACCTAATGCTTTTTCCAATTCGATTTTGGCTATCAGGGCGTCATACAAGGCATTGAAATAGTTGGTCTGAGCCGTTTTATAGGCATTATCAGCTTCAATTACTTCAAGGTTGGATCCAATACCTTCCTGATATTTTATTTTAGTATGGTCATAAACTTCCTGGGCCAGGTTCATGTTTTTTTCCTGACTTTCCAGTTGTTCCATACTATTAAGCAGATTATTTTTCTTTTCTGTAACTTCAAGGGTGATATTTTTTTCTAGCATGATACGCTGAAGGTTTATTTGCCTGATCTTCAATTTATTTTGCTGGATCTTTTTGGATTTCATGAGTCCGTCAAAAATAGGAATGTACAGTGACAGTCCTGCCAATTGATAATCAGGCCATACGGTTCGGTCTCCCCATTCAACCAGTGAACTGGCATTCAACACTCCTGCATTCATCCCCCAGCCTGCCACCAGATCAATCTCTGGAAGATATTGTACTTTGTTGTTTTTCATGTTAAGTTGTTGAAGTTCCAGGTTGGTTTGTAATACTGAATACTCAATTCTTCTGCTGTAGCTTTTTTCCATTTCCAATATTTCCACAATGGTCAGATCAAGGTCTGATAAACGTTCGGTGATTTCCACATCCTGTTCGATCGGTAAACCTATTTGAAATTTCAGCAGGTCTTTACTGATGGCGATTAATCTTTCTGAATTATTTAACTGGGTGGAGATATTGTTGAATTCGACCTGAGTTCTATTCAGATCAATTTTTTCAGCAAAACCATTTTCATACATGATCTGGGTTTCCTTCAATAAGGTGTCCAATCGATTGTAATTATCGAGTACAAGTTCCTGCCCAACCTTATTGACAAGAACGGTATAATAAGCTTTGATCACTCCTTCGATTACGTCAATTTTTTCTCGTACCAGTTCTCTTTTTGATAGCTCCGTTAAAGTTTTGGCAGCTTTCAATCCAACAAAGTAAGATCCATCAAAGATCATCTGCGAAAGATTTAATCCGATCATTCCATCATATGGTGTACCGAATTGGAGTTCGATTACTTCATTTTCAGGGGCCGCAGGATCGAAAATGTTGGCCGGGACGAATGTCCTTCTGATGATAAAGTTCCGGTTAAAAGTAGCACTCGCATCTAATTGAGGTAATCCAGCAGATAGATATTCACCGGCAAGCGCTTTGGAAACGCCTATTTCCAGGTCAGCTATCTGTATATTCTCATTCTTTTCCAGGGCAAGTTGAATGCATTTATCCAGTGTTAGTGGTAGGATTGGTTCAATACTATCCTGAGAAAAGGAATTATTCCAACATATGCTCAATAAAAATGTGATTACGATGAAAAAAAGATTCTCAAATCTCATGGTTCTGTACGGATTTAAAATAATTATTCATTAAAACATGTCCTTTTTCAGTCAGAATCCCATGGATGAAATGATCAAATAATTGGATCTGAACCTCCCTGAAATCATATTTATCCGGAGGGAAAAGTCTCCCATCCGCAATCATCTGCATAATTTCAAACCTTAAATTGATCAGTATCTCAGGATCAATATTTTTTCTGAAATATCCCTGGTTAATTCCTTCCCTCAGTGTTTCGATCATTCTTTTTGAAAAGACATTCTTTTTATATTCAAGGAACAGTTGCCAGGCATCCTTGTAATATTTTTTCAATTCGTAAATGACAACCGGATTCATTTTTTCAAATGATTCCCGCATAAAAATAGAATGTCTATATAACTTATCGATGGCATTCTCTGCGTTACTATGTATTTCTTCAAATATTTTCTTCTCATTTTCAAGATGATTTTTGGCGACTCTGTTTACGATTTCTTTCTTATCATGGAAATATTGATATACGGTTTTTTTGGATATGCCCAATGAGCTGGAAATATCGTCCATGGTAACACTTTTGATCCCGTATTTCAAAAACAAAGAAGCGGCCTCCTGTATGATTTTATCTGGAATATCGTGCATGAAAACTTTGGAAACTATAAAATTTTTTGAAGTTTTTATATTATACTATACTCAGTTAAAAATGTTTGAGAATTAGTAAAAAAAAATTGATTTTTTAGGTGATCGGTAAATTGTTCATATAATCGGTGGATTAAAGTGATCATTCCTTCCCAATAATTTCCCTGCATATTATGGTTGATTTACGTATTTACTAAATTCTTGTTTTAAGATTTATATTAAATTAATATTGATCCATATTAATTGTCAATTTTATATTTGAAGTAAATTATTTAGTCAAATTGCTAATATTAAATTTATTATGTTTCGGATTAATCCTCGATATGCACAATTTCAATAATTCATTCTCAAAATATAGATTAAGATATCCTTATTTTAAATTAGCTTGATATCTATTTGATTATCAATAAATTGTGCTTCATCGGCCCTTTAGGGGGAAAAATTTTTAAATTTTTCGGGTTAACTTCAGGCGTGGAACAAGAAAAATATTCATCAATTCCCTTCAGATTACATGCAGCCTCTTATGGGCATGGGCAGCAGATCATACTCGCATTCCATGGTTTTGGACAGGATAGATCAGTTTATCAAGTTTTTGACAGGATCGTTCGTTTCACACATAAATTGCATTCTTTTGATTTACCTTTTCATGGTAAAAGTCAGACATCATTGTTTAAGGAAGATATAAACAAAGATGCTCTAAAAGATTTTTTTCAGGAATATTTCAAAATAAACAATATATCATACTTTACCCTGATAGGATATAGTATTGGCGCTAAGTTTGCATTGAATCTCGTTAATTTTTTCCCTGAACAGATCGAACGTCTCATTCTGATTGCGCCTGATGGACTGAAAATTAACTTCTGGTATCGCCTGGCAACAGGTACATCCGTATCAAGAAGTCTCTTTCACTACATTGTCCGTCATCCTGGAATCTTTTATAAGCTAGCTGATGTATTAACCCAATTAAAACTTTTACATCCCTCAGTTAGCCGTTTTGCAAAAAGTCAAATGGCTGATGAGAAGAAACGTTTATTGGTGTACAATTCGTGGGTTAATTTTCGAACTTTGAATCTGGATATTAAAGAGATTGGGCAAACCATAAAAAAGTTTAAAATCCCGGTGGAAATATTTTTAGGAGAAAAAGATCAGGTGATCAATCCGGAATCCTTAAAGCCTCTCATTAAGGAATTTTCCCAGGTTCAAGTTCATATGCTACCTGCCGGGCATTTTCGCCTTGTTGAGGATACAGCAGCTTATTTTGAGAAGGAAGGATTTTGATGAATGAGTTATTGAGTTATTGAGTGTATTGAGTAATTGAGTAATTGAGTAATTTATAGTATAACTGGGATAATTGTGGAAGGATTTTTAAATTTAAGAAAATATACCAGCTATGTATTTATTAGAAGATTTAGAGATCTGGAGAATTACCAGAAATTTTAGAAAAGATATATCCATTCTAGTTAAATTTTTACCCAATGATGAAAAGTACAGATTGACAGATCAATTATTGAGATCTTCAAGATCTGTTACAGCTAATATCGCTGAGGGATTTGGGAAGTATCATTATCAGGAAAATATTCAGTTCTGCAGGCAGGCCAGAGGTTCTCTCTTGGAAACATTAGATCATTTATATGTTGCACTAGATGAAAAATATATTGAGGAAAATAAATTTTTAGATTTAAGGCAAAAAATGAACCATTGTTTAAAGGTTCTTAATGGTTACATTCATTACTTACAAAGCAAAAAAAAATAATTATCTTAAAATATAAATTGACATCTGAATCAGGTATGAAACATGTCTCAACAGTGACTTAATAACCCATTAACTTAATAACTCAATAACCTAATAACCTAATAACCCAATAACCCAATAACCGAATAACCTAATAACCTAATAACTTAACCCGTTGTGTGAATTAAATAAACGCATGTTTTAAATTTCCGATTGATCTATTCAATAAGAAATAGTTAATATACTGTACAACTGTTAAAGAAGTAATCTTTGACAATATTCTTGTTCTAAAACCTTCGAAAGTTTTTGCATAGTTTCTTCTGATCATAAATTGGTCACAAAGTTGTGAAAACAATGTTTCTAATCGTTTTCTACATTTTCTGAAGATATATGGGTATGGTTTATATTCCTTTTGGTTAGAACGCATTGGTGTATGCAACTTGATTGAAGCACTGTGAAAGAGATCTAATTGAATCTCTTTTCCAACATATCCTTTATCTCCAAGTAGCACAACGTCAGGCAATTGTGATTTTACATCGCCAAGTATTTCATTGTCATGAACACTGGCTTTTGTCAAATCAATAGAGTAAAATACCCCATTGAGTGATGTGATCCCATGAAGTTTATATCCATAAAAGTACATTTTCTGAGAAGCACAAAAACCTTTATCAGGTGAAATTGCATAGGCTTCCTTACAAATCTTTACCCGCTTCTCTCTGGATATTTTACATATCTCCAATGGCATGGAATCGATAATAAAGTAATTCTCAAATTCAACAAACTTCTCGGCCATTTCTTTGCGAATCATGTCTATGAAATGAAATAATTGCTTCTTTCTATGATTATATTGTGATCTGTCGATCAGCATAGGAAAATCATCCTTGTGACATGAAATTATCTTTTTAAAAAGTAAATTTTCACTGTCAATTGACATGTATTCAGCAGTTAAATTTAGGCTAATCACTTCTAAATCAGATAATTTAGGTTTCGGTCCAACCCTTTTGACATTACCGTTTTCATCAAAATCTTTAAATCTAAAGATTTGATAGTCTGTAAAATTTTGTCGAAATTGATCTTTATATTATGCATCTGTCTAAGTATTTAAGTGAATTGGAATCTTACTTAAGATACTCATTTTCAGGCAGATGCATTTACTTTTGTTCTTTTATTTTTAATAAATTTTAATTCACACAACGGGTTAACTTAGTAACATAATAACCCAATAACCCAATAACCTAATAACCTAATAACCTAATAACTTAGTAACTTAATAACCCAATAACCCAATATCTTAGTAACTAACTGACATATTTACTCATCCAATGTTGAATAAATTATCATTTCTTATATTAATCTTTGCTTTTACCCTAGCCAGTGCCCAGGAGAAAAGAGAGTATTATAAAGATGGTGCAATAAAATCGGAAGGGGAAATCGTAGATGGACAAAAGGAGGGCACTTGGATGCATTATTATCCGAATGGGAAGGTGAGTGCTATTGAAAACTATCAGAAAGATGTACTGCAAGGCGAAGTTAAATATTATGATCCGGAAGGCAAACTTATTGGAAGTGAAAACTGGGAATCGGGATTATTGGAAGACAGCGCCACCTATTTTTATCCCAGCGGGCAGATCGAAAAGACAGGGAAATACCAGGATGGATTGTTTGAAAGCCTATGGGTATTTTATCATGAGAATGGGGAAAAAAAGCGAATGGGCCATTATGAAAACGGATTACCTGAAGGTTTGTGGGAATTTTATTATGAGAATGGGAAATTGCATCAATCAGGGCATTTCAAAGATGGTCTTGAAGATGGTAAATGGAAGTTTTACACTTCAAAAGGACGCCTTGAGTATGAGGGGGAATATAGCAGCGGAGAAAAATCGGGGAATTGGTATTTTATTAATAAAAAGGGGAAAAAAATCGAAATAGATTATTGAATAATGCAATTATTTATATTAAAAATTAACACTGAGAATTTACATATGTGGCCATATTTAGAGCTTTTTTTATTGAAAAAGGTTTTTATAAATAGGAAAAGATGATTTTTTTTATAAAATTTCGAATAATATTTATAGCACTAGGGGACATATATATTCGATAAGTTCTTAAGATAGCTTGAAATATTATTTTTTTTTAAAAAAAGACTAGAAATATTGTTTAATATTTACGAAATTGTGATCGGAGTTTAAAGCTGGAAATTCTACTATTATAAGGTATTTTTATTATTATCTAACGTCAAAATTATTTACGGATTACTTTAACTGGAGTGATAAAGGGTATTGCTGCGGTTTTTTTGTGTATATGAAGTTAATTTTTATTGTAAACCTAATTTTTATGCCATGCGAAAATTTACAAATGTGATACAGCGCTTTGCGCTGTTAATGCTGAGTTTGTTGTTTTCTTTTGCGGTAGTATTGGCGCAGGAG